>Ga0136607_1000147_pt1 | contig 23079 bp, 22 predicted proteins | sample AntDeeMetagen681_FD_101381 | JGI IMG/M metagenome (GOLD analysis project Ga0136607, IMG submission 101381) | Saline lake microbial communities from Deep Lake, Antarctica - Metagenome #681 | ecosystem: Environmental > Aquatic > Non-marine Saline and Alkaline > Saline | place: Antarctica: Deep...
AGCCGACGGCGACGATGTCCACATCTGTATCCTCTCGGACGGTGTCACCTCACGCTACGATGACTCCGATGCTGCCGACAAGGAAATCAAACAGCGACGCCAGCGAGCCAAACAGGCGGCCGATACACTTGGTGCAACTGTTAGTCTCCATGGGTTCCCCGACAACTGTTTTGACACGGTGCCTTTACTCGATATCGTCCAGACCATCGAAGCTGAGGTCGCCGAGAATAACCCCGATATCATCTATACACATCATTACGGCGATCTCAACATTGATCATGAACTCACCTGTCGAGCAGTGACAACTGCGGCGCGACCGCTCAAAGACAGCGGTGTAGAACGCGTGTTTGCCTTTGAGACGCTATCGGCAACCGAGTGGTCGGTTCCTTCCCCCGACAATAGCTTTCACCCCCAACACTTCGTTACAATTACTGATCAGTTAGAGACGAAACTCGATTCCCTACGAATTTACGAAGAAGAACTTAGAGAACCACCCCACCCCCGAAATGTAGAAACGGTTCGTCAAAACACGCGAGTTTGGGGTGCTAAAGTAGGTTCTTATGCTGCAGAAGCATTTGAACTGATCAGAGAAGTACGATAGACAATATATGTGTGAAGTTTCTCGCATGTAAGTCTCACATATAAGCATAATCATTTAGATACTGAAACTATCAACTAAAATGACTTACATGTAAGTGAGCTAACCTACGTTGGGTTTAAGCAATCAAACAGTCAATAATCAATATGTCCCAATCGGACCCGTTTGCTGACTCGCTTTCTGTTGGTAGCAAGACTGTCAGTCCAAACGACCCAACATACATAATTGCTGAAATTGGTTCTAATCATGATCAAGATCTTTCACAAGCAAAGAAACTAATCGATGTCGCTGCATCCGCGGGGTCTGACGCTGTGAAGTTCCAGACACTTGATTACGATGAACTATTTCACGATCCAACGATAGATAATGAAATCATGGAACTCTATGATGACATTCAGTTACCGACTGAATGGTACCCGATACTCAATGACTATGCTGCTGAAAAGGGAGTGACGTTTTTATCTTCGCCAACGTATCCAGCTGCAATTGAATTATTAGAAAGTGTCGACGTTCCTGCTTATAAAATCGCATCTGCCCAAGTCGTCTCTGATCAGCCAGTTATCCGACAGGCAGCCATGACCGGTAAACCACTGTTCCTTTCAACGGGACTTGGAGGTATGAGTCACATCGAACGGTCACTTCAAACTTGTCTTGAGGCAAGAAACAATAGTGTAGCAGTCCTTCACTGTGTCTCGGAATATCCAACAGAGCCAGCAGATGCACAGCTTCACCGAATCAATCGTCTATTATCTGCGTTTGGGACTATATGTGGTTTTTCTGACCATACGATGAGTGTACATATTCCGGTTGCTGCCGTTTCGATGGGGGCACAGATCATCGAGAAACATATAACTCTTGATCGAACACTCTCAGGGCCGGATCATAAGACTGCACTCGAGCCGGATGAGTTCGGGCGCATGGTTAACGGGATCCGAGAGGTAGACGCTGCTGTTGGTCATGGTGTCAAACTTGGTGCAACTACTGACGAAACATGGTTACGGGATCATGTTCAAATGAAACTTGTTATGTCAACTGATGTTACTAGTGGAACATCGTTGGCTAACCATCTTGTCACGTCCCGCCGATCGCCGAATGGAATCCCACGCGAACGGTTAGATGAGCTGGTCGACGCTGGTGTAACAATCAAAACGGACTTATCAGAAGGTTCATTACTAACTTGGAGAGATCTGACGGGAGATGAGTGAAATGATTGAGTTATCCGGGCAGACAGTATATATAATGCGAGGCCTCTGGGAGCAACGACCGCTTATCAAGGCCGCAAATCGGTATGGTGCTGAGGTGGTTGTAGTTGATGAAGAAGACGACGCCGAGGGATTCGATATATCTGATTCGCATGAAAACATTACATCTCTCAGAGATCTCGATAGTTGTCTGACTGCTGCGCAAGAACACGATGTTGATGCAGTGGTCTCTGATGAATGTGATTACTCTCTTTTTGCCTGCTCTTATCTGGGAGAGCGACTTGACCTTCCAGCTGTTGACCTTGCGACTGCACAGGTGACAACAAATAAGAAACGCATGCGTCGGCAAGTGGGTGATTCGGTTTCCCAACCCGACTTCCGAGTCTGTAGTACCTTGGCGGAGACAAAATCTGCTGTCGATGATATTTCACTACCTTGTGTGATAAAACCAACTGATAACCGTGGTGGATTTGGAGTGACGCGCGTGACAGAGAGAGATGAAATTGCTGTTGGATTCTACAACGCACTTGCGAACGCTCACTCACGTGATGTTCTCGTTGAGGAATTTATTGATGGTGTCCCGCTCAGTATCGATGGCTATCAGTTCGGCGAAACTCACCAATCACTCGCTGTTGGTTCGAAGAATACAGCGATGGGGAGCCTACACCCAAACCTCCACATCCAGTATCCTGCTGAAATTGATCAGGAAGCTATGGAAACTGTAAAACAGACCAATGATACAGTTGCAGATGCACTTGATGTTCAGATGGGTGCCACACACGCCGAATACATTTACACCGACGACGACATATATCTCTTGGAGTTCCAGAATCGTGGTGGTGGTGTTCATACGTCTGCAAAGATTGTGCCGGAATTGACCGGGTTTGATGTGTCGACACAGCTACTTGCGGACGCAACTGAACAAGAAACTGGACAGGAGTCGTCGCAGTACCGGATGGATGGAGCCTGCATAATGAAGTTTCTCGATTTTGATCCGGGTTATGTGACCAACATTTCCGATCAGGATGCGGTTCGAAACCGAGACGACGTACTGACATTCAGACTGTACATCGATGAGGAACAAGAAATCAAAGACTTCAGCACATTCACCGACTCTCACGGCGTTATTATTACTACTGGTGAAACGCTGGCTGACGCACAGCGTAGTATTGACGAGGCGCTTTCAGAATTCCAAATAACCTATAAGTTGTAGTTACTAGTTATACCACGCAGCTACTCTTGACGCAGCCTCCTGAATTTGTTCAGTGTCTAACGCGAGCGATGCACGAAGAAATCCACTCGCGGCTGAACCATATGTTCGTCCAGGTGTGAGCGCGACGTCCGTCTCTCTGAGGAGTTGTTTCGCAAGCTCTCCTTCGTCATCAGTGTATTCACGTACATCTACTAAACAGTAGAACGCACCTTCCGGAATAACCGCGGGGAACGGAATCGTTTCAACAAATGCATTTCTGTTCCGTTCGTATGTTTCTACAACATCTGGTAGATGATCGGTGGCATCAAATGCTTCGACTGCGGCATGTTGAACAAACGCCGTTGTACAGGTGTTTAAGTGTTGATTAATTCGGAGTATGACGTTTTGGACCTCTGGAGTAGTATGGAGATAGCCGAGACGCCATCCAGTCATTGCATGACTCTTTGAAAGGCCATTGACTGTGATTGCTCGGTCGCTCATTCCATCAAAGGACCCAATTGAGAGATGAGTTCGGTCATCGAATGTATAATGCTCGTATACTTCGTCAGAAATAACAAATAGATCGTGTTCGTTGGCTAAAGCTGCGATTGACTCGAGTTCTGCCCTGTTGAGAACTGCCCCCGTAGGATTCCCTGGAGTATTAACTATAATGGCTTTTGTATCAGCTGTAATTGCAGCACGGAGCTGCTGCTCCGTTGGAACGAACCGATTTTGGGGAGTTCCAGGAATAGAAACCGGATTTGCCCCGGCAAGTTCTACCATCTTCGCGTAGCTCGTCCAGGCGGGGCTCGGAATAAGTATTTCGTCACCAGGGTCAACGACAGCCCTAATACTCAAAAAAATAGCCTGCTTTGCACCGGGTGTTACAATGATCTCTTCTGATGCTGCAGTGAGATGATTGTCAGCTTCGAGTTTTTGGGCAATTCGCTCTCGCAATGGCTCGATTCCTGCACTCTCTGTATAATTTGTATGTCCTGCGTCAACCGATGTATGGAGGGCGTCGATTACTGACTGCGGCGTCGTAAAATGTGGTTCTCCCCATCCTAGATTGAGTACATCATGTCCTTTATTATCCCGTTTAATTGCCATTTGGGAAATCTGTATAGACTCCGGCGGATCAATACTAGAGGCAGTCACGGATAGTTGATTCATAATCTTTGTACTAATCACGCATATATAAAATCGCGGTGGTAGGAATAATTATAAGATATTATTTCAGGTCAAGACTTTTGACAAATTCTTCGAACTCATCTCCCAATTCATTTGGAAGAATCTCTGAATTCATGTAGTCTTTTTCACAAACTGTTCGGTATGTACTCCAGTTCTTTGTATCTACACAGTATGACCAGATGTCCTCCTGTAGCTCAATGAAATCAAGCTTTTCGAGGAATTCGTTTGTGAGTTCTTTTTCTGGGATTACTACAACCCCACCATCGTCACAAACTGCCACGGCACCCTCGTACCGTTCACGCCACTCAGTAATGATTTCTTCATTCAGTGGCTCATCATTCGGTTTGTTGAAACAACCAATTGGTGTGACTCCCTTGGCCCATATTGGATAATCTTCTTTGTAAATAATAGAGGCATCACGCATCTTTCCGTTAACAGCCACGCCATTCACTCCTTGATATAATACTATATATTTCGTCACAATCTCCCCGAACAGGGCTTTGTCCCCACACCCGTGGTTCTCAACGACAAGGATAGAATTTTCAGAGATATCTTCAATTTGCTTGTGAAGCCCCCAGTTTGATTCATTATATGCATATACAAATTCAACTTCTCCTACTTTGTGGTGGCCCCTGTTCAATGGAAGAACCCCAGTTAAAACACCTGTTTTCCCGAGACAATCGGCAACTTCTGTAGTTGAAATACGGTTTTTCCGTATCTTGTTGATAACTTTGGATCGTATCTCATCACGCTCATTCTGATTCATCTTATTTTATCTATGTCGTGGTAGCTTATATGAATACGGGTTTTATATTGTGTAGAACGGGATTGCATTTTTTATTTATAGCATATAAAAAAATTAACCAGTATTATTCATATAAAAACAGATGTGACTTCAGTTGAGAATAATAATAAATAATTTGAAACTATCAATACGTTCTTAGGTAAAAGAATGTTGGTCAGTTCTCAACAGTAGCTGAAAGTCATAGCGTGCAAGGGTGACACAAACGTATCACCTGACAAACTATTTTTCCAATCAAGACGTTTGTCTCGGAGCGTCGGGTCGCGAACTTGCTACAACAGGTTCGCTAGCGGGACGGCGTCTATTGCCCACGCTGCCGTGCCGAACCCGTGATTCGATACGACAGCTATTAACTGTTCCAGAGACACCCTCTAAAAATTTCGATCGAACGTTCAACTATCAGACAGCCACTGTTTTTGAACACTCAGCGGTTGCTCTCAAAAATGGTCTTTCGCTGTCTACACTTACATCCGTTTCAATGCGCGTCTCAGACAGCTCAACGTGAAGATCAATTTCCTATAAGACGATCTACTGGCGCGTCCTAGCGCTTTCTGCGGGCGCTGGACGCGTCTTAGGTATATCCAAGCGCCCCATTGAGTTCGACGAACTGTACGTGATAGCCGCACTCAAAAGCCGTGAGAGCGACCAGCCGTTGCGCTCGCGTGGCCAATCTGCACGCGGGCGTGGAACGTATGACAAAGACAAGCTACCTGTATTTATCCTCGCAGATCGCGGCACCGGTGAGCGGTACGTGATCCCAGCGAACGCCGCCGATGAATTGATGATCCGACTCCTGCTGGCTGATCGCCTCCAAGAGTCGCTGACTATCTAAACCGATGGCTTTCCGGCGTATGAACCGCTTGACGAGGACGATGTATTCACTCATAATACGTCGTCCATGGCGACAGTGAGTAAGCTGATCGAGACGTTCACGTCAATACCTGCGAGAGCCAGAATCACACTAGCGATCCTGGCTCTCGCCGCACCGAGGTGTCTCGAAAGACGAACTCATGCCGTACCTCAGAGCGTTTCAGCTTCGTCGTCGCGTCTATCGAAAACTGGGAAAGGAAGCTCTGAATACAATCCTTGACGCTGCATTATGACTCACCAACAATCATTGTCACAAGATCGGTATAGTTAACATACTGCCGGAACAAAAAATAATAATACCGAATAAAATTTCGTAGTAACTAGATTAACAAATGACTGTAGTAGACGTTCATACACATCTCTATCCTCACCCAGAGTTAGATGTTGAAGCCTCTTTGTCAAGCCACGATGTTGAATCGATTACAAACAATTACGTGAATCGAATTCGGTCAGGTCCTGCAGATTATGCTGTGGCAATCGTTATGGATGATGCATTTCTGCACGATACTAGTGCTATAACGGAGTTGCTCAATATTCGTGATGACTCGGATGTCTTTTCACTCTCATTTCTTATTGATCCATTAGCCGATGATGCGCCTGAATACGTTGATATGGTTGCTGAGACTGGTGCTGTTGCAGTGAAGATTCATCCTTATCTTCAGAAGCTCACACCAGAAACATACCCGTCAATCGCTCGGACGCTTCGTGCTGTTGAGACACACGACCTTCTTACTATTATTGATTGTAGCTACGGTGGAGAGCATATGAACCGTGCTAATGGTGTCCACCTCGGACATAATCTCGCACAAATCATTGACTCTCCAATACTACTTGCCCACGGAGGTGGTCCACGTATTCTCGATGCTGTCGCGTCTGCTGACACGTTTTCTAATGTATATTTAGATACTTCTCTTTCGCTTGACTATTGGGATCAAAGTAGTATCATTGCTGATTATGCCTTTGGCTATCAAAAACTCGGAGCTGACCGCTGGCTATGGGGATCAGATATGCCGTATGTAGATCAGTCGACTTCATTTACTCGAGCCTCGGAATTTGTCGATGAGTATGATCTCACTGATCAAGAGGCATATTTCGGCGAAACAGCTATGGATATATTTCCTTTTTGAAATTACTATTCTAAAATCTGACTATGTGTGTCAAAAAATGTATTAATTTCCACGCCGAATAACGTAACTATTTATAGCACTTCTCCGTGTGAATTTATATGAGTATGTCAGTTGTTGTTTTTGCAAACGCTGGCCCCGATGTTGGACTAGGTCATTTAGTACGGTGCCTCGCACTGGTCCGTCAACTCCGTGAGCAAGACGTCACCGTAGACCTTTGGACACCACCATCTGGAACATCCAACGAATTTTTTGACAAATATGATATTGCTCCCTCCCTGTGTCCTCATAGTGATCTTACATCACAAGTACAACAAGAGGATCCACAGGTAGTCGTAATCGATTCATACGAGCTTACTTCCACTGATGTGGAGATGGTCAATGATCTTACAACAACAGTCGTAATTGACGAGTTAGGAGACCGATATTTACCTGTCGATATGGTAGTCAACAATAATATCTATGCAGATCAAATTGGTTATCCAGACGCAGATATCGTTCTTCGCGGTCCAAGTTACAGTATGCTCCGTTCAGAGTTTCGAGACCTTACAAATCTAACATTTGAGTCTGGCTTTGAGGGACTTCATCTACTTCTCACGATAGGGGGGACTGACTTGAGAGACAGTTTCGGATTGATCCTAAAAACGACAACAGAAGCGGTCCCCGAGGGTACTACGGTCCACGCCATTGTCGGACCATACTTTGATGACGATATTAAAACAGAACGTGTTAGATACCATCGAATTCCGTCAAACCTACCATCTTTGATGTCTTGCTGTGATTTTGCTGTAACCGGTGGTGGTCAAACATTATACGAGCTTGCGGCTTGTGGGACACCTGCGGTTGCAGTGCGACTGGGAGACGATCAAATTAGAAACATCGTTCGTTTTGAACAGGAGGGTTTCTGTATTGATGCAGGTTGGCCAAACGACGCTATGTTCAAAACACGTCTTAGAGATGGCATTAGCAAAATGGCACAACCGGAGCATCGAACGTCTGCCGCTCAGATTGGACAAAATCTTGTTGATGGGGAAGGTGCGATTCGAGTTGCCGATCAAATCCGTAAGATTTCTATTCAGTAAGCCGTGTTATCGGGTTTGTGAGCTCGCCAACACCTTCAATTCTACACGTAACTTCTTCAGCATTGTCAATGTAACCGCTTGGTGACCCAGGGTCACCAAGTGCAACAAGATCGTTTTCTTTGAGAGGTGTGATTTTGCTTGCATGCGAGATTAATTCGCCTACTGAGAAGCTCATCGCATCGGTTGATCCCTCTACTACGATTTCCCCATCTACGGTTGCAGAGACTGCACGCCCTTGGACATCGTCTGCAGATATCTCTACATATTCATTAAGAACTGGTCGGAATGTTGGAAATATTTTATATCCTACACCAGTAACGAACTCATGATTTTCGTATGAGTACCCCGGCCATTCTCCTTTCGCTGTCACATCGTTCGTAATTGTAAATCCCTTGACGGCCGCAGCGGCCTCTGATTCGGATGTACGCCACAGAGTATCTCCGATTACGGCCGTAATCTCCGGACCAGGGGTTACGTTTTTGACCTCGGGCGGCAGTTTAATTTGCTCTTCAGGCCCAATTTGTGTTTCGTCAGTGGTCACCCACACGTCCGGCCACTTCGTGGGTCGTTCGTCAGCTGCATGTGTTGAGAATGCACTCCCCAGTGCTACCACCTTTCCAATATCTTGCAGCGATATATTAGGCATCAAATAATATAAAGCGACCAAAGGCTATTAGGCTTATCCCTTTTATTCATTGTCAGTGTACAGGGGGCGGTGTTAAAATAAGGATTGCAAAGTGAGGTGTCATGCTTTCTGAGTGCCTATGCTCAAAAACGGTCGCCCCGATGGCAGTATCGACCAGATTAAATTAGACTTTGTGGAACGAGAAGCGTCACCGGAGTTTCTGATGAAGCTCAGTATTCAGCTGCATCTGTCTGCCTCTCTCTCTCTTTCGAATACTGTTCGCGTTTGTGAGGTATTCGGTGTCCAACGGGCTCAATCAACTGTTCATAACTGAGTTCACAAAGCCAATTTACAGCCTAATTTAGGGAAAAATCCGGAATCACGTTACTACACACAAGCCTTGCACCGACTATGAACACAGGATCGCTCAGACGTTTCTCACTGAGATCGACGAGAAACAAGAGGTGTGTGAAGCCGTGTTTCTCATTGATGGATCACAATCATTACAAGTTGCGTATCATCGGCAGGGTACGATTTCAGATATGAAAAACACGGAACTCGGAGTGCGGTTAAACGTGCCTTTTGTTAAATAAAAAGCCGAACTATTTGTATCTCTATCTGTTTCAGCAACGCCACAGCAGCAACAGCCGGGGACTGGATCAGATCGTTCAGCTTCGCGTGGAATCAGCTTATTTGAACACTACCGCTCATGGTGTGATAACCATTCTATTCTCCCCTATTCTGCTGAAACAACTATGCAACCCATTTAGCAATCTGATATGGGTCATCCCCATTAACGTCTACTGCATCCTGTAGCGACCAATAATCTTTCGGCGTGTCGACGGCGATATGAGCATCTGACACGTCCTCCCACGATGGGTTGTCCGTCAACACAGTTCCCCACTCCTTGGGGTTTGAGCGAGCTAACGTTACGGGATGAGTCTCACCGATAGTACGAAGTTCCCTGAGAAGACCGGCGTCCATAACGTCTACTGCCGTTCCAGTCGGCATATTTTTGGTACTGTTGCTGGTGTATCGGGACTCAGTAGAGATGTGATTCTCAACGACCCGGTCGATTTCACTACATGGAACGAACGGACAGTCTCCGGTGATGCGGACGAGTAGGTCGCACCCAGTCCGCTCTGCGACCGCATGATGACGTGCCAGCAGGTTTTCTTCTGGGCCGACGCTATACGCCGTGTCGGCTCGTTCGCAGTACCTCTTGATAGCGTCATTCTCGGGCCGATTACCGGTCGTGACTATCGTTTCGTCGACAGCTTCGGCCGCTGTCGTTCGATCGATACACCACTGCAGTACCCGCCGGTCGCCAAGATGAAACAGTACTTTTCCTGGAAGTCGAGTTGAGCCCAGCCGAGCTTGGATGCTTGCAACGATGTGCATGATGATTCATTGCTGCTGGTCATTTTTAACTTTGTCCTGGAGACTCGTTACTACTAGACACTGCAACTCCCACTGACCGTATCAAACCCCTTGATGGACGGATGGCAGTTGAGGAGATTATTTAGACAGTGCTGATAGACATATTTGAATCCAGAATTCTATCAAAAACTGCGATGTGTCTTCTCGCCCCACAATATTCATCTCAATTTGGACGACACTACCGTTGAGGCATCCAAATTCTGTCACAGGGACTCAAGAAACATGTTGTCTCACTTTCCAGTACATATCTGAACACAGCTCATAAAACAATCGATATAAATAGTATCTCCTACTGATAGAAAGATATGTCCTCAAATCTAAGTGGTCTAGAATTTATAATTCCGTTAAATTCACATAGTTCTACGGATTTCCAAGCTCAATTAGCCAGTCGTCTAGAGCAAAACAATGCTTCTGCTTTAATATTTCCACAAAATCAAGAGTATCTAGGCGATATAGAACAAAAGGTTGCCAACAAATCGATCCTAACTGACCACTTGAATCACAAGCCCAGTCATGATTTTTCACATCTAATCAATAAATATTCAATTAATTCACCACGTTCATTCATATTCCCTCAGCTAGTATATGATTATGAATATCTAAAACCGTCCGGTGGTCGATTCCTTCCAGATGGACCAACTTCACCGAATTGCGAAAAATATCTCACACGGCTTCATCTTCTACTAGACTACTTGGACGGGTTGTATGAACGTGGTTTTCAGGGTATACCGATACAAAACCAAGGAGGAGAAATAAATCGAAGAGCACTCGCACGAGTTGCAAAATACCATGAAATTCCATCTGTTCGGTGCAGTTTTAATCCGCTACCTGGACGTTCGACTATCCGCAATGGTGAGGAGATGTACTTTCAAGAGGTTGACTCTGCTCTTGAACACGACCTTACCAAAGAACAGGAAAAACGTGCTGAACAGTATCGTCTAACAGTGATCCGTGACAAACCACAAGTCGGTTCAAATTCAGGATCATCACAACAAACCTCTCTTGTGAAAAATATTTTAGGGAAGCTACAGACGGTATGGAATGAAAAATCCGACTCCCTTCCATTAATATATAAGTGGTCTCGCAGAACGCTTGGAAAACCAATTCAGGCAAAAGCCCAGCAATTCTGGTCACTAAATCGTAATGATACGGATGAATATATTCAGAATACAGAATTTGTATTCTATCCGATCCAGTACTTCCGTGAATCACGTGTTACCATGCGATCACCTGCATTCTATGACCAAGCAAGGCTCATTGAACATCTCTCGCGATCTGTACCGCACGAGACGAGCCTATGTGTAAAAGATCATCCACGACAATGTGGCGCAATGCCCTTTTTTGATATTCGTCGGATATCACGGTACGCAACACTTGCTGATCCATCTTTTTCAGCCCATGATATTATTGAAAACGCAGAAGCAGTAGTCACATTAAATAATACCGTCGGTCACGAAGCGATTGTATTCGGAAAACCGGTAGTTGCACTTGGTTCTGCACTGTATAGTGATCTCAAAAGTGTAGTTTCTCCGAGTGATATAAATGAACTTGATATGGCGATCTCTGAAGCGATTAATAAAGGAGGACTTTCCGACGATGAAGTTCGTCACTATATTGATGCACTGTTCAGAATCAGTGAACCAGTCGTTTGGGGTGATCCAGATTATGAGAACATCTCGAATTTTGTATCTGCAATTGAATTTTCCCTCAACAATACGGATAGAAATGTCAGACATATAGTATAACTATTATTCATACACTTCTATCCAATTGTCTAATACAACTTAAATTAAAATACTCTATTTATCGATCGCTTGTCTATTGGTGGGCATAACGGATCACAACCAACCTCGCTAATCTGCCCTCAAAGAATGGCCATCAGGTCGAAGTACTCGTAGTCACTGACGACCACGATCCTGTCGACAAGCTCGCACCGGAAGTCGGGTCTTCTTTACATACCGTCGATCAAATGCGGTGGTCGGCGCTCCCACTCGTTTATCACTTCCTGCGAATTTCGTAAAATATGCTAATGTATACGGTCTACAACATCAAAACGTAGTGTGAGCTAGACGAATCCAAGGCCGTATGTGATTTACCACGGCCGTTCAGTTGGGTTAGTGGTCAGAACGAAGTGTATCGTGAGTGTAACTTGAAAATTTTTCACGTTCATGAACTTGTCTACATCTATCCGGGGTGTCAGCTACGACTTGTTTTAATGACTGCCCTGACGATTCTGAATGGTTTTCCGACGCGACAAGAAGCTAAGAACAAAATTCATCGTAAGACCGTGATGCTTTTTATCTCATTGTTCTATCTTAACATACGTAATGAGTTCTTCGAGTGGTGAAAGTCAATCTTCAGCTTCAATTGCACTCTTTTTGCCGACGTTGACTCCGGGAGGGATCGAGACCTGCATACTCAATCTAGCAAAGGGGTTCGTTCAACAAAATATCGCCGTTGATCTTGTTGTTGCAGACTACAGAGGCGATTTTATTTCGAAGGTTCCAGACGAAGCCAATGTTGTCAATCTGGGCGTCGACAGAGTACTACAAAGTATAATTCCACTCCGACAGTATCTCACCAGTACTGAGCCCGATGTGCTACTCGCAGGACATACACACGCCAATATCGCTGCTATAATCGCCGGCAAAACGTCGCGTACTGAGACAACAATTGCAGTTGGCATCCACAATACACACTCAGTAAACACGTCAAAATCCCAAAAATTCACTTCAAAAGCGATTCAACGATTGTATCCACGGCTATACTCACATGCAGACCAAGTTATTGCGGTTTCGGAGGGAGCCAAACAAGACATTGTGGGCCATACAACTCTCGGGTCAAATGATGTTTCAGTGATCTACAATCCAGTAGTCACAGAAGAAGTGTATATAGAGGCGTCACAGCCTGTGGACCATCGTTGGTTGAATGATGCATCATTACAGGTTGTGCTTGGAGCGGGTAGATTAGTCGAACAGAAAGATTTTGCAACACTACTTTATGCCTTTGAGAAGGTTGCAAAAGAAAATAATCAGGGACGGTTACTCATTGTTGGTACTGGCTCAAAGGAACAGGAATTGCGTACGTTACTGTCTGAACTGGATATTGAAGATCGAGCTGAGTTAGTTGGGTATGTTGACAACCTGTATGGATACATGGATGCAGCAGATGTGTTTGTACTTTCTTCGAAGTGGGAAGGATTTGGTATCGTTTTAGTTGAGGCGATGGCTGTTAGAACACCCGTTGTGTCTACTGATTGTCCTCATGGCCCAAGTGAGATATTAAAAAATGGCGAGTATGGAAAACTTGTGCCAGTTGGCGATAAGGAGGCAATGGCAGATGGAATCAGGAAGTCATTACGCACGGAAAGAAAGCAAACAAGGATCCAAGACCGAGCTCGAGATTTTTCTGATTCTGTAATTACTAAGGAATATGCTAATAAATTAGGATTAGAATAGAGAATATAACAAATGAAATATAAATTTAAGAACAAGTATGGACTCATAATTGGAATAGGTTTTTCAGTATCTATACTATCCCACATACAGACATTTGAGTCCACTTTACCGTCTGTTGTTCTAGAAATACTTGTTTTTTCTGTAATACTTTTATTGGGACTCTATAATAATAGATATATAAAATTAACAAAAAGTAGTTTTATTCTACTTACACTACTCGGCGTGACTTTTATGTATGCTGTAATAAGCTCATTTTGGGCGTTGTATCCAAGACTGACAGCACAAAGAGCGTTCCTTGCACTCACGCTTCCAATCGCTCTATTTTTGATTGTTACTGTAGATAACCAGAGAAAAAACACATTCCGAGTACTTTCACGCATTATAATTATTTTTGGATCGATGTTTGCCCTGACTGGCATACTATTGTATTTTTTTGGAGAGATAGGATCTGCTGGTGGAAGAACCATCCAGTATATTACGATTGGCCCCGTTGAAATCTCGCAAAATGTCTACGGACCACAGAACCGTATCTCTTCAATATTAGGAAATCCAAACACACTCGCCGGGTTTCTTGTCGCATCACTTCCACTCACACTAATACTGTATTTTGACTCTCAACGTGGGCTGATTTACGCATTAGGCATTATTATACAATTTAGTGGATTAATTCTAACTGGCTCTCGAACAGGGACTGTTGCCGTAGTATGTGGGCTTACAATAGCTTTCTTTCTAATAAGTCTCGACAAGTCGTACCGGGTTAAGAGTTTATTGAAATCAAACCCAAAAATATTGGCTATTATAGCTGTGTTTACAACTATTGTTCCGACAATGAGTCCAATGCTCTTGCAACAACGATTTATTGACATTTCTTCAGATACATTAGAGGGCTCCGGTAGAGTTGAAACGTGGACCTCAATATGGCACTACTCAATGACCAACCTCCAAGGCACTGGGTTTGGAATTTCACGAGAAGTCATTCCAGGGGTTTACACAAGCCCTCACAGTGACTATTTTACCGTTTTAGGTGAGTTAGGTATCGTTGGTGTAGTCTTATTTGGACTAGTTGTTGGTGTGACAGTGTGGTATGGTTTGAAAAGTCACATGTATGCTCCCGTAAATGATCGGTTATATCTTGCCGGGGCAATTGCGGTTTTTGTGGCATTCACTGTTCACGGTTTCGCTGAAATGACGATAACACGCGGCGGAGGTCGACAGTTGTTTTGGGCGTACTTTTTGGCATATATTGCTTGTTATTCAAAAAATGGTAGACAGTAGTTTTGGCTAAAATTCGGTATTATGTTTTTTTTATGTACGACGATCTCGCTTCGTCATCAACAAAATATGGTTAGGCTACACAGACAACACCCAAAACTATGCCCCGCTAGAACTGATCAGTGTTTATTGCGCAGGCAACTTGGAGAAGAAGGACTCGTCTCTACGTATACCCATTCACACGGATTGAATACGTTCATTTTCCGGTTTGCGGATATTGTCGGTCCTCGACTTCGGGGAGCTGGGATTCCAGATTTCATCGGGAAACTACACGCAAGTCTAAATTCGCTAACGATTCTGGGTAACGGCTGTCAGGAAAAGTCGTATATGCACGTCATCGACTGTGTCGACGCGATGGGACATATTATCGAACATGCAAGTGAGCAAGCGAGACCAGTTCACACATACAACCTCGGAACGAAAACGACAACAGCAGTAGACGAGATCGCAGAGATAGTTTGTGATGTAGTAGGTGTTGGTCCAACATAAGAATACACTGGTGGTAATCTATGGTGGGTCGATAACGTTCCGAAAATGCATCTTTCGGTCGAAAAATTGACTAGACTAGGTTGGGAGCCAACCTACGAGAGTACTCCCGCAGTTAGCCAGGCTACCGAAGAACTGACCCAGGAACTATAATAAGACGCGATTTGGATCTATTTATTCAATTCTTACGAACACAGATATGAATATTAACTCACACTATTTGTTTGTACAATTTATTGTATTCTTCTGCTGTTTTTTCTATGGTGTACTTTTTATTCACTAATTCTTTAGACTTTTGAGCAAGAGTCTGCCGCTTGTCTGGATTCTCTGCGAGCTGAATGAGCCTATTTTTTAGTTCAGTTACGGACCCTGGTTGATGAAGTAGTGCCACATCATGAAACGGTCTGAAAGAATCAATGTCTGAGAATACACATGCGTTTCCAGCAGCCATCGCTTCCAGAGCGGCCACACAGAATCCTTCCCAAAGCGATGGCATGGCGTATACTTCAGATTCATGCATCATTTTATACACTTGCTCACGTCTCGGTAAAAATCCTAGCAGATGCATATGATCACTAAAATCAGAATGGTTAATCCGTTTTGAAAGCTCTTTTTTTCTTCTTCCTGACCCCGAAATAACGAGTTCTATAGGTATTTCACTTTCTCTGTTTGCTTCACTGACTGCGTCGACAAGTACGTGCTGTGCTTTTTGTTCGACCAACATACCAGCTGAAGATACAATCATCGCACCAGAATCAATATCAACATAATCATCGATACTCCAATCGATTTTTTTTGCCTGGTTTACTCGGTTAGGTTCTACACCGTTATAGATCACACTCAATTTATTTTTGTCAACAAACTTTAATTCCCACGGATCTAATGATTTCCTTACAGAATCTGAAACACAGACTACCTGATTTGCCAACCTACTTGTAACGTTATCAACAATCAATCGATGCGTTTCATATCCATGATGGCTATTGTGATCGGTGACAACGATGGGAGTTCTCTGTGGAGTGGCAATAAGTGAGCTGAGAACTCCCGAAACGGTATGGTGGACATGAATAAGATCATTTTTATTTAAAATCTGATTAAGTGCCATAAATTTTTTAAGAAATGTACTGTTATTTTTAGAGAGATCGTAAACATGTACGTCAGCATGATCAATGGATATATTTGAACCTCTCCAGCAAACAATGTCGATACGTTCGACATCACCAACATTTAGCTGCTTAATTGCCAGGTCCCCAGCCATTGTAGTATCAGAAAGATTATTTACGATGTGACAAACACGCATTTAGTAAATATTATAAATCCACAGCAATATATATTTGGTTATCTCATACACATACAAATATTATTATTTATACTTGTCATATTATGTTTAAACACACAATTTTACGAGTTAATTTAGTGGTGTTTAAATAACACAAAGATATATTTGTATCTGAAGAATCAATCGTATTTGGAACTGTATTATTAAAATACTATGATAACACACATTCGCACCCTAATTTCATTACTGGAATCAAACGAAGTCCGTTACTGCCACTGGAAGAGTAATGAAAAACTCCAAGACGCATTGAATGGTAATACCGATTTGGACATACTCAGCCACCATGCAGACTATCAAACGGTTCGCAGAATTCTTACAGAGCTTGGTTTCCATGAATTAGATGACATCGCGTTTACCGGATATCCAGGAATTAAAAACTACGTGGGTTATGATCCAGAAACAGGTACCTGTATTCACGTCCATCTCCACTTCAAACTTACTTTTGGCACACCGTTCCTGAAAGAGTATGTCACTCCGTGGGGGCCATACGTACTTGAGAAACAGATCGACGACCCTGTGTCTGGTGTACCGATCACCAATCCGTCGATGGAACTTTTCTTATTGATTGTCCGATACTCTCTCAAAATCCGTCGGTACAATCCAATCGTTCGACGGTCTTACTTTGAAGGATTTCTGGAAGAATACGATTGGTTAGCAGAACGTGCTGATGAATCGAAGTTGGAAACAATCGCTCGTGACTTGCTGAATCCGACAGCGGCGGTCCGTATCAAAGCCGTCCTCGACGGAGATCCAACAGTTCGAGATCTCATTAGAGTTGGAAAGCCCGTCCGTTCAGAACTTGATTCATACAGCACGTATCCACCGTGGTCGACAACACCGATTGCACTAGCAAGGAAAGGATTTCGTGGGCTCGGAAAACTCAACCGCAAGCATTTGAACCGACCGTATCCATCGAGACGGAAGCTCCCAAGTCACGGCATCGAGGTAGCAATCGTCGGAATCGATGGCTCTGGTAAGTCGACGCATCTGTCATCACTTCGTGACTGGCTCTCATGGAAGATGGACGTCCACTCAGTCTACCTTGGCAGCGGTGATGGTCCATCATCATTTCTACGATACCCGTTGAAAAAACTCAATAACTTTCGTTCATCCTCCGACGTTTCCGACACGACAGGCTATAGAGCCAGATCTGCAGATCAGAATATAAATACAGAACGTTCAGACAGTGATGGTGCGAGTGTTGGATTGGCAAAGAGTATCTGGGCAATACTACTTGCCCGTGAAAAACAGAAGAAACGACGGAGAGCGACACGTGCCCGAAACCGGGGGATGATAGTATTAATGGACAGATATCCCCAGAACCAATTTGAAGATATTAACGATGGGCCTCTCTTACAGGCATGGACTGAGAGTAACTCAAGGGTTCTAAACAAAATCGCGAGATGGGAAAGAGATATTTATAAAAAACTAGACGAGAATTCTCCTGATCTTATAATTAAACTTGCTACTGATCCAGAAGTCGCCAAGTCACGAAAACCCGAAACACCAATGTCGAACCTACGAAAAAAAGCCGATATTATAGACACACTTGAATACAAAAACAGTCGCGTGGTCACTGTTGATACGCACAACGATATAGAAAAGGTCATAAATGAAATTAAAAAACAAGTGTGGGCCGAAATTTGAATTCATACCGAAAAGAATGTGATACTTGTGTCCGTAATTGTTGAATTCGTTGGAGTTCCGGGTGTAGGTAAATCAACCCTCTCACACCAAACAGCAAAAATACTCAAGAGTGACCATTCTCATGTTGCGGAGCCGATCCGCCGCGTCGACAATCGATCTGGCCTCCACCGAGTTCTCTCAAAGGGACGCTTCGCCGTCGAACAAGCCCTTCGCCATCCACGAACAGCACTCTCAACAACAGAGGACTTATTAAAAATCGACCAGACCTCATCCACCGACCAGGTCCGTGTGATTTTCAATCTTCAGTACGTCTCTGGCGTGATGACTCATGCCCACTTGAACCACAATGTTACACTTCTTGATCAAGGTCCATATCAGGGCGTTTGGTCAGTGGGTCTACACTCATTGAGTGACTGGGGCTACCTATTTGATCACTTCGAACAATTTCTCTCACGTACCGCCCCAGACCTCGTAGTCTGTGTCGACGCCGAAACCGACACGATCACCGACCGACTCGCCAATCGCTCGGGTGGCGATACTCGACTGTCGACAGACACTGCACAATTTAGTCGTGCAGTTGCAGGCTATGAAGAACTCAAAACGCAACTTACGACGGCCAACTGTCGAACAATCACTGTGACAAACGAAACCGAAGCAGATTTAGAGCCGAATGCCGCTCGCATTGCCGACGAAATCCGATCGCTTTCGCAGTCAAACTAACTCCAACCAAGCAGTCCGCAGTCGGCTACTCGCATACTCTGCGGTGATTACCTGCTGATTGTTTCCAACACCGTAGTCGTCTCTGCCACTGTCTGGTCCCATCTAAATGTGGATCTGAGTTCACTCTTGCTGGCAGTGAACGCCTCGTGTATGTTTTTCGAAAACACCCTTGGACTCTTCCCGTCAACATACACCACGTCATCCCCAAATGCCGACTGAACCTGCGGCAGATCCGAACTCACCACAGGAACACCCGTCGACAATGCCTCCATAATCGTCCGCGGGACACCCTCAGCCCGACTTGGCAACACCAACACATCCGCAGCGCGATACACAGCCGGCATCTCATCGTATGGAACCTGCCCAAGGAACGTCACTGCCTCCCGAATACCCAACTCAGTAGCCAACGCCTCCAACTCACCTTGTAACGATCCTTCCCCACACAAGACCAGCTCAGCATCAGGATACTCCTCGCACACCCCAGCAAACGCCTCCACAACTATCTCTGGTCGCTTACCCTCGACCAGTCGACCAACGAACAACACTACTGCCCTATCACTCTCAATCAACTCGCTCGCCGACCCCTCAGGCGTAAACCGTTCTGTGTCAATCCCATTCGAGACCACCGAAATTGGACTTTTCACACCAAGCTCACGCACGCGACGTTTGTCCTCGTCAGTATAACAAAAGATCTGATCGGCCTGATTGAACGTCCAACGACCAAGCGTCCGTAGATACACCTCAAAAATCCGCTCTGGAGCGTTTTGTGTATAGAGTCCGTGATTAGTAATCGCCAGCGGAATATCACTGAACCGTCGTTTGAGAGCCGCCAGGTTCGTCGTAAAGTAGTAATGAGAGTGGGCATGAACGACGTCATATGACTCTGCGTCTGTACCCCACAGATATCGCGCCACTGCGGGTGATATGTCGTTCCCAAGGAGGGTAAGGCCAGGAGAGACACGAACGATTGTATAGCCGTGTGTTTCTTCGAGTTGTGGAGACGACTTGTCCTTGCGCGTTGTTAGGACGGTCACATCGTGTCCCATCGCGGCTTGATCTCTCGACATCGCATGAACGTGATATCCTCCGCCTCCCTTTGTGTCTGGATAAATCCATGGTGTAACTCGTAGAATACGCATTAACCCATGTTCAATCTGACTGTAAACAAACGTGCCGGTTTGCAAAAGACGCCACTACATTCAGATCAACTAGCCCTCCTCACAGACAACCTTCCGAAGTTCATCAAGGAGGTTTGGGTCGTGTTTCCGCATATGTTCAATATCATCTTTGAGTGGCCCTTCGATCCGAGACCGAACTCGAGAACGAGCTTCGTATTCTCGTTGCTTTTCGGTTTTGCCAGCGAGACAGTCTTTCTCGTACCCAGTGAGAATACCGCGGCCTGTGGACATAGCTGAATCTTTGGGTACGATTTTATAAATGGTAATGTGTGACTCCTCGCACTAACTTGCCCTATGTAGCAAGGTTGCCCATATATGCCAATATTTAATACATCTGGGCATATACAAACAAGTAGAAAGCGTGGAATCTCGGTCAGAAAATGGCCGAAGCGTGTTGTAGCACGCTCGACCGCGCTTCGCTGGAAACGAAGCATGAGCCAATTCGAACCAACTCAACAAGAAGATGTCGAACAGACCAACGAACACCGTAGTGGCGACACAGAGTTACAGGAATGTTCAGTGTGTGGCGCAATCGGACTTACTGAGCGGATTATTGAGCACGACTGCCAGGCTTTCCTAGACCACAAGAAAGGAGTTGACCACTGATGGGGGTAGTGACATCTCAGTCGACTCCATCCGTTCAAAACAAGCCCACAGATACGGGTGAGAAAGATTGAACCTCAATACACTCAGCAACGACATGTTTTGTTGCTCAGATTATTCAATTGAATGACTACTGCACCCACGATTAAAACGTTGAAACAGATACTCTTCGATGGACACACCCACCGACTCCAGACGGTCGACCACGGCCAGGTGGTCGAATATACCGGCGACCAGCCTATTGAGACCGCAAAAAACGGCATCCGCCGGATCGGGAGCCACTCGAAATAGGGTTCGGGGAGTTGCAGGTCATCCCAGTAGAGCCCGACGGGGAGACACTCGACAGATAAGGACTGGGCGACTCACAAATCCAAAACACTACGACAGCAGCTGCCGATCCAGTCATGAAGTGATCGAATTGCCACTACCGTCGTGTAGAGACCTTAGTTCGTGATCGCCAGCGAGACATCTTCGAGCCGTCGCGTTTATTATTTGAGAAGCGTCGAATAGTCAGGGAGGTTGCCCTCTTTGAGGTCTCCCCTGGCAAGAATATGTATTTCACTCAGGAGATCGAGTGCATTGCGGTAGAATTCGTTGAGTAAACCCACAGACAGTGTAGCGATACAACCGCATAGTCGACGAAGCTGCCACCTGCTTCGAGGCGGCGATTTCTCCCCAACCAACCAACAGCATTGTTAACCAACGTGGCTGCTTTGCTCGTGAATCGAGAGCCCTTCGATATGAACTATCGGTGATTTCCCGCATCAAGTTCTGATAGTCGAAACAGACACCGCTTAGTAATTCACCAGAGCCATAATTTTCAAATTAACACACTACACCCACACCCCCGGGTGTGTCGTGAACTATCGAATCAGGTCGACCACCCCTTCGATCCGATCGATTGAGTCGAGAACCTCGATTGTCGCACCAAGATCGGTTTTGAGCTCCCAAAAGTACTTTCGGCCGCCCTCGGAGCCAGCTGTCCGGGCTGTATACTGAGTCACTCCGAGGAGATCCAACTCTTTGAGATGGTCTCGAACGCGATCAAGCGAAATATCGTTGGTTCGTAGTTCGGCACAGACGTTCGTATATGTGGTGTACACGCGTCGTGTTCGTGCCGGTGTCTTTCCTTGTGAAGCCAGCATGACGAGTGCAACGAGTGCCAAGTGATCTTGCAGTGTGAGTCCCTCAATACTCCGCATTACTGATCGGCGGTCGACTTTCGCCTCGGCTTGCTTGGCGTGAGCGTCAGTCACTTCATCGTCACCCTGCTTGAGAGCGATCTCGCCGGCCTCATACAGATAATCAATAGCTTGTCGGGCCGAGCCCTGATCCTTGGCTGCATAGCCAGCACAGAGTGCAATCGCACTCTCGTCGACAACCCCCTCAACGAAGGCTTTCTCAACGCGGCGTTCGAGAATAGATCGCAACTGCACGGCATCATATGCGTCAAACATCACTCGGCGTTCTCGGAACGAATCTTTGACTTTCGGCGAGAGGTCAGCCAGAAAGTTTCCATCGTTGCTGATCCCAATCATACTCACGTCGACGTCGTCTTTGATGTGGTCGTTGTCTTTCGCACGACTGAGCTCGTAGAGGAGCAGATCATCCTGACCGATCGAATCGATTTCGTCGAGAACAAGCACGATTGTTCCACCAATATCGTTGAGTGCATCATAAAAGTAATCGAAGACCTTGCGTTTCGGATGTCCATTCGGGTTCTCACCAGTTTGCTGTTCGACGAGATCACAGACGACCTGGTAGGATGATGTCTGTCCGGCACAGGTATGAAAGATGGTCGTCAACGCAACATTCTTGTCGGCTGCCCGAGTTTCGAACTCTGTCAGAATGAATCGGGCAGCAACTGTCTTGCCTTGCCCAGTTTTCCCTTGGAGAAACACGTCATGTGGTGCACCGGTCCCTAACCCAGGACTGAGTGCAACGCCAAGCTCTTTGAGTTCCGCCTCCCGTTCCGGAAGGTCACCCGGGGTATATTCCTCGGCAAGCACGGATTCATCCCTGAAAACGGACGACCGATCTTCAGTACCTCACAAAGCATCCTCGGCTAGCTGTTTCTGCGGCCTGAGTTCTGTGTCGAAGCGGTTGTACTGACGGTCTCGACGAGATAATTACGGACGGATCGACGGAGAGCTGTCGCTGTCGGCGGCGGTCAGCCGCCGACGCGACAGCGTCGCCACTCACTCCGCTGGCTTGCTCGGTCGGTGGTTAGCGGTGGAATCGGTCGTCAGG
>Ga0136607_1000162_pt1 | contig 21800 bp, 24 predicted proteins | sample AntDeeMetagen681_FD_101381 | JGI IMG/M metagenome (GOLD analysis project Ga0136607, IMG submission 101381) | Saline lake microbial communities from Deep Lake, Antarctica - Metagenome #681 | ecosystem: Environmental > Aquatic > Non-marine Saline and Alkaline > Saline | place: Antarctica: Deep...
ACAAATCAGCGCCGCCGAAACCGCCGATGCGGGAGAGTTGAACCATGCTTTTGATCGCCTTCTGGCTGCTCGTGATCGCGGCCCTGGGCGGCGTAACCATGGCCGTACTTGGACGGGGCCACCCGGCCGCTGCGCATGGCCCACGGCGCGATTGCCGGCCTCGGCCTGCTGTGCCTGCTGATCGGCGCGCTGATCCAGCCGGGCACGCTGGTATGGACCGCCTTCGCGCTGTTGGCGATCGGCTTTGGTGCCGGCGCGGTGCTGTTCGGCCTGGTCTGGAAACACAACGCCCCGCCCCGATCCATCGTGCTCGGCCACGGCCTGATCAACGGGCTAGGCGTAATACTGCTCGGCGTAGCGGTGTTCAGCTAACCCGATCGGATCGAGGCGCTATTCCGCGTCCAGCGTTTTCGCCTTCTTCTGAAACGCGCGGATCCGGCGCGCGGCGGCCAATTCGGCCTTGACGTGGCCGAACAGCCCGCGCCAGAGCGGCATCTTCCAGTCCGGTTCCAGGCCACGGCCCATGCGCATGAGTTGCACGTAGTACCAACCCATCTGCGAAAAAATATTGAGAAAGCGCAGCGCCGCGATCGATGACCACGGCCCCAGCCGACCCCGGCCATAGGCCAAATCGGCGCCGGGGTCCTCGGCGTGTTCGGCGGTCTGTTCGAACAGCCGCCGCACGAAGGCGGGATCCACACACAGCGGCCGGCCCAGGCCGATCATGTCCGTATCGCCGCTTTCCAGCGCTTCGACCATCGCCCCGCGCGAACGAAAACCGCCGGTGACCATCAACGGCATACGCGCGGCCTCGCGGATGAGCGAGGCGTATTCGAGGAAATACGCCTCGCGTCGCCGGGTGCTGTCGCGCCGCGTATCCTCGGCGTTGCTCTGATCGCCCGAATGCCCGAGCAGGCGCGGCTGCTCGTAGCTGCCGCCGGAGATTTCGAGCAGATCGACACCGCAGTCGTTCAACCAACGCACGACCTGCAGACATTCGTCGTTGGAAAAACCGCCCTTCTGAAAATCGGCGGAGTTGAGCTTCACGCCGAGCGCGAAATCCGGGCCCACCGCGGCGCGTACGGCGCGGACCACCTCGAGCAGCAATCGCGCGCGGTTCTCCAGGCTGCCGCCATAGTCGTCGCCGCGGCGGTTGGTCACCGGCGACAGGAACTCGCTGAGCAGATAGCCGTGCGCGCCGTGCACCTGAACGCCGTCGAAGCCGGCATCGCGGGCCACCGTGGCGGCATCCACGAAGCGCTCGATCACCGACTGGATACTGGCGCGCGTGAGCGCGCGCGGTGTGCGATAGGCGCCCAGCAACTTGAGACCGACCGGCGACGGGGCGACCGGTTTCGGCGTGCAGTACAACGGCGCCTGGCGTCCGGCATGGGACAACTGCATCCAGACACGGTTGCCGCCTTCGCGGGCCGCGGCGGCCCAGCGCGCCAGTGCCTTATGGTCGGCGTTGCCGTCGATCACCACGTTGCCCGGGCGTTCCAGGTTCCAGCGATCGATCTGCACGTTGCCGGTGATCAGCAGCCCCGCGCCGCCGTGCGACCAGCGCCGATAGAGTGTTTCCAGCGCGCTCGTGGCGTTCATGCCGGCGTCGGCCAGGCCTTCCGTCATAGCGGCCTTGGCGATGCGATTGGGCAGGCGTTGGCCGCAAGGCAGCGTCAACGGGCTGCGCAGCGCGCCAAGAACATCGTCGGGCGTCGAGCGTGCGGCGTTTGCGTTACTTTCCATTCGGTAAGTTTAACGTGGCAACGGGCTCTGGACCTACCTTTGGGTACCCCTGCTCAAGGATCGCCCGCGGGATACAGGCCGTGGCTAGCGTGGGTGACCGGCTCCCAGAGCGCGAGCGCCTGATCGATGGCGTCGCGCTCGATCAGCGCCGCGCGGCGGGTGGCCGCCGTAATGAACGCGGTTTCGATCACCCGTATCAGCGCCCGCGCGTTACCGTGCCAGGCACAGTCGCACACCGCCTGCCACGCCGCGTGGGTAAGGCCCGCGGGCGCCTGCCAGGTAGTCGAGCGCGCGCGCATATTCTCGAGCGTGATCGCCAGTATCGCAATGAGATCCTCGCGGCGCTGCGCGAGATCGGGCAGGTATAGCGGCTGAGCGGCCAGGCGCGCGTGCTCGTCGATATTGATCGCCGACATCAGCGCCTGCCAACTGCGATTGGAGGCGAACACCAGCGCGCATTCCAGCGCTTGCTTGGCCGAGGCACCGGCCGGTCGGTACTGGCCCGTGTCCAGTGCCTCCATGAGCACTTCCATCACCGAGCCGGCCACCCCGTGCGACTCATCCAGAAAACACACGCCATCGCGCGCCTGCGAGAACGCGCCGGTGCGCGTGCCGGCGCCGGACACGTCACCGCATAGCACGGATTTGATCGCGGCTTTTTCGCCGGTGGCTTCGGCGGCCAGATTGACGGTGACGAAATTGCCGCGCGCCCGGCACAGATAATAGTAGTAAGCCAGCGTGGTCTTGCCGCAGCCCGGGCCGCCGAGAAGATGGACACGATCGATGCCGTTGGCCGCGAGTTCGCCCAGATTCGACAGCAGACCGCGCAGCTGCGGACTCAGACAAAAGAAGTACCGGTATTCGCCGGTTTCCACCTCGGTCGATATGGGCATGGCAACGACGTTGGGCGCGAAAACCGGCTCGAAATAGTCGGACAGCCGCGAAATGATGACGCTGGGATCGCGATCGACAATCAGACGCAGACCGTGAACCGCGTCGTCGCGCGCCGCGCGCGCCAGCCAGCCGCCAAACACGGTCAGGCTGTCCGGCGACAGCCCGACCACCAGCACCGGCAGGCCGTCGGCGCGCGCGGTGCGTATGGCATCCGCGAGCGCGTCCAGCATCTCCAGTTCCGGATAGAGCGCGAATATCGCATCGGCCTCGGGCAGGTGTTCGGCCACGGCAATACTGGCGCGCGGCTCGATCGCCTGGGCGATGCGTTCGTGCAGGGATTCATTCTGATCCAGGCGCGATTCGACGTGTACCGCCACCAGGCGCTGGCCGGCCCCTTGCGCATTGTCCTGATTGTCCCTGCGCCCCGCGAACATGCACCCGACTCCCGGCAACTGTGACCCTGTGGCGATCCTATCGCCGCGCATGATCGCTGACGATACCCACCGCGACGCATCGCGCAGGCGATCAGGCGATCAGGCCTGCGCAGCGCGCGCTGCTAATTCTGTGTGTTGTTATCGGCGGCTACAGGCGGTCGGACAGTCCGCGACCGGTGGGCCAACACTTATAGCAGCGGGGATACACAGTGATTTCGATCGAGAGGAAAGCTTGCCTCACGCAAAGTCGCCAAAGCGCAAAGTAAAGGCAAGGCTTTTGATGACGCACTGCTATGCAGTCTTTGCGCCTTTGCGTGAAAATTTTTCGGCTGCGGTCTCTGCTGTCAGCGTGGAATCGAACGCGCGATCCGGCTTTCCCTGGAAAGTCGCCAAGCATTTATGCCACTGGGTATTAGCGATCGTTGTCGATCACCCGCCCGGAGGGATGTATCGCCCGCTGCGGCGGCTCGGTCACGCGCGCTCCGGCCGGCCGCCGATTGTCGTATTGCCGAGGGTTTCTGCCGCGATGGCCGCGGCCCAAGCCCCGGCCACCGGCGTTACCGTGACGATAGCCCCGGATACGCGGCGCGGCCGGTGCCCCATAGCGGGCATAGTCATTCGGGCCGCGATGCTGGATGACCCGGCCGCCGTGGCGAGGGCGATGGCGGCTGCCATAATAGTGGCGATAACGCGGATATACGGGCTGGATCGGCGCTCGATACTCTTCGTACCGAAAACCGCTGGCCGGGCCGTACACCCGGGTACGGCGACGGCTGTCATAATGGCCGAACGGCGTGGCGCGATGCTGCTGATCGATGATCACTATTTCGGAATTGTCGAGCGCCAGCCCCTTGCCGGCGAACAACAGGCCGACCAGACAGGCCAGTCCGGCCATCAACGCGAGCGTGCCTGAAACTTTGCGCATCTCGAATACTCCTCATGACGCCATGGCCATGTCCTTGCCGCCAGTCTGGTGCCAGCCGCGTTAACCGATCATGAACGACCGCTGTTCAGCCCACGACCGCGCAAATCGTCGTTGCTGCAGGCGTGCTTAAGGAAACGTTCAGCACCTCGCGCCTAATATTTGGATTCCTGTCAAGGGGATCTGGCGATGACGATATCCAAACAGCACGCAACTCACGGCGTATCGACGATAGCGGCGCTTGCCGCGCTGCTGCTGGCCAGCGGCTGCGCAAGCAATCCGACGCCGCAGGTCGATCCCATCTTTCAGGCCGTTCCCGGTGGCCAGTATGACTGCTACTACCAGACCGATGACCGCAACATGGCGGTCAAGGGCGCGACCAGCACCGCCGGCCAAGCGGTGGTCGGCGGCGCTGCGGGCGGGCTGCTGGGTAATCAGTTCGGCAGTGGTTCGGGGCGCGATATCGCAACCGGCCTGGGCGTGGTCGCGGGCGCGGCCACCGGCGCCTGGAACGCGCGGCGCATGGACAACAATCGTGTCAACAATTGCCTGCAGCGCCAGAATCAGCACCCGAACCAGTACAACGACGGCAGCTATGACGGGCGTTATCGCGGCGGCGGCAGCAGTTACTAGACGTTCTGTCGGTATCGGATGGTCATGTTGAATTCAATGGGTTCACGCGAGATTCTGCGGCACAGCCTGTGCCGTAGCGCCATCGCGCTGTGCCTGCTGGTCGGGTCCATAGCCCATGCGCAGCCGGGCGGCCTGCGCTCGCAGCTGGCCGGAAGCGCGGGCCCGGGCCATCAATCGGCGCGCCAGGTGGCCGATAAAGACACACAACCGGCGCCCAACATCGCGCCCGCCGAGGCGGCACGACGCGCGTCAAGCGAGTACGGCGGGCGTGTACTCAACGTGGTTCTGGAACACGGCCCCGGCGGCCCGTACTATCGGGTCAAACTGCTCGACGGCGGTCGGGTGCGCGTGGTTCACGTCGAGGCCCGCCACTGATCGTCAGCCGAGCGGCGGCACCACCCAACGGATTGCAGGATTAGCCATGCGCGCATTGGTCATCGAAGACGACGTCGATCTACGCGAACAGGTCTGTGCCCAGCTGCGTCGCGACGGTTTTGCCGTGGACGCGACCGGCGAAGGCGAGGAAGGCCTGTTCTTCGCCCGCGAATACCCGATCGATATCGCGATCATCGATCTCGGCCTGCCCGGCCCGACCGGTCTGGATATTATCCACGAGGTGCGCGAAGCCGGGCTGGATTACCCGATCCTCATCCTCACCGCGCGCAGCCGCTGGCAGGACAAGGTCGAGGGCCTGGAAAGCGGCGCCGACGACTACGTGGTCAAGCCGTTCCAGCCCGAAGAGCTGACCGCGCGTATCCAGGCGCTGGTGCGGCGCTCGCGCGGCTGGTCCCAGCCGAAGCTGGAGTCCGGCGATATCGTGCTCGACACCGCGCGCCAGGAAGTGCTCGTAGCCGGAGAATCGGTGGAGCTGACCGCCTATGAATACCGGGTTCTCGAGCACCTGATGCTGCACGCCGGTGAAGTGGTCTCCAAGACCGCGCTGACAGAGCATATCTACGAAGAAAACGCCGAACGCGACTCCAACGTGATCGAGGTTTTCGTGCGCCGTCTGCGCGCCAAGCTCGACCCCGAGGGCACGCGCAAGCCAATCGAGACGCTGCGCGGGCGCGGCTATCGGCTGGTGCGCGGGCTGACCCCCGACAGCGATACCGGGACCGGCACCCGCGGCTCGTGATGAACTCACTGCGGGCGCGGCTGCTGGCCGCGACCGCGGTTCTTCTGCTGGCGTTCATCGTGCTGACCGGCGTGGCGCTGGAAACCGCAGTCAGCGAACGCGCCGACCAGGCCGAGCACGACCGCCTGCAGGGCCTGAGCTATGCCCTGCTGGGCAACGCTGAAATCACCGACGATGGCAACTTCAAGCTGGCCCCGCGGGTGCTGCCGGAGGCCGACCTGACCCGCCCGGACTCCGGTCTCTATGCGCTGGTACTCGACGCCGAGGGCAACACCGTCTGGCGTTCACCGTCGCTGCTGGATTCCATCGAGCTGGACAGCCTGCCCGCGGTCGGCGAGTGGCAGTTCATGCGCGTGTATCCAAAAAACGCCACCCTGATCACGCTGTCCTTCGGCTTTCGCTGGGTCACCGAAGCGGGCAAGGATTATCGCTATACGCTGGTGGTCGCCGAGGACGCCCGACCCTTCGCCAAGCAGATGAAGCGTTTCCGCGGCGTGCTATGGGCGCTGTTGAGCGCCTCGGCGCTGGCGCTGCTGATCGTGGAGCTGCTGATTTTGCGCTGGGGGCTGTCGCCGCTGCGCCGGCTGGCGCGCAATCTCGCCACTGTGCAGTCGCACGAGAATCGTCGTATCGAAGGCCATTACCCGGACGAGATCCAGCCGCTGGTGAGCAATCTCAACACCATGCTCGCCAACGACGAGGCGCGGCTGGTGCGCTATCGCAACGCGCTGGGCGATCTCGCCCACAGCCTGAAAACCCCCATGGCCGTGTTGCGCAACCTGGCCGAAGACGAGCACCTGAGCGAAAGCCAGCGCAAGCCGCTGCGCAACCAGCTGGCGCAGATGAACGATATCCTCGACTATCAGCTGCAAAAAGCCGCCGCGGCCGGCAAACGCAGCCTGGCGGCACCGCTGGCCATCGCCCCGGTCGCAGAAAAGCTGGCGCGCGCGCTGACCAAGGTCTATGCCGAGCAGGGCACCCGCTTTCAAGTGCATATCGCAGGCCAGGTGCGCGCGCGCATCGACGAGGGCGATCTGACCGAACTGCTGGGCACGCTGATGGACAATGCGGCCAAGTACGGCGACGGCGAGGTCGACGTGCGCGCCGAGATCCGCGACGATCAGCTCTACCTGGAGATCGACGACAACGGCCACGGCTTCGGGATTGAGGCCACCGAGCACCTGCTCGAGCGCGGCGTGCGCGCGGACACCTCCCGCGAGGGCCAGGGGCTGGGCCTCGCGGTCGCCGCCGAGATCGTGCACTCCTATACCGGCACCATGAGCCTGACCCGCTGTGAGGCCGGCGGCGCGCGCGTGCAGATCGCGCTGCCCGCCGAGTGATAGCATCGAGCCACCGGCCACAGCGCACAGGGTTGTGCGAGCCGCGTGCCTGCCTCAGGTTAGGGTCTACGCCACGCCTGCGAACAACGGCGCGGCTCCTGCATCCTGTCCAACCGACACGTCATCATGAAAAATCAAGACAACGCCCATCGTCTCGATCCGGAACAGCTGGATCCGGATGCGCTTGAACCGGCCACTTATCACCGCGTGATCGGCCCGACGCTCAAGGTTGCCGCCGACGTGGCCGCCAAGCGCGGCCACCCCACGCTGCATGACGACATGCCGGCGATGCTGGCGCTGGTGGACATGGTCACGCGCCTGGCCGATCTGTTCGTCGAACATTATCCGGACGCCGAGAACGACCGGCAGATGCTCGACAATGCGGCCACCGGCGCCTGTGTGATGGTGTTTCAGCAGGCCAAGCTGCCGGCGGACGCGATCGGCCAGTGCCTGGCCGCGCTTGAAACCGCCTACCGCCAGCTCTACGAACACGACGTCATCGAACAGGCGCGCCCGTTCGTTGCCATGGCCTGGCAACATCTGGACGATGACCAGCGCGAGGACGCCGAGAAATGCCTGCGCCAGGCCACCGAAAGCACGATTGCAGCGATCGAGGCCTGGCAGACCCAGGTCCACTGACGATGAAAACAGCCCTGTTTTCCCTGCCCGCTGTTGCACGTATCGTACTTGCCGCAACGCTGCTGGCCGGCTTGGCCGGCTGTGTCGTCATTTCGCCGTTCGGGCGAGGCGACAACGATCTGCACGAAACCACGGTTCAGGGCGACGGCGACAGCAAGATTCTGTGGCTGCCGATTTCGGGCTTCATCTCGGACGCGCCGGGGCGCCAGGCGTTCGGGCTCGTGCAGCAGCCCTCGACGCTGGCGACCGTGACCCGCGCGCTCGACAAGGCCGCACAAGATGATGCCATCGGCGCGGTGGTGCTGCGCATCAACAGTCCCGGCGGCACGGTGGCCGCGGCGGACGAGATCCATGCCCGGATCCAGCGCTATCACGCAACCACCGGCGTGCCGGTGATCGCCAGCTTCGGCGGCGTGGCCGCATCCGGCGGCTACTATGTCGCTACCGCCGCGGACACGATCATCGCGCAGCCCACGTCCATCACCGGCTCGATCGGCGTCATCATTCCGGGCGTGAACGCCGAGGGCCTGCTGGACAAGCTGGGCGTGCAGGACGCCAGCTATGTCAGCGCCGCGCACAAGGACATCCTGTCGCCGCTGCGCGCGGCCAGCCCCGAGGAACGGCGCATCGTGCAGGACGTGGTCGATTCGCTGTTCGCGCGCTTCGTGGCGGTGGTCAAGGCCGGCCGGGCGAACCTGGATCGCTCCCGGCTGGACGAAATCACCGACGGGCGCATCGTCGCTGCCGATGATGCCAAGCGGCTCGGCCTGATCGACGCCATCGGCCATATCCACGATGTGCTGGCGCTAGCGCGCGACCAGGCCGGGGACGACGCGGCGCGCGTGGTTCGCTACTACCAGGGATCCATCGCGCCGCGTTCGATCTTGTCGGAAACCGCGGCCGGCGGCCCCGCGCTTAGCCTGCAGGCCGGCGGCGTGCCGATCGACCTGTCGGTCGACAGCAATGCGGGTACCGCGCAGCCGCTGTATCTGTGGCAGCCGCCCGCGGCTCGATAACGCCTGAGTCACCGGCTGGGCGGCTAACGGCTGCTCAACGCCAGACGCATTCCCAGGCTTACGAACAGCGCGCCGAGGCCGCGATCCAGCCACAGCGCGATGCGCCGGTTTGTCTTGAGAAAGACGCCCAGCCGTGACCCGACCATGACCAGCGGCGGCTCTATGCAAGCCGCGACCGCAATGACCAGGCTACCGTGAAGAAACAGCTGGGCGCCGACCGGGCCGGCGCCCGCAACCACGAATTGCGGCAGGAAGGCGAGGAAGAAAACGGCGACCTTGGGGTTTAGCGCGGAGACCAGAACACCCTGCCAGTAGATCGAATATCCGCCGGCAGCGCCCGCATCCGGACTCGCGATGAAGGCGCCGCCGCGCAAACGCAGCAACCCCACACCGAGCCATATCAGATAAAGGGCCCCGAGCCACTTGACGATCGAAAACGCCAGCGCGGATGCCGCGAGGATGGCCGAAAGCCCGGCCGCGGCCATGGCGACATGCAGCGAGGCCCCGGTCCAGGCGCCCAGCATCGCGACGAACCCCTGTCGGCGCCCATGGCGCAGCGCCTGACCCAGGATGTAGGCAATATCCGGCCCGGGCGACAGGTTCAACAGAACCGCCGCAGACAGGAACGCGGTCCAATGGATAAGCGTGTACTCGAACATTCCGACCCCCCCCTGCACTATCGTTTGCTAAACGTTGCATCGAGCGCGTGACGCAACGCTCGATCAGTCGTCCGGCGTGGCCTGACTCTCCGAGCGTGTCTGTGGCCCCGCACCGTCGTCCAGATGCGGCAGTGAGGTCAGATGCGCGATCGACTGGCGCAGATCGGGGCCGAGCAGTTGCAACGCGCGTTCGGCCACATCCCCCAGGCGTTCGTCGATATGCAGCTTGCCGCCCTGCTGGTGGAGCAATCCGACCCGCACCAGCGTCTGCAGATGATTGCGAAACAGCCGCGAATCGAAGAACTCGGGGCTGTTGCGGCCGGTGAGAATGGCCATGCGCTCGGCCATGAGCTGACACTGGCGTTCAAAGCGGTGACGCTCGACAACGCCCGTCTCGAGGTTGTGGCTGAGCAGCATGAGGGTCATCGCATAGCGTTCCAGCGATTCGCGCATGATGCGCGACAGGCTCATCAACGCGGCAAACGCGCTGCTGCCGACCTGTGGCCGGCGCAGCTGGCCTGACTCGTGTGTGCGCAGCAGGCCGCAGGACAGCAGGCCGTCGATCGCGTCGTCGAGCGCAGCTCGGGCCTCGTCTGGCGGCCAGCGCAGGAACAGCTCGGAGGCCAGCAGCGGATACAGCTCGAGCGCATCGTCGAGCACGCGCGCGCGATTACGGCACTCGAAATGGGCAAAGAAGTTGGCAAGCAGCGACGGCAGCGCGAACAGATGCATGACGTTGTTGCGGGTATAGGTCAGCAACACGCCCTGGCGTGAATCCACGGTCAGCACATCGCCCCAGGCATGGGGCACGCGGATCAGGCGCATCAGCGGCTCGGCCTCGGCCAGCAGTTCGTGTCCATCAGTCGTGGCGGGCGCGGTGGCATCGGCCGAATAGGGACTGCAGCGCGCCAGCTGCGCGAGCGCTGACAGCGTGGCCACCATTTCGTCCTCGACGATCGCCTTCTGCGGGCTACCCAGCAGCACCAGCGATACCAGCCCGGTGGCATTGAGGGTGGCGGTCGCGTTGATGCCGCGCATCACCCGTTCCGACAGCTGGCCGACGAACGCCTGCAGCCAGCGCGGCCGGCTGTCCACTTCCAGGCCGCGCATGCGTTCGCGCCAGTCCGGAAGATGCGCGTCGGCGTAGGCCTGCAGGTCGATCGGCTCGCCGAAGGACACGAACACGCGTCCGTAGTTACGCTTGAGGATCTTGCCCGAGCCGCGCACCAGATCACCCATGGACTCGCCTTTCTTGGGCCGCGTGCCGCGCAGCTCATCGAAATACTTGTTGACCTCCATGACCCGGTCGTAGCCGATATAGACCGGCACCACCGCTGCCGGCGCGCCCTTGCCGCCCAGCGCGCTGGTCACCGCCATCGACAGCATGCCGGTCTTGGGCGACAGCAGGCGTCCGGTACGGCTGCGCCCGCCTTCGAGATAGAACTTCATCGGCTGGCCGCGCGCGATGAGCACGTCGACATAAGCCCGGAATACCGCGGTATACAGCCGATCGCCCTTGAAACTGCGCCGCAGATAGAAGGCGCCGCAGCGGCGCAGCAGCGCCCCGACCGGCCAGAAGTTCAGATTCACCCCGGCCGCGATCTGCGGCAGCGCCAAACCTTCCTTGTAGAGGATGTAGGAGACCAGCAGATAGTCCATATGGCTGCGGTGTGAAGGCAGGTAGATGACCTCACGTCGGTCATGAGTGGTCGCGCGCAGGCGCGCCAGGTGGCGCACGTCGACGCCGTCGTAGATGCGATGCCACAGCCAGGTGAGCACCCGCAGCATGAATCCGATAGCGATATTCGAATAGTCGGCGGCGATCTCGTTGGCGTAATCGCGAGCGCGCGAACGCGCCGCCGCCACGCTGATGTTCTTGCGCCGCGCGGTTTCCTCGATGCTGTACTGGACGTCGGCATCAGCCAGCAGGGAGTTGATCAACTGACTGCGCCGCGACAAGGCCGGGCCCAGGGTCGCGGCGCGCTGGCGGCGAAAATGGATCCGCAGCACGCGCACCAGCTTGCGCACCATGACATCGGGCGCCGCCTGCGGGTCGAGAAAAGCGCGGTAGTCCAGCGGCTGGCCGAAATGCACCAGCGTGTTGCGGCCATTGGCGAGCACGATCAACAGTTTGCGCAATCGCCCCGAGCGCTCGCTGTCGGCAAACAGAATCCGCAGCAGCGAGGTTTCCTTGACCGGGTTGCGGCCCCAGAACACCGATACCGGCAGCATCTGCACGTCGAAACTGGCGTCGTGCAGGCTGCGACACACGATACGGTGCAGCTCGGAGCGCCCGCGGCTGCGCCCGGTCGGCAGCGCCAGCACGATCGCGCGGTTGGCGTCGGGCATCCGGTTGCCGGCCAGCTGCGGGCGCGGCAGGCCGTGCTGGGCACACGCCACTTCCAGAGCCAGCCAGTCGAACACGCTGGCTACCGGCAGCACATAGCACAGCGGCTTGTCTGCGGCCAGCGATATCTCGCTCAGATCGGAGGGCGAGGCATGGATGTTTATCCACGCGCGCAGCGGCCAGCGCAGCAGCGGCATGAACAGCATCAGAAAGCGCAGCAGTAAACGCATTATTGGCCGGGACCTGTTTGCTTTGACGCGTGTCAGTTCGAGCGCACGAAAAAACGCACGACTTCCCGCGTGCGTTCGCCGACGGCCCGCGCGATGCGCTCGACCCGGCCACGCTCATTCAGCAGCGCACGATCCTCCGGCGTGACCAGGCGCGGGGCAAACCGGTTGCGCAACTTGGCCAGCGCGCTCAAATCGGCGCCGACAAACTGACGAAACAGCCAGTTCCACGGCAAATTCCATGCCAAGCCGCGACGCACCCGGGCGACGAAATCCACGATATAGGGCGTGCCCTCGTCATCGACCAGCATATTGCTCGGCGCTCTGAGATCACAGTGGGCGACGCCGCGTTCGTGCATGCGAGCAATCAGCGCCTCGAGCCGCTCGTAGGCGACGTCAGGCGGGCTGGCCTGCGGCCACGGCGTGGCCGGCAGATACTCGATCAGCACGCCGCGCGCATCCAGCTGTCGATACAGCTGCGGGATGCCGGTGATGCCGGCCAGCCGCCGAAGCGCGCTGGCCTCACGCCAGATCAATACCGGCGCGATCAGGCGCCCAAACCAACCCGGGGTGCGGGCATAGTCCTTGAACACCGCCCGCGCCTGGCCGTACACGACCAGCGCCACTTCCGGCTCGGTGCGCCCGCCGGACTTGTAGTAATGGCGCGCATGGTCGTGCAGCTGCGCGCGCGTGAGGCCCCTGAGCGCCTGCAGCTCGGTTCGTTGCTCGGCCATTGCGATACAACGCTACCCGGCGTCTTCCTGATACAGGCGCTCGCGCGGCACATCGCCGTCGTAGACCGCCTTCAGCCGGTTCTCGAGATAATAGCCGCGCATGAAGGCATAGGGATCGAACTGCTGGGCCAGCGTTTCCTCGAAACCGAGCAGGCCGGCGCGGTAGTCGATAAGTTCCAGCGCACGTAGACTCCAGACCACATAGTCGTAGTCTTCGTCGACATAGGTCAGCGGATAGAAGAACTGGTCGCCCAGAAAGCCGGCCGCGTCACGCCCGCTGCTCGGCCCCAGAAACGGCAATACCAGGTACGGGCCCTGCCCCAGGCCCCAATAACCCAGTGTCTGGCCCAGATCCTCGTCGGGGTCGGCGATACCCACCGCGCTGGCAACATCGAACAGGCCCACCACGCCAGCGGTGCTGTTGACCATGAAGCGCCCAAGCGAGACGTTGAAGGAATCGAACTTCAACTGCAGCGCGCTGTTGGCGATGGTGATCGGCGTGCGCATGTTGTCGAAGAAATTGCCGACGCTGCGCTGTACCGGATCCGGCGTGATCGTGTTGTAGCCGCGCGCCACCGGCTGCAGCACATAGCGATCGGCGGTGTCGTTGAACTTGTAGACCGCGCGGTTGACCGGCTCGACCGGATCCCAGGGATCGGACGGCGGGCTGTGCACACAGCCGCCCAGTACCAGCAGGGCGATCAGCCCGGCAAACGAGAGCAGGCCTTGCGGCAGCGTTTTCATGTTCATCCAACCTCGAGAAAATGGGTTCGGTCGCCGGGTCTATTTCTGCGCGCGATAGTGGCCGAGCAGCTCGGACAACGCGTGCTGCGGCACAAAGTCGAACGTGCGTGCGAACAACGCACCGTCGATGACCACGGCGTATTTGAAGAAATCGATCATATAGTCGGGCGGCCCATACCGACCCAGCACACGCATCGCCCGGCGTGCCAGCGCCGGGGGAACCGAGGGCAGGAACAACCGGCGACATCCCGCCAGCTGCAGCGCGTCCTGATAGGCGACATAGTCGTCAGGCGCAACATTATATACGCCTGGATGGTTTTGCTCGAACGATTGCACGATCGCGGTCGCCATATCCTCGACGTGGATGAACTGCATCAACGGCGAGAAACCAACCAGGCAGGGCGCCACCGGCTGCTCCAGCATCTGGCTGATCTGGTTGTTGATGCCGGGCCCGGCAATATTGCAGGGCCGCAGGATGGTGATATTGAGCTCGGGATGCTTGTACAGATGGATATTGAACAAGTTTTCCAGTTCGACCGCGTCCACGACCTCGGGCATGAGATTGGCCGCGCGCATCGGATATTCCTCGTCGATGAGCGAGGGATTGCGCGCGTCCGCGCCGTAGACATGGAAGGTCGACATCGCGACCACCTTCTCGACGCCGTACTTCAAGGCCAGTCGCAACAGGCGCGTGGTACCGACCACGTTGGCCGAATAACGCCGATTGCGCGTCGACTGGGTGAAACGGATCCGCCCGAGATGAATGATGGCGGTGAAGCCGTGTTCACGGAACACGTCCTCGAACGGCCGCGTGTTGAAATCAACCACGTAGTCGACCGTATCCGGATAATCGGTCTGCAGGCCGCGGAACTCGACGCCGACCACATCGTAGTGTTCCTTGAGCATGGCAATCACGTGCTGGGCCAGGCCACCCGCGGCGCCCGTGACCAGTACCTTGCCGCGCTTTTCGCTGCCAATACCCTGCGTCGTCTTGGCCCGCGAGCCCGGCGCGCGTCCGGACGCGCGCCGGGCCGGGCTCTTGCGGCGCGTGGGCGCCTGTACTTCGTTGCCGGCGCCGCTCTCGGGGTTATGCGGGGCTGAGTTGTTGTCTGGCTCGCGCGACTCGCTCATCAGAAAATACTCTTGCGCTGGGCGATACCGGTATCGACGAGCTCGCGAATCGCATCCTTGACCGATTCGACCCGCCATTCGACGTCGCGCTCGTTGCGCGCATCGTCGGCGAAGTGCATCGGCTTGCCGAAGTTCAGGAATACCCGCGCCGGCAGCGGCACCAGCGGCGCGAGCGGGAAATACGGCGTGCCGAGCATGCGCGCCAGCGGCTTGATATTGACCAGCGAGGGCATCGTTTCCTCGCAGCCGACGATGCCCACCGGCACGATCGGGGTGTTGTGCTCCATGGCCAGATGCATGAAGCCATGGCCAAAACGCTGTAGCTGATAGCGCAGCCGATACGGTTTGCCGGAACCACGAACACCCTCCGGAAACACGACAATGGCTTCCTCGCGCTGCAGCATCTTGGCGCAGTTCTTGGGGTCGCCGATCACGCCGCCGACCGAGTTCATCCAGTTGCCCAGAAACGGCACCGACGGAAACCAGCGCTCGATCATGGAACGCGGCAGACGCGCGTTTTCTTTCCGACTGGCCACCGAATACCCGACCATGAGACCGTCCATGGGCAGTTGGCCGCTATGATTGCCGATGATCAACAGCCGCCCTTCGCCGGGCACGTTCTCCAGGCCACGGGCCTGAACCCGAAAATAGTGCTCATACAGCCAGCGCACCGCGGTGAAGGTGATCTTCGCGGTGTCGGGATTGAGCCCCCAGGGATCATAGCCCTGGGTGCCGATATTATGCTTGGGCAGGGCATCGACGAGCTGATCGACATCGCGACTGACCGTGCGCGGCTTGAGAAACTGCCGGGTTCGCATAAACCTCCTCGCGCGTCTCGCCGTTCCCGATTAGGGCCGACGCGCCTTTGATATTACAGTGCCATCTGTGATCATCGAGCTTAGCACGCAGAAACCGCCGTCGAGCACCGTCGAGGCCTGCGATGCGCACTGAATCGGGCAGCCGCGGCCAGCGCGACAGCCACCGCATCATGGCTCTGGCGATCGAGTTGATCCGCCCCGGCCCCGCGCAGGCGCGCACGGCGTTCGACGAGGCCGGCCTGACCGAGCTCGCGGACTCGATCGCGGCCCTGGGCATTATCCAGCCGGTCGTGGTGCGCGGCGATCAAAGCCAAGGCTACGAGCTGCTGGCCGGCGAGCGGCGCTGGCGCGCGGCCCAGCGCGCCGGCCTGGCCGAGCTGCCTGCGATCGTGCGCAACGATCTGGGCATAGCCGAGGCGGCCGTGCTCGGGCTGATCGAGAATCTGCAGCGCGAATCGCTGGGTGTGATGGACACCGCGCATGGCCTGGCCCGCTTGAGCGACGAACACCGCCTGACCCACGACGCGATCGCCGGCCGGATCGGCAAGTCACGGGTCTATGTCACCAACTATCTGCGCCTGCGTCAGCTGGCAGCGCCGGTGCAGGCGAGCCTGGAGGCGAACGAGCTCAATCTCGGGCATGCCAAGGTGCTGGCCGGTTTCAGCCCGGCGCGCCAGATCGAGCTGGCCAGCCTGGCGGCTACGCGCAGACTGAGCGTGCGCCAGCTGGAGTCCGCTGCCAAACGCGCCGAAGCCCCCGACACCCGTCCGGTCGCATCAGCCGACCCGGCCATGCAGACGCTGCAAAACCAATTGTCGGATCTGGTGGGCAATACGGTCCGGATCGATTATGACGCCGATCGACGCCGCGGCGAGCTGCGCATCGCCTTTCATGATCTGGACGAATTCGACGGCCTGCTCACGCGCCTGGGTTACACACCGGACTGACCCCGCCCAGGCGGCTCCCGACGGCTGGCTCTATCGGCGGTAGGAGTCGTTGCGGGGCTTCTTGGCCGCGCCCATCAGCCCGAAGCCGATAATGATCGCCGCGCCCACGCCGATCCATACCGGTGGCACGCTCAGCGCATAGGCACCGTAGGCCAGCGCGCCGGCCACGATGATGATACCGATCATATAGACGGCAAAATTCGACATCGACTATTTCCCTGAGCAAACGCCGGCAAGTGGGCGTTCAATCGATATTCGGCGTATGCAGCGGGCTTTTCTGGGTGCTGAAGTAGCGCGCCAGCGCCTTGAGCTGATCGTTGGTCATGCCTTGAACCTGGCCCGACATGATCGCGTTCTGCCGCGCGCCGTCCCTGTAAGCCTTGAGCGAATACAGCAGATAGTCCTGATACTGGCCGGCGATGATCGGGAAATTCTCGGTCTGCGATACGCCGTTCTTGCCATGGCAGCCGGCACAGGTCTGGGTCGCCTGCGACAGCCAGTCGCTGCCGGCCGGCTTGGCGTCGCCCTCACTGCTGCCGGACTGCGCGAAAACGGTGCCGGCGAACGCGCACAGCGCCAGGCTGATCAGCCCCCGCGAAACTGCCTGCTTCATCGTTGCATGTCCCGCCATTACGGCTTCTGTTGCGACAGATATGCCGCAATGTCCTTGATGTCCTTGTCACTCAGGCTGGCTGCCTGGGCGTGCATGGTCGAGTGCTGGCGATCGCCGCTGCGGTAGGCCTTCAATGCGTCCTCGATATAGGTTGCGTGCTGACCGGCCAGCTTGGGCACATGGTAGGTCGGGTAGGCATTGTTGTATTCCGGAATGCCGTGACAGCCCACACAAGTATAGAAGCGCTCCTTGCCGGCGGCGGCATCGCCGTCGCCGTCCTGCGGCTGGGCGGACGCGCTCACGCTTACGAAGGCGCAGAAACACAAGGCTATCAGCGCCTTACGCCAACTTTGCATCATCAAAATCTCCCGGTGACAGCACGCGCCGAGCAGCCCGGCGCTACGTTATGCTCCGGCAAAACCGGCCATGAGTCAATTCGCGCGCCGCGTTCAGTCCTCGTCGGCGTCGGCGTAGGGCATCGCCGGCTCCATAACCTGCGCGATGCTGGCATTGAGATTGAAGCGTGGCGTGTGGTTACCCAGCCGATCACGCCCCAGGTCGCGCTCGTCCAGCTGCAGCAAGGCCAGCTGTGCGACGCCGCCGGCCGGCCCGCCCGCCGGGCCCGACCAGACGCCGATTCGAGGTTCGCCGGTACCCGAACGCGGCAGGCCGCCGCCATAGATACCGCGCAACGGTTCCGGCATTAGCGCCTCGGCACCGCCATCCAGCGGCGCGGTGCTCAACTGCACATCCAGCCAACTGCGCCAGCGGCGCGCAGCCAGATTCTCCAGTTGCTGTGCGGGCAGCCGCTCGATCACGCGCCGCGCCAGTGCATCTGCGGCGTTGCGCCCGTAGCGTGTGAGCCCGCGTTGATTCCCGGCCTCAAGCGCGGGACGTTCGCGGCCTGTACTACCCGGGCGCGGCAGGCGCAACGCGCCGTCGAAATGGGCGCGCACACGCACAGTCTCGCCCTGACCACGCGGCGTATTGCTCAAGGCCACGGTGGCGGTCAGCCACGGCGCGCCGCCATAGGGGCTGGGCACGCGCAGCTGGATCGCGGTGTCGCGAGGGCTGGCGGCGTGCTCTTCGACACCGGCGATACGCCGCGCGCGCCGGCGAATACGGTTGAACATGGTTCGCTCCACGCCATCTTTCACAAGAACGTTGTCAATTATAATAGCCCCTTCGGAAGTTTCGCATGCACAATACTCGCCGGTTCATTATCAGCGGCCACGTTCAGGGCGTGAATTTCCGGGCCGCGACCTGCGAGCGCGCGCGGGCGCTCGGCCTGGCAGGCTGGGTGCGCAACCTGACCGACGGCCGCGTCGAGGCCCAGGCCACCGGCGACGCCCACGCGCTCGATGCCCTGCGCGACTGGTTGGCCGACGGCCCGTCGGCGGCCCGAGTTGAGCACGTCACGCAAACGCCGCTTGCAACCGACGACAACGCGCCACAGCCGTTCAGCGTGCGCTAGGAGTCGTGGCTTCATGACATGAGTGGGCTTGAAATGCAGCAATCGAACAACACGACCTTGGCCGGGCTGTTCTGGCTAGGCGTGCCGCTGGCGATCTACTCTGGCCCATATCTGGCACGCGCGACCTTGAGCGCACCCGTCTACGGCGCCTGGTTCGAACACGAATCGGGAATCGTGGAAACGGGCACATTCGCTGTGCTCGTACTGGCCGCAATCGGCGGCCTGCTGGCCACCGGCTGGGCCTGGCGCCGCGGCGATCATCGCCTGACCCTGCTCTTTGCGTTGTTCACGCTGGGCTGCATCTATTTCGGCGGCGAGGAAGCCAGCTGGGGCCAGCACTGGTTCGGCTGGCCCACTCCTGACGAATGGCGCGCGTTGAACAATCAGGCCGAAACCAACCTGCACAACTCGAACGCGTTGGCGGGCTCGTTGCTGGATCAGCTGCCGCGTAATCTGCTCGCCGTTGCGATGCTGGTCGGCGGCGCGATTGTGCCGCTCGTACGGCGCGCACGGGGCAGCCATTATGCGCCGAGTTCTTTTCGCTACTGGATCATGCCCGGAACGGAGTGTGTCGCCATCGGCCTGATCGCCCCGCTGGCATCGTTTCCACAGAAGATATTCAAGGCCACGATGGGCCAGGTGCCGTTTCCGTTCGATGTCAACGGCGGCGAAGTCAAGGAACTGATGTTCGGCGTGTTCCTGTGTCTTTATATCGCGGCGGTATTGGTACGCATCCGCGCGCATGGAAAGCCGGCGCTTGAGCGATAGCGCCGTGGTTCATGCCGAAAAGAAAAAGGCCCGAATCGGGAGGGCAGCCGATCCGGGCCTGAAAAATGGCGTCGCCAGGGGAAGCGACGCCAAAACCGCAGCGCAATCGCATCGGGTAGGATGCGCTGCTTGGCAGAAGACCGGCGAGGGGGACACCGGCTCTGCACTTGGCGGCGGGGTATTGCGCCCCACTGCCGTTGCCGAAGATTATAGTCAGAGCCGATCGTTTTCCTAATTGCATTTCTTTTCGCTATGGATAGCGCTGCACTATACAGTTATTTTTTTGAGCCGATACAGTTCCCTATCGTGACCGGAGCCATGGATGAGTGCCGCACCCGCCGTTGAGAACACGCCGACCGCGCGCGAGGCCGGCAAGCGTCGAACCTTTGCCATCATCTCGCACCCCGATGCGGGCAAGACCACGCTGACCGAAAAACTGCTGCTGTTCGGCGGCGCGATCCAGCTCGCCGGCACGGTCAAGGGCCGCAAGGCAACGCGTCATGCCACCTCCGACTGGATGGCCATGGAGCAGTCGCGCGGTATTTCCGTGACCACCTCAGTCATGCAGTTTCCCTACAACGATCGTATCGTCAACCTGCTCGACACCCCGGGCCACGAGGACTTCTCGGAAGACACCTACCGCACGCTCACGGCGGTGGATTCCGCGCTCATGGTCATCGATATCGCCAAGGGCGTGGAGCCGCGCACGATCAAGCTCATGGAAGTCTGCCGCCTGCGCACCACGCCAATCTTCACCTTCATCAACAAGATGGATCGCGACGGCCGGCCGCCGCTGGAAGTACTCGACGAGATCGAGGAGGTACTGGGCATCACCTGTGCGCCGATCACCTGGCCGATCGGCATGGGCGGGCAGTTCAAGGGCGTCTATCACCTGCTCGATGACAAGGTGTATCTGTATGAAGGCTCGGATAACGAGGCCGGCGGCAAGACCGTCACCCTGGATGGCTTGGACGATCCACGGCTGAAGGAAATCGCCGGCATCTTCTACGACGATCTGCTCGAGGAGGTCGAACTAGTGCGCGAGGCCGGCTTCGGTTTCGACCTGGAGATGTATCTGGCCGGCGAGCTCACGCCGGTGTTCTTCGGCTCGGCGGTCAACAACTTCGGCATTCGTGCGCTGCTCGATGCGTTTGTGGAATGGGCGCCCGCGCCGCTGCCGCGCGCCACCACCGACCGCGACATAATGCCCAGCGAACAACCGCTGTCCGGCTTCGTATTCAAGATCCAGGCCAACATGGATCCGCAGCACCGCGATCGGATCGCGTTCATGCGCATATGCTCCGGCCACTACGAGAAAGGCATGAAGATGCAACATCTCAGAGCCGGCAAGGAAATCCGGATCAACGATGCGATCACCTTCATGGCCAACCGCCGCGAGGCCACGCAAGACGCCTGGCCGGGCGATATCATCGGCATCCATAACCACGGCACTATCGCCATCGGCGACTGTTTCTCGCAGGGCGAGAACCTGGCTTTCACCGGCATCCCCAACTTCGCGCCGGAGCTGTTCCAGCGCGTGGTGCTGCGCGACCCGCTCAAGGCCAAGGCCCTGCACAAGGGCCTGGATCAGCTGTGCGAGGAAGGCGCGACCCAGGTGTTTCGCCCGGTGGCCAACAACGACGTCATTCTGGGCGCGGTCGGCGTATTGCAGTTCGACGTGGTCGCCGAGCGCCTCAAGACCGAATACGGCGTCAAGGCCACCTTCGAGGCCATCAATGTCTACACCGCCCGCTGGATCTACGGCGAGGACCGCGAGATCCGGCGTTTTCGTGATCGCATGGACGAAGGCGTGGCCGAGGATCACGGCGGCGCGCTGGTCTATCTGGCGCCCTCGCGGGTCAAGCTGCAGCTCACCGAGGAACGCTGGCCGGACATCACCTTCGCGGCCACCCGCGAGTACAACGCGACGGCGTAGCCGCGAACCCACGCCATGCCGGCGTCGCAAAATCGGCGGCCCGCCACGCTTGTGCGGGGCACGGCTGGGCGCGACGGCTTCCCATCAGGCGCGGTACAGCCTATCTTTAGCGGCGGGCCTGATAGCGACACCTGGATTTTCGAGTGGGGACATGCGCACACACCTGAACAACGCGACAAGCACCGTGCTGCCACGGCGCGCGCCAATGCTGTGGCTGTCATTGGCGCTGCTACTGTTCGGCGGTTGTGCGAGCCAACCCCAGCGCGGCGCGCCAGACTATTCGAGCGCGCGCGACAGCGCCTATTCCGGGGTGTCGCAGGCCCTTCACGCGTATTTCAATCAGTGGCGCGGCGTGCCCTATCAATATGGCGGCGTGGATCGCAGCGGTATCGACTGCTCCAGCTTCGTGCGCCGGACGATGAGCAATGTCGAATCAGTCGATCTGCCGCGCACGACCCGCGCCCAGGCACGCACCGGCCAGCCGGTGCCACCAGGCGATCTCGCGCCCGGCGATCTGGTGTTCTTCAAGACCGGCCATAAAAGCCGGCATGTCGGTATTTACGTGGGCAACGGTCGCTTCATGCATGCCTCGACCAGTCGCGGCGTGACCATGTCGCGTCTGGACAACAGCTACTGGGCCCGC
>Ga0136607_1000184_pt1 | contig 19991 bp, 37 predicted proteins | sample AntDeeMetagen681_FD_101381 | JGI IMG/M metagenome (GOLD analysis project Ga0136607, IMG submission 101381) | Saline lake microbial communities from Deep Lake, Antarctica - Metagenome #681 | ecosystem: Environmental > Aquatic > Non-marine Saline and Alkaline > Saline | place: Antarctica: Deep...
GCTCTTGCTAATTCCGCATTCGCTAAAGCTGCTTTTTTTGATGCAACAGCTTCTTTTTCAGTTGCAATAGCTTCTTTTTCAGTTGCAATAGCATTAGCTTTAGATTGTTTTTCATCAATTTTAGACTTGTTAATCCTTGTATCAGCTCCTATTAGCTTTGAAGAGTCTCCTATCTTATGTATGTTTTTGTCAAATTCTAATATCGCTATATTAGATTGTTTTATTTTATTACTTACATCCTCGAATTTAACAGCTATTTTTCCTAATTCTTTTGCTGAATTAAATCCTTTATCTAATACTCTTTGCTTTTTTTCCTCTAATGCTATGGATTCTTTAGTTAACGCATTTAACTTATCTATCTCTTGCCTTCTCTTTAGAATAGTATCTTTTCTGTTAAATTCATCAACAGCCTTTTCTCGCAATCTATTTAAAGAATCTTCGGTTTTCGAAAGGTTTTTTGTAGATGAAGATAGAGCGTTCTGTTTAATCGCTATGTCATTTATTTGTTTTTGTAGTGACGTAGCTTCTAAGTTTCTTTTTCTATATTCAGCAGCGAGCAAACGCTCATTTTCAATCGCTTCTTTATACCCGCTTAGATTACTAGAGCCACCTCCTTTTTGTGCGGTAGCTATAAGTCCTTGTAGGTTTTTATCTGCTGTACGTAAGAGGTTTGCTACTCTCTCTACTTCCGCAAGGGCATCTTTGGTTACTATTAAATCTATGGCATTTTTACTCATTTCGCTATAATTTAAAAAAAAAGGACAACCGTTTAGTGGTTGTCCGAGTTAATATCTTACAAATATAACCTTTTATTCGCTACTTGATTTGTTTTTTTGTTGTGATTCTCTTAATGCTTCGTTTTTCTCCTTTAGAATATTGTTTAACTCGACAAATTGAATTACACTTATCTCTTTTGGTCGCATTATTTTCATTTCAAGTCCTAAGCAAAGGTAGATTAATTGTTTTTCTACCGAAGTTTTTACTTGTGAGGATTTTTGCTCTAAGTCCTTGCTTAAAATATTGATTTGGTTTTTGATCTGTTCGCAAGCATACACCACCTTTTCAACTTCTTCTATATCTCCGTTGATAGAATTGATTTTAGGGATTTTAAAGCCTTCTTTTTCCAAAAGCATTATGTACTCTAATCTTGTCTTTTGATTGTCTGTTTCAAAGCCTGTGTGTACCCTATCGCATATTGAAACTATTTTCACGTAACGAGTTATTAGTTTCGCTACTTTTAATCTCTTTTCAAGCAATTCTCGGTATTTATCGTCGTTTACAAGCTCGAAATACTCGTCGTTTAGTTTGGTCTCAACCGCCCTTATTTCCTCGTTATCTATTTTCGGCTCTCTGCCAGTGTAGTCTTTTCGTAGCCAGTTAACGTCATTTAGTTCTATGTATTTTGACCATTTAAAAAGAGAGATTTCTAAATCTTCATAATAATCGTGTTTTTGATTTTTAGGATTCTGTTTCTTTTTAAATATATTTCTCATTTTTATTGGTTTTAGTTGCTATTAACCCTTGAAGTAACTATTTCTAGATTAGAAAGTATATTATTTTGTCTATTAAAATCTATATGATTAATAACTAATTTAAAACCACATCTATTATGATTAAGAAAACCAGCAGCTACTAATTGATGGTTAAAAACTAAATATCCAAATCCTTTGTTATACAATCCAACGAATAAATACCCATTATTATTGAATGAAGGTTTTAGTATAATTGACTTTTTTCTTTTTAGTGACATAACTCTTCCTAAATCAGAAATTTTATACATACCTTCATAGTCTTTTACATCAACGAACTTTTCTACTCTCCAATTCCCATATAAATCTTTGTAATTAATTAAGTCTATACTTAAATTTTTGTAATATTCCATAAAAGTAAAAACCCCCAAATCAAAAGGTCGTCGTCTTTATCAATGAGGGAATTTATTTAAGATTGTTAATTAGGCGACGACTCCTATTGCAAATCTACATATATTTTTTACAATATTCTAATATTTCGGGGTATAATATATCCCAATTCAGACGCTCCTTGTTGTTTTCATTCAGTCCTATAAAGTCAACTCCCCACTTATCTTCTAATAAAAGTACTTTAGGGTCGCTGTTGTCAATGAATAATTTATCGCCTTGCATCCTTAGTTTCATTGCTGAGTATAATTCGCCAGTATCGTAAAAATTAAATGAATAACCCGCCCGTTTTGGATAACCTTTAGGGTTTGAACCGTAGGCAGACCCGTAGTCGTAGGTAAATTCATACTCCCCTAATGACTTTCCGTGAGCATCTTCTCCGTCACGAAACATTTGCTCTTCGGTGTTCATAGATATAATCAATTCCTCTTTAGCAAACGATATGCGTGCTGTTTCCTCCCACAATGTATTTTGCACGAATTTAATATTTCTAAGATAGTCACTTATTGTTCTCATTCCACAAATTTAAACAAAAAACCCTTATCATAGCGATAAGGGTTTTTCTACCTAAAAAAATATAATTATGAAAACTAAGAAACTAACACAGTAGCTACGTTACTTTTTAAAAGTAATCCCGTAACTGTTTGTAGAACCACACCTTTACCGTAAGTGTTTTTTGTTTCTACAGTATAAGTACCCGCTGATGCTGCTGGAATTTCAATAGCATAGTTCATATTCGATTCATCTGCAACTACTCCCGTGTGAGTAACTACAACTCCATCTTTCTTTACTAAGAAATCAGCAGTAGTTAATCCACCCGCAAAGTGAGTCAAGTCAGACAAAGTAGCTTTAACTGTAAGAGTTGTTCCCGCTGTTGCTAAAGGACTTGCAGTTAAGATTACATCGTTGTAACCGTCTAAATCCCCTACTCCGTAATCTACTGAGTCGCCCGAAATCCATACAGCTCTGTCTTTCTCGTAAACATCATCCTCTTGGATAGTCATTTTGAAGATTGCTGGTGCATCTCCTTCTTGTCCTACATATTGACCCGTGTGAATCATATTAGTAGTAAATCCTTTGATCAACCCACTCTTAGATTGAGTCATCATTTTGTTTCCGTTAATATCGTAGTAAGCTACGTTGTAAACTCCACTTGAATTGAATTTACGTAGTGCTTTCCAAAAGTTGATACCTTGTTTTTTGAACATAATTTCAAACTCGTAAGGTAACTCTCCATCTACTGATTTTGCACCCGAACCCGCTGCTGTTGACATTGTAGGCTCAACTGGAATCAATTTACAAGAATCCATATCCGAGATAATGAAAATGTCTTCTTTTTGTTGTGCTTCTTTAATACTTGCTAATGTAGAATCAACCGAATATACGAATGAACGCTTAGAAAGTTCGATTGTTTTTACTCTTTGGAAGTCAAATGAACACGCTTCGTGTCCTGTTCCTGATACACCACCTTGACCGCAGTTTACTTTATTGATTTGGTTTGATATAGCCATTATTTTATGAATTTATTTGTGATTAAAAAATTAGTTGTTTTACTTGCAACACTCTCAAAGACATCGGAAGGTTTGTACGATTTGTCGAAAGTGAAATCTTTCAGTACCGTAAAAACGTGTGTCTTTTCGACTTTAATAGGTGCTTTCTCTGCTGCTGATTTTTCTACTTGCTCAGTAGTTCTTGGTTTGTTTTTGTTTGCCATTTTTAACAAGGTTTTTGGAATATATTAAAGTCATTTATAGTGAATGTTATTTTAAAACAATGATAAGGGTGTAAATCAAGGGTGTCGGTATTCTCGAACCCACGAAACACATCTGCTACATTGTAAGAAATTCGTATATCAAGTGCTAAGTCTGAGAATGAATTTAAGATATTTAGAACATCAACTCGCACCTCTTCATCTGCTCTTGATGTAACTTGTGGTTTACACTCTTTCAAATTGACTATGAAAAACAACTCCGCTTTTGACGAGTAGCTGTAATCACTTATCTTTTTATACTCACTATCCATTAAGAAGAAAAACTTGTTTCGCTCTTTGTGGATTAGACTCTTAGAGTATTCCTTATTGCTTTTATAGTAAACAATCCCTTTTTTGCCCTCTACGGATTGAGAATAACATCTTGGATAACCGTCTAATTCAACTCCCCAAAGAGTCGTTAATTTAGAATGTAGTTTCTTTTGCAACTTTTCAATTGCCATATCAAAACCTACGGGATTTGCCTTTAAGTTATTCATTATCTTTTCATAGTTGAAACAAAAATTTGACCCGATTTGAATATCCCCTTACGGATTTTTTGTATCTCGGCTCGTATCATTGTGATTTCAGTTACTAGCTTGTTTTTCAACCCTTTTACGTCAATCGACCTGTTTGTTGCAAAACCCTCTAAATCAATCATCATTTTATCGTAAAGTATCTTAGCTTCAACACTATTGCTATTGTTTCTTATAGACCCCATATAGAGTTGTATGCAATGTATAATAGCTTCTAATTGTATCGCCCTAGCAAACATAAGTTTGTTTCCTATTACAAAATCAGTATAGTCATCATATACACTAATATCTAAGTTCAAACCGATGTTTTCTGAGTACCCCTCAATTAGTCTTAAATCAAATAAGGTACTTACATTGTGGTTTTTTACATAGACACTCTCTACATCAACTGCTAAATAATCTGTTTTCACACTTGCATTATTGTAATCTCTTGCAAAAGGTTTTACCACAAGACCAGCCGTTAGGTAGCCTATATAATAATCTCCTTCGTAGAAATTAGACGAATTGTTTAAATACCAATCCAAATCTACTTGCTGAATGTCAGAAGTTATCGTAACGGTTTTACGTTTGATAGGCTCTTTACTCGATGTGTTGAACAATAAAATTTCAATATCCCCTAATAGGTCAAACTCTAACAAGGCTCTCTTAATATGAACCGCTTTGTTTAATCCCGATGGTCGAACTCTGTACCCCACGAAACCGTTTGGTAATGAAATTGTATTTACTTTGTTCATCGCATTTTTAAAAAGCAAATCTCTATCTATAAAATCGTAGTCGATAAACACTTGATTTACAACGCTTGAAATGGAAGAATCAACAACACCTCGTAGGTAGTCGTTAAATTCCTCGTCTGTAATGTGAAGGTAATCTTGGGAATCTTTAATGAACTCAATCTTAGCGAATGAATTGTCGGTTACGAAATAACCCGAATCACTTTTTTGGTTATCAACATTCACAATAGCATACTCAGGGTTGAACGGTTGTTTATAACCGACCAATCCCTGTAATGCTACTTGTATTTTATTGATTTCTACCATTATTAAACGATACCGAAAGCTAAAATTGGAGTTTCACTTGCAACAGTTAAAGGTGCTTTTGCAAATGCTAAATCTTGTGATACTTGGTATTGTGTAACTACGTCTTGTGAGAATCCGTTGTTAGCTGTATCATCTGCTCTTGTTTCGTAAGAGTGAACTGCATAAGTTTCGCCATCCACAGGATTGATGATACTTGCGTAAGTATTCTCTTTAGTTTCAACACCTCTACGGTTTTGAACTGGAATCCAAGGCAAAGTTGCTACTGTTCCTGTTGGAACTACAATCCAAAATCCTTTTGCGTAAGCAGAAACTAAAGCCGATGCCATTGCTCCTAATTCAACCGAGTGTACGAAAGTAACACCACCGAATTGGAAAGATAAGTTAGTTTGGTTAGATGCTCCTTGTGCTGCTTGAAATTCAAACTTAGCATAAGAGATAGAATCACAGAAGATAGTTGCTCCAGATGGATATTTATTAGCTTCTACTGCAATCTTAGTGATTTGCATTGCTCTTGACTCGTTAGCCGTAGCAATTTCAAATACATCATCAACATCATCAAAAGTTCCCTCAGCAGTAGCGATATTCACACCCGAACGGTTGTTGAATAAGTAAGAAGTAGCAGCCGTTTCATAACCTTCCATAAAGTTAGCAACGATATTCATAATCTCACTATTCATTTGCTCTTGTGCGTTGTAAAGAGAATTGTCAGCTTGTTTAAGTGACATATTGAATTTATCATCATATGATGCCCAAGTTGGTGTCAATACAGCCGTATCTCCTTTAACTCCTGTATGGTTGTGTGTTCTACCACCCGAACCTAATGTTCTTTTTGAACGTGTATTGAAATTAGTTTCAATTGTTCTGTCTTCACGAACTCTTAGTGATTCGTAGTCAGGAAACATAATTTGAGAGTTTCCTTTAAGTGCTAAATAAGTAGCAGGGTATCTGAATCTAAGTTCAGAAGATTGGAAAGCAGCTACAAGTTTTGCTTGTGCTTTCACTAAATTTGCAAGTGTTCTATTTGCCATTGTGTATAAATTTGGTTAATTACTATTATTGTTCTTATTGAAAATTGGCTTACCGCCTTGAAACTGAATAGCATTACCGCCATTTATCTTACAAAGATATAAAAAAAAACTATAACAATTAAAATCATTATAGTTTTTGGTTATTTATTATATTCCACCCGTTTTCACGTATCTCTTTTTACCTGAGTATTTCGAGAGGTACTTTTCATTGGATATTTTAGCGTTGTGGTAATCTCGTACTGCATTTTCTCTTTCAATGAACGCTTGTCGTCTTAGTTGTTCTGCTTTTTTACTTACAAATAACATAAAAAACCATTCGATTACCTTTCTCATTGCTTATAGTTTTAGAGTTCCTTCTTTGGTTCTTCTCATAACTTCCTCATTGATACGGCTGTTATCCCAACCTTGCTTCTCGGCTTCGTTCATAAATTCTTCGTATGAACCAGCAGTAGATTTTCCTTTTTCATCTTTTCCACCACCGCCACCTTCGGCTTTAGGAACGTAAGGAGTTACAAAAGTAGTCATCCAATCTTTTACTCCTATGGGTGCAAAAGTAGATTCGTTTTTAAGGATATTTCCCTCTCGGTCTTTCACAACTGTCATTCCTTCTATATCGTCGAAAGTAAATCCTTTTTGTTCAGCTTCAATTAAAATAGTATTTTTAGATACTAAGGTGTTTTCGGGGATAAACTGAAACACATCATTTTTAATTTTAGCTGATTTTTCTTTTTGAAGAAAAGTATTAGTAATAGTAGTTACTTCATTTTCCTTGTCTTGGTAGTTTTTTTGAAGTTTATCAAAATCGCCTTTCAAGGTAGTGTACCTTTCTTCGGGATCTTTGATGCTTTCGTTTTTTACCTTTTCAATCTTAGTTTTAAAAGCGTTGATTAGGTTGTCTTTGGTTTTACCCTCAAACTCTAACTCAAAATCATTACGTAACTCCTTGATAAGCACCTCTTGGGTGTGTTTTATCGTTTCTGTCTTTACGTTTTTCTCTCTTGATTCAAAATCCGATTTGTTCATTATCACTAATGCAGATAAATCAATTGAGTGTTCTTCTTCTGAACTTAACATTTCTTGTAGCTTACCGCTTTCTAAACCTAGAGATTTTTCCACCTCTGTAATATTTGCTAATGCCATATTATTCTGTTTTTAACTTGTTGATTTCTTCGTTTAATTTCTTAACACCCCACATTTGTTTAGCTTTTACGCCCGACAAATCTTCGTAAATCTTTTTTAATTCTTTAACATCGCCCTCAATTACGGGTTGTTTTTTGGCTTGGATAAAAATAGTGTCCTCGATAGGTGCTTCTACTTTTTTCACTTCCTTAACTTCCTCGAAATTAGCGTACTCTTTAACCGCCTTAAAAGGTTTTCCACTAAGATACAACTTAGTTGCATTTTCGTCTTTCTCATACAGTAATCCGTTAGAATGACTATTGTAATTTACATCTTCCGCATAATCATTAAGAATTGCGTGTAAGTCCCTTGTAAGTACTTTGATGTCCTTGTTGAATGAATTACCACTCATTCTCCCTAAGCTGTACAGCTTGTAAACTCCGATTTGACTCATATTTATTTAATTTAGATTAGTATTAATCGGCATTACTACTTGTGGTACTGCCTTTTTGTTTTTTTCGAACCACACTTCAAAATCAGATACTAATTTATCCTCGTTTGAAATGTCTTTTACTGTTTGCCAGTATTTTTGAAATAAAATCTTTCTTTGTGCTTCCTCGTTTCCAAATATATTTAAAACATTTTTAATAGACATATGTGGGTAAGGCTCAATAGAAAACTTAATCAAATTCTCTCTTAAATCCTCGATATTGTTTCTGTACTTAGAGTTGATGAACTCAACGAATAATTTATCTAAGATAACCGAGTTGGCTTCATCTTTAACCGCTTGTTCGTATTTGTCTAATAATACGTCATACGATTCAATGATATATCTACGTCCTCTATGTATGGTTATTCTTGTTTCGCTTCTGTTCTTTAATGGGTCGTGTAAGTTTAGCATCCACTCCGATATTTTCCACTCCATATACTCGATATAATCGGCATATTTATTAAGTTGGTTTTCAAGGGGTTGCTTGTCCGCAATGATCTCGGTAGCCGTCTTGGGGTGGTTGGACTTATCCATTTGCATCCCGAACATAGTACCCCAATGTGATTTGTATATCTTACCTTCTAATATCATTAATTCCTCATTGTAGGTATTCCATACTTCTAAGTCGGGAGATAAAAACCCTCCGATATATGGTGCAACTACTGGTGTTTCTTTATCATCAGGAAATGGAATCTCTACCATATCAGTAACATCATTACTCACGTATTTTCCTTTTCCTCCGCAAGATGTGCAGGGTTTTTCCTCTTGTTTCCCCGTACCACGACAATCGCCACAAAAAGAAACATACCTCCAAAAGATAGGATTTCCTTTGTAAATCTTGTATAAAGTAAGGAATGATTGGTCACGAGCGTACTCTTTTGCTAATCCGATAACCGAATCAATAGCAGATATTTTGATTTCCTCGCCAATCTTCTGAATATCAGAACAAATTACAGCGGGAACTTGACCAAATGGGTGTTCAAAAGACAATTCCTCAGCTAAAACATAACTATTACCCTCTTTTCTGAAAGTTCTATCGTATTTATCACATACAATACGCCAATGTTCTTTTTGGTTTCTGATTTCGGGTTCGAATATAATCCAATCTACCAACTGCCCTTTAGATTTGTAGGCTCTAATAGAATTAGAGGACTTATAAGTGGGGTAAACATTAATACCACCCTCCGTAGTGTATTCTACGAAAATGACACCGTTTGGGTCGGTGTTGATTAAATCAATTGCGTTTCTCAGCACCCATTGAGATAATGGCTTGTTGTCCCTGATATTCGCTATGGAACTAATAAATTTACCCTTCAATTCAGCGTTGGCAATATCATAATTACGAGTATCGCCCGTTGCAAACCCAATAGTTTCAATAGGTTGGAATAATCGTGTGAATAAATGCTTTACATCATTTGCGTAACTTCTTCTCGCCCTCGCTTTATCAACACTCTCAATCTTCTCGATTACGTTTACCAATTCATCTAAAAAACCCTCTCCGTTGACAAGAGCCTTTAAACTTTTAGAATAATCTCTTGCTTCTATCCACTTTTTAGATACTTGAACATTGTCTTTTAGTATCTCTACAGCTTGAATATCGGTTTTTATAGTCATTTTAAATCATATTTATTAGCAAATGTAAGTATTTTTTGTCTTATCAAAATAAAAATCAATCATTTATGTTAAAAAGTAAGAGAATCTCTACCATTTTATCATCACTTTCTTCACTCCTTTAATTTCGAACATAAACCTCATAGCTAAGGAGTCGGCAAAATCAGAAGAACGCCCTAATCTTTTCCTTAAATCGTCTTTCTTTTCTAAGGCGAACTTTCCGTCATCGAGTAGTGGCATCCTACATATTTGCTCTACTTCTTCGATAATTTGTTTTCGGTAGGCTTGGTCTTCTATGTAAACTTGGTTCGCTTTTACCATTTCAGCGAATTTATGGTAGCATTGTGCCTTTAAATTCTTGAAATTCTCTGTTTTACCACTCACTTTCAGCGGAGTACCACCGTTATTGAACGCTTTTGCCCCTACTAAGTTACCGTGCTTGGTAGAATTACGAGTAAACGTCTGTAGTCCATCAGCATCGTAGATTACATTCTTAATCGGTATTCCGTATTCCAATCGGAGTTCGTGTATTTTCTTCGATACCATTGTGTCATCAATTTTGTCTATGGCAATTACCTTTTTTACCACAAATCCCGCCCAAAGTGTAATAACAAACCTATCTGAACCCGTATAAGCAATATCACAACTCATATATCTTTCTTCGGTAGGCTTAACGAACTCATTCGTGAACATTCCCAGTACATCGTTGTAGTCAAACATTGCATAAGGGTTGTCATCAAATTCCCAATTCCCATATAAAAGTCGTTGTTTAGCGTTAGAATCCAAAGTACGTTCTAACATTTCCAAATAACCTTCGGGTAACATTTTATTATCCGATGGCAAGGCTTGAATGAATTTTCGGTACGGTAAGATTGTACCCTCTTTGTTCGGCTTGTAGAAATCAGAATATAAATAATTCTTAGCGGGGTTGCACGTATTTAGCAGTTTACCCACTAAGCCGTACTTCTTATTGTTCCACCTACCGATACTAATTTGTAAGTTTTTCTTACAGTCAATATCAAACTCTCCAGCTTCCTCAATCCAACCTCTTGTCATCTGCATCGAGCCAAACCTCGCATAAGTAGGGTCGGAAGGAATGTATTTAGCATCTAATAAGAAAATCTTTGATCCATTGTGAAAAGTAATATAATTATCCACACCATTGAACTTGAAATACTTTTCGTGAATCCCATAATGGTTTAACACCTCATAAATACTCGGCAAGGTAAACTTTCTCAAATCCGACAACTTCTTCCTCGCAATAAAGTAAAAAGTTTCGGGGTACATTAAAGCATCAGCACATATTAAACTACAACCAATGTAGGATTTTCCTGACCCTTTACTGCCCCCGTAAACTATATCAGAAACTGAATCATCTACCCACGCTCTCACGCAATCTTTCTGCCTTTCGTTACCGTTGGTATTGAACTTTATTACCATAAAACTTTTTTAGTTTAAACATTTCATTCTCGCTTGTCTTATTCGGTGTGATGCCACTTTGTAATTGTCGCAACATATCAACTGAATACCATCGCAGATTATAGAGCAAAAGTTTTTATTATAAGGAGTGATATAAGAGATATTGTAAAAAGTATGTCGGCTCGTTCTTGAATCCGAAAAATCAACAGACACTCCCAACTCTAACATATTCTCTTGGTCGTCACTTAGCATAAACACATCTAATTCTAATTCCATAAAATAGTCGTTTAATTGTTAAAGTAAGAAAACACAACACTAAAAATAATCCCGAAGATAAAACCAATAGCCAAGACTGCCGTCATCTCATTAAAACTGTACTTCTCCATATAATTCACTTTTAAGTTAATAATCCATTCTACACAAAACTAAACCCCGAAAATTTTTTAAGAACCAATCCACAAATGTAACCATTCCTCCCCACTTTTTAACATCCACCGCCCCCGTAACCTAAATCAAATACGGCTTGCCGTCGATTTTTCCCAACACAACCCCTCTTTTACCCCATTTAAGCGAGTATCTCCCAACATTAACCTTATCCCCTCACTTTAGTTTTATCACGCCCCACAAGAAAGATTGTTCTATGGGTTTGTAGAGCAGAATGTAAGAAGGGGGGCATTAGCGCGTTCGCGTTTAATCCTCCACGCCCCCCGCCCCTATCGTTTTTTAATTTGTCTTTTACCTATCAAGCCGTTTGCAGTTCTCACATTTATGTAGGATAGGTACATTATTAGCCATATAACCTACGATACTACAGGAACACTCTTTTTTTTCTATCTTGTGGACTATCTCAGTCGTTTGCTTATGTTTGGCTATCATATCCTTAACCACTATGTTAACCTTTTCTATTAATGACAGCGGGATACGATACGCTACCAGTTTAGTTGGTTCAATCGTTTTCCTTCCTGCACCTTTGCGAGTTCCTCCGCTTCCTTTCTTCCTTTTCATAAGGCAAAGATATACTATTTACTGTTTTGATTGTTGTTATACATAATCAAATATATTGTAGTATCTTGATCGTACTTCCTTTCTTACCTATTCAATAACCATACCTGTCACCGCTACCACCTTTAGAGGGTTATCTGCGTCACCTGCGATAGTGGTGCTGTTGCCGTATGTGGTTTTATTTACCTTCCCGATATACCACTGTAACGCGTCAACCTTTAGCCGTGACCGTTGCACGTTAACCCCATTAGGGAGGAGGTATCCCCGCTCGTTCTCATACATATCCCCGCTGGAGTCTTCCGCGTACTCTAGTGCCTTATCACTCAGTATATGCGTTCTAATCGTCAAACTTTGCGTGTAGTAGTTCGTGGTTTCTGTGTTCAAACTTACCACATCAAAAAAATATTGTTTTCTAATACCTAATACTTTGCACGCTTCTGTTATGCTCTTGCCTTCTCTTATTAGGTAGTTAACCTTTATATAGTTAGTTATGTGTTTTAGTTGGTATTCATTAAACGTTTCAGATGTTAGCTCTTTGAACTTATTACTATTGTATAGAAATTCCTTTGCTTCTTCGGTGGTTAATATATCATTTTCATTAATTGAAAGATTTAATAGGCTTCTGATGTCCACTTGTCCGCTACTAATTACCTCCAGTTCTTTTATATCTTCCTTTGTTTGGTTCGTTCCTTGTGTGTTTTGTGGCTCGTTTTGCTTGGTTTGTTCGTCTTTATTGTCTGTTTGTTTATCGTTCATTATATCGGATTATTTTAAGTTACTGACTGTTACAAAATTAATACATTTTATCTTATAATTTCTTTGTGTTATTCTTAGTGATTGAATGTATTTTGTATACTTTATTCATTAAGTGTATACGTTTTATGAGAATAACGTAAAAGTGTATTTAATATCAAAAATAATTAACCCTATTGCGTTTAATATCATTAAATAGGTTGTATCTTTACATAGTAGAAAGGAACAAAATTAATAATCTCTTTTCTTAGTTGACAGCGGTTAACTCAGACAATTTTTATAATACCGCCTAAATAAACTCTTTGATATACTGGAATAGTGAAGCGTTAAAAATCCCGTTGATTGAGCCTATATAATTTATCTTATATGGGAGTCTTAAAAGAGTCGGTAAAATGCGAAGAACACTATTAAAAATATAGCCCTACAATTCAGGATTTAACTTGATTCGTTTATCAAGGTAGGGCGCTAACTAAATTATAAATTTAATACATTACTATTATGAGAAACTCAATCCAAATTATCGCTTTTTTTACTGCTGTTATTGTTATTTTATTTATAATGCACCTATCGGGTGCAAACTTTAAGTAAAATGATCAAAAAATTACTTTTTAAAGCATCCCTTTATATTATAATCGGGTGCTTTTTTCTTGTACTAATTGTACTGGAACAACTTATTAATCAAATTTTTTAACTATTAAAATATACTATTATGGAGCGTTTAACTGTTACAACCGAATTAAAAACAATAAATAATGTACTAATTGAATTGATGACAAACAAAGGTGTATCTTTTCAAATTTTCGACGTAAGTACAAAACATCATAAAAATATAATAATTGAACCTTCATACTACAAAGGTGATTTATTAGATGGTATGGTTATAAATTACGAAGACGGTATTTACGAGGTCTCGCAATTACAAGCGGGTAAAAAACAAAATGAATTACACGTATATTTAGAGACTAAAAGTTTTAAAATAGCCTTAAAAAATATGTTAAAAGGTAATTTAAACCGTAAATCCATAAAAATATGGGATTAAAAAAATCGTCGTTATAGCGACTTTAAAAAGTTCTTTAAGCTATAAGCGTGTAAATCGTTTTTTAACGGTTTACGGTAGAAAAAAAACAATCAATCTAAAGCGGTTTATTAGTTCCGATATATTAAAAAACTATTAATTATTATGGCAAATTTCAATAAATATGCGTTTGTTTCTGAGTTCAAAGAATCTTTCAAAAGTGAAATTGACAATGGAAATTTTATCGACGTTTACGAGTTTTTAAATGAAACAATTGATAATGAAGTTATTTATTATGCAGATTGTTTTGCAATTGTTTCTGAACTTCATTTAACTGAGTTCGAAGGTTACGAACTAGGTACAGCGACAAATATAAGTCAATTAGCTTATTTTGGTTTATATGATTATTGTATGGATGAAATAGATTTTTCTGAACTTGAAACATACAAGGAAGACAAAGAAAACGAGTAAAAAAACAATTCAACCGCAAAATTAAACCTTTGCGGTTTTTTAATCTTATAAAAAATCAATCCTATGAAAACTATAAAGCAATTAGCTAACAATCAATTTTATTTATTTAGTGACGGTAAAATAATTTTTCAATCTTATGATACAATAGTTTGTACTATTGAAAATTTCGAAAATAGCAACGAGCCAATTATAAAAATCACTGAAAACCAACCGCAAAGTAAAACAACCGCTAAATATTTGAATAAATTTATAATACTCCATACGAGTTATAAAAATTATAAAGATATAAAGTAATGACTTTCAAACAAGACGCAAAAAAACTGAATAACAATATAGGCAAAGTTTTAATCTTTGCCTTTTTTGTTGTTTTACTGGTTACTTTAATTTAAAAAAAATAGTTATGGAAATTCAAAAAATAGAAATAAAGGAAATAGTATCTTTTTTTTCTGATACTTTGCAAATTAAGACAATAGAATTTATTAATAGTAATGCGCTGGCAATTTATACAGCGAGTTATAAAAGTGGTCAATTAGGTAGGTTATTTTTAAAATTCATTAAAGAAAATTTTAGGCACAAATTAAATTTTAATGGAAATAGTACATTTTTAGCTATTGCAATTATTAGAGAACTAGAGAACAAAAAATTTGATTTTATAGTAAGGAACAAAATATTAACTTTTGAAAAAATAAAATAATGAAAAAAGACAAAGAAACAATATTGTATTTAATAGGCTTGATGTTAATCGGGGTTTTATGCTTAACATTTACCTATTTATTTTTATTAGATGTAGAAAATTATTTTAGGAAATTGTATTTTAACAAGTAAAAAATAAAAGTTATGCGAACAAAGATAAATTTATCAGAAATTAAGGAAGACGTTTTTTACAATTGGGTATATCCTATTTATGCTAAAGAGTTTTTATTCCTTTGTGCAACTTACGAAAACTTTGCAAATTTAGTAGAAAAAGATTTCGTGTTGAGTTCTGTTCAGTGGGAATATGTTTTGGATCACTGGGAAGACAAAGAAAATTTACTAACTGAATAACTTTAAAAAATGAAAACCACTAAACAACTAGTCGACGATAATAATTATCGTTTGAAGCTAAAATTAATACCAGTGAAAAACAGTCCTATCTTCGGGACTGTTTCAAATTTAGTAAACGACGATATTTTTAACTTGTCATTCGAGGAGATTTTAAAGAAAACTAAAAAATAAAACGATGAAAAAAATAATATTCAAATTTTACCACAGAATACGACCTACAAAACACGATTTTAAGGTTGAAACGTTATTTTCAGAGCTTCTTATGGACTGTTCCACGATAGAGAGCATAAATATACTAAATGAAATAAATTGTCGGTTTAACGATGAATTATTGAATAGGTTAGAGAATCACGAAAACCAAATTAATTTTATTAATGGTTACTTTGGGAACTCTTTAAAGCATAGAAGCGATAAAATAAAGGAAATTCACAATTACAAATTTGCTAAAAACTAAAAAAATGGAAAACGAAAATATAGATTTATTCGAACATTACGTAAATTTACCTAGCGAAGTACTGGAAATTATAGACCGATTTTATGAATCTGAAAACGATTATATCTGTTGTTCTAATTTAGTGGACGAACTAGAAAAAGTTGGTTATACTTGCGAATATGGTTTAGATGCTGAACCATACGGACTGAAAAAACTTTAAAATTATGGAACATTTAGAAAAGTTAAGAGAACAAAAAAGAAAACTAAAAAAACAAATTTTAGTTATCGAAAATATTTATCGCTGCGAAATTAAAATTTTGCACCATAAAAGAGAATTGAAAATACATCCCGATTTTACGACGATAATCGAAAATGCGAACAAACGAATTGAAATTTTAGAACGTGTAAAGGAAAAATTAACCAAATATTTAAAAAACCTACAAAAAAATGGTAAAGAAATATAGAGAAAAACCGATAGAAGACAGAAAAACATCTGGAGAATATTTGAAAACAAACGACAATAGCGAAGCGAAAAAAATTGTCGAACTCGCAAAAGACTTACCGCATTTAAAGAAACCGATAAAATACATTTTAAAAAACTAAATTATGAACTTAATCCCTTACGATTATACGAGATGTGCCAATGATAAATGCACAAAAAAAACAATTTGCAAACGATTTTTGCAGATGGAAATTGATTTATCGAAGCAAACTATAAACCCAATTTCGATAGTAAAATTTAACGCTGAAAACTGCGAGAAAATAATTAGAAAATAAATGAAAATCCAAAAGTTTATAATTTTAGAATCTAAAATGAACAAACCACAAAACGAAAAATTTGAAATTTTGGAATCTGAAATCGGGAAAGAAATAAAAGTAGAAACAAAAAAAATAGAAAAATGAAAAACTTAGAAAACAAAATTGCTGAAATTAAAAATTATTTCACAAACAAAATTATAAACGAAGAATACAAAATCGTAGAAAAAGGAAATCACGCTTGGACTATTAAAATTGACGAAATTTATGTTTTTAGATTGTGGATTTGCAACGGCTGGGATCACTTAAAAACTTACGATGGTTCGTTTATGAACTTAGATTTTACCGAAGACCAAAAGAAACAACTTGCGGAGCGAATAGAAAAGCAAATCGACGAAATTGAAAAAGCAAAAAAATTAGAAATGTTTGAAAAATTGAAATTAGAACTTGAAAAATAGAAATTATGATGAACTTAGATGATTATATAGAAGGTACATTCGACCCAAATAACCCGACGAACAAAGAAGATAGACCCGACGAAGAAATTGCGATAAACGAGTCTTATTACGACGAATTAATAGATAATTCAAACCAATTTCAACGAGTGAAAATTTTATTTAGAGAATATTTTATTTTAAAAAATCACTCCCTTGAAAAAACAGCGAAAGAAAAATCTAAAATTGCTGAATTAGAAAACAAAATAAAACAAACCCTAAAACTGAAATAAATGATACTAACAAGTAGAATGAGTTTCTTAGAATACAAAACGATTATTCGAGGATATAATTATTATGACGGAACAAGACCAATATATTATTTTGAATTGTATTGGGGAAATGTTAATCCTTTTGAATTATCCAACGGGAACACGAAATTTAAAAAACAAGAAAGAAAATAAAAAAAACTGAAATTATGAGCGAAGAAAAAAAATTAGCAGTAAAAAGTACGGGTAAAGAATTACCTGTACTTTCAGATTTATACGATTTAGCAAACATCGACGAACTTTTCAAAAAAGACCAGTTTAATTTGTTGATGAACCAACAACCAAAAGAAGAATGGGTAGCGACAAATAAATATGCGGGAAATTCAAAATATATTCCTATCGGCATCAAAGAAACTTTAATCCAAAGAATTTTTAAAGACCATAGGATTGAAATTTTACGTGAAGGAACAATGTTTAACGCTGTTTATGTAACTATTCGTTTTCATTACATTCATCCCGTAACAAATGAATGGAGTTTCCATGATGGCACAGGGGCAGACCAAATACAAACGAAATCGGGTTCAAGTCCAGCAGACTTACAAAGTATCGGAAATAATGCGGTAGCTATGAGTTTACCAAAAGCAGTTAGTTTCGCTATTTCAGATGCTACAGATCATATTGGAAAATTATTTGGTAGAGATTTAAACCGAGAGAAACAAATGACTTTTGGGGTTGATAATTCTTTAAAGAAAAATAGTCTTGAAGAATTAAAAATGTTGTACGAGGAAAAAAGAAACTTAATTCCCGAAAATGAACTCGAAAACATTTGTCGAATAATTGACAATGAAGAAAAAAACAGCTATAAAAAAGCAATTGACTTACTAAACAAACTGTAAAATGTTAAAAAATAAAGAAAGAATCGGAAATTTCACATCGAGCCAAATGTACCGTTTGTGTACAAGTTTGAAAAATGGCGAACCAAGTTCAGCTTTTTATACCTATGTGAAAGAAAAAATGTATGAGGAAAAAATGGGTCGAAGTTTAGAAACAGGAGTTTCTTCTCAAAGTGCTGTATGGGGTTCATTTTTAGAAGGTAGAATACATTCTTTGCTCGGAATGGAATATGAAATAATAAGCAAAGAAACAACACGACACCCGACAATTGAAAGATTTTCGGGCAGTCCTGACTTCTTAGTTCGAGGTGTAAAGGTTTCGGAATTGAAATGTTACCAACCTAAAAATTTTGCTTCTTATGTTTCTGCTTTATTAACCACCGATACGGAATTTATAAAAGACGAACACCCAGCAGAATATTGGCAAATCGTATCAAATTCCGTAATACAAGACGTTAAATTAGGCGAAGCAATCTGTTATATGCCATACGAGTCAGAAATGCAACAAATAAGAGAATTATGCGATGACCCCGACTATTTAGACCACGTAGGATTACAACCTTGGCAAGTTCGGTTTATTTACGAAAATGATAATTCTAAATTAGCAGTATTACCCGACGATAGTTATTTTAAAAATATGAATGTTTTTACATTTGAAGTTCCACAAGAAGACAAAGATTTTTTAACTAATAGAGTTCTCCAAGCGATTGAACTTCTGAAAAAATAGAAATAATGAAAAAAGAAAAAGAAACGCCTGTAAAAAAAGGGCGTCCAAATAAATACGGTGCAAATATTGAAACGTGCAAATTACAGATTAATGTACCAATCCATTTACACGACAAGATTAAAAATGAAATTCTTGCTATTATTGATGCTGAATTGTTAAAGGAAGGCAAATAAATGTTAATAAAACAGTTTTAGAATTAACAAGATTAGCAGTATATTTGCATCAGTAAATTACTGTGGTGGTACAATTACTAAACAACAAACACAACTTACAAAACCTTAAAAGGAGTAGAGTCCACCACCTCGAAACTTTTAAGGTTTTTTGTATTTAACTAAATAGTTTGTCGGAAACTTAAAACCGTAACGTTATGGAAAAAACAATTATTACCTTCTTCGGAACAGAAAGAAGCAACACAGAACAACACGAATTAAAAGCACACTTTAATTCTAACAATGAAATCTTTATCTCAATACAAGGTAATTCATTAGATTACATTTGCCTTAACAAGCCCACCGCAGTACGATTGGTTCGGGAATTAAAAAGGCAAATTGCTTACCTATCAAACGAGAGCGAAAATGAGTAAACTACGAAGTTTAAACACCGTTATTTGGTCAGACACTTGGTTTGAGTTACTTAGTCCTTCTGCAAAGTTGTTATTTATTTACTTTGTGACTAATGAAAAGACAAATATGTTAGGGGTTTATGAAATCTCTACAAGGAAAGTTTCATTCGAAACTGGGATTAAAGAAGACGAGATTAAGAGGATTTTACAGGATTTTGAACGTGATGGAAAGATTAAATACGGACAAAATCGGGTTTTACTATTGAATTTCGTTAAACATCAGAAGTACAACTTCAATATGATGAAGTCAGCAATCCACACTTACAACGAACTACCTACCGAGTTAAAGATAGTGAATATCAATGTTTTAGAAAAAACAAAAGAAGGGTTCGAAACCCTTTGCAAAGGGTTCGAAACCCTTGCCAAAGGGTTCAGAGGGGTTCGGAAAATAGAAGTAGAAGTAGAAGTAGAAGTAGAAAAGGAAATAGAAGTAGAAAAGGAAATAGAAACTAAAACTAAAAGGTTGAAAAAAATTCCTGTCGGAATAAGCGTAAGTGATTTGAGTTTTAAGTCTTCTACTTTTAATCAATTTTGGGATTTGTACGATAAAAAGTTACACGTTGCAAAATGTGAAAAATTATTCCTAACGCTATCGGTTGAGAAGATCAATAAAATTTTAGACGTTGTTGAGGACTATGTAAAATCTACACCCGATAAACAATATAGAAA
>Ga0136607_1000256_pt1 | contig 16327 bp, 13 predicted proteins | sample AntDeeMetagen681_FD_101381 | JGI IMG/M metagenome (GOLD analysis project Ga0136607, IMG submission 101381) | Saline lake microbial communities from Deep Lake, Antarctica - Metagenome #681 | ecosystem: Environmental > Aquatic > Non-marine Saline and Alkaline > Saline | place: Antarctica: Deep...
CACGGTCCTCGCGCTCGGGTTCGGCCACGCCGGCCATGCTGCGCCACATGCCCTGCAGTTTGTTGACCTTGGCGCGCTGCTGCTGCAGGCCCTCGACCCAGGCGCCGAGCATCGACGGCAGCGTGAGTAGGCGCAGCGTATGCCCGCTGGTCGCGGTATCGAACACCACCTGGTCGTAGTGCTGCGGGCACCAGGTCATGATCCGGGTGAAGCGATCGAACAATGCGGATTCGGCCGTCCCGGGCGCCTGTACCGCAAGCTTCAGGTGCCGATCGAGCGCCGGAAGCACGGCCTTGGACACAGCCGATTGAGCGTCCTCGCGGATGCCTTCGACATAGGCTTTGTCGTCGGCTTCGGGGTCGATCTCCATGGCCCACAGATTGTCGCCCGCACGGGTTGGCTCGGCACCGAGTTGCGTTTCCAGCAGATCGGAAACCGAATGCGCCGGGTCGGTGGATACCAGCAGCGTGCGCTGACCGGTGGCCGCCAGACGCAGCGCGCTGGCCGCGGCCAGCGTAGTCTTGCCGACCCCGCCCTTGCCGCCGAATAGGTAGAAGCGTGTCGGCTCGTCGTGATGATGGCTGTGGTCTGCGGGCATCAGCAGCAGACACCGGCCTCGGGGAAAGTTTCCATGCCCATGCGCTGGTGCCAGCGATGGAAGGCCTCAATCAGATCCGGGTACAGTTCGAGTGCGTAATAGTCGGCCGGGCCGGGAATACCGAGCGCTTCCAGAAACAGCAGCGCGACCAGCGCGTCCTCCTCGGAGCGGGCCTCACGGGCGATGCCCGCGCGCCACGGCGCCATGAACAGTTCGTCGTGGTAATCGGAGAAACGCTGCCACAGACTTTTGTCGTGCGCCATGGTCGAGCCTCTGTAAAAACGAGTTCGCACGCGTAGCGTACCGCCACTGTCTCATACCAAAATGCATAAGTGCTTAACGATATTTCAGCGCAAGGCAGGATATCCGCCCACGGATGCCTACCCATGAACTCGAATAAGACAGAAGGCATTTATCCGCAGATGACGCGGATTCAATGCAAAGACGCGCTTGGTTGGGTCTGATATTCAGTAGGTTTCGAGCTCCGGAAGTGATTGCGAGAAACTGGGAAGAAGACAGGCCTCACGCAAAGCCGCCAAAGCGCAAAGATAAGACATTGCGAAACGTACTGCTGCGAATTTTTTGCGCCTTTGCGCCTTTGCGTGAAATCTTTTTCGGATCCGGCGCTGCGGTCAGCGTGGAATCGAGCGCGCAAGCCACGCTTGATTCGGAAAAACGCCAAGCATTTATGCATCTTGGTATCAGGCGTCGAAACGTCGCGCCACGCGATCCAGCACCGCGCGCACGACGGTTTCGGTTTCCGGCAAGCGTCCCGAGAACAACGTCTTACCGTCGACCACGACCGCCACCGGCGCGCCCGCGCGGGCCATGGCGCGCAGCGTGGCCGGCACGCCAAGCCCGTGGCTGCGCGCCGCGCCCCAGATCGCCGGATAGAGCCAGACGAGGTTGCGCGGATCGGCCACCACCAGATCAAGATCGGGAGCGGTCTCGGCCAGCGTACGATAGATTTCGCCCACCTGTTCCATGCGCGCGCGGCTGTGGCTGAAATCGGCCGCTGCGCCGAGCCGGGTATGCCCCTCGCCCAGTCGGCCACAGCAGCCGGAGCTGCTGTGCTGTGCGTCCTGCTCGCGCACGAGAATCGCCTGGTGCGATCGCGCGCCGGCTCGCGCCCGATCCCGGGCGTGCGCGGGCAAGGACGCCGGGCTCATGACCTGGCGGTCTCGGCGGCGCTGGGATTCCGCCGCTCGCGATTGAAGGCCGTAAACGCCTCGACCGCCAGCCATGCCGCGAGTACGAAGATGGCCGCGTCCATGAACAGCAGCAGCCAGTCGCCGTTCTGGTAGAAGTGCCCCAGATTGAGCACCAGCGCCCAGGTCGTCATGAACAGCAGGAACACCAGCGGGATCAGCGCGCACAGCGGATTGCGGTTGCGCGCCAGCAGCCATACGCCGATGATCGACAGCGCCAGGCCGGCGGTGAGCTGATTGGTCGTGCCGAACAGCGTCCACAGCCGCCCAAAGGCAAAGCCCTTGCCACCGGCACTGTCGCCACCGGGCACAAGCGCCAGGCCCAGCGGGATGAGTACCGCCAGCGTGGTGAGCAGGTTCACGCGCCCGGACAGCGCCTTGATGCCGGCCAGATCGCTGATTTCCTCGAGGATATAGCGCTGCAGGCGCACCCCGGTATCCATGGTCGTGCCCGCGAAGGTGATCACGACCACCGCTGCGAACGTCGCCCCGAGCGCGGCCGGAATGCCGAGATTGCTCAGGAAGTGGCCGGTACCGGTGACGAAGTTGCCGAGCGCCCCGCCGGATGCGACACCGAAGTCTGCATAGGCCGTGCTCCACTCGCCGGCCGTGCCCAACCCTGCCGTGGTGGCCAGAATCGCAGCCAGCGCCAGCGCGCCTTCGCCCAGCGCGCCGCCGTAGCCGACCAAACGCGCTTCCGGTTCCTTGTCGAGCTGCTTGGAGGTCGTGCCCGAAGCCACCAGGCTGTGAAACCCCGAGATCGCACCGCAAGCCACGGTGATAAACAGGTACGGGAACCAGTTCGGCGAGCCTTCGGCGATGTTGTTGTTGATCGCCGGTGCCGTGACCGTGTCCCAGCCCACCAGCACGCCGAGGAAGATCACGAACAGCGCAACGAGCAGCTGCTGGCCGTTGATGTAGTCGCGTGGCTGCAGCAATACCCATACCGGTAGGCGCGAGGCGATCCAGGTATAGGCGAAGATCAAGATGATCCAGGTGGTGCGCACCGACAGGCCGACCGCGTCCGCGATGCCGTCGACATAGAGCGGATAGGCCTGCCCGACCGGAATCGCGATATACAGGATCACCAGCCCGACGATCGACGGAATGATGATCGACCGGCCCAGCCGGTAGGCCCACTGACCGATGAACACGGCGATCGGGATCACGATCAGCGCCGGAATCACCGCGCCCGGATTGCTCTCGAACAGGATCGCCATGACCACGCCGAACACCGCGTTCACGAGCGTGAGCAGAAAGAAGATGATGAGCAGGAACAGCGTGCTGGCGCGCGCGGAAACCACCTTGCCGGAGAGCGTGCCGATGTTCTGGCCGCGGTTGCGCGCCGAGACCACGATCGAGCCGAAGTCGTGCACGCCGGCCGCGAAGATGGTACCCAGAATCACCCAGGTCAGCGCCGGCAGCCAGCCCCAGTAGACCGCGATCGCCGGCCCGACGATCGGCGCCGCGCCCGCCACCGACGTAAAGTGGTGGCCCAACAGCACATGCTTGTGGGTGGGCACGAAATCCACACCGTCGCGCAACTCGTGCGCCGGGGTGACGAAGTTCGGGTCAAGCCGGTAGACCTTTTCGGCCAGGTAACGCGAATAGAAGCGGTAGGCGAAATAGAACGCGATCATCGTGATCACGATCAAAAGGAATGCCGGCATGTCATCTCCCCCGCAAAGACGCGCCTTTTGAAACCGGCGCAGCATCAATCACCGAATGCTAGCAGCGCCCATGCATACGGTGCTACACGACCAATGTATCAGTATCTTCGTGACTTGATCAGCCGTTCTGGCATGCGCAGATTGCGCATTTCGGATCAGCCGGAATCTGCAGGCGGCGCCAGCGATGCGTTCGTACATCCAGCGTAAGCACGCGGGCGGCCAGCGTGTCGGCCATGCCGACGATCAGCTTGATCGCCTCCAGCGCCTGCAGCGTGCCGACCAGGCCCGGCACCACGCCCAGAACGCCGGCCTCGGAACAGGTCGGCGCCGACCCTGCCGGCGGCGCGCTCGCGAACAGGCAGCGATAACACGGCCGCCCGCCAGCCGGAAACACGCCGACCTGGCCGGCAAAACGCTCGACCGCGCCATAAACCAGCGCAATGTTCGCCGCCACGCAGGCATCGTTGACCGCATAGCGCGCGCTGAAGTTGTCCGAGCCGTCGACCACCAGGTCGTAGCCGGCCACCAGATCGGCCGCATTGGTCTCGCTGACCCGTGCCTCGATCGGCTCGATCGCGATGCTCGGATTCAGCGCGTTCAGCGCGGCCATGGCCGAGCGCACCTTGGACTGGCCCACGCTGGCGTCGCGATGCAGGATCTGGCGGTGCAGGTTGGAGCGATCGACCACGTCGTGATCGACGATGCCGATATGCCCGACCCCGGCCGCGGCTAGGTAATAGGCGGCCGGTGAGCCCAGCCCGCCGGCGCCGATGATCAGCACGCGCGCATCGCGCAGCCGGGTCTGGCCGGCCTCGCCGACCTCCGGCAGCGTGAGCTGGCGCGCATAGCGGGCGCGGTCGGCGTTGTCGAGCATGGTGGGCGTTTCAAAGGCGAGTCCCGCGTCCTTCCAGGCGTCGAAGCCGCCTTCGACCGAGCGCACATCGGTATAGCCCAGGCGCGTCAGTTGATCGGCGGCCAGCAGTGAGCGCGAGCCGGAGGCACACAGCAGCAGCACGGTTTGATCCGGATCACTGACCTGTTGCTCCAGGCGCATTTCCAGAAAACCGCGGCCCAGCGGCTTCGCGCCCACCGGCGTGCCCTGGGCGATTTCGTCGGCCTCGCGAATATCCACGAGCAGCGCGCCGTCGTGCGCGAGTTCGACCGCTCGCTCGGCGCTGACCGGCGGAATGCGTTCGCGCAATTCCGAAAGCTGATCTTTCAGGCTCATGTATTGTCACCGTTGTCGTCGGTTTCGGCGAGTTCATCGTCATCGTCATCGTTGTCCTCGTCGTCGCCTGGCGCGCCGAGTGCCGCCTTGCGCTGCCACGACTGGCCGATCGACTTGCTCGTGTTCGCGCCCATCTTCTTGAGCTGTTCGCTGCGGCGCACGATATTGCCGCGCCCTTCGACGAGCTTGTTGCGCGCGCCGTCGAACGCCTTGTTGGCCGTGTCCATGGCGCGGCCGACCTTGTCCATATCGTCGAGAAAGCCCACGAACTTGTCGTAGAGCGCGCCGGCCTTGTCGGCGATCTCGGCGGCATTTTCTTCCTGCTGCTGCAGCTTCCAGAGATTGGCGATCGCGCGCAGCATCGGCATCAGCGTGGTCGGCGACACCAGCGCGATATTGGCGTCGAGCGCTTCGCGCTGCAGCGCGAAATCACCGCGCAGCGCCTCGACATAGGCCGCCTCCGACGGGATGAACATGAACACATAGTCCAGCGTGCGGATACTGTCGATGTTCTGGTAGTTCTTGGCCGACAGCTGCTTGAGATGACGTCTGACCGAGGCCAGATGCTCGGCCAGCGCGGCGCGGCGGCTGTCTTCATCCTCGGCTTCGTGCACGCGCAGATAAGCGGTCAGAGAAACCTTGGAATCGATCACGATACTGCGCTGTTCGGGCAGGTGCACGACCGCGTCCGGCAGCTGGCGATTGCCCTCCTCGGTTGTGCTCGCGAACTGGGTTTCGTACTGGGTGCCCTTTTGCAGGCCCGAGCGTTCCAGCACCGTCTCCAGGATCATTTCGCCCCAGTTGCCCTGGGTCTTGGATTCGCCGCGCAGCGCGTTGGCCAGATTGGTGGCGTCCTCGGCGATCGACTTGTTGGATTGTTCCAGCAGGCGCACCTGTTCGGCGAGCGCGCTGCGCTGGCGGTTTTCCTGATCGTACGCCTCGCGCACCTGTGTCTCGAAGCGCCCGATATGTTCACGCAGCGGGGTGATCAGCGGCTCGAGGCTGGCCCTGTTCTGCTCGGTGAAGGCCCGGCTCTTTTCTTCCAGGATCTCCTGCGACAGCGTCTTGAACTGGTGGGTCAGGGCCTCGCGCGCCTCGGTCAGGGACTTGAGCTTGTCCTCGGCGTGCCGGCGCTCGGCGTCCAGACGCGTTTCCAGCCGTGCGTTCTCGGCACGGGCGTTTTCGAGCGCGCTACGTGACTCGGCGAGTTCGGCTGCACGCGCTTCGGCCTCGCGCTGAGCGCCGGCCAGATTTGCCTCGAGCTGCGCCTGCTTCGAGCGCGCCCAGATCATTGCAAACGCGCCGCCCAGCACGCCGCCGACAACCAAGGCCGCCGCCAGAAAAACCATCGTCTGTATCGTCATCGTGCCGCTTCTGCCCCACTTCTGGGTATCGCGAAAACGACCAGTCTAAACCCGTCTTCGGCGCCCTGCTTTGCTGCCAGCGGTTACAATAGATGGTTAACTTTCCACCCTTCGCGACGTTCCTGCGCCCATGATCCTGCAACTGCGCAACCTGCGCCTGACCTACGGCACCCATCCGCTGCTCGACGACGCCGAGATCAGCATCGACCGCGGTGAACGCGTGGCGCTGGTCGGACGCAACGGCACCGGCAAGTCCACGCTCATGCGTATCGTCTCGCGCGAGCTCGAGCCAGACGAGGTCATCCGCGAGCAAAAGCCCGATCTGCGGATCGCGCGCCTGGAGCAGGCCGTGCCGCCCGGCACCACCGGCGCGGTGTTCGACGTGGTCGCCGGCGGCCTGGGCGATGTGGGCGCGGCCCTGGCACGTTTTCACGAGCTGACCGCGCGCCTGTCGGCCGGCGAGGACGTAATGGATGCGTTCTCCAAGGCCCAGGCCCGGGTCGAGGCCATGGACGGCTGGACGCTCGCGCCGCAGGTCGAGTCCACCCTGTCGCGGCTGAATCTGGATGCGGACTGGCAGTTCGAAGCGCTGTCCGGTGGCCAGAAACGCCGTGTATTGCTGGCGCGCGCGCTGGTGCAGGAACCGGATCTGCTGCTGCTCGACGAGCCGACCAACCATCTCGATATCAGCGCCATTGCCCAGCTCGAGGAAATGCTGCTGGCCTGGAACGGCGCGCTGCTGTTCATCACCCATGACCGCGCCTTCCTCAAGAATCTGGCCACCCGGATCATCGATCTCGACCGCGGCAAGCTCACCTCCTGGCCCGGAAAGTACGACCGATTCCTGGAAGACAAGGAGAAGATGCTGGTCGACGAGGAAAAGGCCAACGCCCTGTTCGACAAGCGCCTAGCCCAGGAGGAAGTCTGGATCCGCCAGGGCATCAAGGCCCGGCGCACCCGCAATGAGGGCCGCGTGCGCGCGCTCAAGACGATGCGCGCCGAACGCGCCGAGCGGCGCGAGCGCGGCGGCACCGCCAATATCATCACCCAGGACGCCGCGCGTTCCGGCAAGCACGTGATCGTGGCCGAGAACCTGGCCTACCAGTGGAACGACCAGCGCGAGCAGAAAACCATCGTCAACAACCTGTCGACGGCGATCCAGCGCGGCGACAAGGTCGGCTTCATCGGCCCCAACGGCTGTGGCAAGACCACGCTCATCAACCTGCTGCTCGGGCGCATCGAGCCGGATGCCGGCACAGTCAAGCTGGGCACCAATCTGGATATCGCCCACTTCGACCAGCATCGCGCCGCGCTGGATGACAATATCAGCGTGCTTGACAACGTCGCCCAAGGCCGCTCCTCGATCACCGTCAACGGCCAGGATCGGCACGTGATGAGTTATCTGCAGGACTTCCTGTTCTCGCCCAAGCGCGCGCGCAGTCCGACCCACGTGCTTTCCGGCGGCGAGCGCAACCGCCTGCTGCTGGCCAAGCTGTTCACCCGGCCCGCCAACCTGCTGATCATGGACGAGCCGACCAACGATCTCGACGTCGAGACGCTGGAGCTGCTCGAGGAACGGCTGATGAACTACGACGGCACGCTGCTGCTGGTCTCGCACGACCGTGCGTTCCTCGACAACGTGGTCACCAGCAGCCTGGTGTTCGAAGGCAACGGCCAGGTCAACGACTATGTCGGCGGCTACAGCGACTGGCTGCGCCAGCGCCCGAGCGCGGCCACGCCCACCGCGTCGACGGCCAAGCCCAAGGCCGCGTCCAAGCCCGCACCCGCAACCCCGAAGCCGAAGCCGGCCAACCCACTGTCCAGCGACGAGCGCAAGGAACTGCGCGCCCTGCCGGACACGATTGAGAAGCTTGAGACGAGCATTGAGAAGCTGGAGGCTGAATTCGCCAAGCCAGGCTTCTACGATCGGCCGGCCGAGGAGATCAAGCGCGGCACCGAAAAACTCGGCAAGGCCCAGAGCGATCTCGAAAACGTACTGGAGCGATGGGAAGCGCTGGAGGCACGCCAGAGCTGAGGTTCAAGCTTCGGTGCTCGTCGAGCCTGACCACGCCTCGCGCAAAGCAGCGGCGCCGCAAAGAAGAGCTGGGGACGTTGTTCAGCAAGTCGATTGAACCCCAGTAGTTGATTCAAAACCCGGCAGTTTCGAGCCACGAGTCTTTCCGCACTCACGAGTTCGACTCACCTTTGGTTTCGCGCTGCAGCGCGAAACCCCAAGTAGATTGAGCCACAGCCGTTGATTCGAGCATCAGCGCTAATCTCATGCGCTGCTCGCCTTCGCGTTTTGGCGCTCCTGCGCGCGCATCGCCGTATAGAGAACGCCGACGATTGACTCGAACCACCGGCGTCGGATCGACAGGCCCGACCGAAAATCAGACCGCGTCCTTCGGCCGGCTGGCCTCGGCTTCGACCTGGATTTCGACCTCGTCGGTCACCAGCGGAATGAAAGCATCCATGCCGAAATCGCTGCGCTTGATTTCAGTCTCGGCCGAGAAGCCGCAGCTATATTTCTTGTCGTCCATCGGGTTGGACTTGCAGACGATATCGTCGAACTCGAGCGTCACCGGCCGGGTCACACCGTGCAGGGTCAGCTCACCCTGCACGGTGGCCTCGTCGTCGCCGTCGAACGTCACGCTTTTGGAGACGAACCGCATCTCGGGATATTTGTCGACCTCGAAGAAGCCTTTTTCGTCGCGCAGGTGCTCATCCCTCTCGGCGTGGCCAGTATCCACAGTGGCCGGATCGAGCGTGACCTCGACGCGGCTGGCCCCACCCTCGCGATCGATGACGATCTCACCGCCGGTCACGTCGATGCGACCATGCATGGTCGACAGGCCCATATGCCCGATCTCGAAGTTGCCGTAGGTATGGTCCGGATCGACAGTGTAGGTCTCGGCCGCGCTGGCCAGGCCGGACGTGCCGGCAAGCAGGCTGGCACCGACCAGTCCGAGCAATGACTTGTTCATCCGAATCACTCCGTTTCAGTTGCAATACATGCATTGTGCTCGAGTCTAGGGCCTGTTGCCGCAACACACCTTCCGACACGGCACCCGTATCATCCGTGTAGGAAGTGCCTGCGTAAACACGCAGCCTGAATCAGTCTCAAACGAGTCGCTGCTGCATGCCTGAAGGCCCGGAAATTCGCCGCATGGTGGACGATATCGAGCGCACTGTCGGCGCCACTGAAGCACGTTCAGTGTTCTTTTCTTTCGATCGCTTCAAGCCGTTCGAGCGCGCGTTGTCGGGCCGCCGCGTCGGCGCGATCCAAGCACGCGGCAAGGCCGTGCTCGTGTTCTTTGCTGCACGGGGCGATGATGGTTTGTGGTGCGTCTACAGCCACAATCAGCTCTATGGCCAGTGGCGGATCGGGCGCGCCGATCACGAACCGGCCACGGGTCGCCAGCTGCGCTTTGCGATCCTGGGCGATACACGCGCCGCGCGGCTGTACAGCGCCTCGGATATTCGCGTGGTACAGCCCGACGCGCTCAGCGAGATTCCCTATCTCGCCCGGCTCGGGCCCGATCCACTCAACGACGACACGGTCGATAACGTCGTGCTGGACTGCCTGCTCGACGACAAGCGCTTTGCCGGCCGCGCGCTGGGCGGGCTGCTGCTCGATCAGCACTTCATCGCCGGCATCGGCAATTACCTGCGTTCCGAGATCCTGTTCGAGGCAGGCTTGCATCCCGCGCGCAAGCCGCGCTCACTGACCGAGGACGAACGCGCAGGCCTGATCGAGGCTGTGCAAATGCTCATCAAGCGCGCCTACCGGCTCAAGGGCATTACCAACGACCCGGAGCGCGCCGAACGCCTGAAGAAACAGGGCAAGCACTTCGGCGCCCGTCGACATATGGTATTCGGCCGCGGCGGCCAGGCCTGCACCACCTGTGGCGGCCCCATCGACAACACCCCGGTTGCCAGCCGCCGGCTTTATCTGTGCCCGAACTGCCAGCCGGCGTGTTGCCGTTTGGCGCGACGCCGCGCCAAACGGCAACACGCTCTAGTTGATAAGCGTGAACACGAAATAGGCCGCCAGGCCTGCGGGTACGAGACCCGCGAGCACCCAGAAACCGTCCCGCCCGGTCAGGCCGAGGCCCATCAGCACGATGGCGAAGGCGGGCGCGGCAGCGGCAAAAGGAATGATCTCGAGCGGCACCATGCAGACACCGAGCACGACACAGGCCAAGCCGATCAGGCGCGTGGATACGCCCTCAACGAGCACCGACAGGCGCGGACGCACCAGCCGATCGATACGCCGCGTCCAGGGCGTTAACCGGCGCGAGACCTGCTTGTAGCGGTGCCGCTCGATGGACAGGCGCCGCAGGCGCGCCGGCAGCCAAGGGTAATCCTTCCCCACGACGAGCTGGGTCGAAACCAGCGCAATCGACAGCCCGCATACGCTTGGAATTCCGGGCACGGCCCCGGTCGGCAGAGCCGCGATCAGCGCGAGCATGAGCACCAGCGGCCCATAGCCGCGCTCGCCGATCACGGTGAGTATCTCGCCGATCGACAGACGATCGCTGGCGCCTGTGTCACCAGACGACGAATCCAATGATTCCAGCAGCGCGGTGAGTGTAGTGGCTTCGCCCATGCGAAGACCCGATTGCAAGGTCTGAATGCGCGTCAGACTAGCACGCGTCGGGATTGTCCCCAGCCTGTTCTGCGCGCCGCTGCAACGCATTGCCGGTATGGTTTAATGTATGACACATATTGTCGGTAGAGTGACGCCATGCAGTACAAACGCCTCGGTACGACAGGCACGAAGGTATCGCCCCTGTGTCTCGGCACCATGACCTATGGCACGCCCGAATGTCGCGAGTGGGTGCTCGACGAGCAAGCCAGCCGGCCGTTCATCAAGCAGGCCCTGGATGCCGGCATCAATTTCTTTGATACCGCCGACATGTATTCGCTCGGCGAGTCGGAACGGGTGGTCGGCAAGGCCTTGACCGACTATGCAAAACGCGAGGACTTCGTGCTCGCGACCAAGGTCTACAACCCGATGGGCGACGGCCCGAACGATCGCGGCCTGTCGCGCAAGCACATCCTATCCGCCATCGATGCGTCGCTCGAGCGGCTGGGCACCGACCATGTCGATCTGTACCAGATTCATCGCTGGGACTACGACACGCCCATCGAGGAAACGATGGAAGCGCTGCACGACGTGGTGAAGGCCGGCAAGGCGCGTTATATCGGTGCTTCGTCCATGCATGCCTGGCAGTTCGCCAAGGCCCAGCACGTCGCCGAACGCAACAGCTGGACCCGGTTCGTGACCATGCAGCCGATGGTCAACCTGGTCTATCGCGAGGAAGAACGCGAGATGCTGCCGCTATGCGCCGATCAGGGCGTAGGCGTGATTCCGTGGAGCCCGCTGGCGCGCGGCGTGCTCGCTGGCAAGACCCAGGGCAAGTCCGGCGACAGCACGCGTGCAAAAACCGATGCCATGACGGACAAATGGAATCTCGGCAGCGATCGCGATACGCCGGTCATCGAGGCCTTGCGCGAGGTAGCCGACAACCGCGGTGTTTCCATGGCCCAGATCGCGCTGGCCTGGCTGATGTCCAAGCCGGTGATCACCGCACCCATCGTGGGCGCGAGCAAGGCGCATCATCTAGATCAAGCCATCGAGGCGATCGATATCGAGTTGAGCGCCGACGATAAGGAAAAGCTGGAATCGCCCTACCGGCCCCACCCGGTCGTCGGGCACACCTAGCGTTTCGCTATGCACGCGCGCCGAGACGGCCTGGATTCTGTGGAGCCCGGCTGTGTCGGGCGAATGGCTTTGGGCTTTTCGCGCGGCATAGCTGCGCTCCCACAGGTTGTCAGTTGTTGCCATGTGCCAGAATCAGCCAGCCAATGTCGACATGCCTTCAACAGTTGGCCTGACTTGCGCTCACAACGCATGAGCCGTCGATGCGATCGGGCTCGGCAAACAGTCGGGCCAGCGCTTACATTGGCGCTTTATTCGCGTGCATTGGCGGACTGACCTTCTCGTTTTCTGTTGCTGCCACGCCAGCCCGCGAAGAATATCTTTACGATCAGCCGGCCGCGGCACGGATCCGGCGCAGCAGTTGGTGGGTCGGATAGCCGTCGGCGATCAGGCCGTGGGCGCGCTGGAAGGCGCGCAGGCCGGCGCGGGTATTTGGGCCCATGATGCCGTCCGGGCTGCCCGTGCCGTGGCCGAGCGCGTTGAGCGCGCGCTGCATGTCCTCGATCTCGCTGCGCGACAGGCTGGCCAGCGTGCGCGGCCAGTCGCCGACCACGCCGGGCTGGCCGGCCAGCCGGTCGGACAACAAGCCGACCGCGAGCGCATAGCTGGTGGCGTTGTTGTAGCGCAGGATGACGCGGAAATTCGGCCCGACCATAAAGGCCGGCCCATGCGCGCCGGCCGGCGCGATGATCGAGGCCGATTCATACGACGGCAACCCACGGGTATCGACCGTGCGCACGCCGGCGCGACGCCAGGCATCGGTCGAACGGCGGGTATCGAGTTCGGCCTGGCCGTAGTCGAAGTCCGGCGGCAGCACCATTTCGCGCCCCCAGGTCGAGCCCCGCTGCCAGCCGTTGGACTGCAGGTAGTTGGCGGTCGAACCCATGACATCGGCGATGCTGTTCCAGATATCGCGCCGGCCGTCGCCGTTTTCGTCCACCGCATAGGCGTTGAAGCTGGTCGGGATGAACTGGGTATGGCCCATTGCCCCGGCCCAGGAGCCGCGCATGCGATCGCGCTCGATATCGCCATTTTCCAGGATCTCGAGCGCCGCATAGAGCTGCTCCTCGGCAAAGCGCGTGCGCCGGCCGTCGTAGCCGAGCGTGGCTAGCGCATTGATGGTTTTGTAGCTGCCAAAATTGCGGCCGTAGTTGCTCTCCACGCCCCAGATCGCGCCGATGATCGTGCGCGGCACGCCGTATTCGCGCTCGACCTGACGGCCGATGCGATCATGCGTGGCCAACTTGCCGCGTCCTTGTTGTACGCGCTGTTCGGAAACGGCGCTGTCCAGATAGCCCCAAATGGCGCGGCTGAATTCCGGCTGGCGGCGATCGAGCTCGATGATGCGCGGCACAAACGCGGCGCCATCAAAGGCTTCGTCAAGCAGCTGCGGCGACACGCCGCGCGAACGCGCGCGCCGGCGGAAATCGGCGACCCAGGCATCAAAACCCGCGCCGTCGCGAACGCGCTCGGGCGATTGCGGCGACGATGACAGGCGCATGTCGGAGGACGATGATGGCGGTTGCGCAGTCCCGGCAGCCTGGCTGTGCGCGGTCGCGCTTGCGACCGGATCGGACGCGCAGGCCGAGGCCGCCAGGCAAAACAAGGGCACAAGGAAATAACGGGGCTGGATCGGCATGGTTCGAGTTCTGGGCTAACGGGCTGCCACAGTGTCCGGCAAGCTTGTAGAGGTTTCAATTGCCCGTCCGTATCCGATCACTCACGAACACCGACCGCCGCGCCTACACGGCCGCGCCGGCCGCCTGCGCTGAAGCCCACGCCCACTGGAAATTGTGACCGCCGAGATGGCCGGTCACATCCACCACCTCGCCGATGAAATACAGCCCCGGCACCTCGCGCGCGGCCATGTCCGCCGAGGACAGCGCAGCGGTGTCGACGCCGCCGATCGTGACCTCAGCGGTGCGATAGCCTTCGGTACCGTTGGGCTGGATCTGCCACGCCCCCAGCCGTGTCGCCAGCGCCTCGCAGGCGCTGTCATCGAGTTGACGCAGGCGATGATTGCCGAGTACCTCGGCGCCGATGTCGTTGCACAGATACTGGGCCAGGCGTCGCGGCAAACGTTCTGCCAATATCGTCGCCAGGCGTGCATCCGGACGGGCCGCGCGGCGCTCGACAAGCCAGGCGGCAATATCCGCGCCGGCCAACCAGTCGATCTGCACCGTATCGCCGGGCTGCCAGTACGACGAGATCTGCAACATGGCCGGGCCGCTGATGCCGCGATGGGTGAACAGCAAGCCGGCATCGAAGCACGCATCATTGCAGCGGGCCTCTACGTCCAGCCCGACGCCCGACAGCCCGCCGAACGCGGCGCCCTGTTCACTACCCAGCGTGAACGGCACCAGCGCTGCCCGCGTATCGCGCACCGCAATACCAAACTCGCGCGCGATGCGATAGCCGACGCCGGTCGCGCCCATTTTCGGGATCGACAGCCCGCCGGTGGCCACCACCAGCGACTCGCCAACAAATGTGCCCGCGTCGGTGGCGACCACATAGCCGCCGTTGTCGCGCTTGACGCTTGCCACCGGCGCGCGCACATGAATCTGCGCGCCGGCCTTCTCGCATTCGTTGAGCAACATCGCCACGATCTGCTTCGACGAATCGTTGCAGAACAGCTGGCCCTTTTCTTTTTCGTGCCAGGCAATGCCATAGGCTTGCACCCGGGCCAGAAAATCGGCCGGCGTATAGCGCGCGAGCGCGGACTTGCAGAAATGCGGGTTGGCCGACAGAAAATTATCGGGGTCGCTGTACAGATTGGTGAAGTTGCAGCGCCCGCCGCCGGACATCAGAATCTTCTTGCCACAGCGCTTGCTGCCTTCCAGCAGCACGGTGCGCCGACCGCGCGAAGCGGCCACGGCCGCGCACATCAGCCCGGCAGCGCCGCCGCCGAGCACGATCACATCGGCTGTCCGGGGGGTGTTCATGGGTGTTTGAAGCATGTCGACATGGGCCGTCCCGACTGGTGTGAATACCTTGCCCTGCAGCTACTTGGCGTCTGGAATTATCGCACGGCCGAGGCCCCGGGCATTTCAAATCAATCCGGTAACTGCTAATAGCAGCGACCTGGCAAGCAATAGCCGGACTTGGTTTCATCGCCGGTAAAAGATATATTTTCTGAACTGCTTGCCGGCGGCCGTTCCGGGTGGTAGTTATTCAGGGGTGGGTCTGACCGGCAATTGGCGACCTTTCGAACAGCCGACAACGTGCGCAAGAAGACCCAGGCAGGCCCGCGCAGCGCGCTGCGCGCTGCGAAGACGAACAATTACAACGAACCGATGGAGGGAGAACGTCATGCTCAAAGGACTTTCGCTGCCGTTAGTGGCGGGCCTTGTGGTAGCCCTAAGTGGCTGCAGCCTCATCTATAAACCGACCGGTCAAATCCTGTCCGCTTATACCCAGGACGAGGTCGTGCCCTACGTGCTGGGCAGCGGCGATCTCGATCTGGCGACCTGCGGCACCGGCCTTGGCCAGAGCCAGCTACTGGCCTCGTTCAGCCGCGTGATCTCGCGGCGCTCGAAGATACTGCTCAACACCAGTCTGCTGTCGGGGTTATGCTCGGAGACCGAGGCTTGGGAACAGAAACTGCGCTTCGCCCGCGCGCTGCGCGAGGGCAATACCGCCGAAGCCCGCGACGCGCGTATCGAAGCGCAGCGGCTATACCGGCGCACCGCGCTGCGTCGGCTGCAGACGTATCACGACACCGTCAACGCGTTCGGCCAACTCGGCGACGACAAGTGCCCGTCGCTGGGCAGCGAAACCGAGGAAATCGAGCACATCGCCGGCACGCTGACTTCGGTCCAGGCCCTGCTTAGCGATATCCAGGCAGCCAGCAGCGTGGGCGTACCACAGAACGTGGCCGCACAAGCCGGGCGTGAAGCCAACTGCATGGACAACGAGAAATGGTGGGGCGTACCCAATGCGCTACAGGCGGTGGTATGGCTGAGCGTACCCGGATCCGCGCCCGAGGATGCCGATCCCTGGCAACAGCTCAAGGAAGCCGCCGATTATGGCGCGTCCAAGGGCATGCCGCTCGCGGCGATGCTCTACGCGGTCGCCGGTTATGGGCAATCGGACAGCCAGCGCCAGCGCGAAGGCATCCGCCAGGTCGCCAAAATCTACAACAAGGGCGAAGCGCCGAAGGACTATCTGATCTTCAGCGAAGTCGCCTACGCCCAGGCGCTGTTCCTGTCGGATCGTATCTGGACCGAAGAAACCGGACAGCGCACGCCGTTCCTGGCGCTCGGCGACTTTCCGGGCGACGACTCGGGCAGCAGCGACGACTCCGATTTTGATGCGGGAAGCTTTCTCAACTAATGGCAAATGAAACCACGACTGGCGGGTTGGTGGCTTCCGACCCGCACGCCGGCGACTTCGTTCATACCTACAGCACAGGCCGCAACTGGCTGATCACTCTGCCGGTCGCGGTGCTGCTGCTGTTTGCCATCCTGTTCGGTACGAGCGCCTTCATCCACGGCCAGTTGCTGAGTCTGGGCGGCAACATCTGGCACGACTACAA
>Ga0136607_1000272_pt1 | contig 15768 bp, 21 predicted proteins | sample AntDeeMetagen681_FD_101381 | JGI IMG/M metagenome (GOLD analysis project Ga0136607, IMG submission 101381) | Saline lake microbial communities from Deep Lake, Antarctica - Metagenome #681 | ecosystem: Environmental > Aquatic > Non-marine Saline and Alkaline > Saline | place: Antarctica: Deep...
CCATCGGCATCGCAAGGGGCTGCAAAGTAACCAGTCCTAAATTCGCGCATCAGGTTCTTCCTGTTGCAGTGGAAAGCCCCGTCCTTTAGGGCGGGGAACAGTTACTTAATTCTCGCAAATGTCAGGCTTAAAAAAGCCCGCGGGTGGCGGGCACGGGATGCATTGTTGGAGCAGCTACGTTGCTACCGGATCGTCCGGCTCGTAGTCGCTGCCGAGCGCGATATCGTCGGCGGATAAATCCGCGCTGACGACGATCGAACCGACCCGCATGCGGCCGTATATCAAAGGCACCGGCAGGCCCTGGGTGCTGGTGTTCGTGGGACCGTCGAAAAGAAATGACGGGCGTTCGCCAGGGCGTTCGCGGTCGCTGTAGCTGTCGGTTTGCGGTGTGGGAGAGAGCATACTCGTGAGCGAGTCCAGCGGGGTCGTGAACGCGGCGATTGCATTCTGCGGCCCGAGCAACAGCAAGCCGAGCACAGCCTTGAATGCGCCGCCCGCGCCCTCCGCCGCGGGCATTATGTGGATCTCGCTCGCCTTGCCGAGCCCCATGTGCACGTCGTCCCGGCTGAGGTCATTCTCGGCGTCCAGCGGGCCGCGGAAAACGTGCCAGTTGCCGTCTTCGATGGTCTCGCGGAAACCAGGCAGCTGGCAGCCCAGCGCGCGGCAGGCTTCGCCGGCGTCACGCACATCGAGCCGAAATGATTCGCCGAATGCGGCTAGCGATCCGTGCAGATAAATAGTACGTAGCATGCTGCGCCTCGTTAATCGGTGTCTACGTATCGCAGGATCATTCCGCCGCGATCCTGGGCAATGTGCGGCAGCCACCGGTTGAGCGGTTCGCGTTTCGACAACGCCCTGGGCTGCACAGGCCCGCCGCTGCGCGTCATCGGATGATGTAGACACTCGCCGCGCTCGAGCAGGATGCCCCCATGGTTGGGCACCGGAGATCGAATCTGAGCGAGCCACGCGTCGCCCGGCTCGGCCTCTGCGTGCAGTATCTGGCGAAAGCCGGCCTGCGCAAAAAACTCCCGGTACAGATCGCCGCCGTCCTGCCACCACAGCCAAGCGCGCGGTATCTCGATCAGATCAATGCCGCGCTCCAGCGCGTAGTAGTCGCGTATCAGCGAATAGCAGTCGGTTACACCGTGCACGAACGGTCGGTCTTCCAGCGCCGGCCGTTCGGTGCCGTCGCCCCACCACGTGATATCCGTCGCCGCCTGGCCATCGGTCGCGACAATGCCCCATGGCACGGCCGTCGCCAGCTGCCCACGCATGTCCTGCTCGCTGGGGCAGGCCGGATAATCTGGGTGGCTGTGTACGATGCCGGCCAGGCCGCAGGCACGGGCTGTCGCCATGTCGTGTTTGCTGACGGAAAATGATTCGCGTGGCGACGGGTGGATGTTGTCGACCTGCCGGCAGGCACCGTCTGCGGTGAGCAGCCAAACCGCCTCGTGCGGGTATGCGGCTATCGCCCCGGCGCGGACAGTTTCGGCGTGCTGGTGTAGCGCGGCGCATGGATTGCGACACAGCGGCGCATGATCTGCGACTGCGCCGCCGCCTAAACCGTCCATTATTGGCGTTTGAAAACCGCGCGCTCCAGCACCGCGCGGCGGATCTGATAGCTGCTGGCGTGGGAGGCGTGGGCGACCCAGCTCTGGATCACGGGCTCGATGTCGACCAGGTCGATATCGCCGGCGGCGTAGCGGCGTTCGAGCGCACGTAGTTTTTTCTGCATGCGTTTGACGCTGTTTTTGCGAATCTTTCGATGTGTGGGCCATATTCGATATCCGAGGAAGTCGAGTCCGCGGCCGTGGCGTGGGCTGACGGGAAATATCTGGGTCTTGTTATTGAGCTGCAGGCGCAGATTGTCGTGCAGCCAGTCCTCGAGCACGCGGCGCTGTGCGTGCAGGCGCGCTTTGTCGTGGTCGACGATGAGCCAGTCATCCATATACCTCATATAGCGGCGTGCGCCGACGTGCTGTTTTGCGAATACGTCGAAATCGTGCAAATAGATATTGGCGCACAGCTGCGACGTGAGGTTGCCGATGGGAAGGCCGGGATGCCAGGTTTCGATGATGCCGAGCAGCAGGTATAGCGTTGGACGGCAAGCGATTCGGCGTTCTAGCTGCGTGCGCAGAACGTCGTGATCGATCGATGCGAAATAACCTGCGACGTCGGCCTTGAGCGCGTAGACGCGGCCGTGTGTGGCCCGCACCTCGCGCAGCCATTGTTGGGCTTTGTCTGCACCGCGGTGCACGCCCCGGCCGGGACGGCAGGCGTAGCTCTGATCGATGAATCGCGACTCCCAAATGGGCTCGATCGCGGCGATTAGGCTGTGCTGTACGACGCGATCGCGAAAGGGCAGCGCGGCGACCAAACGCTTTTTCGGCTCGTGCACATGGAAACGCCGATACGGGCCAGTTTCGTACTCGCGCCAGATCAGTTCGTTCTGTAGTTGTATGAGCTCGCCCTCGAGGTTTTGCTCGAAGCGCAGCACGTCGGCCTGGTGGCGTTTGCCGCGGCGCGCGCGGACGTAGGCGTCATGCAGGTTGTCGAAGCTGTATATCTCCGGGAACAGGTTGTTGTATGTCTTCATATCGAGCCAAAGCGGCGACGATCGAGCCTCGGCTGAGGCCTACTACACGATCGATGCCTGTTAATGTTTCGGCATGGGCCGAGGATCAAGCGCCCTTTTGATGTCGTGCTGACAGCGCCACCGTGACCGCGCTGTTTCTGACGATCTTCAAGAGCAGGCCGGCAACCGATGTTGCTGTTGCGATTGCCGCGGGCGTTGTTCAAGTTCAACGCCGACAACCCCGCATCCGAGGCGTTGTTCCAGTTGCCACCACGGATCGGCAGGCGCAATGCGCTTAACCCTGTTTTGCGTGTTTAATCCAGCCGCCGATCATGCGACCGATCTCGTCGAGATGACGCGACCAGATTTCGTATTGTCGGAACGGCAGGAACTTCAGGTCTTTTGCGAGCCGCACTTCGCGGCGCAGCAGCTCCAGTTCGGTATCCAGCTCTGCGAGTGTCGTCTTTTTGTGATACCGCTTGCCGCAGACGATCACGAGCCGCAGCAGCCGCCACATAGAGCCGCGCAGCTCGGCGCTGAGCACGTGACGCTCCGATTTCGGGAAATGCCGTACAGCTATATAGCCATACTCGATCATCGCCTCGACCCGCTGCGCGACTTGAAGCTGTTGCATTAGAGACGGCCCGCGCTATCGCGCAGGGCCGCAGAACACAGATGAACAGGCATCAGGCAACAAAAGCAGGCCGGCAACCGAAGGTGCTGCCGCGATTGCCGCGGGCGAAGTTCAAGCTCAACGCCGACAACCCCGCAGCCGAGGCGTAGGTCCAGCTGCCACCACGGAACGGCAGGCGCTCGCCGCTGCCTGTGTTGAAATAATCACCAGTCGGCGCGGGGCTCAGCGGCGCACAGCCCAGGGCGCGCAGGCGCTGCATTGCTGCCGACGAGATCGCGGTATTGCCGACATCGACAATGCCCGGGAAGTCGCTCCCGTTGAGCGCGTACTCGCCAGAGCTGGCGTATCTGACCGTGCCGGCGCTGCCCGGCGCAACCAATGCGCCGGTGGCGCCGTCGATGGCTTGCCAGGCCGGGCTTGCGGCCGACATATCAATTACATCTGACGCAGCATCGTTATTTGCGAGCACGTTGATTTCGTAGTCGAGGATGCGCAGGCCGGGCGCCCATTCCCAAACGTTGCCGTGCAGATCGGCCAGGCCGAACGGGGTGCCGTCGTGGCGCCAGCTCGGCGGGCCGCTGCCGGTTAAGGTGCGTGCATCGCCCGCTGAGCTGCCGATCGCCAGGCCGTCGGCGCGTACGCCGTGCTCGCCGGTGGCGTAATCCCGCCCGTCGGCGTTGTTGCCGCCGGGCGCGTGGCCGTCGCGCAGGCACACGCATTGCACTGCGCCCCATTCGGCGTTGGTCATGACGTGCCAGTCGGGGCCGTTGGCGCGTGCCAGGGCTACGGACTGGTCATGATTGATGTCATAAATCGGCTCGACCCCGGGCGCCGAGATCATCTCATCGCTGCGCCGATGGCCGGTGAACTGCCCGATCAGAATTTCCGGCTTCTCGACGCCGTCAACGATAAACGCCGGATGCGTGCCGCTGCCAACATCGCCAGGGATATCGGCCAGGTCGAATTTCGGGATGACGGTCATGTAGCACGGCTGCCCTTTTGCCGTATAGCGCACCGTGTTGAGACCGCCGGAACCGGACTCGACGGCACGGCGCAGGGTGTCGGGAATATTAATCGTCAGTGGCATCGGAGGCTTCCTCGGGGTCGGGTGTTGCTGCAGCGTCGCGCGCTAGGGCTTGCTGCATGTAAGCGCTGTACAGCGCGGCGTATAGCGCGCCTTGGGTGACGGTTTCGCCGGTCGGCTCGCCCATTTGTGGGTCGATCAGCGGGATTTCTGCGGCTGGATCGAACGGCGCGGTGAGCGAGCCCAGCGGGGTCGTGCTAGCTGCGCCGGCGGCGGTGACGATGCGCTGCTCATCGAACCGGATCAGCGGCGTGGCGTTGAGCGGGTTGTCGATAACGATCTGGTGGCAGCGCTGCCACGCCGCGCCCGTCACGTCGGTTTGCTTGTATTCCATTGGATGCTCCGGTGTTACCAGTCGTCGATTGCTACACGGCGCCATGTATTGACGGCGACGCATAGATATTTGTAGCTGCTGTCCCACGCCTGCTCGCCACGCTGGCCGGGCGCGGTGCTCGATGCCGGCGGGCTGGACTCGCGCAGGCGCAGGCGCCCGCCGGCAATATCGAGCGCAGCACCGGGGGTGTTGGTGCCGATGCCGACGCGGCCCTGGCCGTCGATATGTAGCTGCTGGATGAGCGTGCGCAGGTAGCCTGTCGGCACCGAGCGCGCGGCCTGGCCGGCGGTGTCGTGCGCGGCGGCGACGGCGGACAGGATCTGATTGATGGCGCGGTCGTCGAGTACCTGCCGGGCGGCCTGACCGGCTAGATCCAGGGCGTAGGTGACTGTATCGATAATCTGCAGGAATGCCTCGAGGCCCGGGTAGCGAGACAGTTCGAGCGCGGTTCCGGCGTTATTGCGGTAGAGCACGAGATAGCCGCCCTGGCCCGCGACCGAAAATGCGTCGCCGCTGGCTGTATTGGACAGGCCTGCGGCCACGTCCTGCTGCAGGTTGACGGCGGCGATGGCAGCCGTCGATGCGTTTTCGGATCGAGTGGCCGATCCTGCAGCGTCGATTTCGCTCTGCCCCGCGCTGTATTGCGCCGCCTGTACAGCCTGCAGGCTAGCGTAGAGCGCGGTAGCACCGGTTAATGCATCGACCGTCTCGTTGCGTAGCGACCGGAATTCAACGATAACCGACGGCGTAATGTCGTCGTTGTACTCGTCGTGCAGTACCAGCTCATTGAGTGTTTCTGCTGTGCTGAGCTCGTCGATCAGCACGTCGCGGGCGAGAAAATTCAGGTGCCCGTTGAGATACACGCCGATGTCGTAGCGGCCCGAGTAGAGCGAGACGTCGTAAGCGCCGTTATCGTCGGTCGTGATCTCGGCTGTGGCGCCCATCACAGTGTCGGCGCTGGTGACGCGGGCGCGGAACAGTACGCGAGTGTTTTTCAGCGGGTCGCCGACCGATGGGCGATGCAGCGTGCCGGATAGCTGTAGAGACATATGGGTTCCTCTGGTTTATCTGACGCGGCCGACGCCGGGCATGGCGCGGGTGGGCAGGTTGCCGTTCTGGCCGAACCGCAGGCGGCAGTCGCTCAGGCGTTTGCCGCAGGCGTCTTCGGCGGGCGGCACGCTGTTGCCGGCGCGGTCGAAACAAGCGCTGCCGGCGTACGGGCATGTTGCTGCGGTGTAATCAAACGCGCCGGCCTGCGCATCCCAGCGGCGGTAGATATGCGTGCAGGCGTCGCGCAGAACCTGCCGAGCCGGCACTTTTTTCCCCTGCTGGTCGAGTTCGGTCGCGAGCTGGAATTGCAGTTCAACGCGTGTGTGCTTGAGCTTCTGCTCGAACACGTAGTGATCCACCGGCCACGTCATCTCCGGATCCGGGTCGGCGCCGTCGTCGAGATGTTTGCGGTATGTGCGGATACGGCGAATCGGCAGGCCGATCAGGTCGTCTGATTCGATCACGAGGGATATGAACGACAGCGACAACCCGGACACCGACAGCGTCGGGCGCGGCAGCGGCCCTTTGCCGGTCCACTCGAAACCCTCGGCGGCGATCGGCAGCGGCTGATATTCGTATGCGTTGAACCGCGCCGGGCCGCCGTCAACGGCTTCGGGCGAAAACCGCAGGATGCCGGCGCCGACCGGGCGCGCATCGATCTCGAACAGATTGACGATGGCGTCTTGTTGCAGCATCTGCACGTCGGAATCAATAGTCACGGCGTGAAATCCTCAACAAATGTGGCGGACAGCGATGCAAAGCGCGCGCTCGTCGGGCGCGGGCCGCCGAGTCTGGTGCATTTCCATTGACGCACAATCAGATCCCAGGGCGGCTGCCAGTAGAACGGGGTCAGATTCAGCCGCGGCGCGAGAAAATCGTGCAGCATGTCGTACTCATCCCGGGTCAGCATCGTGGCCTGCACGCTATAGCTGCGGCGCTGGTGATTGATGCCTGCCGGCTGAGACTGCTCGTAGCCGTCGCCGTACTGCGCGTGGTCGATATTCGCGGCGAGCTGGTAGCTCGGCGAGAAATCCAGCGGCACATCGGGCAAAAAATCGAACACCTTGCCTCCTATGCCGATCGCTTGACATTGGAAAACCGACCGCCGGAGCGGAACTCGTTATCGATCACGCCCAGCACCATGTCGCGCGCTTGCGAGCCGACTTGCTGACCCTGCTCGCGCGATTCGGCGTCGCTCATGCCCGGCTTGCCCTCGACCGTGATCGGCATGTGCAGCGTGACGTTGGGCGCGCTGTTCGTGTTATCGCCGGTTTTCTCGCGCTGCAGATACTGTTTCAGATCCACGTTGGTACGCCGGTCGATCACGCGCTCGCCGCGCTCGAGGTTCCAGGTGCCTGTGTTCGGCACGCTGTCGATACCGTCGTGGGCCTGGCCGGAAAGGGAAACGCTCTGGATATTGCCGACGATGCTCGCTGTGGATGCGGCAACGGTCGCCATAGCGCCCAGGTTGGCAGGGAACGGAAGGTTCGCTGCCTTGGCGATGGCGCCCTGAATCTGCACGATGCTGTCGGCGATCGCGAACCCCTTGGATGCCGCGAACATCACCTTATAGATGCCCGACTGCTCGCCAGCGAACTGGCCGGTTAGGCTGGTCAGCTCGCCGAACAGGTTGGCGTAGCCTTGGCGTTGCGCGCTCTGCTCTTGTTCCTGGTATTGAGTCATACGCTGCTGGTGCGCCTTGTCCAGCGCTTCGATCGCGGCATCGGCCGTGGCTTTGTCTTCCTCGTGCGTGCGCGCGTATTCAAGGAACGATTCGCGCCGGCGTTCGTAAGCCTGCTGGTATTCGCCGCGTTCATCGCCCAGGCGCTGCGCCTCACCGAACGCGCCGTTATATTCAGGGTCCAGCCCCTGCATGCCGGGCAGTCCGGCGGTCGCGGACTCGCCTGCGATCTGTGCGGCGCGACGCTGGCCGAATTCCTGCATGCCTTCGGGCAGGTCGCTCACGGACTGGCGCAGCTGGCTGGCTTGCTGCAGTTTCTGCCATTCCGGAAACAGCGATTGCACCGCCGTGCGCTGTGCTTCGAGCGCGTCGATCTCGCGCGCCATGTTCGTCAGATTGCGTTCGCGCGCGGCGTCCAGCCCCTGCAGCCCGCCCTGTTCGATCTGATACCGGATATCGGCGGCCTGGCCGGTCTCTCCACTGAGCGCGATCTGGCGGCGCAGCGTGGCCGCAACGCCGTCGTACTGATCGGTCAACCTGGCGGCTGCTTTCTGTTGCGCGCCGAGCGCGCCCGCTGCGCCGAGGCTTGCGTTGTTCAGCCGGTCGATCTGATCGTTGACAGACGACAGTGAGCGCCGGTATGCGCCCGCGTTATCGGGATCGTCTGCAATAGCTTTCTGCAGCTTGGTGCGGTCTTCGCGCAGCTGCACAAGCTTTCGATGCTGCTTGTCGTATTCGTCGGTCAGGCTCGCGTAGGGGTCGGGTTTCACGTCGATCGGCGCCAGCGAGCCGCCGGCCGTGTCCTGGCCGACCGACGCCATCTCGCCCGCGATCTCGGCGCGGCGCGCTTTGAGCTTGGTCACGTAACGATCGATATCGCTGTCGTCGATAAAGGTGTCGAACTCGCCGGCGAAGCTGAACAAGCCAGCTCGCGACATGGTCGACGATCCGCGCAGCGATTCCAGGCGCTGCAGCTTGGCGCCGATATCATCGAGTTCGTTCGAGTAGCCAGCCAGGTGCGCGGCCGCTGTGCCGATCTGATTGCCGAATGTCACGAACTCGCGCGTACCCTCGGCGAGGAACCCGGCTGTCCTGGCGAACGCCGATGCCAGCGTGGACAGGTTCTGCTGAAAGCCGGAATCGCGGACGATATCGCGCAGATAGCCCATATCATCGATGGCGCTGGTCATGGCCGGCGCGACGGCGATCGCGATATCGTTGCCGAGCCCGCGCATGGCCCCGGAGAAGCGCGCGGTCGCGCGGTTGGCAGCGAGCAGACGATTCACGTCGTCGTCGCTAAGCGCGATGCCGAAGTCTTTCGCTTCCTGGTTGTACTCGCGCAGCAGCTTGGCGTTATCGCGCATGAGCGGCAGCAGGCGCGTCGCGTCGTCGGCGATCGACTCCATGACCGTGACTTGCTGCGCCTTGGGCAGATCCTTGATCGCGCCACTGATCGCGACCAGTTGATCGACCGGCCCGGATTTCAGCAGTTCTTCGGCGGACAAGCCGATGCGGTCGAGCACGTCGGCCATCTCGCCGCCGCCGGTCAGACTGGCGTCGCCGAGCTTGTCGCTCACGTCCTTGATGATATCGCCGGCCTTGTCGGCGCCGATGCCGGCCTGTTCGGCCGCATATTGGAACGCCTGAAATTCGCCGGTCGATACGCCGAGCGCTCTGGCCAGCGAGTCGGTATCGCGCACGGCCGCAGCCTGGCGCGCCGTGAGTGCCACTATGCCGACAACGGCCACGCCGAGCGCGGCCGAATAGCGACGGGCGTTACGCCGGACGTGGCTGAACGCCGACGCCATCTTGGCCGCACTGCGAGTATTGCGCTTTTGCTGGCGATCTAGTGTTTTCAGCTGGCTGTCAGTCGCCTTGATCGCCTTGACGCCGCCCTTGGCGTCGCCGGTGATGATGATCCCAGTCTTAAATTTCTTGGCCATGGTTACGAACTCCGGGCACAAAAAAGCCCGCGTTGTAGCGGGCTCTTTTCGTCAAGTTTGCGGGGTGTCAATTAACGATTCAGGGCCTCACGGGCGCCAATCTCGAGGCACTGCACCGCGGCCATGCAGCGCGCCCGATCTGTCACGTCATGCAGGCGCATAACAGCCTCGACGCTGGTGTACTCCAGCCCCTGGTAAACCACGCCGCCCATGCCGGCAATAACGCGCCACTGCGTGCCACAGCCCGCGAACACGTGCCATGCCTGCACGTGCTCGGGCCATATTTCCAAGTCTGTCTCCTGGCGGTCGCTGTCGGTGCCAAACGCCTCGGATGCGCCCTTAAACTGTGAACCCCGGCCACCGCCGGCCCAATGGCGGCCCAGGGCCATCAGTTTTTTTCGGCTTCCTTGTCGCGGCGCGTCTGTAGCCGCATCCAGTGGTCAATCAGCGCTGGCCCAATATCCGGATCGTCGGCCATCTTGTCGATCAGCTGGCCGCTGCATTCGCGGGCCTGGCCGTCGTCGTCGAGCACGCCCTCGACGTCCAGAACTCGATCGCGCAGCAGCTGCGCCGCGCTGATCTCGTCGGCCCCGAAGCGCCGCGCCAGTTCTCGAAACTTGCTGTGCGGCTCCACCTTGTAGGTGACGCGCAGATCACCGACATCGTAGCCGCCGTCTTCGCGCAGCATCTGGATCGGGACGTCGGTGGCGACTTTGGCCACCGGTGCAAAACGAATCGCCATCAGGAAAACTCCAGGGTGAATTCATCGTCACCATCGGCCGGCAGCGCCTTGTGGTTCATGCTGTACTGCACGACGCCGTCCTGATCCGCGATGCTGATCGTCGACAGCTGGGCGGTCGGCTCGGAGAGCGTGACGATATTGCCCGGCGTGGCGCCGTGCACAACCTCGATCGCCCCGGTCGTTGTGCCCTCGTGGGACTCCACCGCCTTGAAATAATCCTGAGTCGCCAGATCGGGGGCGTCGACCTGCACGCTGCCGTTGGCGTCACGCTCGGTAATTGTGAAGCTTTCGCAGCCGATCAGGTTGCGGTGGATCGTGGTGTTGTTCTGGTTGAGCTCGTACGACTGGCCGCAGGCATTGAAGCCGTGCACGCTGATCGTCGTGTTGCGCGAATTGACCGGCAGCTCGCCGGCCTGATCGGGCACCTCGCCGGAATAGCTGCCGACCGCCTCGGGTCGGTTGTAGACCCCCATCATCTCGAACTGGACGGTCGGAAACTCGCCGCTTGACAGATTGTAGGTCGGCGTGCCGATGGCGTTGGTAATCTTGTGCAGCTGATCGTCGCCCATCACAAAGTAGATGGTGACGGTTTCGAAATCCGCGCTGACCGGCGCATACGCCACGCTGTTGAGGTCCGCGGTCTCGGACAGGCCGCAGGCACGCAGCAACGGGCCAAAGCTGGGCGCGGTGCCGGCGGTGCCGGAGCCGGCCAACGGCACGGTGATGGTGAGCATGGTATACGGCCCGACGTTGACCTCGGCATTTCCGCCCAGATGGTCGCGGTATCGCTGCTGGGTCTGCGTGTCCCCTTCGTAGGGGCTCAGGCTGAACTCGTTGACCGCCTCGATGCGGTTGGACAGATCGGGCGTTGCGTCCTCGCCGGCCGTGGTCTCGATCTTGACGAGGGCATATTGCTTACGTGTCAGCATCGGGCGTCTCCTTCTTGGCGCCCTTCTTCGGCGCGGTGGTGTCGGTGGCCGTGTCTTTCTTCACGGCCTCGGCTTCGGGTCGGTAGCCGGTGCGCTCGACGAGCACCGGTTTGCCGTTGCGGATGCGATAGCATCCGCCGGATCGGGTGGCCATGGGTTGCTCCTATGCGTTGGGGTTGTTGTTGCGCAGCCAGGTGTCAACTGACCAGAGCTGGCGGTATTCGACGTACAGGCCGCCGATGGCGCCGTTGAGGCGTTCGCCGCCGCGGGTGGCCATGGGCTCGTGCTGCTCGGTGGGGCACCAGCCGAACAGCGCTTCGCGTATCCGGTGTGCGTCCTCCCGGAACGTTTCGGACGGCACGACCAGGTGCACCGCGTAGACCATCGTCACGCGCTGGCGCGGGCAGGTCGTCTCCGGCTCGCTACCGCCGGCCGGGCCCTCGTGATAAAGGAACACGTAGGCGGCCGGCGTGGTTTCGTACAGGCGCTCCGCCGGCGGCGCATTCCAGGCGTCCTCGATCACAGGGAACGTATCGCCGCACTCGGCGCGCAGGCGCTCGATCAGAGCGGGCTGTATGTCTGGGTTTTGCATGCCTGGCTACCGGTTCAGCAGATAATCAAGCCGATCACTAAACTCTTGCGGCAGCTGGTCTTGTACCAGCCGCTCGGCGCCGCGAATGGTTTCCGGATAGGCGACCATGCCGGGGATCGACGGGCCGTACATCGGCACGACGGCGCTGTCGTTTCGGCCTTGTTCGCGCCGCCGATAGATGCGCCCTTTGGCCAGAAAACCGCCCGGCTGTACGGTCTTGCGCCCCTTGTCCTTGCGGACTCGCGCCGTGGCTGCCCGCCGGTGGGTTTTGAACGGCTTGCCTTTCTTGCTCTTGGCCTTCACCCGGACGCGCTTGTCTTTGCCGCCAAACCGCTCCAGCGGGATCTTGCCGCCGGTGTAGAGCAAGGACCGGCCGGTGTCCTGGTACTTGTTCACGGATAACGAATTCTTGATATCGCCGGCCTTGAGCGCATAGACCTTGCGGATATCCTTGCTGATATGGGTCGCAGCCTTGCGCGAGACGGCGTTGATCGCCCAGCGCTGTGCCTTGTCGACGGACTTGCCGGCTTCGCCGAGCTGCGTACGCAACTGCTCCATGTCCTGGAGTCGGTACTTGATCGGCATCAGCTCACCTCTAGGACGCGTTCAAACCCGTCGTCGTCCAGCACCTGGTGGACCTGCCAGGTCTGGCCGTCGCGCTCGATGGTGTCGCGCCGCTCGGATACCGGCACCTGGGCGACCAATACGGCAATGACAGTCACACGGCGGGCGATCTGGTCGTCGTCGTAGACTTCGTAATTGCGGTCGAGCACCGCCTTGATGCCGCGCACCACACCATTCGGCACGCGCCCGCCCCGATACACGGCCCCGCCCTGGCTGAAGGCGCGAAAGCCGGCGCGGGTGGTAAGGCGTTCGAGATTCATCTTTTCTCCGCGAGAAACCCCGTCCTTTAGGGCGGGGAGGATGTCAAGCGATCAAAACCCGATCAAGAAATAGGTGAAGCGATCCGCAGCGATCAAAGAAAAGCCCGGCGAACCGGGCTTTTGATTCATCGCTCCGAGTCGATTACGCGGCCGGCGCGTCGTCCGGCGCAGGCGTGGCCTTGCGGCCCGGCTTCTTGCCGGCCGGCTTGGCCGGGCTGGGCGCGGCCTTGTCAGCCAGCCCCTGGTCGATCAGGGCGTTTGCGGTCGCGTCATCGACGTCGATCACGTCGTTTGGCGGCAGGTACTTGCCCCGGTGTTTGAGGGTGCAGCGGGTAACGATCTGCATCGCTTACTCCGAGACCACGGTGATCGTCGCGAACGCATCGATCTGGTGCGGCACGACCAGCGGCGCCGACTGCAGCATCATCCACCGCACGCTGGGATCTTCTTCTTCCCAGCTCTTGGGGTAGTACGGCACCGATGCGATGGCCGACAGATCCTTGATCGCACCGTAGTGGCGCGCGGTGCGGGCCTGGCGGCTGCCGGCGAACACCTTGTTCACGGGCACCATCGGCTTTTCCTCGCCGTCGTCGCCGGTATACCACTCGTCGTACGTCCACAGGTCCGCGCCGAACAGGTTGCCGACATAGCTCGCACCCATCGCGCTATAGGCGGCCAGGTCGATCTGGCCGGTATTCACGCGCCGGTTGTCGAGCTGCTCAAGCAGCGCGGGGTTCTTGATCAGCGCGTCATATGCCTGCTCGCCGAGCACGAAGTCGGTGGGCACGATGCCGGACTGCTTGCCGACCACGCGCCGCGCGTTGCGGATATCGGCGCCAATGTCGGCGTCCGCGCCGTCCCACTGGCTGGTGCCCGAGAGCACGATCTTGTTGGCGTCTTCCATCTGGAAGTCGAGCACGTCGCTCACACCTTCGCCTTCGACCGCGATCTGGCCGCCGTCCAGCGCCTGGGCGGCCATCCATTCTTCGCGCCGCACGATCATCTCGCGCAGTTCCTGCATGTCGCGCATGGCACGGGTGGCGGCCCGCTCAGACGGCGACTGGCCGTCTTGATAGATGTGATTGCCCATGGTGCGGCTCATGATCTCCGCAGCCGTGGTGGGCATCTTCATTTTGATGTACGGCGGCTTGTAGCTGCGCGTGGTGTAGCCGAGCGCTTCGACGACTTTGCCCTGACGGGCCGGGTTGACGAACGGCGCGAGCCGGCGCTTGCCCTTGTAGATGTCGATATCGACATACTCGGAGTCGGACGTCTCGACGGTCGGGAAGAACGTGTCCAGCAGGAACGTCTTGGGCGGGTGCAGCTGCTCCAGTGCCTGGAGCATCGTGCGGGTTTCGAACATGGATATGTCCATTGAATACCTCCTTGGGTGATGCGCCAGTTACTTGGAGACGCTGGGTTCGAGAAAGATGCTGTACGCGCGCAGCGCGTCGCGGAAGCCGGCCGCGGTGTCGGAACCGGTCACGCCGACGGCGCGCTCGTTGAACTGGCCGGTGAGATAGGCAATCGCCGGCGTGTCGCCGCCGGTGGCGTCCACGTTCTCGGCCAAAATGGCCACGGCGGCCTCGCTGCCGTCAACCAGCGTGCTGTCGGCCTGAACATAGGCCGTGCCGTTATTGCCAAGAATGGCGCCGCGTGCCAGCGTCTGGCCCGATGCAATGGTGACCGCCCGCGTCACGAGCGGAAAGTCGCCGGACAAGAGATTGTCGCGTTCGTAGGTATGGGTCTGCATTACTTGCTCCCGTTCATGCGGTTGGCGGCAGCCACGAGAGCATTCGATGCCACTCCTTCCTGCTGCCCAGTGGGTTGGTGGTGGTCGATTTCTTCGCCCGACATGCGTGCGCATGCTTCGACCATGAGCGATCCGAGGGCGTCCGCGAACTGCGCCGTATCGTTGCCGTGGGCCGCAATCGCGAACTGATCGGCCAGCGCGCCGGCGGCCTTGTTGTCTTCGGGGAACGTGGCCGCCATATTGACGCGGATGGCATCGACGTCCGCCATGATGGTCTCGGCCTGCTCGGCGGTAACGCCGCGATCGCGCAGCCGTTTGGCGAGCCCGTCACATTCGTGCTCGCTGCAGAGTTCGACCAGAGCGTCGAGGCTAGCGGCGTTGTCGGGTGCGCCGAACTGGTTACGGGCCTCGGCCTCGGTGAACAACGGCTCACCCGCCGCACCGGGTACGGCCGTAAACGCCAGCGTCTGCGCTTCGCCGTGCTCGTCGGTCGTATCGGCGCCGATGCCGGCAACGCTACCGTCGTCGTTGGTGTGCACGGTAAATCCGGCGGCAGCGAGCTGGTCGGCGATGCCGGGCGATTCAGCCGCCGTCTGCTCCGACGACGCTTGAGCTTTGGGCTTGCGCCCGAACAGAGATAGGGCCATTGCGTTCATTCCTTTTCGGATGGGGTTGGAATTGCGCCGCAGCGTCTTATCGAACGCCTCCAGCGCATCGTGGGCCGGCATGATCTCGTCGATCAGGCCTAGCTCCAGGGCTTCGCGGGCGTTGAGCACGCCCGCCTCGGTCTTGCGCACCGCGTCGGCCGACAGTCCGCGGTACTGGGCCACGCTGTCGACGAACATCGAATACACCTCGTCCACGTCGGCCTGCATGCGCGCGTGGACGTTGTCGGGCAACGGCGCCAAGCTGTTGCCTTCGGCTTTGCGGGCCCCGGCGGTTATCAGCGTGATTTCGCGGCCCTGCTGTTCGAGCGCGCCGGCGATGTTTTCATGCATAGCGATCACGCCGACCGATCCGGTCTGCGCGGTGCGCGGGGCAACAATCCGGTCGGTCGCCGCGGCCAGCGCGTACGCCGCCGAGCAGCACAGTTCGTCGACCAGCGACCAGATCGGCGTGTCGATATCGTGGATGAGCTGCGCCAGGTCGAACGTGCCGGACACCGAGCCGCCGGGGCTGTTGAAGTCCAGCAGAATGCCGCGCACCTCCGGATCTGCGTCCGCGGACTGAATCAGCGCCTGCAGTCCGTCGAGGCCGACCATGCCGCTGGATGGGTTCAGATGCCCGAATTTGTGCGTGATAGTGCCGTCCACCTCGATCACGGCAATGCCGTCGACGGTCTTGGCGAGCGTCTTGCCGCTCGCGCTCCAGTTGTCCAGCACCGCCTGCATATCCGCACGTTCCAGAATGGCGCCGTCGTGCATGTGCAGCGATTGCACGTTCAGGCGATCGACCAGCGCCGACACCATGGTCCGGGCGCGCTGCGGCTCGATCATGAGCGATCGACCGAATATCTGTGCTGCGATGTGTTGATAACTCATGTGGTGGCGTCCTGTGTCTGCTCGGC
>Ga0136607_1000302_pt1 | contig 14905 bp, 16 predicted proteins | sample AntDeeMetagen681_FD_101381 | JGI IMG/M metagenome (GOLD analysis project Ga0136607, IMG submission 101381) | Saline lake microbial communities from Deep Lake, Antarctica - Metagenome #681 | ecosystem: Environmental > Aquatic > Non-marine Saline and Alkaline > Saline | place: Antarctica: Deep...
CCGTGTCCATTTCCGTTCCCACCACCGCCGTCGGCCCGCGAACGTCGGTCTCGAGCGTCGGTCGTGACGGCGGTGTGTTCGTCGGTCGCGTCGTGAGTGCTATCTTCTGTCATCGGTATCTCTCACTCGGTGTCGTTCGTTCCGCGGACGATCGCTCCGCTCGAGGCGACGTCCTCGATCGACTCGTTACGGCCCAGGGGTGCCGGCGACGCCGCGGCGCTGGAACCCACGTCGCTCGAGCCGTTCGAATCGGCCAGCGAGAGCGCGCTGTTGAGCAGGCCGATGTGACTGTACGCCTGCGGGTAGTTACCCCGCTGTTCGCCGCTCTCGGGATCGACCGCCTCGGCCAATAGCCCGAGCGGACTGGCGTACTCGAGGACGGACTCGAAGCGATCGCGGGCCTCCTCGGTTCGCCCCGCGAGCGCGAGCGCGGTGACGAGCCAGAACGAGCAGACGAGGAACGGGCTGTCCTCGCCGGGGAGCCCGTCCTCGCCCTCGTACCGGCGGACGAGGCCGTCGTCGGTCACCAGCCGGTCGATCGTCGCATCGATCGTCCCCCGCACGCGATCGTCGTCGGCCGGGAGGAAGCCGACGACCGGGATAAGCAGGTTCGCCGCGTCGAGCGTGTCGTCGTCGCCGAAGGCTCGCACGAAGCTGTTCGCCCCCTCGCTGAATCCGTGCTCGAGGATCGCCTCGCGGACATCGTCTCGGGCCGCCCGCCAGCGCTTGATCGGAGTCTCGACGCCGTTGGCTGCCTCGGCAAGCCTGATGCCGCGGTCGAGCGCCGTCCAGCACATGACCTTCGAGTAGACGAATCCCTCGTGGTCGGTCCGCATCTCCCAGATACCGGCGTCCGGCTCGTCCCAGCCTTCGGAGACGTAATCGACGAGGTCGCACACTACCGTCCAGTCGTCGGACCGCATCGGCTCTCCGTAGCGAACGCTCTCGTAGAGCGCGAGCACCAGTTCGCCGTAGATATCGAGCTGATGTTGGTTCTGTGCCGCGTTTCCGACGCGAACGGGAGCGGAGCCGCAGTATCCCTCGAGGTGGTCGAGGACGCGCTCTTCGAGGTCGCTCTCGCCGTGGAGGCCGTAGACCGGCGGCATCTCCGCCGGCTCGTGCCGGCTGCAGTGGTCGAGACACAGCTCGAAGTAGGACCGGGCCTCCTCGAGATGGCCCAGTTCGGCCAGCACCCGGACGGTGAAGGCCGAGTCGCGGATCCAGTTGAAGCGGTAATCCCAGTTGCGGACGCCGCCGACGTCTTCGGGCAGCGAGGTCGTCGGTGCCGCACACACTGCGCCCGTTTCTCGGTGAATCAGGAGTTTGAGAACGAGCGACGAGCGGACCGCGAGGTCGTGCCACTGACCGCCGACGAGACAGTCCGTCTCGTCACAGTCGTGGACCCACGACCGCCAGTAATCGACCGTCTCGGCGAGCGTCTCCCGATGTCGCGACGGCTCGAGGGGGATTTCCTCGCCGTAGCCCAGCACCAGCCAGCGCGTCTCGCCGGCATCGAGCGCCACCGTTGTGCGCGCCCCACGTCCGTCGGCCGACGGTTCGAGCGGGACATCGCTCGAGAGGACGGCACGCTCGCCATCGCCGGTCGCGACGACGCCGTCGCCCACGGACTCGATTTCGGGCACGTCACGCGCGTAGTCGAGCCGGGGATCAAACTCGATCTCGACCTCGAGCGGGCCGTCCTCGCACTCGAGTTTGCGGTAGATCGCGGGCGGCCAGTCATCGGGCCCGATCGCCCGGTCATCGGATCCAATCGCCCCCGGGACGGGCATGAAGTCCGTCACCGTTGCGCTCCCGCTGGCGGTCCGAAACGTCGTCTCGAGGACGTTCGTCCGGTCGCGGTAGCGCTGGACGGACTCGAACGATTGGTTCGGTCGGACGGCGAAGTGGCCGCCGCGGTCGGCGTCGAGCACGGCGGCGAAGACGCTCGGCGACTCGACGTGCGGGAACGGACACCAGTCGATCGAGCCGTCTCGACCGACGAGGGCGACCGTGTTCCCGTCGCCGATCGCGCCGTACTCCTCAAGGCGTTTGTAGTGCATGATAGCGTCGGGTTCGACCGCGTCGTCGCCGTCTCGCGACTGCTGTGCGAACGAAGCAATTCGGCTCGGCGGCGGACAATCCGTTCGGAGGCACTGCGTCCGGTTCCCTATTCGGCAGTCATTCGAATGGTCGCCATGCTTGCAAGAGACGGGATTCGGCCGGCGACGGCGGGTAGACCGGCACCGAAACACAAACCGCGGACGCACGTCCTCGAGGTCCACTGGTGAGCGATTCGAATCCCTCTCGGACACTGGCTTCCCTCCCGCCCCGCGAACGTTTTTACGATCCCGTTCGTCCCACCGACTAGCTATGCAACTCGAACCGGATCACACGGCAGTGGTGATCGTCGACATGCAAAACGGGTTCTGTCACCCGGACGGCTCGCTGTACGCACCGGGCAGCGAGGCGGTGATCGAACCGATCACCGACCTCCTCGAGCGCGCTCGCGGAGCCGGCTCGCAGGTTATCTTCACCCGCGACGTCCACCCGCCCGAACAGTTCGACGACGCCCACTACTACGACGAGTTCGAACAATGGGGCGAACACGTCCTCGAGGGGTCGTGGGAGGCCGAGATCGTCGACGAACTCCCCGTCGAGGACGGGGATCACGTCGTCGAGAAACACACCTACGACGCGTTCTACAACACCGAACTCGAGGGGTGGCTGAACGCCCGCAACATCGACGATCTGGTGATCTGTGGCACGCTCGCGAACGTCTGCGTGCTCCACACCGGCGGCAGCGCGGGGCTGCGAGACTTCCGGCCGATCATGCTCGAGGACTGTATCGGTGCCATCGAGGACGACCACCGCGAGTACGCCCTCGATCACGCCGCGTGGCTCTTCGGCGAGGTCGAACCGAGCGAGAACCTCGAGTTCGCCTGAGTCGGGCGTTGTCCGTCTCTATATAGTAGCCACTGAAACGAATTACACACCAATCGCAACGTCATTATGCGATTAGGTGTGCATTGACTTTCAGTGGCTACGATAGTAGTCTGCCCGCGCTATTCTCGTCTCCCATCGCCCGGGTCGGAGTCGTACGCGGTATCGGAACGGTCCGCAGATCTCGAACTGCAGTGTTTTATTCGAGCGGGCCCGAAGCACGACTATGAAGACGAGCTTTCGCCGACGCTCGAGACCGCCGGAACGACCGCGCCTCGAGTCGCGGGCGGACGGTGAGGATCGATGAGCGAACGACGGTGGAAATCGGTGTACTTCGTGGGGATCGCGCTCAACGCGATCGCGTTCGCGAACGCCGTCATGAACGGGTCGTGGCTGTTCGCCGGCGTATTCGCGTTCGTCGCCGTGTACCTGGTGGTTCGACTTCGGATGGTGACACCCGATACCGATAGCAACAATTGAACCGAGTTACGCACTGATCGAACAGTCTGCGGTTCGGAGCGGCGCGGTTCGGAGCGGCGCGGTTCGGAGCGGCGCGGTTCGGAGCGAACGCAGTGAGCGAGAACCGCGGAAACGCGAACGGCGAGCGAAGTGAGCCGTGAGCGAGCACCGCGACCGAGAACCGCGCTCCTGTCGTGGAATCGGGTGTGCAGCGCGTCACGCCATCCCCGCGGCCAATGCATCCCTTTTCAATGCCGCCGATCGAACGGGGGCGTATGAGAGCGCGTCGATCGCAGCCTGTCGAACCGGTGAGCGAACTGCGGCTCGAGATCGGATTGAGGGATTTCGAATGAATGAACGACGGTTACGACCGGTGTATCTGATCGGCGTCGGGATCAGCGCGTACGCGTTCTGGTACTTTGCCTCGCTCGGCGACTATCTGTACGCCGTCCCGTTCGCGCTCGTGGTCGCGTTCTCCATCGCTCGCCTTCGGGTACTGACCGCGGACTCCTGACAGCCGAGCGTCGAGACGCTCGCGAATCCGCGGGAACGGACCCGAATGAGGTGAGACCGAAACGGTGAACCGCCGGGACGATCCGAGAAACGGAGAGTGGCTACGTCGAGTTCTCGCGGAAGACCCGGTACGCGCCCTGTCCGATCGCGACAGCTTTCGTCTCGCCGTCGGGTGCCGTACTCTCGACGGTGATCTCGCTGACGCCGACGCTGCCGCCAACCCGGATCACGTCCGCGGTCGCCACGAGATCGCCCGTCGCCGGCCGGAGGTAGTTGACGTTCAGGTTGATCGTCGCGATCCGCGTCCCGAAGGGATCGTCCATCGCCGTCCGCAGCGACAGGCCGCCAACGGTGTCGATGAGGGTGGCGGCGACACCGCCGTGGAGATCCGCCTGCTCGTCGGGCGCGGCGTTCGGCCGCGTGTTCGTCAGTTTCTCGTCGTAGGGGATCGACATCGTCATCGTCCCCTCGCCGACGTTGTCGACGGTCGTGCCGAGCCACGAGAGGAACTCCTGATTCTCCTCGAGGAAGTACTGGAGCATCGCCTCCGGGTCGTCGAACTCGTCGACTGCATCCATCGTCGGCGCGCCGTCGGTCATAGCCATCCGTCTGTCGGCGACGTTCTTGACAGCTACGTTTCCAGACCTGTCCGTTGTCGGGCGTTCACTCGGCCGCGAACTGGAGACGACGCTCAAGCGGACGGGCCGGGGAGACGCTATAGTAGCCACTGCACGTCATTGCACGCCTGATCGACCGACAGCTGTCCGATCAGTGTGTGAATCGTTTCAGTGGCTACTATACCATCGTCGGTCCTGCGGCGGCGGACGGACTCAGTCGGGGACGTCAACGGTCTCCGCTCGAGCGAACGCGCACCCGAACCCGCTCGCCGCGTTCGAACTCGCGATCCGGACAGATCAGCTTTGCACCGAAGTCCTCGTCTCGAGCGCAAAACACGGAGAGTCCGGTAATCGTCTCGCCGTTCGCCGTGACGGTCACGTCGTCCCACGCGATCGTGCGGCCGTCGGCCACGCCGAGTCGGTCGCCGTTCAGCGAGACGACGTGATCGGCTCCGTTCCCCGCGGGCGAATCGGTCGGCTCGAGCAGTCCGCCGCCGTCGTAGTGTGGCAGTCCGCCGTCGAGAACGCCGCCGCCGTCGGCTCGCACGCCGACGAACTCGGTTCCCGGGTCGGGGTGTGCGGGCGCGTCGAGGACCGCGTACGTGTCGCCGCTCGAGACGACTCGGCCGGTGCCGTCCCACTCGAGGGGGCGGACCGACACCCCGAGTTCGATCGGGAGCGATCCAGTCGCTCGATAGGGGTTCTGATCCGGCCCGCGAAAGCCGACGTGGAGGTGGTTGTCGACCCACGGCGCAAAGAAGCCAGCCCGGACGAGTCGGCCCAGCGAGTCGCCCGGTTCGACCCGGTCGCCCGCCTCGACCGAGGGCTCGACGTGGAGGATTCGGACCGTCAGCCCGGACAGCGGGCCGGAATCCGCGGGCTCGAGCAGAATCAGGTGATCGTGCTCGGGCGCGTAGGGTTTTGGCGGCGCGCGGACGGTGCGCGTCGCCCGGACGGTGCCGGCGACCGGGCTCGGCGCAGCGGTGGTTCGACCGTCGGTCAGCGTCCCGGGATATAGATCGATCGCACAGCCCCCGTCGTGGGCGGGGTACGGCGAGTTGTACAGCGAAAATCGCTCGTAGCGCGCCAGCACGGTCTCGGGAAGCGTGACGGCCATCGTTCATCGTGATCTGGACGGCGGGAGCGTTTAGTCTCACCGGGTTCAACGGTTTGGTATGCGCGTCGTTCGCGGACGGAGGGACACGCTCGCGGCCGACCGAGACGCGAGTCGACGGCTGCTCTCGATCGCCGCCGACGGCGAGCCAGCCGTCCGCGTCTGGACGCCACACCGGCAGGTCGCCTTCGGTCGTCGGGACGCCCGTCTCGAGGGATACGATCTCGCTTGCGGGGCCGCACGCGGGCTCGGGTTTCCACCCCTCGAGCGCGATGTCGGGGGGAGAGCGGTCGCCTACGACGGGGAGACGACGCTGGCGTTCGCTCGCGCCGAACCGCTCGCGGACGACCGAACCGGAACGACCGAGCGCTACGAGCGTGTGACAGTCGATCTCGAGCGAGCACTCGATACGCTGGGCCTCGAGCCGACTCGAGGCGAACCCGACGACTCGTTTTGTCCCGGGACGCACTCGCTGTCGGTGGTGGACGCGAACACCGGCGGGCGGCAACGACGAAAGGTCGTTGGCATCGCCCAGCGCGTCCGACGGGGCGCTGCCCTCGTCGCCGGCGTCGTCCTCGTCGCGAACCGCGAGGAACTCGCGGGCGTGCTCGAGCCGGTCTACGACGCGCTCGGGGTGCCCCTCGAGCCGGCGTCGATAGGGACTATCGCGGATGCGGGCGGCCCCACCGATCCGGCGAAGGTTCGGACCGTGATCGAGGACGCGCTGGTCGGCGACGCGACGGCCGTTTCGCTCGAGGGCGTCGGTGACGGAGACGAGAGGAGCCACTGAAAAGCAGCGGATGAGAGACTACCGGTGAGTACGGGGAAACCGCGGATCACTCGATACCAGCCAACCGGCATGCGGTGGCGCGCGCTGTCGGCCGGCCGAACGTCAGTGAGGGTGGCCGATGACGTTGCGCGAGGGATGAGCGAACGCCGGAGGCGTGAGCGAATCGGCTGGGGAGGGCGTGGCGATTCCCTGTTGCCACGATAGCAGGTCGCTTCATCTCACTCAGTCACTCGCAGAACCCACTGTTCCATTCACAGGAGATAGTGAACGGCTAAACCGGATTCGAGAGCGTGATCTCGACTCGAGCGAAGCGTTTTGAACGCGGCGGCCCGAGACGTGCCCGATGACACGACTGGTCGAACTCGAGGAGAGCGGGCCACGCAGACTCGAGCCGTCCGATATCGACGACGAAAAGGGAGATATCGCGGTCTGCCAGTGCGGATTGTCGGACTCGTTTCCGTTCTGTGACGGCAGCCATCGGGCGACGATCGACGAGGACGATGGAACAACCTACGTCTACGAGGACGGCGAGCGCCGGGAAGTCGAGCGAGTCGTGACGACCGATAGCAGCGACGAGTAGTCCCGCAACGATCGACTCACCGCGTCGGAACTCGGATCCGCTGTGTCACTCACGTGATCGAGACCCTCACATCGAACGCGCGGAGTTACAGACGACCAGCGCGCTGCTCGCAGCCATCGCGACGGCGGCAAAGAGCGGGTTCAAGAGGCCGGCGACCGCCAGCGGGATCGCGACCGCGTTGTAGGCGAAGGCCCAGCCGAGGTTCTGGCGGATCCGCCGATGGGTGCTCGTCGCGATGTCGAACGTCTTCGCGACGGCCGTGAGATCGTCGCCGACGATCACCGCATCGGCCGCGTCGGTCGCGAGCTGGGTCCCACCGCCCATCGCGATCCCGACGTCCGCAGCGGCCAGCGCGGGCGCGTCGTTGCTCCCGTCGCCGACCATCGCGACCGTTCCTCGAGCCCGAAGTCGGTCGACGGTTTCGGCCTTCGCTTCCGGCGGCACGCCGGCGAAGACCTCGTCAACGCCCGCAAGCGCGCGAAACGCCTCGGTCGCCGGTCCCTCGTCGCCGGTGAGGACGACGACCTCGCGTCCGTCGGCGAGCGTCTCGAGGGCATCGTCCAGTTCCTCGCGGGGCGAGTCCCCGACGACGATCAGCCCGCGAACGCGACCGCCCCAGCCGACGACGGCCGGGACGCGGCCGGCCGCGCGAGCGTCGTCGATCCGGGGCTCGAGGGAGTCGGGAACCGTGAGCCCGCGCTCCCGAAGGAAGTCGGGGTGACCGACGACGACACGCTCGCCGTCGACGAGGCCGCTGACGCCGCGGTCGGCGTGCTCGAATTCCTCGACGGCGCTGTTCGCGACGGTGTCGCTCGCCGCGCGGTCGGCTGCGGCGTCGGCCACGGCTTGCGCGATCGGATGCTCGGAGAGCGCTTCGACCGCGCCGGCGCGCCGGAGCAGTTCGTCGGCGTCTCGGTCACTCACACCCCTATCGCCGTCGTCGATCGTGTGAACACCCTCGTCGCCGCCGTCGGCCATGTGAACGCCCTCGTCGCCGTCGTCAACCGTGTGAACGCTCTCGACGGCCATCGTCCCCGTCGTGAGCGTCCCCGTCTTGTCGAGGACGACGACGTCGATGTCTGGCGCGTCCTCGAAGATCGTCTCTGCGGCGACGACGATCCCCCGCTCGGCGGCGGTCTGGACGCCCGCGGCGATCGCCAGCGGGGTCGCGAGCCCGAGCGCGCACGGACAGGAGACGATAACGACCGTCAGCCCGAGCAGCAACGCCGTCGACGCGCTCGAGCCGGTCGCGAGCGAGACGGCGGCCGTCCCGACGGCGAGGACGACCACCAGCGGAACGAAGACGGTCGCGAGTTTGTCAGCGAGCCGCTGGACGCCCGGCCGCGAACTCTGAATCGACCAGAGCAAGGAGACGAGCCGATCGAGAGTGCTCTCGGCCTCGTCGCCGACCGCGACGACGATCGGGGCGTCGGTGACGACGGTGCCGCCGCGGACGAAATCACCCGCCCCCTTCCCGACGGGCAGGGATTCGCCGGTGATCAGCGACTCGTCGACGGCGGCGGATCCCTCTCGGATCTCGCCGTCGAGGGGAACCCGCTCGCCGGGTCGGACGAGGAGCCGGTCGCCGGGCTCGATGGCCTCGAGCGGGACGGTCTCGCCGCTCTCGAGGCGGGCCTCGTCGACCTGCCGTTCGGTCAGTTCGGCGAGCAGTCCGGTCGCGCGGCGCTTGACCGACTTCTCGTAGTGGGTGCCCGCGGTGACGACGAGGACGATCGCGACGGTGACATCGAAGTAGAGGTGGCTGTGACCGAGCAGTACGGCGACTGCGCTGTAGCCGTACGAGCCGAGCGCAGCGGTCGCCACGAGCAGGTCCATGTTCGGCCGTCCCGCCCGGAGGCTGACGAACGCACCCCGAAGGATCGGGTAGCCGGTATAGAAGAGGATAAACGACGTGAACAGCCAGATGTTCGCCGAGAGAAACGCGGTCTCGTAGCCGCCGAAGTCGGCGACCGGCTCGAGGCCGAAGTAGGTCGGGTAGAGAAACAGGACGTACCACACCATGACCATCATCCCGAAGAAGCCGCCCAGCAAGAGCGGCGAGGCCGTCGTCGGCTCCCGCGTCACCGTCGGCGGCCGATCGATCGGACGCGGTGTAGCCGTAGCCGGAGACGAGATCGGAAAGGTTGTCGGCTGCGAGCCGGTCGGGATCGTAGACGAGCCGGATCGTGTCCGTCGCGTAGCTCGCCGTCGCGCCGAGAACACCCGGTTCGCGCTCGGCGGTCGTTTCGAGGAAGGCCTCGCACGTCGAGCAGTGCATGCCATCGACCGCGAGGAAGGCGTCCTCGCCGTCGAGATCGTCGAGATTGCGGTCGCGGTCGTCCCCGGCCCGGTCTCGCTGGTCGAGCCTCGATTGCACCGCCGACTCGTCCGGCGCATCGTCCGCTCGCTCGAGGGTTCGGTGGACCTCGAGACAGCCCCGACAGCAAAAGGTTCCGTTCACGTCGGAGGCAACGATCGGCTCCGCGGGAGTCGGCAGGTCACAGAGGTCGCAGGTGTCGGTGTCAGCGTCGGTACCGGCGCTCGGTTCGCCGGCCGCGCTCGAGCCGTCGGTCTCCGTTGCGGATCCGGACGAGCGCGCGGTCGGCGGTGAGTCCTGTGCCATCGTTAGAACAGTGGGGTGTACGGCAGCGGCAGGTGCGGGAGGTGGATTCCGTACAGCATCAACCCGTGCGAGAGGGGAATGTAGCCGAGAACGATGAACGCTGCGCCTAGCCCGCGGTGGAGCCGCACGCGCGTCTCCGCGCCGATCGTGGTCATGACGGTGCCGTAGGCGAACAGCGTGGGGATCGTCCCGAGTCCGAGGACGGCCAGCGAGAGCGCTCCGCGCGTCGGCGAGCCGAGCGAGAACGCGTAGAGGTAGGCCGGGTAGATGATTGGACACGGCATGAGCCCGTGGACCGCGCCGAGCGCCACGATCCCCGGCGACGTCGCGAGTCGATCGACCCGACTCGAGAGCAGCCCCGAGAGGCGACGGAACAGCGCGCCCACGACGGGGAGATCGTGGCCGGGGACGGCGGTCCGCCCCCGCACGTAGTAGAGCCCGCTCGCGATGATCGCAATCCCGACGAGGATCCCTGTCACGCCCCTGACGCCATCGCCGACCGCGGCGACGGCCTCGCTCGAGGCGATCGTGACCGCGCCCAGCAGGCCGAACAGGCCGCCGATGGCCGCGTAACTGGCCGTTCGACCGAGGTTGAACAGGGCGTGCTGGCGCACCTCGTAGCCGGTGAGCGTATCGTCGCGGCGCTTGTCGCTCGCGGCACCGATTCGGTCGGCGTAGGTCGTCACAAGCGGCCCGCACATTCCCAGGCAGTGTGCACCCGCGAGGAGTCCGACGACGAAGAGCACGAGCAGGTTTACACGCTCGAGTCCGGTCCCCGCTCCCGTGGCTTCGATCAGCGGAGGGACGGCCGAAAGCCGGCCGTATTCGAGTGGCGCGCCGAGTACGGGGGCAGTCGATGCGACTGACATGATATCACGAACGATTACGAACGGTTACGGGCAGAGTCACGAGCGGTGTCGATACGCGTGCGAGGGTTACGAGCGGTCACGAGCGGTGTCGGTTCGAGTACAACGGGTGTCATCCGGCGGGACGAATCAGCCGGCTGTGCCGTTTCCGTCGCCACCGTGATCGTGTCCGTGGTCGGCGCCGTGCGTTCCCTCGACCGGCGACATCGCGAGGTACAGCGAGCCGATGATGAGAACCACGTTAATCGCGCTGACGACACCGGCAAGTCCCGAGTCGGTAATGCCGTAGATGAATACCGGGACGATCGCGAGTAGCCCCACGGTCGCCGCGAGTCGGGGCGTAACTGTCTCGAGGGCCATACCGGTACTGGGAAGGACTGACGTTTAATACCCCCTGCTATTTTCACGGTTCGGGAATAACGGCTGGCCGTAAGTCACCCCCTTACCCTACTCATCCGTATGAGCTCTCAAACACACCAACAGGATTCTGGAACACATCAACAGGATCCCGAACACGTTCGGACGATCGGTCACGACGAGTATGATCCGATCGGGACGCTGATCCTGATCGCGATCTACTTCGTGATACTTGTATTGCTGTGGCTGTTCATGTACTTCGTTGAGTTCCTCGGGAACGGCCCGACCGTGATCGGCGCGCTCCTCACGGTGGTGGGGCTGGCATGAACATTCACACCTACGAGAAGGTCTGGCTGGTCGCGTCGATGGTGTTGATCGTCGGCTTCATCGCGACGATCACGTACGGCGCGATCGGCCCCGGCATCGCGATGATAAACGACGAAGGCGGTGACATCAGTCCGGACGCTATCGCCGACGACGAGCGGTTCGACGACCCCGGCGTCGAACACGTCGGCGGCAACGAGTACGAGGTGGCCGTCATCGCGCAGGCGTGGTCGTACTCACCGAGCGAGATCGAAGTGCCGGCCAACAGCGAGGTCACGTTTTACGTCACGAGCCTGGACGTGACACACAGCTTCTCCGTCGTCGGGACGAACGTCAACACGATGGTCGTCCCTGGGCAGGTCTCGGAGATGACAGTCCAGTTCGACGAAACGGGGGAGTACGGCATTCTCTGTAACGAGTACTGCGGGGAGTTCCACCACACGATGGAGGGGAAACTGAACGTCGTCCCCGAAGACGAGTTCGACCTGACCGAGCTGTCCGTCGAGGCCCCCGACGAGGTCGCGGCGGGTAACGAGACAACGATTAACGCGACCGTGTCAAACGGGATGCAAACCGACCTCGAGACGACCGCAACCCTCGAGATCGGCGACCAGACGGACGAACGCGATGTGACGGTCTCGGGCGACAGTAGCGAGACCGTGGAGTTCCCGGTCGACACCGCCGAACTGGAGCCAGGCGAGTACGACTGGACGGTCACCGTCGACGGCTACGAGGAGACCGGAACGCTCACGGTCACCGACGCGACCGCCGGCGATGACGGCGGTTCTGACGGAGGTGACGGCGATGCGTAACGCCTACGTCGACCAGTTCCCGACCGAAGCGCGCGTGATCAAGGCGGCGTTCTGGAGCTCCTTCATCGCGCTGGCGATCGGCGGCTCGCTCGGCCTCGTACAGGCGCTCCACCGGACGGACGTCTTCCGGTTCCTCGAGTCGCCGGACTACTACACCGTTCTGACCGCCCACGGCGTCTTGCTGGCGATCTCGTTCACGATCTTCTTCCTCGTGGGAGTCTTTACCTGGGCGGTGACGACCAGCCTCGATCGCGGTGTCGAAGACATTCGATTCACGTGGGGCTGGTACGCCATGATGGTGGTCGGAACGGTGCTGGTCGGTGTCACGATCTTCGCCGGATTCCTCGAGGAACCGCCCGTGGTACTCGGCTCGGAACTGTACGCAGACGTCCTCTTTACGTTCTACGCGCCGCTGCAGGCACACCCCTTCTTTTACATCGGGCTGGTGCTGTTCGTCGTCGGCTCCTGGCTCGCCGGGGTCGACTGGTTCCGAACGTGGTGGGCCTGGCGGAGCGAGAACCCCGACGAACGGATCCCGCTCCCAACGTTCATGGTGTTGACGACGACGCTGTTCTGGTACATCTGTACGCTTGGCGTCGCGCTGTCGATCCTCGTCTTCTTGCTGCCGTGGTCGCTGGGGCTCGTCGACTCCGTCAATCCGCTGTTGACCAGAACGCTGTTCTGGTACTTCGGACACGCCGTCGTCTACTTCTGGCTCATGCCGACGTACATCCTGTGGTACACGATGTTGCCGAAGTTCTCCGGCGGCAAACTGTTCAGCGACCCGCTCGCACGCGTCGTCTTCGTGCTATTCCTGTTGCTCTCGACGCCGCTGGGAATCCACCACCAGTATCTGGATCCGGGCATCGCTGAAGGGTTCAAGTTCATCGCGATGACGAACACGATGTTCCTCCTGCTGCCGAGTCTGCTCACCGCCTTTACCGTCGTCGCCAGCATGGAACACGGTGCGCGCCAGCGCGGCGGCGAGGGCTACGTCGGCTGGCTCACGGCGCTGCCCTGGCGCGATCCGATCTTCACCGGCATGGCGCTCGCGGGGCTGATGTTCGCCGCGGCCGGCTTCTCCGGCATGATCAACGCGGGTATGAACATCAACTACCTCGTCCACAACACGTGGTGGGTCGTCGGCCACTTCCACCTGACCGTCGGCACCGCCGTCGCGTTGACCTTCATGGCAGCCGCCTACTGGTTCATTCCGCAGCTGACCGGCAAGGAACTCTGGAACCGCTCGGTCGCGCTGGGGCAGGTACTGCTCTGGTTTATCGGGATGACGTTCATGTCGAACGCGATGCACCGATCCGGGCTGTTCGGGATGCCCCGCCGGACCGCCGAACCGCAGTACCAGGGCTTCGAGTTCGAGCCCGCCGTGGGCACCGTCGGCGAGATCAACGCGCAGGTCGCCCTCGGCGCGGTGTTACTGACCGTGTCGCTGGCCCTGTTCCTCCTGAACATGGTCATGACCTCGTTCAACGAGACCAGCGACGCGATCCCCGACAACACCTTTGCCGGCACGCTCTCGGGACCCGAGGACTCGCCGGCCATCCTCGACAACCTCGCGCTCTGGACCGCGATCGCCGTCGTCCTCGTGATCTTCGCGTACACGCTCCCGCTGGCGAGCATCATCGACGGGGGCGGTCTGTTCGGCTCCGGTATCGACGGCTTCCAGCTCGGCATCGAGACCGGTCGCGCACTCATCCTCGAGTCCATCCGGGAGGTGGTCCCCTAGATGCGCATCTCGAAGGGGGCGCTGTTGGTCGTTATTGCCGTCCTCGTGCCAGTTATCGTCGAGCTCCGAACGGCCCTCTCGTGGTTCGGCATCGAACTGTCCATCCTCGAGTCGCTCGGGCTGAGCGCAGTGCTCATCCTCGGGCTGGTGCTCTGGGCGGTGTGGCCGCCCAACGGTGACGCCGAGGCCGAGCCCTCAAGTTCGAACTGAGGCTCGCGCTGTTTTCGCTTGGTTCTCCGTTTACTACTCAGAACGCGTCGCGTTCCCGAAGCCGATCGACCACGTCTCGGACCCGCTGCGATGCTCCCCGCGGCGCGACGAGGATCCGGTCGTCGAACGCGGCGACGATCAACTCATCGACCTCGAGCAGTGAGACGTGTGAATCGGGCGCGGCGACGACGTTGTTCGTTGCGTCGATCGAGAGGACGTCTCCCGCGACGGTATCGTTCTCCGCGTCGTCGTCAGCGCTCGTCTCGAGCGCTCGTCCGACGGCGTCCCACGTTCCGAGGTCGTCCCAGCCGACCGATAGCGGCGTCACAAACGCGTCTGTCGCCCCTTCCATGATCGCGTAATCCACGCTGACCGGATCGATCGCGTCGAAGCCCCGCTCCGGATCGCCGTCCTCGAGCGCGTCGACCAGCGGTGCGAGCGACGAGTCGCGCGCTTCCCGGAGTACCGCACCGGGCGTCCAGGCGAAGATTCCGGCGTTCCAGTACGCGCCGGCCTCGAGGAGCCCCGTCGCGTCATCGCGGTCGGGTTTCTCGGTGAAGCGATCGACGACGCCGAAGTCACCGCGCTCGCCGAACTCGCTCCGTTCGGGAACGATGTAGCCATACCCTGTCGCCGGCCGCGTCGGCTCGACGCCCAGCGTGACCAGCCCGTCCGTTTCGGCCGCGATTTCGGCTGCGCGCTCGAGCCGTGTGGCAAACGCCGCGTCGTCGGTGACGTGGTGGTCACTGGGGAGACAGACCAGGACCGGCTCCCGATCGAACCGCTCGCGGAGTCGCCAGGCGGCGTAGACCAGCGCCGGGCCGGTGTCCTTGCCGTCGGGTTCGACCAGCACGCCCGCCTCGGGCGCGTGTTCGTGGATATCGTCCGTAAAAGCGTCGCGGGTCAGGACGTAGCGTTCGTCGGCAAACGCAGTCCGAGCCATCGTCCCCGAGAGC
>Ga0136607_1000307_pt1 | contig 14761 bp, 10 predicted proteins | sample AntDeeMetagen681_FD_101381 | JGI IMG/M metagenome (GOLD analysis project Ga0136607, IMG submission 101381) | Saline lake microbial communities from Deep Lake, Antarctica - Metagenome #681 | ecosystem: Environmental > Aquatic > Non-marine Saline and Alkaline > Saline | place: Antarctica: Deep...
AGCGTATTCACCGTCAGCGCGAACACGTGATACATGGGCAGCGCGGTGATGATCAGCTCGCCCTCGGCGTCCATCTCCGGCTTGAACCATTCCTGGCACTGGAGCACGTTGGCCACGACATTGGCGTGACTGAGCATCGCGCCCTTGGCCGGGCCCGTGGTGCCGCCGGTGTACTGCAGAAACGCCAGATCGTCGCCGCCGATGTCGACCGGATCGAAGGTCTGTTTTCGTCCCTCGCTCAAGGCGTTGCGAAAATCGATGGTGCCCGGCAGGTGCCATTTCGGCACCATCTTTTTGACGTGCTTGACCACGAAATTGGTCAAAGCGCGTTTGGCCGGCGAAAGCATGTCGCCGAGCTGGGTGGTGATGACGGTTTCCACCGGGATGTTGTCGTAGATCTTTTCCAGCGTGGCCGCGAAGTTTTCCATGACCACCAGGGTGCGCACGTCCGCATCGCACAGCTGATGCTCGAGCTCGCGGGCGGTATACAGCGGGTTGACGTTGACCACGACCAGGCCCGCCCGCAGCGCGCCGAAAAGCGCGCTCGCATACTGCAGGCAGTTGGGCATCATGAGGGCGATACGCTCGCCGCGGCGCATGCCCAGCGTGTGCTGCAGCCAGGCGCCGAACGCGCGCGACTCGGCCTCGATTGCGGCATAGGTCAGCGTTGTACCCATGCTGGAAAACGCATTGCGACCGGCGTACTCGCGAAAGCTGTGTTCGAGAATCGAGGCCACCGAGGCATAGGCCTGGGTATCGATTGCGCGCCGAACCCCTATCGGGTAGTTAGCGAACCAGTTCCTGTCCATATGCCCTCCCTGTGACATCGGGTGCGGGTACCGCTGGTGTGACCCCCGTCAACTTGCCAGCGGTTCCTTGTTGGCCTGTTCCTGCGTATCGTCGTCTCGCATTGTCGCAAGCACCAGTTCGCGCAGCGACAGTTGACCAAACGCGTGTCGCCGCGCTTCGACGCTACGCGCAATCCAGTCGCCGACCTCGCGGTACAGCCGATCCTTGCGCTGCATCGGCGCCGCGCGCCGGTCACCGCTGCGAACCGACTCCAGAATAGTGTTGACCTTGAGACATTCGATATCCTGACGCGGCAGCAGGGTTACCGTGGTATCGCCACTTTCGATCAGAATGCCGTTGGCAACAAGCTGGTCGACGATCGCATAGACGTGCACCGGCGCAGCATGCAGGTAGCGGGCCAGGCGCGCGACCTGCCACGGCGGGTCGCCCTGCATGAAGCTAGCCCCGATCAAGCTCATCATCAAAAGCGCTATTTCCTCACGATCGGCGGCGCCGAGACGGGGCGGGTAGGGCTTTCGGGTGAGCTGCTCGGTATGCTGCAGCAAAAACGACACGCGACAACCCGTGAGCATGATCAGCCACGACACATATAGCCAGATCAGCAGCAGAATCAGGATCGCGAAGCTCGAATACACCGCGTTTACGTTGCCCGCATTGGCCGCGAACAGCGCAAAACCCACGCTCGCGGTTTGCCAGAGCACGCCGGAGAAAATGCCGCCGCCCAGCGCCGGCAGCGCGTTGACCCGGGTGTTGGGCATGAACGCGAACAAGAATGTGAAGCCGATGCTGTAGAGCACATACGGCAGGATATGGCCGAGCAGATATAGCGTGGTGCCGAACGGTTCGACGCCGGCCAGATAGTCCACCACGGTATTGCTGGACAGCGAGGCGGTCATGCTGGTCGCGGCCACGATGATGATCGGGCCCACGATCAGTACGCTCAGATATTCGGTAAAGCGTCGGCCCAGCGACCGCGGTTTGCGCACTTGCCAGATGAAGTTGCAGCCGTTCTCCACTTTCTGTATCAGCGTGATCACCGAATACAGCAGCATCACCACGCCCAGCGCACCCAGCAGACCCACCTGTACGTTCTGCACGAAGCCCACGATCTTTTCGATGATGTCGTCGGCCTGGGGGCCCAGCGGCGCAAGAAAGCGATGCAGCACCGGGCGCAGCGCGCCGTCCACGCCGAACGCCTTGAGCATCGAGAACGCAAGCGCGAGTAGCGGTACCAGCGACAACAGGGTGGTATAAACCAGCCCCATGGCGCGCATGGTAATCTCGCCGCTTTGCATATCGCGCACAAGCACTTGGCCCAGGCGCACCGTGATGACACCCCAACGTCTGGGCGCCTTCATGTTTTCCAGTTCCGGCTGCCAGATGGCAGCGTTGAAGCGATTGCTTATCCCACTGAGCATGCGTCGAGTTGCCCCTGAAGCCGATCGAACGGCATTGTAAACGACACGTTTTCGCCGGCCACGGGCACCGCTGGTGCGCCATGGCCGGGATCGGCGCCGGATTTTTATGAATGCAGCAGCCTTTGAGCAGGATATTACCCGGTGTGGCGATCATTCGCCGCGCGCGCTTCGCGATCTTACCGGAGCGCATGCGTTTGTCGGCTCGCGCTGGGGCGAAGCATTGGTCTCGGGCGGCGAGCTGTTGCGCGTACTGGGCGCGCATCCGCTGGCGCTGGCACGCGCTCAGGCCAGCCTGAGCCTGGAAATGACGCGCATCGCGCTGGGGCGTTCGAAGCTGCGTCCGGGCCCCGAAGACCGACGCTTCACGGATCCGGCATGGCGTGACAATCCGATATTCTCGCGCCTGCTGCAGGGCTATCTGGCCTGGTCGAGCACACTGCTCGAACTGGTTCACGGGCTGCGTGTCGGCGCCGATCAGCGCCGCCGGCTGTTGTTTGTGGCCGAGCATCTGGTCGCCGCCGGCGCGCCGAGCAACCTGTTTCTCACCCACCCGGGTTTCTATTCAGCGGCCGCCAGAACCCATGGTCTTTCGATCGTGTCCGGCGTGCGGCATCTGCTCGAGGATGTGCGCACCAATCGCGGCTTGCCGCGCCAGGTCGACGACAGCGCCTTTCGCATCGGCCACAATTTGGCCACCACCGAGGGCGCGGTCGTTCATCGCGACGAGGTGTTCGAACTGATCCAGTACAGCCCGCGTACCGAAAGCGTGGATGCGCAGCCGGTGCTGGCCTGTCCGCCCCAGATCAACAAGTATTATGTGCTCGACCTGTCGCCGCAAAACAGCTTCGTTCGCTACGCGCTGGAGCGCGGCCAGCAGATGTTCGTTATTTCCTGGCGCAACCCCACCGCTGCGCAACGCGACTGGGATCTGGCGACCTATGTGCGCGCCACCGCCCAGGCTATCGATATCGTGCGCGAGATCACCGGGGAGCAGCCGGTCAAGCTGCTGGGTGCCTGCGCGGGCGGGCTGACCGCCGCGGTCACGCTGGCATGGCTGGCCGGGCGGGGCGAACAGTCCAAGGTGTCCTGTCTGTCGCTATTCGTGACCATGCTCGACTCGCCGCGCGCGCGCCGTCTGGCCCGTGTGGCCGACGATGCCGCGGTGGCCGCGGCGCTGGCGCGCTCGCAGTTCTCGGGTGTGCTCGACGGTGCGGATATGGCGCGCACCTTCGCCTGGCTGCGGCCCAACGAGCTGATCTGGCATTTTGTTGTCAACAACTATGTACTCGGCAATCAGCCGCCGGCCTTCGACATACTCTACTGGAACAGCGATTCCACGCGCCTGCCCGCAGCCCTGCACGCCGATCTGTTGTCGATCTATCGCAACACGCGTCTGCGCAGCGGCCGCGACTTCACCATCGACGGCGTGGATATCGATATCGGCGCCATCGATCGCGATGTTTTCGTGGTCGCCGGCGCGCGCGATCACATCACCCCCTGGCAGGCCTGCTACCGCTCGATGCAAATGTTTGGCTCGAATATGCGTTTTGTACTCGGCTCCGCCGGGCACGTGCAATCGCTGCTGTGCCCGCCGCACGACGGGCTCAATAGCGCCATGAACGAAGCGGCCGACGACGCCGACAGCGCGCCCAAGCCCGACAAGCGCGCCAATGCCGATAATGCCTGCTTCTACGTCAACGACGACTACAGCCTGGATCCGGCGGCCTGGCGGCGCGGCGCGCGCGTGCAGCACGGTTCCTGGTGGCCGGCCTGGATAAGCTGGTGCGAAAGCCACGGCGGCGAACGAAAGCCGGCCCCCGCGGTGTACGGCAACGATGAGTACGAACCCATCGACGCCGCGCCCGGACGCTATGTCCGTCAGATCTGACGCCCGGGTCCTCGAGCACGTCGCCATCGACGGCGAGCGTGTGCACGCCGTGTTTTCTCCCGGCGAGGGCGTGCCGTTGCTGTTGTGCAACGACTTTGTCGCCAATCTGGAGATACTCGATGATTTCGTGGCCGCGCTTGACCGGCCGGTGCTGTGTTTCGACCTTCCCGGTATCGGCACTTCGGCCGATGTGGGTACGTTTCGGCGCATGCCGGCGCTCGCCGAATTGGTCTGCGGGTTGCTCGATCATTTCGAGTTCAGGCAGCCGGTCGATATCATGGGTATCGGCTGGGGCGGGCTGCTGGCGCAGCAGTTTGCGCGCAGTCATGGCGAGCGTACTCGACGCCTGATTCTGGCCGCGACTTCCAGTGGTCAGCTCATGTTTCCCGGCCGCGTTGCCAGTCTGCTGCGTCTGACGCGCCCCGGCGCGCTCGCCACCGTGGTGCGCAACGCAGCACAGGCGCGCACCCTCTTCGGCGGGCGCCGCGACGACGAATGCGGCCGAGTAGCCGCGGCAATGGCGCGCGCGATACCGCCCACTCGGCGTGGTTATGCGGCCCAGATCTATGCCGTGACCGGTTTTACCAGTCTCGCTTGGCTGGCGCGCCTGAATGTGCCGACGCTGGTGATCGCCGGCGACGACGATGCCATCGTGCCCATGGTCAATTCGCGCACGCTCGCGCTTGTGCTGCCCCAGGCACAGTTGGAAATCATTCGCGGCGGCGGACACTGGTTCGTGCTCGAGCGTACCGACGAAGTGGTGCGCGTACTTGCCGACGCGCTCGACCCTGAATATACGATCAGCGCGGCCGATCAAGAGAATATGTTTTAGAAACCTGTTGATGTACGGCGCGAGGTCACAGCGACGGCCTTGATGGATTTAGCCTGGGATCCGGGCGCGAAGGGATTTGTAGGTAAAGCGCGCTACCGCGTTGTACGGTTTGATCCCGGACCGACCACGGGATGACGGGGGTCGGCAACGCACGCCCTGGCTGGCACGCTTGGGGCTTGTACGTGGCGGGCGTACCAGCTATCAACGTGCGTTGGTAACACTCGACGATGGCGTGGGGCCGCCTCAAACACAGCGCACGCGGGCTCAGGTTCTCCGGAACCGCCGTAAAAGCGCACTGGACGTAGCGCGTTGCGTTGTGAAAGACTCATTATATTGCAGTGCGGCAAAGTCGCAGCCTTTCGCGGCGGGCCCTAGGAGGCTGTCAGACTCAAGCGATCGTCGCGAGCAAGGTGGGATAATGGCGCAAATGGGTCGATTTTTGAGGCGAATAGTGGTTCTATTCAACGAGAAAAAGCGGCGTATTTGCGCCATTATCCCGCCGGCGCAGTAGATTGGCCTTGAGTCCGACAGCCTCCTAGGGCGCGCGCGAAAGCGGGATTGAAGCACGAGGGGAAACGGTGAGCGCAGTCATTGCCGAGAACACATCGTCACGTCAAAGCCTGCCGCCGAGTGCGAGCGTGCTGCGTCGGCGCACGCGTATGCGCATGGAGTTCATCGAGGTGGACGGGGTGCGCCTGCGGGTGGGCATCCGGCGCGGCCGCGGGCGGCCGATGCTGCTGTTCAACGGTATCGGCGCCGATCTGGCGATGACCCTGCCACTGGTGAATGCGCTCGAGGATGTCGAAGTCATCGTGTTCGACATACCCGGTTCCGGCGACTCGCCGGCGTTGAGCCTGCCGCATCGCTTTCGCTGGTTGGCGCGGCTTGCGGCGCATCTACTGGATCGGCTCGGTTACGATTCGCCGGTCAACGTGGCCGGGGTTTCCTGGGGCGGTGCGTTGGCCCAGCAGTTCGCTCTGGATTTTTCCGAACGCACGAATCGGCTGATTCTCGCCGCGACCTCGACCGGCCTGCTCGCATTGCCCGCACGCTCCAACGCGCTCACGCGCATGACCCACATGCGACGTTTGCAGAAGAAGGAAACGCTGGCACAGCTTGCGCCCACCATTTATGGCGGGCTCGTACGTCGCCGGCCCGAACTGCTGGATCGCAAGGGCCATTCGCCGCCGGAAACGTCACGCCGAGGCTATCTCAACCAACTGCTGGCCGGTGTCGGCTGGACGAGTGTGCATCGTCTGTACCGGCTGCGTTGCCCCACGCTGATCATGGGCGGCGATGACGATCCGGTCATGCCGTTGATCAATACGCGCCTGCTCTACTGGCTCATACCCAAGTCCTATCTGCATATCGTGCGCGGCGGCGGGCATTTGTTTCTGCTCGTGCGTGCGAATGAAAGCGCAGCGGTGATCAAGCGTTTTCTAAGCGAACGCCGCTACGATGGCAGCGACGAACAGGACTACTACGCGGCCCACAATCTGCCGGCCGACGGCGCGCTCAGGCCGCTGACCGCCGCGTCCTCGAGCGCCGCGCCTTGATTGCGGCCATGGATTGGCGATGGCTGATCGCCATGTAGCTGGCTTCCGCCAGGCTGCGCCGATCGAAGCCGCGCGGATCGATCGGCGCACACACACGCAGTTGCACGCGCATGTCGTGCACCCGGAACAGATCGCGAAAATGCGGCCACAGCGCGGCCTCGTTCACCCAGGGCGCGAGCGCGTGGTGCATATCCGCGGGCGTGGTGTCGTCGCAGTAGCGCAGCGCGACCGGCAGAACCGGATAACCGCCGTCGATCGCGGCCGCGAACAACCGCGCATGAAAGCGCTTGGGCTGCGGATCCCGCGTGGTCGTGCCCTCGGGAAAGAACAGTACCGAGCGGCCCTCGGCGAGCACCGAACGTATGGTCGCCGAGGTTTCCGAGGTCTTGCCGGCACCACGGGTCAGAAAAAGCGTGCCGCCGGCGCGCGCGAACGATCCTACCAGCGGCCAGTCACTGATTTCGGCCTTGTACACGAACGAGGCATTGAAGGCGTGACCAAGCACCAAGATATCCAGCCAGGAACAGTGATTGGCCACGATCAGCGCCGGGCGGGCCGGCAGTTCACCATCAATCTCGATCTGGACGTTGAGCACGCGCAGCATGCGCCCGTGCCACCAGCGCGCCAGTTTCCACGAGCGTTTGCCGATCAGCGGAACGACGGGCAGCAGCGCCACACCCAACAACAGCAACGCCACCAGGCGCACACTCTTGAGGCACAGTGACAGGCGGCCGAGCAACGGGCGCGGCGGGGCAGTGAATGAGGTCTCGGACATAGACCGAACACAAGATAGCGACTTGCACGCAGGCGAACAAGCCCGATAAAAATTACAGTTCTGAAAAGGTGTGTTGCCTGCCGCGAACGGTCGCGATCACGCGCGAACTAGGCCTGTTCGTGCCGACTAATCCTGCGGCAAAGGCGGAATATTTTCGTATATCGGCCGGAAACGATTGACGATGGTGCAGAACAGGCGCGCGGTCTGCTCGGTGTCGTAGCGTGCCGAGTGGGCCGCCTCGCTGTCCCAGCTCATACCGGCCGCGGTGGCGGCGCGCCGCAGTACCGTCTGGCCCAGCGCGACCCCGGCCAGGGTAGCGGTATCGAAACATGAAAACGGATGAAAAGGACTGCGCTTGATCCCGGTGCGCGCGATCGCGGCGTTGAGAAAGCCCAGATCGAAATGGGCGTTGTGGCCCACCAGCACGGCCCGCTTGCATCCGGTTTCCTTGAGCGTGGTGCGCACAAGCTTGAACACCCGCGCCAATGCGTCGCGCTCGGGCAGCGCCGGGCGTAGCGGATGATACGGATCGATGCCGTTGACCTCGAGTGAGGCCGGCTCGATATTGGCGCCGGCAAAAGGCTCGACGTGGTAGGACACGGACTCGTGCAGGTCGAGATCGCCGTGGGCGTTGTAGGCCACCGTCACGGCAGCGATTTCAAGCAGCGCGTCGGTGGCGTGATTGAAGCCGCCGGTTTCGACATCGACGACCACGGGCAGAAAGCCGCGGAAGCGATTGGCGATCGCGGGCTGCGCGGTAGCGGGGTGTTCAAGCTCTGTCATAGCGCGATACTAGCAGCCTGCAGTGCAGCCGTGGCGACGCGCGGCGCGATCCGGCGCTGTTTTCCATGCACGAGGATGCGCGGATAAGCGGCATTCGTCGTGCGTTGCAGCGCAACCGCCGTGCCAGGGGCCCAGCCCGTGCGTATAATGCGCAGCCTGTTCTGGTTTTCATCTCGCAAGACAGACAAAGATATGAGCGACGTCAAGAAAGTGGTGCTGGCCTACTCGGGCGGCCTGGATACCTCGGTCATCCTCAAATGGCTGCAGGACACGTATCAATGCGAGGTGGTCACCTTCACCGCCGACGTCGGCCAGGGCGAGGAGCTCGACGCGGTTCGGCCCAAAGCCGAAGCGTTGGGCGTCGAGGAAGTCTTCATCGACGATCTGCGCGAGGAATTCGTGCGCGATTTCGTCTATCCGATGTTTCGCGCCAACGCCATCTACGAGGGCGAATATCTGCTGGGCACGTCGATCGCGCGCCCGTTGATCTCCAAGCGCCTGGTCGAGATCGCCCAGCAGACCGGCGCCGACGCGATCGCCCACGGCGCCACCGGCAAGGGCAACGATCAGGTCCGCTTCGAGCTGTCCGCCTATGCGCTGATGCCGGATATCCAGGTGATCGCGCCCTGGCGCGAGTGGGATCTGAACTCGCGCGAGAAGCTGCTCGCCTATGCCCAGGAACACGGCATCGATATCCGCAAGAAGGCCGATGGCGGTTCGCCGTATTCCACTGATGCCAACGCGCTGCATATCTCCTATGAAGGTGGCGTATTGGAAGACCCTTGGACGCCGGCCGAGGATGCCATGTGGGAATGGAGCGTCGCGCCGGAAGACGCCCCGGATACGCCCCAGCAAATCGACCTGACCTACGAAAAAGGCGACATTGTGGCCATCGACGGCCAGTCAATGTCCGCATACCAGGTGCTGGCACGCCTGAACGAGCTGGCCGGCGCGCACGGCATCGGCCGGATCGATATCGTCGAGAACCGCTATGTCGGCATGAAGTCGCGCGGCTGCTATGAAACCCCGGGCGGCACCGTGATGTTGCGCGCCCATCGCGCCATCGAATCGATCACGCTGGATCGTGAAGCCGCGCATCTCAAGGATGAGCTGATGCCGCGCTATGCCAAGCTCATCTACAACGGCTACTGGTTTTCGCCGGAGCGCGAGATGTTGCAGGCCGCGATCAACAGATCGCAGACCCACGTCGACGGCACGGTGCGCGTGAAACTCTATAAGGGCAGCGTATCCATTGTAGGGCGCGCCTCCGAACACGACAGCCTGTTTGATGAAGCGATCGCGACCTTCGAAGATGATCGCGGCGCCTACGATCAAAAGGATGCCGAGGGCTTCATTCGGCTGAACGCGCTACGGCTGCGTCTGGGGCACGGGCAGAGGTAGCAATTCCAGCGGCGTCGGCACGGCGCAGAAGCGGTCTCGACAAAGCGCGTGTTGCCATCGCAGCACGCGCTTTTTAGAACACGACGGCAACCCGTATACGCGCATACAGGCCGACTCCGGGATCAGCAGATAGCGCGGCCGTTGCCGTGGCCAGGCATTGACCGCAAATACTTTTCGGATTGTCCTGGCCTCGCGCTCATTGGCGATCGTTTTCAGCGAGATTCGTGCGTCGTGGGTTTTCCCGCCGAAGTGCGAAGGAATTTTGAGACGACACCCGTTTTAGCGCGTCGAGCCGATGTAGAATACTGTGTCCCAGACACGCTTGTCCGCGGCCTTTGCCTCTACCAGCGTCACACGCCGGAGGTGCGAGCCATGGGGCAGGTCGTGTTGTCATTGGCTGCGATGTTCGCAAGCCTTTTGTTGTTCGTTGCCGGCACATCGTTGCTCACAACCGTGGTCGCGGTCGAGCTCGGCGCCGATGGGTTGTCGACCCCGCAGATTGGCTTGATTCTGGGTTGTTACAGCCTGGGTTTCGTGATCGGTTCGCTGTCTGCGACCCGCGTCGTGCGTCGTGTGGGGCCGCCGGTGCGCTCTTTTGCTGCCTTTGCTGCGGTAGCTTGCGTGGCGTCGCTGATCCATCCGCTGTTCTTCGACGGCGCGCTTTGGGCGATTCTGCGCGTGCTTGTGGGCTTTTGCGCCGCCGGCGTGATCATGGTGCTGGAAAGTTGGATTTCCGGGCGCGCCCCGGCGGGCGCCCGGGGCGCGTTGCTGGGTGTTTATCAGGTCGTGTTCTTCTTCGCCGCAGCGCTTGGCCAGTATCTGGTCGGGCTGGGCGAAACCGACGATTATCCGGTCTACAGCGTAGTTGCGATACTCATTGTCATGTCGCTGGTGCCGCTGGCGCTGACCCGTTCCGAGGCGCCCGCGCCGGGGGGCGACGGATCGCCTGCGGTTTCGCCAGATTCATGCGCTATCGCCTAGCGGCCTGTTCGGCGGTGTCGCTGGCGGCATCATCGTGTCCGGGTTCAGCACGTTGGCGCCAGTCTATGCCGGCGCCATCGGCATGACGCTGAGCCAGATCTCGCGTTACATGGTGTTCGCGGTGCTTGCGACCATGATCCTTCAGTGGCCGGTGGGGCGGCTGTCCGATCATTTCGACCGTCGCCTGACGATTGCGGTCATCAGCAGTGTCGCAACGATCGCTGGCGTGGTCGCCACCTGGGCAGGTGCCGGCGATCTGGGCGTGCTGTATTTTGCAACGGCGCCGTTGTTTGGCCTTGCCGCCTGCCTGTATCCGCTGAGCTTGGCGATGATCAACGATCACATGGAGGCCGGCGACCCGATGGCGGCAAGCGCCGGGCTGTTGCTCGCCTATGGCCTGGGTACCTGTATCGGCCCGGTGGCTGGCGCGTTCGCGATGCAATGGCTGGGGCCGCCAGGGCTGTTCGCGTTCCTTGCCGCGACGTTCGGCGGTTATTCGCTGTATGTGTTTTATCGGAGTTTTGTCACATCGGCGCCGCCGGTTCAGGAGCAGGGTCGTTTCGTGAGTATTGTTGCGGCTAATACCAGCCCGGCTATCCTCGAGCTCGATCCCCGCCACGACCACTATGTCGAAACGCCGCATGACCCGGAAAAATGGGAGCACGGCGATACCGGTGCGGTGTCGGCTTCTGCGAATCCAGATGCCGGCGATCACACGTTGCCGCCCAGCGCTGGCTCCGGAAGCGTTTGAGGAACTTGAAAGCGACTTTTTCTCCTTCGGGGTTTCGCGTAGGCTTGCGGGTTCCAAAAATGGTCATGGAAGATCTCAATGAAACAGTATATTGCTCTGTTGGCGTGCCTATTCGCGCTCACCGCCTGCGGTAACCAGTCGGATGCCGAAAACGGTTCGGCCGATGCGCAGGCCTCGAGCGGCAATGACAGCAGCGCCAAGGCCGATGAGGGCAACAAGGGCGGCGATTTCGACAGCCCCCAGGCGCGTCGCAGTTATGCCCTGGGCATGGATATCGGCAACTCGCTCAAGCAACTGCCGGTCGACATCAAGGTCGATGAGCTTTCCCAAGGCGTGAGCGACGTGGTCAGCGGCGGCGATACGCGCCTGACCCAGGACGAGCTCGACGGCGTGATGCAGGGCTTCGTCAAGGACATGGAAGCGGCCCAGCAGCAGAAGGCCGGCCAGCAGGCCGACAAGAATCTCGAAAAGGGCAAGAAGTTCCTGGCCGAGAACAAGGGCAAGGACGGCGTCGAAACCACCGATAGCGGCCTGCAGTACAAGGTCAAGAAAGAAGGCGAGGGCGCGAGCCCGGCTGAGGGCGACAGCGTGACCGTTCACTACACCGGCAAGCTGATCGACGGTACCGTGTTCGACAGTTCGCGCAAGCGCGGCGAGCCGGTGACCTTCCCGGTCGATGCGGTGATCCCGGGCTGGACCGAAGCGCTGCAGCTGATGAAGCAGGGCGCCAAGTACGAGCTCTACATTCCGGCCGACCTGGCCTACGGCGAACGCGGTGCAGGCGCTCAGATCGGCCCGAACGAGACGTTGATCTTCGAGGTCGAGCTCATGGGCGTCGACAAGAGCGACGGCTCCAGCGAAGGCGGCGACGATGCCGCGCAGAGCGAAGAGGGCGGCTCCACCAGCGAGTAGCCCGTTCTGAGCAGCGGTCTGCCCGGCTGTTGGCGCAGAAAACGAAGCCGCCGACGTTCGCGTCGGCGGCTTTTTTCATGCCTGCTCGCGTTTCGGCGCGGCGCGGTTCAGTAGACGGCGCCGCCTTCCGATGCCTGGCTGCACTCGGCAAGGCCGCCGTCGCCGTCACAGCGGATCTTCTTGAGCAGGCGCTGCATGCGGTGGCTGTACCAGTCCTCTTGCCACAGCTGCTGGCGTACGCGTCGAGACATCGCGCGATACTGGCGTGTCCGGTCGGCATCGACCGAGACCCAGAGGTCGCCGCCAAGCGCTTTCTCGGCCTTTTTTGCTCGCTTAAGCGTGGCGTCGAACAGCTGGTCGCTCACCCAGGCGCGCGAGCGGGCGCCGAAATCATCCCCGAAGCGCTCGTGATGGATCACGATCTGCGCGGAAAACATGGCCAGCACGAAGTCGGCGATTCCGCCATCCGGTGTGATGCCCTGCTGCAGTTCCAGGGGCGCATAGGCGATGGCCGGGGCATGGGTCAGCTCGGCACTGCCATTGTTGAACAGCGGGCCCAGGGAGGCGATGCTCGCCGGCACCGGCGAGGCGCCGGCTTCCTCGGCGATCAGTCGCGAGGGCCGATCGTAGTCGAGGATGGCAATGCGCTTGCCGGCAAGCTTGTCCAGGCTGGCGAGGTGGTCGCGATCGCGCGCGAACAGGAACACCTTGCCCAGCGGGACGACCCCGGCGACCTCGTATTTGTCGGCGCGCATGAGTGCCGACGCCTTGGGGCCGGACATCACGCCCACTGCCTCGCGCAGGTTCGCGTAGCTTTGCAGGCCGCCGGCCATGTCCAGGCTACCGGCGAATTTCGCCAACTCACGGGTGCGTACGCCGGAGAGCATGGCCATGTCGCACTTGCCCGCCTTCAGATCGTTGGCGGCCACGGATTCGTCGGTATAGGCGCGGGTTTTGAGATCGTAGCCCCACTCGCGGGCCTGCACCGCATAGTCGTGGAACAGGTCGTAGACGAAGCCGTCCGCGCCGACCGGATCGAACATGCAGGCGCGCCGTGTTTCGGCGGCGGCTGCCGGGCTCGAAGTCGCCGCAAGTGCGAGCAGGCAGAGCCACCATAGACGGGTCCGATGTTTGATCACGATTTTATTTACGACTCGTATGTGAACAGTCGTACGCATTAGAATCGGCACGGCGCCAAGTCAACACTTTTTCACATCGGAAACGCCGCGCTCTGGTCTGATCATCAGATACGGCGCAGGGCCGCGATGGCCGCGTGCCGCGGGGTATCCGGTCAGGAGCGTTGTCGCCCTGAAAAGGGCGGCTGGCCGCGGTCCCGGTATCGGGCCCGCGGCAGCGCATTACATGACCGCTTCGATGCCCAGCTGGTCGAAGCCCTTGGCGGCATAGTTCTCGCGGAACATGTCGCGCAGCATCTCGGCCTGCTTGTCGTAGGCGGCCTTGTCGTCCCAGGTATTGCGCGGATTCAGGATCTCGGTCGGCACGCCCGGGCAGCTGGTGGGCATGGCGAGATTGAAGATCGGGTGGTTTTCGTACTCAACCTTGTCCGGGTCCAGGTCGCCGGCCAGAGCGGCGTTGAGCAGGGCGCGCGTGTGCTTGATCGAAATACGCTTGCCGACGCCGTGCGGGCCGCCGGACCAGCCGGTGTTGAGCAGGATGCAGCGCGCGTGGTGGGTTTTCATCTTCTCAGCCAGGATCTCGGCATAAACCGGTGGCTTCCGGGCCATGAACGGGGATCCGAAGCAGGCTGAAAACGCGGCCCTGGGTTCGGTGACGCCGACTTCGGTACCGGCGAGTTTGGCGGTGAATCCGGATACGAAGTGATACATCACGTCCTGGGTATCGAGAAGTGATACCGGCGGCAGCACGCCGAAGGCGTCCGCGGTCAGTAGCACGATTGTTTCCGGATGCGGGCCGCACGCGCCGTCAGCCACGTTCGGGTTCGCCGACAGCGGGTAGGACAGGCGCGTGTTCTCGGTGACCGATCGATCCGCGAGATCCAGATCCTGTGGGTCGGTATCGGCCATCGCCATGCCGGGCAGCGGTGGCACGTTTTCGATCACGCAGCCGGGGGTGGACAGAGCGGCCGCGATTACCGGCTCGGCGGCCTTGTCCAGATCGATGAGTTTGGCGTAGCAGCCGCCTTCGAAATTGGAAACGCCGTCGGCGGTCCAGGCGTGTTCGTCGTCGCCGATCAGTTCGCGGTGGGGATCGGCCGACAGGGTCGTCTTGCCGGTGCCCGAAAGCCCGAACAGAATCGCGCCGTCGCCGCGCGCGCCGACATTGGCGGAACAGTGCATCGGCAGCTCGCCCATTGCGGGCAGCATGTAGTTCATGACCGTGAACATCGTCTTCTTGACCACGCCGCAGTAGTCCGCGCGGCCCAGCACCAGGGCGATACGGTTGCGCATATCCACGATCACGGCGCGTTGGGCCCGGGTGCCGTCGCGTTCCGGGTCGCAGTGAAAGCTGGGTACGTTGAGCAACGTCCAGCGTTTGTCGCTCGGGTTGTCGACCGCCATTTGGTCGACGAACATGTTGCTCGCGAACAGCGCGTGGGTGGCGAACTCGCCGACGAAGCGATAGGGCACGGCATAGGACGCATCCCAGCCGCAGTACACGTCCTGTACGTAAAG
>Ga0136607_1000314_pt1 | contig 14614 bp, 11 predicted proteins | sample AntDeeMetagen681_FD_101381 | JGI IMG/M metagenome (GOLD analysis project Ga0136607, IMG submission 101381) | Saline lake microbial communities from Deep Lake, Antarctica - Metagenome #681 | ecosystem: Environmental > Aquatic > Non-marine Saline and Alkaline > Saline | place: Antarctica: Deep...
ACGGCGCCGGCCTGGCTGCGCGCGAGCGCGTCGGCGTGCGCCGCGTTTTCCGCAAACGCGATACAGCCGCCTTTGCCGGGTTCGAGCGCGCACACGCCGGTGATCGGAATCTCGCCCGCGCCGCGATACAGCTCGAGTTGGTAGCGCTGGGCCAGCGATGACAACGTCACCACGGGCGCCGTCGTGACCGCCATGCTCAATCCTCGAGTTCGGCCAGTATTTCGTCGGTCACATCGACGGCATCGCTGCTATAGAGCACGCCGTCGCCCAGGATCAGGTCATAGCCGTTGTCGCTGGCGTACTGGTTGATTTGGTCGAGGATGTCCTCGCGCATGTGCTCGAACTCCTTGCGTTCGGCGTCGGACACATCGTCGTTGTACTTGCTGCGCTGCATCTGCAGTTCGCGGCGGCGGTCGCGGATATCATTCTGCAGCGCCTCGCGATCGCTTTCGCTCATCACCGGCGCGTCCTGTTTCAGCCGCTCGCTGTCCTGGCGCAACGCGTCGGACTGTGCCTCCAACTCGTTTTTGCGCTTGGCGAACTGGATGGCCATGCTGCTTTTCGCGCGGCTGGCCTGCGGCGACTCCTTGACTACCCGCGAGACATCGACCACGCCGATGCGCCGCGCGTCGCCGCGCGCAGCCGTAGGCTGCGCGTTCGCGGCCGTCAGCGCGCCTGCGAGCAGCGGCGCGCAACACACAGCGCATACCCCTATCGCACGTTTGAGCTTGTTCATGCCATGCACCTGTCTGCACATGATAATTGAAACGCGTTAGCCCTGATATGTCATGAATGCGCGCGAGTCATGTAAAAACCGGGTCAGAGACCGACACCGAAGGAAAACTGAAAGCGGTCGGTATCGTCGTCCCCCTGGTCATCGACATAGGCGGCATAGCTTACCCGCAGCAGCCCGAAGAACGGCGTGAACCAGTAGAACGCCACGCCGGCGGACTTGCGCAGTTCGGAGGCTTCGAAATCGCTAGCATTTTCATAAACGTTGCCGACATCGTAGAACGCGGTCAGGCGGGTCGACTTGTTGTCCGATTCCAGGAAGGTCGGAATCACCAGCTCGCTCTGCAAGGTGGTCAGGAACTGGCCGCCATAGGGATTATCGAACGAGTCCCGCGGTCCGAGACCGCCGTTCGAGAAACCGCGTACCGAGCGCGCGCCACCGGCGAAGAAGTTGTCATAGGGCGGCACGTCCTCGCCCTCACCCCAGATATCGGTCTGGGCCACGCGCCCATCCATGGACAGCACGACCTTGTCCGACAACCCCGGCACCCAGGAGCCGACACGGAAGTAGCGCGTATGTTCCAGGCTCGTGTCGTAGTACTCGAGATCCGAACCCGGGCCCTTGATATTGAATTGGAACTCGGTATTCGAGCCGCGGGTGGCGAAGAAGCTGCGGTTGCGCGTGTCGCGTTGCCAGCCGGTCTGCAGCTCGTAGGTGGTCGCCTCCTTGCCGTTGTCGTCGATGAAATCACGTAGTTCGTTGGACAGCCGCTGCTCGCCGTTGCGGTTGACCGCGGAGTTGATCTCGTTGCGCTCGACGCCGAGGCCGGCACGGATCTGCGAGTACTCGGTGATCGGCAGGCCGAAGGTGACCGCGCCGCCGACCGAATTCAGATCGAAGCCGGAGCCGATCCGGATCAGCTGATCGGTGTTGCGGTAGAACCCGGAAATGGTGCGCGAAACGCCTTCGTCGGTGTAATAGGGATCGGTCCAGCTCGCGCCCACGCTCTTGGCGTAATCGTTGGTTTCGGCGCGCAGACTCAGGCGGTTGCCGGTGCCGCGGAAGTTGCTGTGCGAGACACTGCCGTTGATCAGAAAACCCTGGGCGTCGGAGAAGCCGACGCCGAACTGCAGCGTGCCGGCGGCGCGCTCGGACACATCGTAGTCGACGTCGACCAGATCCTCGCTGCCGGCCACCTTGTCGGTGCTGACCTGCACAGCCTCGATATAGGGCAAGCGTGCAAGCCGCGTGCGCGAGCGCTCCACGCCCCGCCGCGAGAACGGCGCGCCCTCGAACTGGCGCATTTCGCGACGTAGCGTTTCGTCGTTGGTTTTTTCGTTGCCGTTGAACGTGATCTGGCGCACATAGGCGCGCTTGCCCGGATCGATGAAAAACGTCAGATCGACCGTCTTGTTGTCTTCGTCGACCTGGGTCAGCGGGTCCACGTCGGCGAAGGCATAGCCGAAGTCGGCCAGCCCCGAGCTGATGCTGTTGGCCGAGGCGTCGACATCGCCGCGCGAGAATATCTGCCCCGGTTCGACGCTGACCAGTCGCTGCAGACTGGTCTGCGGCACGATCATGTCACCCGCGAACTGATAATCATCGATCGTGTACTGGTCGCCCTCATCCACGTTGATGGTCAGAAAGATATTGCGTTTGTCCGGCGACAGCGACACCTGGATCGAGGACACGTTAAACCGGATATAGCCGCGGTTCTGATAGAACGAGTTCAGCGATTCCAGGTCGCCCAGCAGCTTTTCACGCGAATAGCGATCGCGGCTGCGCCAGAACGTCAGCGGATGGGTATAGGCCGGTGAACTGGCCTGCAGCGCGAACACGTCACGCAGCTCATCGTCGGCAAAGTGCTCGTTGCCGATGATGTTGATGTCCTTGATCGAGGCAACCTTGCCTTCCTTGACCGTAATATCGATCGCGACCCGGTTGTTGTCCAGCTGCTCGATGCCGGTATTGATCGCCACGCTGTAGTAGCCGTTGGCATAGTACTGGCGCTGCAGCTCCTGCTCGAGCTGATCCACCAGCGAGCGTTTGTACAACTCGCCCTGGGCCAGCCCCTGCTGGGCCAGGGCCTCCTTGAGATCCTTGCCGCCGATGTTCTTGTTGCCCGAGATGCTGAAACGCGCGATTTCCGGGCGCTCGGTGACGTTCACGATCAGCGTGTTGCCTTCGCGCTCGAGCGCGACGTTTTCGAACAGACCGGTTTCGTAAAGCGCGCGAATCGATTGATGCGCGCGCGCTTCACTCAGGCGATCGCCCACCGACAACGGCAGATAGGTCAGCACCGTGCCCGGCCCCAGGCGTTGTACGCCGGTCACGCGCACGTCATCGACACGAAAATCGTAGCCGCCCTGGCCTGTCTGGCCTTGAGCCCATGCACTTACGCTGGCCAGACACAGAAGCACGGCGAGCGCGCGCACAACAAATACAGGCATATCAGGCAACCTTTGCTCTATTCAGATAATGATCGCGTACGCGCGGCCAGACGTTGATGGGTGGTTCACACGACGCTGCGCCGGGCACCGTGGTTTCAGTCATGGCCCAATCGCGATCAGGCATTCCCGCGCCACCGTATGACGCGTTTTGTGGATCATGTGCAGCAGACACACCGGTCTCCTCGTTGACTGTCGCGCGTGCCTTTTTAGCGGCACGAACGGCCCGGGCAGAACACTTTCGCTACCCCAGCAAGCGCACGATATCGTTATAAAAAGCCAGGCTCATCAGCATCAGCAGGGCGACCATGCCCAGTTGCTGGCCGGCCGTCTGGACAGCCTCCGACAAAGGCCGACCCCGTATCCATTCGATCGAATAATACAGAAGATGGCCGCCGTCTAACACCGGAATGGGCAGAAGGTTGAGCACCGCAAGACTCACGCTGACCAGCGCCAGGAACCCGACGAATGCTTCCAGGCCGATGCTGGCGGTCTGGCCGGCATAGTTGGCGATCTGGATCGGGCCGCTGACGTTACGCCACGATACATCGCCGATGACCATGCGCGCCATCAAACGCACGGTCAGCGCCGAGACTTCCCAGGTCTTGGATACTGCGGCCGGAATCGCGGCCAGCGGGCCCAGCTGGCGCGTGGTCTTCATCGCCTCCCAGGCTTCGGGGTCCACGCCGATCTGAGCGCCGAGGCGCCCCTGAGGCTGGCCCGCGGCATTGTCCACCGCGCTCAGATCGACCGGCACATCAAGATCGCGCCCGTCGCGACGAATCGCCAGCGTCACCCGTTCGCCCGGATGCGCCTGTATTGTCTTCACCAGTGCGCCGGGCGTATCCACGCGCGCATCGTTGACCGCGTATACCGCGTCGCCGGCCTGCAAACCGGCCTTTGCGGCCGCCGAATCGGCAACAACCTGCGCTATGCGCGGCGTTGCCGGCGGCTGGTAAGGCGTCAGCCCGAGCCGCGCGAACAACTGCTCGGGATCGGCCGGAACGTCGGTCAGATCGAGCGTGGCACTAGCGCGCTCGCCATTCGCGGTGCGCACGCGCAGGCTCACGGATTGGCCATCCAGACCGCCGTCGAGCAGTGCCAGGCGCAGATCCTGCCAGTTGTCGATTTGGCGCTGCCCCACCGCCAGGATCTCATCGCCGGCATGCAGGCCGGCCTCGGCGGCCACAGTGTTTTCGGGAACCGTGTTGATCATCGGCTTGATGCCGGCCACGCCGATCATGAACACCAGCCAGTAGGCCAGAATCGCGAACAGCAGATTCACACCGGGCCCGGCCGCGACGATCGCGATCCGCCGGGCCGGATGCGCTCGGTTGAAGGCATAGGGCTTGTCGGCGTCGGCCACCTCGCCATCGCGCTCGTCCAGCATCTTCACGTAGCCGCCCAGCGGGATCGCCGACAGCCAGTACTCGATGCCGCTGCGACGCCCGGTAAAGCCCCATATACGCCGGCCGAAGCCGATCGAATAACGCAGCACCTTGACACCCATGCGCCGGGCCACCCAGAAGTGCCCGTATTCATGGATCGCGACCAGCAGACCGATCGATACGATGAATGCCGGCACCGACATCAGCCAGTCAGACATGAACTGCTTTACTCCCACACAATAATGATTCAACCGGTTTGAACAACGGCCGCGCGAGCGTGGCAGCAGCCGCAGGCCATGTTGCCATGAATGCGCACTGCGGCGTTGTTACATGTGCACGAAGCCACCGCGGTTGGCCCATGCCCCCGATCACGTTCAGAGCGCGGCCGGCAGCCAGTGCAAACCGGCCACGAACCACGGCGCTGCGGCGAGCACGCTGTCCAGGCGATCGAGCACGCCCCCATGCCCCGGGAACAAGCGCCCGCTATCCTTGAGCCCGGCGTGGCGCTTGAACATACTGATGGTCAGATCGCCCACGATCGAGATTACCGCAACCCAGGCACCCAGCAGCACGAATACAATCAGCCGCGCCGGTTCGTAGCCGAGCACCCAGGCCCCCGCGGCGGCGAAGACCATGGCCGCGACCAGCCCGCCGACAGCGCCCTCCAACGTCTTGCCGGGGCTGACCGCCGGCGCCAATTTGTGGCGCCCCAGGGTGCGCCCGGCGATATAGGCACCGGTATCGGCGGCCCAGATGAGAAAAAAGAAAGCCAACAGCAGCAGCGCGCCCTGATCCGACTGGTGCAGATAAGTCACCGCGATGACCGGCGCGACCAGCACCAGCAGGCCGCTCGCGATGCCGATATCGGCCCGCCCCATGACCTCGGAGAAGCCGCCGGGAAAGCGTGTGACCCAATAGATTGCAAGCAGCCACCACACACAGGCCGCACCAATGAGCAGGTTGTCGATACCCACAAACCAGGCGCTGCTGCGCACCAGCGCGGCCAGGAAGATCAGCAGCGCCACCGTGAGCGTGAACACGATACGACCGCTATCGGTCAGACGCAGCAAGCCGCCCCATTCCCAAGCGCCCAGCAGCATCAGCACGGTGAAGATCGTGGTGATCGCCGCGGTGGGCAGATACAGCATGCCCAATACTGCCAACGGCACGAGCACCGCGGCGGTGGCAATACGGGTGGCGAGCATGGCGCGGCTACAGGCCAGGCACGACAGTCTGGGGCAGCTGCCCAAAACGTCGTTGTCGCTGCCCGAACCAGTCGATGGCCTGCGCCAGACTGTCGCTGTCGAAGTCGGGCCACAGGGTGTCGGAAAAATACAGCTCGCTGTAGGCCAGATCCCAAAGCAGAAAATTGCTCACCCGTCGTTCGCCGCCGGTACGAATGAACAGATCCGGATCCGAGAATCCGGCCAACGCGGTATGGCGCGCCAGCGCCTGTTCGTCGATGGCGTGTGGATCCAGGCGCCCGGCGCAGCATTCCTCTGCCAGGTGGCGCGCGGCTTGCACGATATCCCAGCGGCCGCCGTAATCGATGGCGATAACCAAATCGATCGCGCCGTTGGCGCGCGTGAGATGTTCGGCGTCGCGCATCTCGCGCTGCAGCGCTTCGGAGAAGTGATCGCGCTGACCGATGAAGCACAGCCGAACGCCGTTATCGTGCATTGCCGCAATCTCGCGCCGGATGGCGCGCCGGAACAGATCCAGAAGTACGCGCACCTCGGTACGCGGACGATTCCAGTTCTCGCTGGAAAACGCGAATAATGTCAGCGTTTTAACGTTCTGTTCTCGAGCACTTTCTACTATCGCGCGCACGGCCTGAGCGCCGGAACGATGGCCGGCCGCACGCGGCAGACCGCGACGGCTGGCCCAACGGCCATTGCCGTCCATGATGATGGCAACGTGTTCCGGAACTTTCATACGCGAGGTTTTGGTCTTGTCCGCGACGACGCGATCAGACCGTCATGATCTCCTGCTCCTTGTTCTCGAGCAGGCTGTCGATGCGGTTGATATGTTTGTCGGTGAGCTGCTGGATTCGCGTTTCGCCGCCGTGCTGATCGTCCGCGCTGATGTCCTTTTCGTTGACCAGTTCCTTGAGGGTAGAGTTCGCGTCGCGCCGGATATTGCGGATCGCCACGCGCGCATCCTCCGCTTCGGCGCGTATCACCTTGACCAGATCCTTGCGTCGATCCTCGGTCAGCGGCGGCAGCACGACCCGGATCACCTGACCCGCGGTCGACGGGTTCAGCCCCAGATCGGCTTTCATGATCGCCTTCTCGATCGGCTGCACCATGGTCTTTTCCCAGGGCTGGATGCTGATCGTGCGCGCATCCTCCAGCGAGATGTTGGCCGCCTGGTTGAGCGGCACTTCGCTGCCATAATAGTTGACCGTGACATGATCCAACAGGCTGGTACTCGCCCGCCCGGTGCGTATCTTGCTGAAATTCTCGCGCATGACCTTGATGGTCTTGTCCATGCGCTGTTCGGCATCGCTGTAGATTTCGTCAATCATGTGTTCTCTCTCGAATTCGCTTTCGTCGCGTCGTTGTCGACCAGCGTACCGACATCATCGGCACCGGAAACGATCCGCTTGAGATCACCGGCGCGGCTGATATCGAAAACCCGCAGCGGCATGCCGTTGTCGCGGCACAGCACGATCGCGGTGGTATCCATGACCGTCAGGCGCTGGTCGATGACTTCGTCATAGGTCAGATGTGTATAGCGCTTCGCACTGGCTTCACGCATCGGATCCGCGCTGTAGATGCCATCGACCTTGGTGGCCTTGAGCATCAGGTCGGCGTTAATTTCGATCGCGCGCAGACTGGCCGCCGAGTCGGTGGTGAAGAATGGATTGCCGGTACCCGCAGCAAAGATCACCACCCGGCTTTTTTCCAGATGGCGAATAGCGCGGCGACGAATATATTCCTCGCACACCTGATTGATACGAATCGCCGACATCACCCGCGCGGTCATGCCGGCCTGCTCGATCGCGTCCTGCAGCCCCAGCGCGTTGATCACAGTGGCGAGCATGCCCATCTGATCGCCGGTAACACGATCCATGCCACGACTAGCCAGGCCCATGCCGCGAAATATATTGCCGCCGCCCACAACCAGCGCGACCTGAACCCCGGCGTCGATAAGCTCCTCGAGCTCGCCGGCCAGGCGTTCGACCACCTCGGCACAGATGCCGTAGTCCGATTGCCCCATCAGGGCCTCGCCGCTGAGCTTCAGCAGAATACGTTTAGGGCTCGGCTGTTTCTCGCTCATTGTGTGGCGCGACGCTGCAACGGCATGTAGGACGGCTCCTGACCGACAAAGATAACCTACCTGTACGGCCGGTCATACCGACAGGTTGAAGTAAACCGGCTGGCCCGCTACGGGGGCGCAATCGCCACCGCCGAGCCGCCGGCCTTATGCGCGCATCAGACTGTTTTTTCGGCCTGCGCCTTGACCTCGGCGGCAAAATCTTCCTGCTTCTTCTCGATACCTTCGCCGACCTCGATCCGGGCATAGTCGGTCACGGTCGCGTTCTGCTGTTTGCACAGCTGTTCGACGGTGACGTCCGGATCCTTGACGAAAGGTTGGCCCATGAGCGTGATTTCGGCCAGGAACTTGCGCAGACGCCCTTCGACCATCTTCTCGATGATGTTTTCCGGCTTGCCGCTATCGCGAGCCTGAGCCATCAGCAGCTCTTTCTCGGCGTCGCGGCGTTCCTGCGGCACCTGCTCGGCCGACAGATGTGCCGGCGCGGTGGCCGCGACGTGCATGGCCAGATCACGGGCGAGCGTGCCTTCGCCGCCGGCGACCGCCACCGCACTGCCGATACGCGCGCCGTGCATATAGACGTCGAGTTTGCCTTCGCCGGCCTCGATCCGACGAAAACGCCGAATCGTGATGTTCTCGCCCAGCTTGGCCACGAGCGCGCGCCGCCTGGCGTCCAGGCTTTCGCCCCCTACCTCGATTTCGGCCAGCGCATCGACGTCGGCCGGGCCATGCGCGAGCGCGGCCTGCGCGGCCTGTTCGGCAAAGCCGACGAAGTCGTCGTTCTTGCCGACAAAATCGGTTTCGCAGTTGACTTCCAGCAGAATCGCCACGTTGCGATCGTCGGACAGCGCGGTCGCCACGCGTCCTTCGGCCGCGATACGCCCGGCCTTCTTGTCCGCCTTGGCCAGGCCTTCGCGACGCATGTTGTCGGCGGCCGCGTCGATATCGCCATCGGTGGCCGTGAGCGCCTTCTTGCACTCCATCATGCCGGCGCCGGTGCGTTCCCGCAGCTGTTTAACCAGAGCAGCACTTATTGCCATGATTCGTTCTCCGCAAAGAATAAGGTGACAGACGCGCCGGCCCGATCAGGCCGGCGCGACCGTGGTTACTTGTCGGCCTGCTTGGGGTCGACTTCTTCCGGATTCTCCGAGGGCACCGAGGCGACATCGCCCAGCGAGGCGGTCGCGGTCGGTTCGGATTCGCCCTGCGATTCCTGCATCACGGAGTTCTCGGTGCGCTCGCTGGCGGCCTCGGCCTCGGCCGGCTTGCCCGGCTCGTGCGCAGCACCCTGCTCCTGGACTTCGATCATGTCGTCGTCTGCGCTGCCGGTGAAGTCGCCCTTGCTGCCGCGCCCCGCGAGCACTGCGTCCGCGACCATTTCGGTATAGATACGAATCGCGCGGATGGCGTCGTCGTTGCCCGGGATCACCACGTCGATCTTGTCCGGCGAGCAGTTGGTGTCCACCACGGCAACCACCGGAATACCCAGCTTGCGCGCCTCGTCAATGGCGATCTTCTCGAAGCCCACGTCGATCACGAACAGCGCGTCCGGCAGGCTGGTCATTTCCTTGATGCCGCCGATGCCGCGCTCGAGCTTGTCGCGCTCGCGGTACAGACCGAGGGCTTCGCGCTTGTTGAGCTTGTGGATCGAGCCGTCCTCGATCATCCGCTCGAGATCGTGCAGACGCTGGATCGAGTTCTTCACCGTCTTGAAGTTGGTGAGCATGCCGCCCAGCCAGCGGTGATTCACGAACGGCATGCCGGCGCGCCGGGCCTGCTTGCCTACGGCTTCGCGCGCGGCGCGCTTGGTGCCCACGAACATGATGTTGCCGCCGTTGGCGGACAACCGGCTGATATAGTTGTATGCATCCTTGAACAGCGGCAGCGTCTGTTCAAGGTTGATGATATGGATCTTGTTGCGATGCCCGAAAATATACGGGGCCATCTTGGGGTTCCAGTAGCGGGTGCGGTGGCCGAAATGTACCCCCGCCTCAAGCAGCTGGCGCATGCTGGTCTGACTCATGGATTGTCTCCGGGTTGTGCCTCCGCGCATCCCATGAAACAACCCCGTGACGGTGTCAGGGGCACCCCGCTTCATGTGCCGATACGCGTGTGGATTGATTACAGAAAACCCGCGTTCATTCGCCGGTTTCTGGCGTCGCATTGCCGCGAACGCGAGCGGTTTATACCATAGCGGCCCTCGCCAGGCTAGCACCGATCGTGTTCCCGGCCGACTTTTCCCCGGACTACATAAGGACTGAAGACACATGAGCGTGACCATCAAGACCCCCGAAGAACAGGACAAAATGCGCGAAGCCGGACGCCTGGCCGCGCAGGTTCTGGACATGATCACGCCTTATGTGCAGCCGGGGGTGACCACCAACGAACTAAATGTCCGCTGCCACGACCTCATGGTCAATGAGCAAGACACCACGCCCGCGACCCTCGATTACCACGGCTTCCCGAAATCGATCTGCACCTCGATCAACCACGTCGTGTGTCACGGCATTCCCGGCGACAAAGCGCTCAAGAAAGGCGATGCGCTCAATATCGACGTGACCGTGATCAAGGATGGCTATCACGGCGACTGTTCGCGCATGTATTTCGCGGGTGAACCCTCGATCAAGGCGCGCCGACTGTCGGATATTGCCGAGGCCGCGCTCTACAAGGGCATCGACGTGGTGCGCCCGGGCACCACGCTCGGCGATATCGGCGCCGCGATCCAGGCGCTTGTGGAGTCACGCCATGCCTCGGTGGTGCGCGAATACTGCGGCCACGGCATCGGCCTGGGCTTTCACGAAGACCCCCAGGTTCTGCACTACGGCAAGGCCGGCACCGGCCTGCGCCTGGAAGCCGGCATGACCTTCACTATCGAGCCGATGGTCAATGCCGGCAAGCGCCATGTGAAAGTGCTGCCCGACGGCTGGACCGTGGTCACCAAGGATCATTCGCTCTCGGCGCAGTGGGAACACACCGTGCTGGTGACCGACGACGGCGTCGAAATCCTTACCCCCAGCCAATTGGAGGCCTGAGCTTGCGCTATTGCCCACCAGCGGCCGGCAAGCGATGCCGAACCACGGCAACGCTTTTCGGTGCGCCGGCATGCCCGCTCGTGCGCCCGGCCGCACGCTGATGCCTACCCCAACCGACTCCGCGGCACACGAGCGGACCGCGCTTGCGGGCTGGCAGGCGTTTTTGAGCAGCGTTGACAGCATCGACGGCGCCTCGGTCGCTCAGGCCCGTGAAAAGCTCGAGGCGGGCCGCGAGCGTATCGAGCGCGCATTCGCCGCGGGCGCGCGCGTGGAAGCGCTGGTCGGCGCGCGCAGCGCGCTGGTCGACGCGGTACTCGTCAATGCCTGGCGCGCGCTTGTCGGTACCGCCGGCGCCTGCCTGGTCGCGGTCGGCGGCTATGGCCGCGGCGAGCTGCTGCCGCGCTCGGATATCGACCTTTTGATGATCTACCGCGAGGGCATGCTCGACACCCTGGGCCCTTCGCTGGAACGCTTTGTGGCGCACCTTTGGGATATCGGCCTGGCGGTCGGCCACAGCGTGCGTTCGCCCGCCGAATGCGCGCAGCAGGCCGCACACGACATCACCATCATGACCAATCTCATGGAATCGCGGGCATTGGCTGGCGACGCGGCATTGTTTGCGGCCATGCGCGCTGCCACGTCTGTCGAGCACGTCTGGCCGTCGGCCGCGTTCTTCAAGGCCAAGGTCGAGGAACAGCAGGCGCGCCATCAGCGTTACGACGAAAGCGCCTACAAGCTCGAGCCCAACACCAAGGAGTCGCCGGGCGGACTGCGCGATATCCAGACCATCGCCTGGGTGGCCAAGCGGCAGTTCAACACCCGGACGCTCGACGGCCTGGTCGACTACGGGTTTCTCAGCGCCGGCGAGTTCAAGGAACTCAAGCGCGGCCAGGCGTTTTTGTGGCGGGTGCGCTTTGCGCTGCATACGCTTACCGATCGCGCCGAGGATCGGCTGTTGTTCGATCATCAGATCCAGGTCGCGCGGATGCTCGGCTATGAAGACGCCGAGAATCATCTGGCCGTCGAGCAGTTCATGCAGCACTATTATCGTAATATCAAGGCATTGACAGCGCTAAATGATATTCTATTGCAGCTGTTTTCGGAAGCGATCCTGCACTATGGCGAAAGCGAGCGCCCGCGCGCGATAAACGAGCGCTTCCAGGCGCGCCACGGCTTCATCGAAGTCACCGCCGACGATGTCTTCGTCAACACGCCCAGCGCGCTGCTCGAGATTTTCTATCTCATGCAGACCCGCCCGATGCTCACCGGTATTCGCGCCCAAACCCTGCGCCTGATGCGCCGCGACCGCTACGTCATAGACAAAAACTTCCGCGCATCGATTCATTGCCGCCGACTGTTCACTGAAATTCTTCGCCAGCGCAGCGGGGTCACGCACGCTCTGCGGCGCATGAACCGCTACGGCATTCTCGGGCGTTACCTGCCCGGCTTCGGCAAGATCATCGGGCGCATGCAGTACGACCTGTTCCATACCCTGACGGTCGACGAACACACGCTGTTCGTCATCCGCAACCTGCGTCGCTTGACGCTGCCGCGCTTTGATCACGAGCTGCCGTTTGCCAGCGCGCTCATGCAGTCGCTGAACAAGCCCCAGATCCTGCATATCGCCGGTCTGATGCACGATATCGCCAAAGGCCGCGGCGGCGATCACTCGGAGCTGGGCGCCGAGGACGCCCTGGCGTTCTGCACAAATCACGGTATTTCCTCTGACGATACCGAGCTGGTGTGCTGGCTGGTGCGCCGGCACCTGCTCATGTCCATGACCGCACAACGCCGCGATATCAACGATGTACAGGTTATCAATGAGTTTGCACGTGAAGTACGCACCCGCGCGCGGCTCGATCGTTTGTTCCTGCTCACGGTCTGCGATATCCGCGCCACCAACCCGAATCTGTGGAACTCCTGGAAAGAGACCCTGCTGGTCGATCTGTATACCAGCACGCGGCGCGCACTCGAGCGCGGCCTGGAAGATCCCCTCAACGAGGCCGAGCTGGTCGCCGAAACGCGCAGCGCGGCCGCGGCCCGGCTGGCCCGCGCGGGTGTGAACGGCGCCTGTTTTCATGGCATCTGGGCGCGCTTCGACCCGGATTATTTCCTGCGCCACAGTCCGGAGGAAATCGCGCGCCAGATACGTGCGATCGTAGCGCATGACGGCCACGGCCCGCTGGTCATGCTGGCCGAAATTTCCGACCAGGGCAGCACGCTGTTCGTCTACACCCGCAACCGCAACTATCTGTTCGGGGTGGCCACGGGCGTGCTCGCGCAGCTGGGGCTGTCGATCCTGGATGCCCGGATCAGCACCACCAGCGACGGTTACACGCTGGACACCTATGTCGTGCGCGACAACGCCGGCCAGCCGATCAACGACGCCTATCGACGCCGCGAGATCGAAAACAGCGTGCGCCGTGCGATCGCCGATCCCGGCGTTGAACGGATCGACGTCACCCGCCGTGCCTCACGCCGCAGCCGCTACTTCAACGTGCCCACGCAGATCTATTTCAGCGACGCGCCGGAGCGCGACTGTACCGTCATGGAAGTCGTCACCGCCGACCAGCCCGGCCTGCTTTCGTTGATCGGCGACATGTTTCATCAATTCGGCATCCTGCTCGAAAACGCCAAGGTCGCGACCATTGGTGAGCGCGCCGAAGACGTTTTCTTCATCACCGACAGCGCCCACGCGCCCATACGCGACCGCCAGATGCAGGCGCGTATTCGCGATGCGCTGACCACCGAACTCGACAAGAACGGCCCATGAATCCACGGCTCGACGCGCTTGCGCCCTATCCCTTCGAACGGCTGGCCGCACTACTGCGCGATATCACGCCCAGCCGCGAACACGATCCTATTTCGCTGGCGATCGGCGAACCCCGGCATGCGCCGGCGCGCGCGGCATGCGAGGCGCTCGTCGCGCAGCTCGATGGCGTAGCCCATTATCCGTCGACGCGCGGCAGCGAGGCACTGCGCGCCGCAATCGGCGACTGGCTCAGTAATCGCTTCAATATTGCGCGCCAATCGATTGATGCCGAACGTCATATACTGCCGGCGGCGGGCACGCGCGAAGCGCTGTTCTCGTTCGCGCAGGCGGTTGTTGATCCATCCAAATCCGGTGCCGCGGTCGCGATGCCTAATCCGGGCTACCAGATCTACGAGGGCGCAACCCTGCTGGCCGGGGCCGAACCGCTGTATCTGCCCTGTCTGCCCGAGACAGATTTTCTGGCCGACCTGGACGCGCTCGAGCCCACCGACTGGGATCGGGTGCAGCTGCTCTATCTGTGTTCACCCGGCAACCCGACCGGCGCGGTCGCCGATCGTGCTTATTTCGAGCGCGCCCTGGCGCTGGCCGAAAAGCACGATTTCGTGATCGCGTCGGACGAGCGCTACAGCGAGATCTATGCCGACGAGGCCGCGCCGCCGGTCGGCCTGCTGGACGTCGCCCACGCTCAAGGCCGCGCGGATTTCGAACGCTGTGTCGTTTTTCACAGCCTGTCCAAGCGCTCCAACCTGCCGGGGCTGCGCTCCGGCTTCGTCGCCGGCGACGGCCGTGTTCTGGGCGAGTTTCTACGCTATCGCACCTATCATGGGGCAACGCTGGGTCATCATGTCCAGGCCGCGAGCATCGCCGCCTGGCGCGACGAGGCCCATGTGCGCGATAACCGAGCCCGTTATCGCGAGAAATACGACGCCGTGATGCCGCTGCTCGAACCGCTGTGCGACGTC
>Ga0136607_1000326_pt1 | contig 14295 bp, 18 predicted proteins | sample AntDeeMetagen681_FD_101381 | JGI IMG/M metagenome (GOLD analysis project Ga0136607, IMG submission 101381) | Saline lake microbial communities from Deep Lake, Antarctica - Metagenome #681 | ecosystem: Environmental > Aquatic > Non-marine Saline and Alkaline > Saline | place: Antarctica: Deep...
TCTACGCCATACACCTTATAAGCGTTGTTCCAGTTTTTAATGTCGTCATTTGTAATCGCTCCCGCAGGCGCGGTTTTTTCTAATTTATTAGCTAATACATTCCCCGCCGTATCCGCAATTGTGTCTGCTGTTATTTTAGTTGCCATCTTTTTTAGTTTTTACCAGTTATTTTGAATTATCGCCACCCACGCATACGTTGCAGCCCCAGACTGCATACACATCTCAGCATAAGAGTTGTTGCCGCTTTTTCTGTATCGAATAGTCCCCTCATTAACCGCCGAAGCCACCGCCGCAACATCTATCGCCTTAGCACCTTCTAAGACTATATTACCATTTGCGTCTGCATATTGGCCATTAACCGTCAAGAGTAACGTTCTCTGCATCCCACTTCCTGCTCTAGGAAAAACGAAGCTGACATTTTCTGTTTGAGAGGAGTCTATGGCAATAGTAGCAGTCCCCCCCAGCCCGCTTCTTAATTGCATATATCCTCCGGAACCAGAACCAGTGCTAACTGCTAATAAAAGACTGGCGTTACTCTGTCCTGATATAATCAGAGCGACTTTTCCAACAGGATTTAATGTAATTGTTTCCGCTGAAACCGAACCTTTTTGCAAAACCTGTGTAAGCGTAGGAGTTGCTGCGTCTAACTGACCCTTCGTAACTAAATGATTACTACTAACTCCATTAGGACTTTCTATCGGGTCGGTAACGGATATATAACGAGGTCCATCCTCACGCATAGAAATATTAACCGTATTCGTGCCTAAACTAAACGCACCTTGTGAAGGCGCTAAGTCATTCAACCTAAACGATATATTACCGCTAGACTCGTGCCTGTGAATTATACTAGTCTGATTAATCTCGACGCCCGTATAAGGGGTAGTTCTTCCAATAGCCAATGTGCCCGTCTTAACCTCATTACCCGTCTTATGCAACACATCAGCATCATTAGCTTTCAAGGTGTTCAACGTTTTCCCCATTTCAGCAGTCAACGCCTTCGTAACGCCACCCGTAGTCAAATCATTCACAAGTATCGTCTCCAGCGAAGTCTCCACTTGCTTAATAGCGTCAACAATTTCTTGCACGGTATCAAGGTTAACATCATCAGAGGTCAACAAGGTATTAATAGCATTTACCTGACGCTGTAGCTCAAGACCCATCTCAGCACTCAACACCGCATTAATCCCGCCTGTAGCAAGATCATTCACAATTGATAAATACTGAGCTGCTATTTTTGTAAACTCATCAAGCGGTGCATAACCACCCGCTACGCCTTTTTTATTTTTATCTTCTTTAGCCCCAAACTCCGCAGCGTGAGCCTGCGCATCCGTTAAATGCGAGGTAAAAGCTCCCGCATCTGCTTTGCCTTCTAATATACCATCAATGCCCTCAATATCTGAGGCTGGAAGTTTCTCCCCTTTCCATAGAATCGAGTCAAAGAATGACCAGAACTGTGCCTGTGTTGGTTTTAAACCCGTTTTAAACCAATTTTTAACTGTGTTTTTATCTGCCATTATCCTACGTATTTAATGTAATGTACCACGCGGTACGGGTTCATAATTGAAAACTCTTGACCGCTGCCTTTAAGGTCGGTCTGAAAAGGCTCTAGTATATTGTTTTTATTCAATGCTCTCACGCCGTCACCGCTGGTAGAAACTTCTTGATCTAGTTTATAACGGCTGTAAGCGTGACCGTGTTCCGGCATTTCATCAATGGTAAGCGTCTTGCTTTTTGCGCCGCCCGTTTTACCTACTACATCAAAACTAGCGTCTGTACCGTCAAAACCAACAGCCATCTTCCCTGTCATTGGTAAATGTTCTTGCCATCCCGCAGGTATTTCATTAGCGGGTCTATCCCACAAGGCAATTAAACCAACAGGAATATTACCCACAATTGGGCGTGCTTCTAGCGCAGCGATTCTAGTAACTAAAGCGGCAATGCCCTTAGTCTCAAAACCGCGCTTAAAGTCAGCCCAATCCATCGCACCCACGCCAGCACCAAAAGTTACATATCGTGTCTTAACTGCTGGGTAGTGGTTTCCGTTTTTATAAATCAAATTAGTAACATCCTCTTTGACGATTACCTTAGTCTGAGTAAGCCCACCGCGAAACTCAAAGAGCTCACCCGCTATAAATACAGTACCGTTAGTAACACTGGAGCCGTTAACTGTACAGCCTGATATAATGGACTTATCGCCCACAATAGAACCAAAGGCGTTAAACAATGAAAAGGCAGTTTGTAACCTATCCAGAGACGCTTGGTTAAGCGGAAACCCGTTTATAATGCTAAAATCTGTTTTGTTCATATCGCTATTATTTTGTAAATTTTTCCTGCTAGTTTGTAAAAATCTAGGGTAACAATTATTTCGTTTGTTTTTGTACTCAAAATTCCACTTGGGACATAGACTACAAAGTCTACCAGCTCACCCGCTTCGCTATAATCTAAATCCAGCCACATTGTGTCCAGGTAATAGTCTAAATTTTCGGCGGGAGTAAATATATAGTCGCCGCTTAGTTCCGGCACTTCATCAATATAAATCCGCCTTAAATCAGGATCGTATCTATCATTCAAAACCCCTCTCAAATAACACCTTTGGCCATTGTACGAAAGCTTCAATAAATTAGCAGCTCGCATTTGTTCCCACCTATAATGCAACGACACAACCGGAGCAATCATCGCCTTGATGTAGCCAAACAATACCGGCTTACGCAGGAACGTGGGCAGCAGCAAAAGAATGAGCCTGTCAAAATCTATTTTATACCACATACGTTACGTTATCAAAATTTGGAACTACAAAATACCCACTCTCTGGAACCGTCTTCACCGTGATGGGTTGCGCCGGTAAATAGGTATTCGTATTTATGTCAATTATTTGAGATTGTGCATTAATAATATGCGGGATTTTCACCCCGTCCACGCGTTGCAACTTATCTACGAGATGCGCCAGAACTAGCTCACCATTAAACGGCAATTCTTTCATGTATTCTAAAATCGCATCTTCTACAGGGTAATTTCCGTTGATGATGCTCATACCGCTTTCATCCAGAACCAAAGCATCTCTAAATATTTGCAGGTCTAAAATCAAGATATCTGGCAAGTGATTCACAACTATGTACTTCACACCACAGTCGGCGATTTCTTGAATGTAAGCGTCAAAGGATGCTTTTTGTGGCGCGCTTATAGGTGCCAAAACTCCCGCAGTCTCCGAGGCTATTTTTATCAACAGCTGTCCCGCATTTTGAGTAACGGCACTGTATTTTATAATTTTAGAATCCTCTATCTGGTCAGCGGTAAAGCCTGTATTGTCGTACTTATCCGTATCAGCAATCAAGTCAAAGCCGTATTGAAACGCTTTCGCTTTAAAGCGGTACCAAGATGGACGGTGTGCCATTTTTTGCTCAATAATGTCATCGACTTCCTTTTTATGGGTGTCGAAAATTTGCTCTAATAAATACATCGAAAAAGAAAGGATGTCAAAGACCAAGTTCTCAAAACTCACTTTCGAAAAAGCATCAGCAAACAATGTCCCTAGCGGGAAGCCGTAAGCAGTCGCCAATGTTTCATTAGCCATAAAGGCCGTTGTCATTTCTAATTTTATGTCTGTTCTATTTCTTGCCATGTCATTGCGAGGAACGAAGCAATCTCGTTCCAATATTTAATTAATACTATCCTACTATAAATGTTGTGCCTATTGCCATTGTGCCTATTCCTAAAGGCTCGTTAAAATCGTATGCGTCCACTAAAAACTCCGATGCGGGTCTATTTTTAACCCCAAACAAAGCCACAATCGACTTGCGTTGTACCTCAGGAAACAAAACCGCTTCACCTATTGCTAGTGTGTCAGTAATCGAAAGACCGTTTAAGAGCGTGAAGGCAAAAGCCTGTTCTACATCTCCAGTGCTTTCAATCGCTTTGTCAAAGATGCTTTGACCCTGGTATATAATTCCCTTACTCATAATTAGCGACTATTTTTAAAGGTTTGTTTTCGAATAAATCCAAAGTCTCGACTACTAAACCATCTTTTGTAAAATGCTCTCTTATCTTGTGGCGATACTCTAAGTAGTCAGAACTAAGAGCGAGGTCTCCAAGACCTACACCCAGATCAGGACTAAACTTAAACTCGCCTTGCTGGGCAATTAGAATCGAAGCCTTGTTTTGTTCCAGCGTGTCACCTACCACTAATCCCTTTGCAATCTTGCCTGAAGCATCAAGCACAACCAGAACCTTTAAGTCTAGGACTTCGCCGTTGTCGTTGTTGTCATTATATTGAATGCCTGTTGATTTCATTTAATTGCTGTTTAAACCTATTTTAAAAGGCTATTAATCTTTGTCGAAAACTGAGTTACCATTGCCACTACATCGGGTGTGATAGTTCCACTTGGAGCATTTGGCGCAAGCACACCTACTTTTAAATTGGTCAATATGTTAGCCAAATCAGTAAACAAATCCTTCAAGCTCACGCTCTCATTTTCGATACTCACTTTCTTGTCCACGCTGTCAAAAGCGACTTTTAATCCGTTTTGCGAAAAGCGAAACTTTGCCACCTGATCGACTTTTAAAACATATAAATTAGAAAGGGTTCCATCGCCACTCAAGACCAGAACCGCAGAACCAATGACCGGCTCAAGCAACAAATAATCAACGCTATCAGTAATCGTTGCATTTAGCTTTACCTCTGACAGTTCTAAACCGCTAACTAACTTTATCGAACAGCTATCGCCATTGACCGCCGTAACCGTTCCCACAATAGGGTAGTTCGGATTTGCATTGACAACTTCCTGAAGCTTCTTTTTTATTTCGGCTATTTTATCGCTCATAGTTTTATTCCTGGTGTAATAGTTCTTATGCCTCCGCTTTCGCTAAAGTTGGTTTTTACACCTACTATATAATAGGTCCCATCCTTATATGGGTAGTCTTGATCTTCAATTATTGCCGAATAAGTAGGCTTCACAAAAGGAACTAACCAGCCGTCAAACGAACCGCTGTAACCGTCAAAACTGTTTTTTCTTAAAGAAGCATCTGCTACCTTCTTCATATCAGCCGCAGTCATGGGGCCCACTTTTAGAGTAATCTTTTCACCGCCCGTTGTTCCGGTAGTAATACTACTCACTACGCCTTTGCTGTCAGTACTTTCAACTGTAACCTCCACCTTCTTATCAATGGCTTTTTTATATTCTAGGGTGCTTTTCTCAATGTTTTGTTGCATCGAGTAGCGCACGGTTCCCGCTTTCTCTAAATAAGGCGGGTGTATGTGCAACACCTTATTTGTAGTGTCAAAATAAATATTAGCCTTAGTTTCTTCCTGTAGCTTTTTCAAGACATCAAAACCCGTGGCTTGATGGATGACAAACTTTTCATAGCTTATGTCGTAATCACACGACAGCGAGAAAGTAGGATCTATTTTATCAATTAAATACTGAGCAATACTTTTCAATGAACTTGGTTTGAGCTCTACATCTGGAACGCCTACGCGAAAGAGAAACAAAGCATCTTCACATACAATTTTCAGCGTACTGTCATTTGTGGTGATGTCCTGGACAAATCCCTCAAACTCTGTAACAAGATTGCCGTCATAACCCAGCTGAATTAAAACCCCGCAGCCTCTAGTGATTTTATCCTCAAGATTCAACACCTGATTCATTACCGCTTCTGGCAATACAATCGTAGCCGCATCTGCAAGGTTGTCTACTGAGCACACAATTTCGCATTCAGCGAGAAGACCAAGCTTGTATTTCTTGCCTTCTTTGTCAAATACGATATTCCAGTCCATTGTAAACATTAGATTTCCATTAAGAGGTTGTAACTATAATCAGAGCAGGCTTTAATCTCGTATGCCTGTACATTTTCGCCTTTGGTAAACGGAAAACTAAAATCATCAACGACAATCTTATGAATCCCTAACAACTCCAGCGGTGGACAATGCACTAAAATCTCCTTAGAGTTCGTCAACACCTTTTTCAATTTCTCAAAATCGTCTTTAGGGTAACAATCTGCATAACTTCCTTTTTCAATACGCCCCATTAAAACCCCAGTAATGGTAATCTCATAATCATCTTGCGACCACCTCTCCTTAATCGTTCCGGTTAACTGGTCTTTTTTATCTTCCGTCCATTTTGCTACGCGTCTTTTTGCAATCACATTTTTACCTGCTATGCTAATTAAGGGCTCATAAGGCAGCCTAAAATAAGTCTTGCCGTAGTCTATAGACATCGACAACGGGAAAAACTGCTTCTCCTTGCTTACCTGCGTGTCCGCCTGCCATAGATTTGAATAATCCTCTGCCGCTACATCTACCACAGCCTCGCTATTGCGAAAAGGCAAAAACGGTAACGGCGGCAATACGTGTTTCATCAACTCGTTTTGAACGGTTGTCAAGCGCGGGACCATCTCTACAATTTTAGAGCCTACGAGCGAAGCAAATAATATATCATTGTTATCCATTAGCTTCCTGCTGTTGTGGCCATTGCAAGCAGTCGCAATAATGCGTCCTGACTTTGCTCTGCCATTTGTTGAGAACTATCTTTAAAATCTTTTCCTTGTATCGTCAGCTGTCCTATTAAACTTTTTAGATCTATATTAATGACAGTGTTTTTTGTTCCGCCTGTGGCAACGGCTTCATTAGCTTTTGTTTTTCCTGCTTTACCGCCCGCAGTTCCAGCGACACCACCACCTCCAGCACCACCACTTTCTACCATTCCGGGAACAGTAGCAGGAGAAATACCTTCGGTTGTTTTCTCGGCTGCTTTTTTCCATTTAACCGACTGTCCCGCTAGGACAAATTCACTTTTGGCGGCAAGCCCTAACTTGGCAATCTTTGTAGCTCCATCAATCACAGCTCTTTTTCGCGCTTCAGTATCGGCATTGATTTGAGAAATCATCGTTTGATTAGCAGAACTGTCTCCTAATCCCATTGATTCCTTAAACTCAAACCAGCCTTTTTTGATGATATTAATACCTATCATAATGCCGTTGACCATCGTGCCAAAGTAAAACTTCACACTTTCTACATACGCCTGAAACAATAGTTTCGCGCCGTTTACAGTGTGTTTCCACGCATTACCCCAGCCCTCAGTGCTCGTGACTACCCACGCAATTGCGGCAATTAAAGCCATCACACCTATAACGATAAGCACCACAGGATTGACAGCCATAACCGCATTAAATGCCGCTTGAACTACCGTCCATCCCGCCGTAGCAGTAGAGACTACACCCGTCCATAACGCTTGCAGTTTTGTTGCAGAGGTAAGTGTCGAAAACACTTTCCCAGCACCGCCCATAATAGGAATCAAGTTCCCAAAATCGCGCGCCGTATCACCTAAAACCGATGCGTACCCAATTAATCCATTGGTACCATTAAACAAGGAGATTTTAAAATCATCTATTTGAGCCTGTAGTCTTTTGTTTTTCTCGGCTGGTGCCTCCATAACAATTGCCGCCTGTTCATAAGCGGTATTGGTTCCGGTAATGGCAGCAGTCAATCGCTCCTGTTCGTCAATACCGCTAAGCATCGCCACAGCAGCATTACTGTTTTCTTTACCAAATAGCTTTGTTACCAGTGCGCTGTCGTGCATGATAGAGCGCAACGGCTTCATTCTGTCAGCTAGTGAGAGTGTTTTATCGCCTAATCTGTCAATGTCAACTCCCGCAGCTCCTAACTCTTGCTGTACGTCTTTTGGTAAAAATCGCCCTTGTGATAGGGTAGCCATCATATTACGTAATGCCACACCACCTTCAGAACCTTTTTTACCTGCTTTGTCTAATACTTGAAGTGCCGCATTAGTTTCGGCAAAAGAAACATTAGCCACTTTGGCTGCCATTCCTGACTGTTCCAGGGCGGCTTTTATTTGTGGCAATTCCGCAGATCCTTCTTGAGCAGCGGCAGCCATGATATTCATCATGTCGGCCATTTCCTTACTCGCTTGTATCGGGTCAGCAGTAGAAACTTGGTATTGATTCATGGCCGTGGTCAACACTTCAGTAGCGGCGGCAGTATCTCCACCCATTAACTTAGAAGTGATTGCCACGTTTTTACCCATCGCTTGTAAGGCAACGGGCACTTTACCTATTTCTGGGCTTAATTGCGAAAGGATCAATTTATAAGCTTCAACTCCATCAGCAGCAGAACCACCAAAGGTCTTAGCACTTTCCCTCGCATAGCCTTCTATCTCTTTTAACTTTTCACCCGCAACTCCCGTGATGGCTTGCAGGTCATACATATTTGTACTTAAATCAAGTCCGGGCTTGTTCAGGGTGTTTAATCCTGTGGCCACACGATCCACCTGATCTAATATCGAAGTCAGTTTTATAGTGGCAATATCACGTTGCATATTCCCAAAAGCTTTACCAAAGGTTTTGTCCATATTCACCGTGCTGTGCTCTATTTTATCAACAGAGGCGTTCAGCTTATCCATGCCCGCAGTTACCTTTTGCGCATCAGATGTGATTTTGAATATGTAGTTGAAAACGTTGTTCATTGCTTAGGGTGTTGTATTTTCAGATTGTCTAATCCATTGTAAGTCTTGAAATCGTGCCGCCCATTCCGTATCACTTAAACCGTCTGGGTCTTGGATGTGGAAATAATAGCGAAGTTGTGCGTTGGTGATTCTAATCCAATCGTCTTTTTCAACTTGCGCTGCGGCTACAACTTTACGAGCTCGGCTTCCTTTACTACAATTAACTGCGATAGCGTACCGCTTACTGCAAGGAAGTAGTCGTCATTGGTTTTCAATTCCTCGTCACCACCTAACCAACAATTAGTCAGGATTACTTCATTGAATTTCATTGGGTCTTTTGTTCCAATGGTCGAAGCAAAGCTCAATGTCTTGCGATCTACTTTGCGCAAGTAGCCTATTTTATCCTCTACGACAATGGCGAAGATTTCGCCGTGTTGTGCTTTCCAAGCTTCTATTTGTTCTGGTGTCGCTTGACCGCTTTTTGGTGTTGTTGCTGTTGGTTTCATTTCTTTGTTGTTGTTTTTGTTCTAAAAAAAAAGTCCCTCCCTAATAGGAAGGGACTTTTACATATTAATTCTCTTAATTTCTTACACTTGATTCTGAACACGCAGCGCGACAAATGGAAGTGTGATCTCCATAAACTTGTCTCCTTGCTTCAGCTCCTTAGAAGTCTCTGTAAATCTCAAGCCTACAATTCTATCTTTTACAATAGCATCAAGGTTTAAAGGATTCCCAAAAGCTACCAGAGCATCTAATGAAAGTGACATAATACTGCCTTTTCCAGAAGTTACCAGAGCCTCATATTCTGACTGCAACATAGTCACCTCACCGGTTACGGCTGAGTTTCCAGATTGTATTGAGTGTGCATCACGCCCTTTGGCATAAACTGCCTCACGCTCTATTTTTTCAGCGTATTTAATCGCTCTAATTCCTGTTACGTCACGACCTCCTAAAATCAATGTAAGGTCAGCCCATTCATATTCTCTACTATTAAAAGCCATATCTTAATTAATTAGAAGTTACCGGCACAAATCCAAGAGGAACATCTATCCATCTATTGGTACCTTTAGTTTTTACTTGCAATTTTGCAAACTTCAGTGTCGAAGTCGAAGTGACATTGTTAGTCAAATCCATCTTACAAATCACACCTCTGTCTTTGGCATCGCTTGGGTCAAACGACAGCTCACCGTTAGCAGTCATTTGTTTAAAAATCAAGCTCTCGACTTCATTTTCAACGATTCCCGCATAAATAGGCGACAATGTACCGTCATTGTTTACTGTGTTGTCATCCAAAAGGAAGTCTAAACAAGCAGTATAAGCTAAGCGATACGCTTTATCAATTACTCTACGGCGTGCCGCATAATGGTAATCATCAGCAACCTCACAAGCAAGGGGATCATCTGTAAAGAAGTAGCCCGACTTTCCTGTATGTTGTCTAAAAGTCACAAAGCCTTTGTCGTGCAATGCTTCCACATCATACTGCTCAGCTGGTGTGTCTTTTACATAAGCAACTAAGTTAGACAGCGCACCGTCTCTCACTTTACCTATGTTTACATGAACAGAAATTTTAGCAAAGCGACCCGCGATAATTCCAACCGCAGCACCTTTGGACGCGCTCGTTCCTGTGCGTTTCTCCGTATCGCCCAGGGCAATCATCACACGGTTAAAACTTGCCGTACTTAGATCAGTAAGCGCTACTTTGTCGCCATCAAAAGCATAGCCTTCAATGATTGTGAAAAAGGGTGCATACTTACTAGCGGTGTAGTTCACTGCTAATTGCTGTGCTAGGTTTGTCGCTATCATCACATCAGCGTCAATCGCTCCTGCTGGAGTTACCACATACGCTCCTGAAGGAGAGAAAGCAGTAAATAGGAAACGCAATTTACCGTTTGCACTATCAAGCAATTTTTCAACTGGTGCTTTTCCTGTCACTACATCAAGAGTGAACCAGTCACTTACTTTGGTCGTTTTGGCAAAGCCCATCAACCACAACTCTGTACCTTCGCCAGCCTCAGCATAAAACTCTTTCAAAGTTTTGTACAAAACATGATTATCAACGTCTGGGATAATCCCCAAAGTCGCTACATCAGTCATGCTTTTAATTTGGTAGGGCGTGTTAAGTAAGAACGTAGTTCCTACAGCGGTTGCGCTCGCAAGCAGTCCCGCCGTGCCATCAGGAAGGTCAACTACTTGACCTAACTGACCGTTTTGAAATTCAATATTGATTCCTGGTAACATATTACGCTTGGTTTTTTTCGGTTAATTGCGCCTCAATCGCATCAAGGATAACAGCATTTGTAGCCGTTGGGTCAATTGCTAGATCATTATCTGCTGCAAACTCAATAAGCTGCGCTTTGTTGAATTTACTGATATTCACTTTTGTTGGTTCTGCAGCTGCGTCACCTTCAATTCCTTCAACTTCTTCGCTTTCGACTTCAATTTCTTCAATTGCAACTCCCGGAGGTGTTACCGTTTTATCTTCTAATGTTCTAGCGTGATTGATTGCATTGGTTTCTGTGTAGAACTCCGTGCCATCACTTGTCTTGAAATACTTACTGTTCATAATGGTTAAATTTTAGATTTTATAAATACCCATCCGGCAATGATTACAGTGATTAGGGTGTAGACCCAAAACATATTAATTTGTAACTCCTGCAAGAAGGTGAGTTTGTTCACTTCTATAGGTGGCAATTGCTCCGTTTTATTCTCGCTCTCGAATGTATTTTTATATTGAGCAAATAACCGTTGTGCTTCGGCTTCACAATCTACTTTTAGTATGTTGTCCTGGAGACGAAGCTTTGGTATTTTTAATTTTCTACCTGCTTCGCTCTGGACAATATTCTTTAGGACTGGCTTTCCGTTCTGGCATTCGATTAATGCCACGATAGAGCTGCTGTCTTTTTCGATTTTAAAAACCGTATCATGTACTGTTACGATCTTTGTCTTGATGGTTTCATTCTGCAACACAATGGGCTGTTTGCTTCCGCAGTTGACCATTGTGAGGAGAACGAACAAACAACAAAATATGAGTGTGATTTTTTTCATAGTCGTATGAATCCTCTAATTGTCTTGATCTCTCGTTTGCGTCGGCATACTTCATAGCCTTCGCGGCTTCCTTCGTCATTAGTATTGCCTTCGATGGTGTGTATCTTAGTACCTACCACTTTTTCGACAAAACCCGTATGTCCCATTCCTTTGCCAAAATCCATTATAAAAATGTCTCCCGCTTGTGGTACCTTACATACTAAAGAAGGGTTAGCATTAAACTGGGCTAATACACCGGCTGTTTTCTTTAAAGGGTTTTTAACTGCTGTTTTAAGAGCCGCTTGATTCACTACCCAATAGACAAATGCCATGCACCAGGCGTAGCCTTTACCAAGTCCTACGCTACGCAAATAAATCTCAACCTCTGGACCCGCGTTACTGCCCTTTGGAATTTCCCTTACTCCTAGTTGAGTAATGGCTGTGCTTATAGTTGTTGTTGCTAGTGGAGTCATAATGCTTTACCGTTAAGTTGTTTGTATTTCCTTAGTTCGCCAGTAAGGAGCTCCATTTCTCCAATCAAATGCTCAATCCTGTCATCCCTTTCTTTTATCCGTAAGTCTCGCTTTTCTATCGCGACAATCGACTCCTCCAGTCGCTTACTCATATCATCCAAAAGGTTTTGATAAAAAGTAGCCGATTTGATTTCGTTGTCAATCTCGGTGGACTTGGTGTTTGCTTTGTCTTTATTCCACTCCAGGACTTTCATTCCTAGCGCTGTTAAAAAAGAAGCTATAGCGGGTAACAGTAAGGATTCTAACATCAATTGATTTTTAAAAAATGGCTCTCACGAATGAGAGCCATTCATTTATACTAAAGGATTGCTCCAATCCATTTTGCTTGAAACGGCACTGCAATAAAGTAGTGACGGTAAGCTAACTGGTTTGTTTGCGTCGATGGGTTATCAGCAGCAGCAGTAAAATACTGTTTAGTATTTCCTGTTTTCTTAGCGATATTGTCCTTAACGAAAGCAATCGAACCTTTTTTATCAGTTCCACCGTGAACAGAACCGTATGCTTTTTTCACTCCCGCAGCATAGCTTGGCATATTCACGTACTGGAATATCTCAAAACCTGCAATCATAGGAGCTACATCGCCCGTTCTATAATTCACTAACTGATCGCCAAAGTTCTTACGATCTCTCAACAAATCATTGTAGTGGTCTGAGTTCAAAACCAATCTTCTACCGTCAACAGGACAGCCGTTAATCTTGTCAAAAGCCTCTTTTAAAGAAACTAAATCCTCATACACTAATCTCAATCTTCCACCCGGAGCAGCCTCAGCAGTTGCGCCACCTGTAGCAGCGATTACTGGAGTGTTAGCAGCTGTAGAAGTTGGAGCAATTGCGTGAACTGCTTTACCAAATTTCTCTGCTGTTAACTTTTGCACTGTTTTACGAGTCGCATTGTCAATCTTGTCATAGGAAGCTCCTAGAACTTGATCGTCTGAAAGTGTTACTACTTTCGTTTGGTATTTATCCAATTGGATAATCACCGCATCATCCGTGTACGCTTGTAAAGCGATTGGATAAGTCGAGTTGTTAATCAAGATGTCTGGAGCAAATTCACTCGTAGGCACATTGATTACATTGCTTTCTGTGATGGTGCCCTCTCCCATTTGGGAAACGTCAACATCCATCTCTGCAATTCCGTCTAAAAACGGGGCTTGATCTGCGGTTGTCAGGTTATTAATAACTCTGTCCAACCATACTTCTGCAAAATTTACTGGCATCTATGGTATTATTTTACGTTAAACAATTTTTTGAACTCCTCAGCATTGTTGGTTTTAAACTCCAATTGCGCTTCTGAGCTTAACTTCTGAAAGTCCTCTTTGGTCGCAACCGCACCAGGAACATTTGGAACTATCGCAGCTCCTAAAGTTTGCTTTGCCGGGATAGCTTCTAGCGTGCTTTTTGCTAGTTCGAAATTGGCTACAGCCAATGCCACAAAATCCGCTTTCTTAGTAGCTGGAATCTTTCCTGCAGTAACAGCAAGAGAAACCATTGTCTCAATGGCTAACTCCTGAGCGTTTTCTTTTTCAGTCTCGAAAGCCAATAATTGCGCTTTCATTAGGTCGTTGTCATTTGATAATTTCAACACGGCAGCTTCTACCGCTTCAACATCCACCTCGGGTGTTGCTTTATCAAAACTTAATGCTGTAAGCACAGCAAGTGTTAATGTGATCTTTTTCATATCGTTATTAGGGTTTAATTCAAGTTCTTTAGTTTCTTCTGATTGCAAAGACAAACACAATTGTTTCACATCCTCATCATTTAATAGCTCACCACTTTCGGCTGCATACAAGCGTATAGAATTGGCATTTGAGGGCACAGCAACAATGGAGCATTCGTACAACTCACATTTTGTCATTATCATTTCCTCGCCTATGATCTTTAAGTCTTCACGCTTGAACGTGATTCCCATAGAACAGGACTTGATAATATTGCGCTCTACCTTGCCTGATATTTTTAAGGCGGCTTCGTCTTCTACATCAAAAACAGGCTCACCAAGCAAAAGCGATTTATCAACCGTCATGTTTTCCCAAAGTCCTAATACGGCACTTGTAGAATTATAGTGCTGATCTAGCATTACTGGGTTGTTCTTGAAGCGCTTCAAACTAATACCTGCAGTTAGGATTCTGAATCCATAACTATTGGCTTGGTTTTCATCGTTAAATACAAAAGGTTTAGGCATGTGTAAAATGTATGTGTTAGGTCTTCTAGTGGTTGCAAAGATTAGGCGTTTTTGGGAACTAAAAAAAAAACTGTCTAATAGCTTAACACTTGTGTTTATTGACTTAA
>Ga0136607_1000347_pt1 | contig 13915 bp, 11 predicted proteins | sample AntDeeMetagen681_FD_101381 | JGI IMG/M metagenome (GOLD analysis project Ga0136607, IMG submission 101381) | Saline lake microbial communities from Deep Lake, Antarctica - Metagenome #681 | ecosystem: Environmental > Aquatic > Non-marine Saline and Alkaline > Saline | place: Antarctica: Deep...
ATCGAAGCGGGGCATTTCCTCGTTACAGGTTACAGGCCCGTAGGTACTTGAAAGCACCCGCCTTGTTTACAGTCTGTAAGCAGCCGCTCGGCTGTTTACAGGGTCAAAAAACGAGCGACTTCGGTTCTCGTCGACGCGCAACCGCAGACGGTCGCACCAGCATAGTGTTTTGGAGGGAGATTTCTAACAATACCCCCCTAGCTCGCAGACGAGTTGTAGGAAAAATTCTCAACGCTAACCCGACCCCCCGACCAAGGGAATTCTCTGTTTTATTCTGTTTTTCCACCCGCGGTATGCTGTTACCACCCGTTGTCTCAGAACAAGGCGTTTGACCCGTGATGTCCCAGAAACATCCAACGGTCTTGGCTGAAGGCCCAAGAACGGAATTTTACCCAAAATGCCAAATGATTTCACATATGTGGATTCTTTCCAACGTTTCAGGAACGACTCTGAAAAGTACTTTTCAAACGTTCCAGGTAGTGTTCAGATAAGCTGATTCCATGCGAAGGCGAACGATCTGAGCCACTGGTTTGCTGTTTCTGCTTCGGCGTTGCTGAAACAGTTCGAAAAACTGGTAGTTCTGCGTTTCACCTCACGAAAAACACGTTCGACGCTGTTCCGATCTCCATGCCGTTCGTATCTATAATCGAGATCGTGTTTACGACAGGCTTGCTGAAGTGATGCCGCACCATCGACGAGAATCGTTGCGTCATCAACGTCGTGTTTTTCGCGGAGTTCCGCGAAAAACTGGTTTGCAAGCGCGTTGTTTCTCGTCGGTTCAAGCGTTGTATGCAGCAAATCGTTTGTCTCTGGACCGACAGCAGCGTACAGCCAGTACTGTTCATCATTGAGTTGAATCACGGTTTCATCGACCGCAACGTGATTCGGGTTTCGACCAGTTTTCGGCTGTAGATCAGCCTTGTGAACCCAGTTATGGACGGTCGATCGAACCCGATCAACACCGAACACCTCAAGAAATGAGACAGTATTCGAAAGCGAGAGTCCAGCCAAGTGAAGTTGAATACTGAGCTTCATCAACAGCCGCGGTGTTGCTTCTCGCTCCACAAAATCCAAGTTGATATCGTCCAAACAGCCGTTGAGGCGGTCGTTTTCGGGCATAGACTACTCAGAAAACGTACCGCTTCACCTTTCAATCCTTATCTGAACACCACCCTCGGCCACCAACAGCATTTTTAGCTAACGACACCGCTTTGCTCGTGAAGCGGGAGATCTTCGACATAGGCATCGCCGATTTCCCGCTTCACTTCCTTTGATTTGACGACCTATCCCGCCGTCTTACAGCGATTCACCAGAGCCGTATGAAGTCTTATGTACAATCAGGTATACAACATCATATGCAGCGAATCGACATGGCGCTCTCGCCTTGTTCGAGTTTTCCCGTCCCATACTCAACGGGGTATCCGACATATTCGGCTTTGCTCGATATACTGGATGGCGTCTCACCTGAGGTAAGTGCAACAGTTCACGAGTCGCCACTCAGCACGTTTCGAAACAGTGGACTTCTCGGAACGTTCGGTAGTTCGGATAGAGATTATCACCAACTCGTCAGGAGCAATCAGACGTATCGAATGAGCATTGGTATTACTTCCGAGAGGGAGCAGTCGGTCTTCCGGTCGCTAGTTGACGCGCTCATGTACGACCAGCAACCCATCACGCTGACTGACGGAGCGTTGGAAGTCAACCAGTTCGAGTCGACACAGGCCAGCCACGAGTCCCTGTTGGAAGAGGCGGCCTCGTACGCGTCGCCCCGCATCCGCGTCGCGTTCGAGACGCCAACGTGTATCGAGGATGGGACAGAGATACAGACGCGCGTGCCACACCGAATTCCCGTCTTCGAGTCCCTACGTAACAAGTGGAAACGAACGGCGCCAGAGCAGTACCAGTTAGACATCGCGCGTGACGACATCCGGCAGAACGTCATCGCACAACCGAAGCCCGAGACGTACCGGAAGCACAAGGTCATGAAGGGGCGCGACGAGGAAGGGAAGCCCCTGTTCATCCACGGCTTCACCTGCGACTGGGAAGCGTGGTTTCACAAGGCGTCTGAAGCACAGCAGACGGCTCTGACGGCGCTCATGTTATACGGGGAGTATAGTGGCATCGGAAATGCCGTCGCGAGGGGCTGCGGTTCCGTGTCTATCGAGGTGCAGGACTGATGGCCGATGAGAACGACGAGACCGAGGAACAGTATCGGCTGGGGAATTCCGATGCGGGTTCTGATGAGCCGGCACCAGATGCAGACAGTGACTCCGGAGAAGACAGCGTAGCAGCCGAACTCTACGCCGAGCCACTACGGGACGTAACAGGTGGTTCAAAGGGAGAGACTCCTGATCCGCACCGAGAGATCTTCATCGAGTACGCCACGGAGATCGACCCGGAACTCATTGAGTCGGGCTGGCTGTTCGCGCAGAACAAAAGCATCGAGTATGGGAAGGTTGACCAGTCGATGCTCAACCACACTCGGAATCTGGTCTTCGTTCTCCACCGCCTCGCTACTGTCGCGGGAGAAAATGGGCTTCAGCCGATCTCGCCTGCGGAACTCCGCGAACTCATCGCACTCGCCGTCTCCCACGACTTCCACAAACTCCGGGACGGGGACGACAATCCCAACACGCGATTTGAGATCGCGGAGCAGGAGATGGATGTGTTCGTCTCTAAACTCGGACTGGATGAGTTCGCCCCCGAGCTGAACACCCGAGACTTCCAGTCCTGTGCAATCGACCACCACGACAGCGAGAACGCCCGTTCGACAGAGGTGACTCTCAAGTGGGAAGACTACCGGCCGCTCATCCGACTCGCAGACGGGATGGCATCCTGTACGACGCCGCAAGAGGCAACGTCAGCCCGGATGCAATCCACGTTCCAAGAGGCGTTCCCCGGTGACTCGGTGAAACTGGTCAATCACCACGTCGACCACGTAACGGGCGTCTTTACGAACCTGCTGAATGCGACCGTCTCGGAGTATCTCAGTGAGAACTTCGACTACACCCGCCTCACCATCTATCAGGACGGGTGTGTCTATCTTGCCCCGAGAGATGCGCCCGAACCGGCTAACGACGCTGAGCTGGCCAGAGCGCTCATGCAGAAGGTCGGGAAAAACATCAGCGACGCTCACCCCGCGTATCACTCTATAGACCAACTCCAATCGAACATCGGGAGCGGCGCGCGATACAGCCTCAACGACCCCGACTTCTTCTACGCAGGGTCGCCGCGGATGCTGCGAGCGACGGTGCTGAAAGGCGTCGCTGATGGCTCCGTCGATGACGAGCCAACGGACTCTGCCCGCGAGTCGATGGAGTTGCTGGAGGACGGACTGGGAGCAGATTTTTCGATGACGAAGCAACAGCAGGGCGCGGCCCGCTTCATCAACGCGATTAAGTCCGACTTCGTGAGCCCGCTTCACCCCGACGCGGGTGGCTTCGAGTTGATTCGCCCGACGGTCACGGCATTTGGCTTCGATGATTCGCTCGCTGACACGCTCGAAGGACTTCCAGAAGAGACACATGACGATCTCGTAAGCGGTGGAAAGTGGGACTACTCCTACGCTCTCGCTCAACACCTCCTCGATGAGTTCGGAGAGGGTGAGGCACTCCGCGAATCCTACAAGGACATCGTGGACAGGCTCGAAACAGGGCTCGAACGACTTGCCGATGCTGAAGATAACGACTCTGTGGACGAGGGCGATGGCTGGGAAGTGACCATCCAGCAGGCACACGCGGGAGCACTTTCCAACGAAGTGAGAGCGTTCATTGGAGAGAATCTCCGTGTCGGCAAAGGTGCGCTCAACGATGAGAGCGCTACGACAGACACGTTCGATGAGTACGTGAAGAAGTCGCGTGCGAAGACCTGTACACTGTGTAGTCGCGGTGTCCGGTCAGGTGGGAATCTCACGCCGATGAAGTCGAAGAAGTCCCTCTCGACGCTACAGGCGGGGTTCACCAACCGCAAGCAGGTCGGCCGGAACAAAGAAGACAAACTCGTCCTCTGTGCCGCGTGCCGTATCGAGTTCTCGCTCCGCGAGACAGCGGCCGAGCGACGCGAGGATGGTCGTCTGTTCTTCCATCTCGTCCCGGACTACTTCTTCACGCCGTTCTCGTGGCAACTCCACGACCGGCTGATCAACCGGTTCACGGGCGAGAATCGCGTCCGGATGGGGCGCCTTGCTGAAGCCGTCTTCAACATGGAGACGCCGGAAGGCTTCGGCACCATTATGGACGAAGTGACGCAACCGGAGGGGAACGGCCGGACGATGTTCGAGTCGCTCGGACAGGACTTTGACCAGAACCTCCAGTTCGGTTCCCAGACTATTGGCTACTTCAAGGATAGAAGCAACGACGAAGGGAACGAGACGGAGTTCCAGTTCTTCGGGGCATTCCTCGCGCTGGCAATTAGTGCCTACACGGGGATGCGAGTCTACATGAGCCAGTCGCCGATGCCTGAGATGCGGGCTCGGGACTTCCCCGAGTTCGCCAAACTCGGCGGCGGGTTCACCCAGGTCACCGAGTTTTATGGCGAGTCTGTCTCGCTCAGCGAGCTACCGACGGCGCTCCGTCGGTCGGCCTCGCTCATCAAACTCGGGCACGCGATGCAGGGGAGTTCGCGGAACGACTCCCTGTTCGCAAAGTATCTCCGGGTGACGCGCAACGAGTTGCTCCCCGGAGCCCACCTGCTCAAGCGAGCAGCGCAATCCTCAGATGAGGGGTCGTTCCTACCTGCCCTGATGAGGTATGCTGTCGCGCTCGATGAAGGGCGCGGAATCGCACGGTTCGATGGCAACATGAGTGATACACCACACAACCGCATCACGCGACTCGCAGAACTCGCGTTCGACGCAATCCGGCCGAACACACGGGGCAACAAGCCCCACCGTGTCGAGCGTGTCTTCCGCGAGAGTGTGAAAGCGGTCACGAAAACAGGCGGACAGCTTGGTCGAGAAGACTACACGATGCTCGTCTCGGGACGACTCCAGAAGATGCTCGACCGGCAGGCCGGCAACGGTATCTATCCAGTCGGGCATGAGGAATCCGAAGCCGGTACCTCGTTCCAAGAACGGATCGAGGATTACTCGGAGTTCTTCGTGGACGAAATCCTGTTCGGCATCGCCAACGGTCGCCCGTCGCAACTCAAGCGGCTGGAAAACAACCTCGCAGACGGGTTTTTCGGGGCGACGTTACGGCTGAGCAACGTGCAGTATCAGGAACAACACGGCGATGATGCCGAGACAGATGCAGACGCAGATGCGGTCAACGAGGAGGACACATAGATGTTGAACGATTCTATCATCACGGCACTGGAGAACGGCACCGTCCCGATGGACGGGATGACGAACACCCCCGGCACGAACTACACGACGATTCTCGTGCTTCGGGAACTGGAGAGCCACGCCATCTTCACCACCAACGGACAGGACGCAGATATCGCCTCACTCTCCGTCGTTGGGGAGGATGGAAACATCGAATACTCGCCCGGGCTGATGTTCATGCGGAAGCAGACCGGTAGCGACCGTCGAATGGGGAAGGCAATCCAGCGCGAACTCCTCGACTACGAGCAGGACGACTCGATGGAGGTCAACGAGATGAACCCCCGCTCGGTCGAGTCGGCGCTCTACGGGAGTGCGGCAAGCGGCGACGACGACGTGGACATCGGCGTGACCTCTCGGGTCATGTACGACACGGCGTTCAGCGTGCGTGATGCGAGCGCCTGTATCGACGAGAAGTTCCAGAACGCTCCCGGTGAGGGCTACGCCAAGGGATCGAAGGCAACCATCCGCGAACCGGACTTCTTTGAGCCGGGGAGTCTGTTCCCCTGCGCCATCACGCTTCGAGATGCGACGCCCGCAGAGATCGCATTCGTCATCGCCATCACCAAGCGGAACAAGCGATACGGGGCCGCAACGACGCGCCTCGGTCGAGTAAAGAACCACATCCTCGGTGTCTACACTGGTTCGGAAGAAGGCCCATCGAACCGAGAACTGACTGCGGGTATCATCAACGCCTTCGCAGGCGAGGACGACCGAACGATGGCTGACGTGGTACAGACCGCCGCGCTCGATGTCGCCGCCGCCAAGGAAGCCACCCGTGCCACCTACGACACCGCGTGTACGGACCTCTCGCAGTCGCCGGTTGATGAGTCGGTCGTGGACGGGTTGCTTGACCTGACCGCAGACGAGGAGCTCCAGAGCGTCCTTGAATCTCAGCGTGACCACTCAGCGGCGTTCATCGACGCCGCGCTCGACGACTGAGGAATCTGCTCATGCAGGTCATCGAAGCGACGATGCTGACGCACGGCAAGGTCGGATTCGCCTCCCGAGAAGTTGGGCGGATGACTGACACGGAGCCGTGCGTGTTGAACACGGCACTTCATTACGCCCTCGGGCTGTCGGGCGGGCGTTACGTCGATACCAGCCACCAACCGACGTATATCGAGGACACCGCAGCGGTGGTCAACGATATCTACGTTACGCCGGCTGTCCCGGCGAAGACCGACAAACAGGACTCAGCCCGCGCGTCGTTCATCACGACGGTTCGGAACGCCCGGGGTGACGACTACGCGACGCCAAACTATCCGGCGACGGACTCTCGGAACGAGAAAGCCAACCTGAACGTCCCGTCGTTCGAGCGTGAGCGGGCACTCGCACCGGGCAACCTGTTCCGGTTCTACGTCTTCCCATATGGGCGGTCTGTCGAAGAGGCGCTTGAGGCGCTTCCACAGTACATTCGTCTCGGGAAGAAGCGCGGGAAGGCCCGTGTGGAATACCGCACAGTGGACGCCGAGCGGCGGTCAGGGACGTTCTCGCTTGGTCACCCACTCAGTATCTACGACCACAAGGCACGACCGACTGGTGGTGTCATCATGAAGCAGATACAGCCTACCCCCCTCGTTTACGAGGGAGAGTTCGATACCGACCACTACGCCATCGAGTCACCATTCAGCGAGGAAGCTGACTACGAGGCGCGCGTCTGCTATCCAGCGGACGCGAAGTTCCTCCTGAGGAAACGGGGCGATGCCTGAATACGAGCCCCTTACGTTCCAGTTGGCTGGCCTCGGACTACGGAAGTATCCGGGCGACTACCCAGCGCAGAGTATTGACCCCCACCGTCATCAGTGGGGGATGTACGATGCGCTGACCGGTGGTGTCTCCGGCGCGTTCGTGAACGCAGCACCAACCGGGAGCGGTAAGACCGAATCGTGGGTCGCACCAGTAGTCGAAGAGGAACTGGACACCATTGCAGTCTATCCCACGAACGCGCTCATCGAAGACCAGCGAAGCGGCATCACAGAACTGCTCGAAGACATCGACGGCGGTGAGGACGTAACGCTGCTCGACGTGACGAGCGAGACTATCGGCCCGAACGGGAAATACGCCGAGCAGTTTCCCGAGGCCGAAAGCAATGGTGACCGACTGTCTCGGTTGCTTGGCCAACACTTCGGGCGCGGATCGCGCAACACTTCAACTATTCTCCTGACGAACCCGGACACGTTCGTTCTCATGCGTCGGGGGCTCTACAACAGCCGTGTTGAGAACGTCCGACGATTTGAGGTGGCCGTCGTGGACGAGTTCCACCGCGCGAACCGCAAGGAGCAGAACACGATGCTGTTCCTGCTCGATGAGATGTACGATCTTGGGGAGGATGTCTGCCATCTGAACCAACTTGTCTTCCTCAGCGCGACGCCGGATGCCGAACTGGAGACCAAGTTCGAGGACGCCCTCTCAGCACCATACTACCGGGCAGACGGGTTTGAGTGGCGTGCAGATGGAACGGAACCAGGCATACTCGATAGCAAGTCACCCCGAGTCGATTTCGAGCCGGGGGGACTCCCTGATGGATACCGTGCCGTTCTCCCGCCGGTCGAACTCACAATTCACCCTTCACAGACGTTCCAGACGGCAAAAGAGATGCTCGACGACGACTCGTTCATCCCGCAGGTTCAGAATGGCAAGTGCGTCATCATGCTCGACGGGATTCACGAAGTCGATCAGGTGTACGGTGGACTTCTCGATGCTGGCGTCATGGGGGTTGTTCGTATCGACGGCTTCCATCGGAAGAACATCAGCGAGAAGTTGGAGGCCCCGACACTTGTGAGTAACTCCGCCGTCGAAGTCGGCGTGGACTTCGACACAGACCAGATCATGTTCTCCGGCCACAATGCGGCCAGTTTCTTCCAACGCCTCGGCCGCCTCCGGACGCGAGAACATAAGTCAGTCGCTCGTGGCTACGTGCCGAAATATACGTTCTCACAGCTGGAATCACTCCACAATTCGCACGGGATGCAATGGCTCTCACGCAGTCGCTTCGAGGACGAGCTGAAGGACATCTACGTTGATGCTGGTCGTGCCCCCGCATCGTTCGACCAGCGGTACTCGGCTGTCGAAGCCTTTGACCACGTCGTCAAGCGCGAAGAGGGGATAACCGGGGAACGCAAGAAAACCCTCCGTCGCGACGGATACCAACGGCTATCACGCCACTTCTACCCGGAAAAGACGCTCACCGCAGACGACATCCAACGACTCCACAATGCGTGCGAGCGGGGTGTACTGGATGGCCTGCGGACGTACCGTGGTGGGAGTATCCAGACACTCATCTTCGACGAGCAGGAGCAGAGCGTGCAGGCGTACAACATCCCGTACTTGCTCCGTCACGGAGTGGTCTCGTTCGTCACTCGCGAGGAGTTCCTCAACCAGGTTCCGGAGAGCGAACACACCGATGCGAGGCGACTGGAACAGTACAGCGCCGGCTTCTGTATCTACCGTGGCCCGGCGACACACAGTGACGATGACAGCGAGTACGCCGGTCGACAGGTTGCGTACAAGGCGACTGGCCAACTCTATTCGATGCTCAGTAACCATCCCCGTCAGTCGAGGGAGCCGGCAACGGTGACTGGGCTCGAAGTAGAAGTCGACCAATCAGTGCAGGGGATGAGCCACCTCAAGGACGCACTCAGCGAGCGAGAGGTGCTCTGTTACGCTCTCGAAGGACACGTCGGGCAGATTCAGAACACGTATCCACTCGGCCCGTTCGGGTTCATCTACCCACTCCTCTACTCGGGTGGCGATGCAGCCGTCGCGTTCGGCCACGATGCGCTGTATCTCCATTGTCTGGTACAAGATCAGGCTGAGAAAGACGCAGACGACGGGCTAGATGAGGTGTTGGACTGGTAGATGACCACTACCGGACAGCGGGACGAACTCGTCCACGTCAGCGCGATTAACTCGTTTGTCTACTGCCCACGCCGCTACTACTACCGTCGGTTCTACGACGTAGATGACCACTCAGTCGAACTTACCGAAGGCCGGCTCCAACATGAGCGCCACACACGCCGTGGTGGCCAAATCCGAGAGCTGTACCTCCGCTCTGATACTCTCGGCCTCCACGGGAAGGTTGACGTGGTCGAAGGGAATCGGGACGGGGATGCGTTGACGCCTATTGAACGAAAGCGGTCTGAATCGGGTGGTGTTCATCTTAGCGACCGCCTCCAGCTGGCCGGTTATTGTATGCTTCTGGAAGACCGCATCGGTGAACCGGTGAACGTCGGCTACGTCTACACTCGCTCAACCGATACTCGCCACGCCGTCACGATTACCGAACGGATGCGTACTGGGGTAGACGAAATCGTAGAGAAGATTCAGTCAATGGAGGTTGGTGACCTTCCCCCGTACACACAGCATCCAAACAAGTGCGATGCGTGTTCGGTGAGTCACTACTGTCTGCCAGCAGAGACACGCGAACTTGAGCCGGAGAAAGTCGCCGGGAGCGGGTGGGAGCGATGAAAGCACCAGAGCCACTCCACGAGGCCGACACCGTTTATATAAAACGGCAGGGGACGCTTGTCGGGACGACCGACAACCGAATTACAGTCCGGGATGTTGACGGCGATGACGGGCTGCTCGATTCATTCCCAGTTGAGCAGGTCACGACAATCAATGTCTTCGGCGGGGTGGCGTTTACCACTGGCTTCACGAGCGTCGCACACGACCACCGAATTACGCTCAATTATTTCTCGACAACAGGGACATTCCGTGGGCGCTTCCTCCCGCATCGGAATACCGTCGCTGCGGTTCGGAGGGCCCAGTACGCCTTCGATGACGACGCCACACTCGAACTGGCAGGGGCGATGATTCAAGCAAAAATGGAGAACGCGATTGGATTCCTCCGGTCGAAAGGAGTCGCCGCACCGCAGGCAGTCCACGATGGGATCTCGATGGCAGACGACGCAGACTCTCAAGACACTCTTCGCGGTGCTGAGGGGATGGCCGCTCGCGCATACTTTGAGTCGATCTCTGATGTGTTTATCGACGGTTGGAATATGGAGGGTCGTTCCACACGGCCACCTGAAGATCACCTCAATTCGTTGCTGTCACTCACGTATGTCTTTCTGACTAACGAGGTGGAAGCATCACTTCACACGCGGAACCTCGACCCTCATCTCGGCATCTTTCACGCTGACCGTCATGGCCGACCATCGCTCGCCCTTGATCTCGTAGAGGAGTTCAGGCATCCATTCGGTGATAGGCTGGTTGCGCGCCTACTCAACCAGCAGATACTCTCTCACGACTCGTTTGGGTCGGATAATCGTCTCATAGAGGATGGTTTTGAGACGTTCCTCGGAAAGTATGACGAGTTCATGAGTGAGACACAGATACACCCCATATTCGAGTACGAGGCCAGCAGGAGGCAGATTATCAGGCTACAGGCAACACTCCTCCGCAAGAGGTTAGTGGGAGAACTTGACGGTTACCACCCATATTTGCCATACAAATGACGCAAAATCACTTTGTCATCGTATATGATTCCGATGAGGACGTCACTCGCCGGAAGGTGAGGAGTGCTATCCGGGCATTCGGAGGATGGAAACAATACAGCGTCTTCGAGTGCTTGCTCACCGAGACAAAAGAAGCTGAGTTGCTCGTCCGACTAAATGATATCGTTGCAGAAGCGGATGGAGTAACGAGGATCAGATGCTACAAACTCTCCCGTGGCGACGCGAACATAACAACGATTCCAGAACAGTCAGATGAAAGCACAGGAAGCGACAATGTTATATAATATAGTCAGGATGTTTAAATTGGACGTGTACAGCCCCCCTTCACCCCAACACGACCGAAATTGGGGCGCTGAGATCGGTCGAGAACGGCTCTCGACCGATATCGGGGTGCTGTTACAGGAACGATGAACCCACACCGGGATTGAAACCAACGCCGCTGTCTGGCTCGCCTTCCAGCAACATTTGGTTACAGGAACGATGAACCCACACCGGGATTGAAACGGCATCATGGTGGCGATAGTCGCGCTGTTCGCACGTTACAGGAACGATGAACCCACACCGGGATTGAAACATCCTGCTATTGCATTCAATGGAGATGGATTAGAGGTTACAGGAACGATGAACCCACACCGGGATTGAAACCCCAGTACACCCTCGGCATCGACGAGACGTTCTTGTGTTACAGGAACGATGAACCCACACCGGGATTGAAACCGCGCTGGTGGTCGCCCTCCTCGTATGGGGGCGTTACAGGAACGATGAACCCACACCGGGATTGAAACACCATTTGCGTGTTGTAGCGTACCTCCCTAACCGAGTTACAGGAACGATGAACCCACACCGGGATTGAAACACGCTGCCACAGAGGAGCCCTCGCCAGTCGAGACCGTTACAGGAACGATGAACCCACACCGGGATTGAAACAGAACGGTCAGGTTGTCGAGCGGGTTGACACTGAGTTACAGGAACGATGAACCCACACCGGGATTGAAACCGAAGCCCGAATCCGAGAATCCGAAGGATGACCCAGTTACAGGAACGATGAACCCACACCGGGATTGAAACTACCACAGCGAAGCTGTCAACCGAGAGATATAGAGTTACAGGAACGATGAACCCACACCGGGATTGAAACCGAAAAACAGGTATATCTCACCCCCGAGGATTTCAACTGTTACAGGAACGATGAACCCACACCGGGATTGAAACACCCCCCACTATGGTAATTCTAGAGACGACGACAGGTTACAGGAACGATGAACCCACACCGGGATTGAAACAGCGGGCCGACGGCGGGGAGAGTCGGGAAACCCTCGTTACAGGAACGATGAACCCACACCGGGATTGAAACCTGCTTTATCCCCTGTGGGCGACTGTTCTGAGACGTTACAGGAACGATGAACCCACACCGGGATTGAAACAGGAGTACGAAGTCCGGGCTCGTACCGAGACGGAGTTACAGGAACGATGAACCCACACCGGGATTGAAACCATGAGGGTGAGACGGTGGGGGCAAAACTCACCGAGTTACAGGAACGATGAACCCACACCGGGATTGAAACCCTCCGCTGTTGGTGCCGCCGGACTCGCGTCGAGCGTTACAGGAACGATGAACCCACACCGGGATTGAAACATTTCCGTTTGGGTTGCGGTTGAGTTTTGCAGCTGGTTACAGGAACGATGAACCCACACCGGGATTGAAACATAGCGATAGGTTCGTCAAAACCGTACACTACCACGTTACAGGAACGATGAACCCACACCGGGATTGAAACTGCCCCTCGTGGTGGCCCTCACCGGCAAGCAGACGGGTTACAGGAACGATGAACCCACACCGGGATTGAAACTGTTGTAGGCGTGACCCGCCGACTCGAAGTGCAACGTTACAGGAACGATGAACCCACACCGGGATTGAAACAGGTAGTCGGCCCCCGTTTTCAGCAGGCTTTTAGCCTGTTACAGGAACGATGAACCCACACCGGGATTGAAACCCGACGCGCCAGCCGGTCCAGCAGCGGGAGCCCGCGTTACAGGAACGATGAACCCACACCGGGATTGAAACGACTGTTGCCGATGCGTCGGTCGTCTTGATATCAAGTTACAGGAACGATGAACCCACACCGGGATTGAAACACGACCCAACTATCACCATCGACCTCTACCGAGAGTTACAGGAACGATGAACCCACACCGGGATTGAAACAAGCGGAAATCCGCGACGCGTGGGCAAAAATCGCGTTACAGGAACGATGAACCCACACCGGGATTGAAACCTTTTTCGGAGGTCAAACGATGTCAGGTACCACCAGTTACAGGAACGATGAACCCACACCGGGATTGAAACCGTAGTCGCCCATTTGAATCGTGTACGACCTCGCGTTACAGGAACGATGAACCCACACCGGGATTGAAACCCGTTTTCGCGCCTATCGACGACTACCTCGGTATCGTTACAGGAACGATGAACCCACACCGGGATTGAAACTTATCCCGCCGAAATTCAACCTTGACCTCGTGTTGTTACAGGAACGATGAACCCACACCGGGATTGAAACAATTGTACGAGCTCGACCGCGGCACTCAAACACGCAGTTACAGGAACGATGAACCCACACCGGGATTGAAACCGCAGCTCGCCGGTGTCGGCTCGGGGGTCTCGCAGTTACAGGAACGATGAACCCACACCGGGATTGAAACAACACCGTAGTACCAACCCCCCTATAGTCCCCCCTGTTACAGGAACGATGAACCCACACCGGGATTGAAACAGTGTTGCGTCCGTGGTAGCATTGGTGTGCTCCATGTTACAGGAACGATGAACCCACACCGGGATTGAAACTGACCGTGACCGGGATAGAGGAGGATAACGTAGAGTGGGTTACAGGAACGATGAACCCACACCGGGATTGAAACAACTCCAACGGCGTCGGGTATCTGGCGCTCGCGAACAGTTACAGGAACGATGAACCCACACCGGGATTGAAACCCCAACGAATCGAACTCAGAGTCGTAGAGAGTCACAACTTACAGGAACGATGAACCCACACCGGGATTGAAACGCGGCGAGGCCGAGCGTGAGCGGCACGCCGAGCGTTGTTACAGGAACGATGAACCCACACCGGGATTGAAA
>Ga0136607_1000369_pt1 | contig 13612 bp, 12 predicted proteins | sample AntDeeMetagen681_FD_101381 | JGI IMG/M metagenome (GOLD analysis project Ga0136607, IMG submission 101381) | Saline lake microbial communities from Deep Lake, Antarctica - Metagenome #681 | ecosystem: Environmental > Aquatic > Non-marine Saline and Alkaline > Saline | place: Antarctica: Deep...
ACCTCGCCGACATAGGCGGGCGACAGGCCGGCGGTGGGTTCATCGAGCATGAGCAGCGTCGGTTCGATCATCAGTGCACGGCCCATGGCCACCATCTGACGTTCGCCACCGGACATCAGCCCGGCCGGCTGACGGCGGCGTTCGGCCAGCCGCGGGAATAGTTCGAAGATGCGCTGCATCCGCGGACGGTAGTCGTCGCGGCGGGTATAGGCGCCCATTTCAAGGTTTTCCTCGACGCTCATGCTCGGGAAGACGTTGGCCTCTTGCGGCACATACGACAGGCCCAGGGTGGCCAGGCGATCCGGGCTGATATTGGTAATGTTCGTATCGCCCAGATGCACGCTGCCGGCGTTGATATGTACCAGCCCGAAGGCGGCCTTCATGAGCGTCGACTTGCCGGCGCCGTTGGGCCCGACGATGACCACGATCTCACCTTCTGCCATCTCCAGCGACACGTCCTCGAGTATGTCGACATCGCCATAGCCGCCGGTCACGCCGGCGATGGACAGTACGTTCGTTGCGTTTGCCGCCATCAAGCCACCTGGCCGCCGAAGTAGGCGTCGATGACCTGCGGATTGCTGCGCACGCTGTCGAAATCGCCTTCGGCGATCACGCCGCCGTTGGCCATAACGATGACGGGATCGCACAGGCGGCCGATCAGATCCATGTCGTGCTCGATCACACAGAAGGTATAGCCGCGGTCGCGGTTGAGCCGCTCGATGGCGCCGGCCAGGGTGGCCAGCAGCGTGCGGTTCACGCCGGCGCCGGGCTCGTCGAGCAGCACGACCTTGGCGTCGGTCATCATGGTGCGCCCGAGTTCGAGCAGCTTCTTCTGGCCGCCCGACACGTTCCCGGCGCGCTGGTCGGCAACATGATCGAGATTGAGAAAGGCCAGCACCTCGTCGACCTTGTCCAGCAGGGCGCGCTCCTCGCGTTTGACGCGGCCCCAGCGCAGCCACGAGGCCAGCAGGTTTTCTCCGCTCTGCGCGGCCGGCACCACCATGAGATTCTCGCGCACGGTCATGCGCGAAAATTCGCGCGGGGTCTGGAATGTGCGCACCAGCCCGCGCCGAAACAGACGGTGCGGCGCCAGACCAGCCACGTTTTCGCCGTCGAGCAGCACGCGTCCGCTGTCCGGCCTGATGAAGCCGGCCACGATACCGAACAGCGTTGACTTGCCCGCGCCGTTGGGTCCGATCACGCCCGTGATGCTGCCTTCTGCCACCTTGAACGAACAGTTGTCGACAGCCTGAATACCGCCGAAAGCCTTGGATATCCCCTCGACGCTGATCAAGACACACCCGCAGAATCGTCATGGATGATGTCGCGGCGCAAGCGCGCCGCGACATCGAGCGCCAACCAATAGATGATCAACGTCGACGGCGCGGCGCGGCGCGACTGACAGGCTGCGCACGGCGGATCGCGCTACTGCTTGGCCGGCGTGAAGATCTCCAGCGTCTTGATCTCGCCGCCCTCGATCGTCCACTTGCCGTAGCTGCCGGCGACATCGCCGTGTTCGTCGAAGTCCTCTTCGCCCGCGGCGCCGACATAGTCGATGTCCTGGCCGTCCTTGAGCAGCTTGACCGCCTTGGCCCAGTCGCCGGGATAGATCTTCTCGCCGGGCGGCGTGGCCACATCGCGCAGCACATCGCGGATTTTCGTGCTGTCCGTCGTGGTGCCGGCGTGCTGGGCCGCCAGTGCGAGCAGGTAGGTCGCATCATAAGCCGTGTCGATATACGGCTGCGGCGGCAGCCGGCCGAACGATTTCTCGTAGGCGCTCTGGAAATGCTCGACCGCCTTGGTGCCCGACTTGGCCTGCGGTACCGTGCCCAGCGAGCCGTTCAGATACTGCGCGCCGAGATTCTCGACCAGTTGGGTGGACTTCATGCCGTCCGAGAAGAAGAACTTGTCGAACTTGCCGCCCTCCAGCGACTGCCGCAGGATCGTCTGGCCGTTGTCGGGATAGCCCATCAGCACCAGCGCCTGGGTGGAGCCATCGCCATAGGCCTTGCTCACCTCGGCGTCGTAGGAGGCCTGCTTCTGTTCATAGGCTGCCATACCGACGATGCTGCCGCCCTTGGCTTCGAACGCCGTGGTGAAGGAATCTTTCAACCCTTCGCCGTAGTCGTTGTTGACATAGATGATGCCGACCTTGTCGGCGCCCGCATCCTTGACCACCTGCGCCAGGGCCACGCCCTGATACGCATCCGACGGAATCGTGCGGAACAGGTAATCGTCGTCGTCGAGATCGGTGATCTTGGGCGAGGTCGAGGCGTTCGATATCTGCGGCACCTGGTTCGACTTGCTCACCGACAGCGCGATCGGAATGGTCACGCCGCTGGACATGGCGCCCACCAGGCCTACCACGCTGTTGGCGTTGACCAGTTTCTGCGCCGCCGACACCCCCGGCTGCGGCAGGGTCTGGGTGTCGCCGGTCGACAGATCGATGTCGGCGCCCATCACGCCGCCGGCGGCGTTGATTTCCTTGATCGCCAGTCGGGCGCCGTTCAGGCCCGGCACGCCGTAGCTTTGCAGGTCGCCGGTCAGCGGCATGAGCGCGCCCAGGCGCAAGGGTGTGTCTGCGGCCGGGGCCGCTAGCGGCGCAAGGCCGGCGGCCAGAACCACGCCCGCAATCCAGTGCTTGTTCAACATACGATATCCCCCGTTTGTTATTCGATCAGGTCGTGCTGTCTAACGATGTCTGAACCGAGAGCCGGAGTAAAGTCGTCTTTGGTCGATTTGCAACTGTGGTTTCGCGTTGGGCTGTCTGTGCCGAGCGCCAGGCCGACAATACGCCGGGATCACCGCGCGTCGGCGTTGCGTATTGAATCCCGCGACACCCGGCCATAGTCCTCGCGCATCCAGCGAACCATGCCGACGTTCATGATCATGAGCACGATCAGAAGCGGGATGGCGGTCACGATCGCCGCGGTCTTGATCGTATCCAGCGGCGCGTCGATGAAGATCATCATCAACGGCATCACTGTGACCATCACGCACCAGAATACGCGATGACCGGGGCTGGGATCCTGATGGTTGCTGAGTCTGCGCGTGGCCGTTGCGGCTAGCGTATAGGACGCCGAGTCGAGCGTGGACACCAGAAACAGCATCGAGACGACCACGAAGAACAGAATGAACAAGCCAGGTCCCGGCAGCAGGCCCATGACGTTGAGGATCGCCGCGTTGCCGCCGTCATCCGACAGGTTGCCGGCCACGTCCACCAACTGCTGCATATTCGCGTTCATGCTGAAGTTTTCGAGCACGCCGAAGAACACCCAGCAACCGACGCTGCCGGTGATCAGCATGTTCATGATCACTTCCTTGATGCGCCGCCCCTTGGAGATGCGCGCCACGAAGATGCCCATGAACGGCGTGTACGTGATCCAGTAGAGCCAGTAGAACATGGTCCAGGACTTTGGAAACGAGTCGTCGGCTACCGGCGAGGTCCACAGGCTCATGTGAATGAAGTTCTGGAACATCAGGCCGAGCGCGTTGATCGTGTTGTCGATCATGAAAAGCGTGGGGCCGATAATCAGTATCAGGCCGATGAAGACGATGGCGAAGATGCTGTTGAGGTTGGTCACCCGTCGCACACCCTTCTCGATGCCGAGATACGCGCTCAGCGTGAAGGCGACCGAGATCAGGGCCATCAGCACCAGGTTGAGCGTAAAGCTGCTCTCGATACCGATCACGCGCGCAATGCCCTGAGAGAGCAGCGGCACGCTCAGACCCAGGGTGATGCTCAGCCCGCCGATGCAGGTAAAGATGAAGATGATATCGACCAGCTTGCCGATCACGCCGGTCGACCGGATGCCGACGATGCGCGCGACCAGCGCGCTCAGGCTCATGCCTTCGTTCTTGCGCACATAGACGTGGTAAGCGATCGGCAGCACCGCCATGCAGTAGAGACTCCAGGCGCTGATACCCCAGTGGAAGAAGTTATAGGCCAGCGACCAGGCATAGGCGGCGTCCGAATGCGGCTCGATACCCAGGCCGGGGGTGTTGTAGTAGAACGCCCACTCGATGAAAGCCCAGTACACGGTCGCGGAGCCGAGCCCGGCCGTCAGCATCATCGCGATCCAGCTCTTGGTGGTGAAATCGGGCGGGCCGTCGCCCAGCCGTATTTCGCCGTAGCGGCTCAGCGCGATGATGGTCAGAAACACGACGCAGCCGAAGGTGAACAGCAGTACGGCTGACCCGAAGGTATCGGTCATAAAGCCGAATATCACGTCGGCGATATGCGTTCCGGCTTCGGGCGCAATGGCCAGCCCGACGATCAGGGCGACGATGACGCCAAGACTCACGAATATGAGCGTCGGATCGAAGTCCGAATTAACCTCACGCCCCACGTAGTGTTTTTGCTGACTCATGCAACCTCGTCTGATACAAACCTGGTTCGAGAAACGATGCGAACCACCGCCGCCCGTGTTGCCCGATCGCTTGGCATAACGGCCACGCACGAGCGCATTTCTGGAGTGCTCGTCAATACCAAAAACCTGCGGTACCAAGCAGCGCGGTTTTTGTTGCGACTGACGGAAACGTCCTCGATGCGCGACGCTCGGCGTGGGCGCTACATGGCGCGGGCGGCGCGCTTGTGACGCGCTGCAGATGGGCGATCTGGACAGGCGCCTCTGGCCCGGTGCGGTGGCCCGCTCACGGCGCTATCGACGCGGGGCGGCAAGGCCACCGCGCCGACGGGCGCCTGCGTCGTACCGGCCTGGCGGCGCCAGGCCGGACCGCGTTTCAGTCGCGGTAATCGCTGTTTTCGGCCTGGAGTATAGCGTGTATCTCCGACCAATGATTTTCCTCGAGGCCCGGGTAGCTCTCCCACTGATCCCGTGTGCGCCGCGCGGTGGCCTCATCGACGCGCTTGAGAGGCAGGCCCGTGGACATCGCGAGTACCTGGCTTTCACAGGTTTTTTCAAGAAAATAGAGCCGGTCGAACGCCTCGGAAACCGTATCGCCGACCACCGTCACGCCGTGGTTGCCCATGAACAGAACCGGCTTGTCCTGCAGCAGCGCGCAGATACGATCGGTTTCGTCGTCGTCCATGGCCATGCCGCCGAACTCGTCGTCGTAGGCGATACGCTCGTAGAACTTGAGCGCGTTCTGACTGATCGGCTCGACCCGGCCGTTCTCCACGCAGGTCAACGCGGTAGCGTAGGGCATGTGGGTATGCAGCACGCAGCGGGCATTCGGCACCGAGCGATGAATAGCACCGTGCAGGCCGAGCGCGGTCGGATCGACCTCGCCCTGACCGCCGACCACGGCGTTGTTTTCGTCGATTACGAGCAGGTCGCTGGCGCGTACCCGGGAAAAATGCTGGCCCGCACGCTGCACCAGAAAGCGCGAACCCTGCGGTTCCAGCGCCACGCTGAAATGGTTCGAAACCGCCTCGTGGAGGCCCAGCCGCGCGGTCCACCGAAACACGGCGGCAAGATCCTCGCGGTCGCGCTGTTCGGTCTGCGTCATAAGAAGCTCGTAGATACCGGATCTCCGGGGAAAGCGGAAACCGTTAATTTATTAGTGCATAATACATATAAAATACCCGCTGTCAACGCGAGCTGAATGGCGTGTCGGAAACGACACTCCGCCGGCAGCCGCCCCCCGTCGCACCGCCGAGCCCGCTCGCAAGACGCGCACGGCACTTGTCGCATCGCACCGTCTTAATCAAACGGCGGCTCGTGCTGCCAGTCGTAGAAATCCGGCATGTCAGTAGATACGCGGTCGGGAAAAATGGCCGCGCGCTTTTCCAGAAACGACGACACACCTTCGCGGGCGTCGGCCGACTGCCCGCGCGAACGAATCGCCTGGCTGTCGATACGATGCACGTCCATCGGGTGGTCTGCCGCGTGCAGGCGCCAGAGCATCTGGCGCGTCATCGCGACTGATACCGGCGCGCTTTCGTCGGTGAGTTCGTGGGCGAGCGTCAGCGCCGCCGAGTGCAGATCGTCGGGCGCATGCACAGAGCGCACCAGCCCGCGCTCGACGGCCTCGTCGGCTGCAAAGATACGCCCTGAATAACACCATTCCAGGGCCGTCGACAGCCCGACCGTGCGGGTCAGAAACCAGGACGACGCCGCTTCCGGGGTAATGCCGCGGCGGGTGAACACGAAGCCGAATTTCGCTTTGTCGGAAGCGATGCGGATATCCATGGGCAGCAGCATGGTAGCGCCGATGCCCACGGCCGCGCCGTTGATTGCGCCGATCACCGGCTTGAGGCTGCGAAAGATGCGCAGCGTGGTCTGGCCGCCGCCGTCGCGCCGGCCGTCGTCGCCGCCGCGCTTGTCATAGTCGAACGTCTCCCCGCCCGCGGACAAATCCGCGCCGGCACAGAAGGCCTTGCCCTTGCCGGTAACGATCACGGCGCGCACGTCGTCGTTGGCGTCGGTGTGGTCGAAGGCCGCGATCAGATCATTCTTCATGGTCAACGTGAAGGCATTCATCCGCTCCGGCCGATCCAGCCAGATCGTGGCGATACCGTCGTCGATGTCCAGTGACAGGGTCGAAAATTGCGGTGCGGTCATGCGGCGGGTCCTTGGCTGAGATAGGGCGAGTGTAAAACAGTACAACCGGCGATCATGGCGCTGCTGCCGCCGTCGACCACAAGAAACTGGCCGGTGGTGTACTTGCTTGCATCCGAGGCAAACAGCAGTGCGGCGCCCTTGTGGCCCTCGTCGTCACCGAGCTTGCCGAGCGGCACGCGCGCGGCAAGCGTTTCGCTGCCGTGAGTATCGGTGAGATGGTGCGACATGCGGCTGGGAAAGATGCCGGGCCCGATTGCGTTGACGGTGATGCGGTAGACACCCCATTCAGCGGCCAGCGCGCGGGTCATGGCGACCACCGCGCCTTTGCTGGTGTTGTAGCCGATTGCCTGCATCATCTCGCGGTTGCCGCCGAGCGCAGCATTCGAGGCGATGTTGATGATGCGCCCAGCGCCGCGCGGAATCATGCTGCGTTTTCCGATCTCGCGGGTGAGTAGAAACAGATGGCGCAGGTTGATATTCATCACCTTGTCCCACCCTTCGAGCGGGTAGTCCTCGGCTGGAGCGCCCCAGGTCGCCCCGGCATTGTTGACCAGGATATCGATCGGCCCGAGCGCGGCGATCGCTGCGTCGGCCAACGCCATCACTTCGTCTTCGCTGGACAGGTCGTGGCAGATCGCCGTGGCCTCAATGCCGGCCTCGGCGAGCGACGAGGCCGCGGCGTCCAGCTCTTGCGCATGGCGCGACACGATGGCCAGCCGCGCGCCGGCTTCGCCGAGCGCGCTGGCCATCTGCAGGCCGAGACCGCGCGAGCCGCCGGTGACCAGCGCGGTCTTGCCGGTCAGATCGAATAACTGCTGCACCGTGCGGGTCATGCGCGAACTCCATGCCTTGAATAAACGGACAGCGCCGCCGTCGGGGCTGACCTGCGGCCATGGTTTGCTGCGCGGTGGGGCGGCGCAATCGTCGGTTGCGACGAAAATGCCTTGGTTAGGCCGCGCAATTCGTCGGTTCGGACGACGCAGCCGCTGGGCCCTGCAGCGATGATCGAAGCCTGATCCGATCTGGCCTTGCTGCGTCGCGAAACGGCCCGGCAGGCAGGGGAAAGACCGATGCAAGACCAACCTCCCGTCACCTATGAAGCCTCCGGCACGATCGCGTGGATCCGTCTGAACCGGCCGCAGGCGCTCAACGCCATCGACACGGATCTGCGCGCTGCGTTGCTCGTCGCGCTCAAGAAAGCGGAGCGCGACTCTGACGTGAAGGTGGTGCTGTTGGGCGCCGTCGGGCGTGCCTTCTGCGCAGGCGCCGATCTTATGGAAGACAAGGCCGAAGATTTCAGCGTCGAGGACGAGTTGCTGCAGGGCTATCGGCCGGTGCTTGAAAAGATCGCGCGTATGCCGCAGACGGTGATCGGCGTCGCGCCCGGGGTTGCAGCCGGCGTGGGCGCGGCGCTGCTGATGACCTGCGACCTGGTCATGATGGCCGAAGATGCGCGTATCTACATGGCGTTCAGCCATATCGGCCTGGTGCCCGACGGCGGCGCGACCTGGCTGCTGTATCAGCATCTGGGCTATCAACGCGCGTTCGAGCTGATCGTGGAAGGCGGCAGCCTCGACGCCAAGGCGTGCCTGGCGGCCGGTATCGCCAACAAGCTTGTCGAGGCCGACGGGCTCGAGGCGGCGGCGACCGAATGGGCGAAGGAACTGGCCACGCGCTCGGCCGTGTCCACCGCCGAGGCGAAAAAACTGTTGCGTGCAGCGGCCACGTCCACGCTAGCCCAGGCGATCGAGAGCGAAACGGCGGCCCAGGCGCGGTGTATCGACAGCGAGGAATCGCGTGCCGCGGTCGCCGAGTTCAAGAATCGAAGCGGTCGCAAGTGACACCGCGTGTCGACGCATAAGGCCGGGTGACGCATGGCTGAGCCGTTGCTCGACAAGGACGCTGTCCAGGCCGCGCTGCAGGCCGTGGTAGAGGCGCGTGCGGCACATGCCACCGTCGAGCGCCTGACCCAGCTTACGGGCGGCGCGAATCGGCCGATGTGGTCATTCGATCTCGTGTCGGCCGCGGGCGTCGAGCGCCTGGTGCTGCGTCTGGCCGGCAGGCTCGGCGGTGCCGAGGCGGGCACGCTGGCGCTGACCGACGAGACGCGCCTGCTCGAACTCATGGCCGCAAACGACGTGCCGGTACCCGGCGTCTGGCAGCTGCTGGATGACAACGGGCCGCTGGGCAACGGTTACATCATGCAGCGTATCGAAGGCGAAACGCTGCCGCAGCGCATCCTGCGCGACGATGCCTATGCCGGCGCGCGCAGCAACCTGGCCCGCGAATGCGGCCGGGTGCTGGCCGCGGTTCATCGCGTACCGGCCGTCGAGGCGCCTTATCTGGCGCGCATGTCGGTCGCGCAATGGTTGGCAGCTCAGTACCGCCAATATCGCAGTTATCGTGAGCCGCGGCCGGTGTTCGAACTGGCTTTTCGCTGGCTGCACGCGCATCAACCGGCGACCCCGAAACAGCCATCGATCGTGCACGGCGATTTTCGCAACGGCAATCTCATGATCGACCGCTGCGGTCTGCGCGCCGTGCTCGATTGGGAACTGGCGTATATCGGCGATCCGATGGCCGATCTGGGCTGGCTGTGCGTGGATTCGTGGCGATTTGGCCAGCTCGATCGTCCGGTCGGCGGATTCGGTAGCCGGGAGCAGTTGTTTGCCGGCTACGAGGAGGCCAGCGGCGTGGCCGTATGCCCCGATACGGTAGCCTTCTGGGAAGTCTTCGGCTGTCTCAAGTGGGGCATCATCTGCCAGAAGATGGCGCGCTCGTTCAGCGATGGCGTGGATCGCACGGTCGAGCGCGGCGCGATCGGCCGGCGCGCTTCGGAAACCGAGCTCGATCTGCTGCAGCGTCTCGCGCCGCTGTATTGACAGTTCAACAGAGCCCAAGCCCATGCAAGACGCACCCGACAACACCGAACTGCTCGCCGTGGTCGCCGAGTTCCTGCGTCGTGACGTGGTGCCGGCGCTCGGCGGCAGCCTGCAGTTTCAGGCGCGGGTAGCCGCGAACGTGATCGACAGCGTGCGCCGCGGCGTCGAACAGCCGCCCGCACAGGCGCGAGAAGAACAGCAGCGCCTGGAAAAACTGCTGGATCTCGGCGGCGACATACCCACGCTCACGCAGGTGCTCTGCGATCGTATTGCCGCCGACGAAATCACCCCCGAGACCCCCGGGCTCACCGATTTTCTGTGGTGGGTCACGCTTAACAAGCTCAGCGTCGACCAGCCGCGCTATGCCGGCTACCGGCGTGCGCTTGAGCGCGGGCCGGTAGACGTGCCACACGATTCATAGAAGGAACACCGCATGGACTTCAATCTGTCGCCAGAACTTACGGCCTATCTCGACGAGCTGGATCGCTTCATCGAGGACGTCATCCAGCCGCTCGAGCAGAAAGACGACAACGGCCGCTTCTTCGATCATCGCCGCGAGTGGGCGCGTACCGACTACGACAAGGGCGGCTTGCCGCGTCCGGAATGGGAGGCGCTGCTCGGCGAGGCCAAGCGCCTGGCGGATGAAGCGGGGCATCTGCGTTTTCCGCTACCGCGCAAGTACGGCGGCCAGGACGGCTCGCATCTGGCGATGACGGTGATCCGCGAGCATCTGGCCGCGCGCGGGCTGGGCCTGCACAACGATCTGCAGAACGAGCATTCGATCGTGGCCAATAACCCCTTCGTGCTCATGTTCCGTGATTTCGGCACCCCCGAGCAGGAAGACGAGTTCGTCGCCGGCATGCTCGGCGGCACCCATCATCTGGCCTTCGGCCTCACCGAGCCGGACCACGGCTCGGACGCCACCCATATGGAAACTCGCGCGGTGCCGGAAAAACGCGACGGCCAAGACGGCTGGCGGCTCGACGGCCGCAAGATGTGGATCACCGGCATGCATGTGGCGAGCCACTGCCTGATGTTCGCGCGGACCTCGGGCGCGGACGGCGATGCGAAAGGTATCACCGCGTTCCTCGTGCCGTCGCCGACGCCCGGGCTGACGATCGACGAGTACCTGTGGACCTTCAACATGCCCACCGACCATGCACGACTTTCGCTGGATAACGTGTGGGTGCCAGACAGTGCGGTGTTCGGTCCGCCCGACAACGGTCTGTCGCTGGCGCAGCATTTCGTGCATGAAAACCGGATTCGCCAGGCGGCATCGAGCCTGGGCGCAGCGGCCTACTGCATCCGCGAGAGCGTGGCCTATGCGCGCCAGCGCAAGCCGTTCGGGGTCGCGCTGGCGCGCAACCAGGGCATCCAGTTCCCGCTGGTCGAGTTGCATAGCGAAGCCGAGATGCTGCGGCTGCTCATCCGCAAGACCGCCTGGGAGATGGACCAGTTGCCCAAGCCCGAAATCGAGGCGCAGCTGTCCGACAAGGTCTCGATCTGCAACTACCGCGCGAACCGGCTCTGCTGTGACGCCGCCGACCGGGCCATGCAAGTCCACGGCGGCATGGGCTACTCCCGGCACAAGCCGTTCGAGCATATCTATCGCCATCATCGCCGCTATCGCATCACCGAAGGCGCCGAAGAGATCCAGATGCGCAAGGTCGGGGGTTATCTGTTCGGTTATCTGGGCCCCGACCGCTGGCGCGATTGATGCGGCGCCGCGTGAAAAACACAGCGTTGGCGGTTCATAATCCCGGGCGCACCGAATCTGCGGTGTGCTTTGTGACGGATTCAAGGAATCGATTGTGAAGATGCCCGAATGGCAACGTGATGCCGCAAGCTACGATCTGCGCCATACGGTGGCGTTGCAGTACAGCCATCTGGATACCATCCGCCACGCCAACAACGTGGCCGTCCACGGCCTGCACGTGGAGGCGCGGATTCGCTATCAGCTGGCCGTGTTGGGCGACGGTGGACTGTTTTCCGACGCCGAGTTGCTGCGCCCGAAACGAACCGTGACCCACTTCCTGCGCGAGACGCATTATCCGCACGACGTAGTCTGTGCGGCGCGCCTGATCGCAGTCACGCCGGACAGCTACCGCCTGATCACCGGCCTGTTCCAGCAGGGCGCATGCGTGGGCGTGCAGGACTGCCTGATGGGCGCCTGGCACGACGACCGCTGGGTGAAACTGCCGCAACCGGTATACGTCGCACTCGACGCGGAACCTGCCGCTGACAGCGTGTCAAACGATCCGTGGCCCCCGGCGCCGCCCGAGCACGTGCCGATCGAAGGCTATCCCGTAACGGCTGAAATCTCCGGGCGCTATGCCGATCTCGACCCGGACGTGGTGATCGGCGAACTGGCGCTGTCGCGCTATATCGAACAGTCGCGGGCCGGCTCGCTGCGCCCGATCCGCAACGACCCGGCGCTGGGCATGCTCGTGGCCAGCGTGGACCTGAGTTATCACCGTTGGCATCGGGGCATGGCGGATATGCGCGTTGCCTGCGGCATCGACCGTATCGGCAACAGCTCATTCACCCTGGCGGGCGTGGCCGCGACCGCCGAGCAACGACTCGTAACCGCACGCAGCACCATGGTGCTCATCGACATGGCCAAACGCCGGCCGACCCCGATCGTGGACTCGCTGCGCGACGCCATGACGCCGCTGTTCATTGCCGACGGATCGACGCGCGGCGAGGGCCAGCAAGGGTTCGGACAGTCGAGCGCTTGAGGCCGGACAAACGCAAATCACGGCGCGAATCGGTGGTGCTGGCTCAGGCAAGAGCGCCACGGCTGGCTTCAAGCCAGGCCGAGCCGATCGTGCCGTACAGAAAATCAGGTTTTATATTTGCGCTCCTTGCGTTCATTTGCGGACGTGTTTGTCTTTCAGTATCGATTCGCGTGGGAATCAATCGAAGAGGTGTTTTATGGCAGGACCGCTGCAAGGCATGAAAGTGATCGAGATGGCCGGGCTCGGGCCGGGGCCGTTCTGCGCCATGATGTTCGCGGACATGGGTGCCCAAGTCGTGCGTATCGAGCGCCCCGGAGCGGCCGACCCAGAGCGCGATCGTTTCGATGTGCTCGCTCGTGGCCGCTATCGTGTCGCCCTGGACATGAAACAGCCGGGCTCGGCCGAGACCGTGCTGGCCATGATCGAACAGGCCGATGTGTTGATCGAAGGTTTTCGCCCTGGCGTGATGGAACGCATGGGCGTCGGCCCCGACGCCTGTTTCGCACGACGCCCGGGACTGATCTACGGGCGTATGACCGGCTGGGGCCAGTACGGCCCGCTGGCCCACGCGGCCGGACACGATATCAACTACATCGCGCTCAGCGGCGCGTTATATGGCGTCGGTCGATCCGATGGTCCGCCGCCGCCGCCGTTGAACTATGTCGGGGATTTCGGCGGCGGCGCCATGATGCTCGCGTTCGGCATTCTCGCGGCCGTGTTCGAAAGCCGAGGCTCCGGCAAGGGCCAGATCGTCGACGCGGCGATGACCGACGGCGCGGCGCTGCTGTCGGCGATGATGTACGGCATGAAGGCGGCCGGCCAGTGGCGCAACGCGCGTGAAGCCAATATGCTCGACGGCGGCGCGCATTACTACGACAGCTATGTCTGCGCCGACGGCAAGTTCCTGGCGGTCGGTGCGATCGAACCGCAGTTCTATGCCGAATTGCTGCAGCGTTGCGGCATCGACGATCCGGCCTTTCAACGCCAGAACGACCCGGCCGCCTGGCCCGATCTGAAGCAGCGTCTGGCCGCACTGATCGAGACCCGCAGCCGCGATGCATGGTGTGAAATTCTTGAAGGCAGCGATGCCTGTGTTGCCCCCGTGCTCGACTGGGACGAAGCCCCCGAGCATCCCCACAACCGCGCCCGCGAGGCCTTCGTTGAAGTCGACGGCGTGCTCCAGCCGGCGCCCGCGCCGCGGTTCAGCCGTACACCGGCCGACACGCCCGGCGCTTCGAGTGCGTCTGCGCGCGATACGCATGACGTGCTGGCGGGCTGGGGCGTGGATCCTCGCCAACTGGCGCCGCTGCGTGGCTAGATGCGCCTGTCGGCCCGCCGCAGCAGCGCGCACAAATCGTCGCTATCGACGACAACGACGCCCTGGCGCTTGCCTAGTATCAATGTCGCGTATCGGCATGCCTGTCGATACGGGTTCAATACCAACACTGGGGGACGGGTATGGGTA
>Ga0136607_1000370_pt1 | contig 13591 bp, 10 predicted proteins | sample AntDeeMetagen681_FD_101381 | JGI IMG/M metagenome (GOLD analysis project Ga0136607, IMG submission 101381) | Saline lake microbial communities from Deep Lake, Antarctica - Metagenome #681 | ecosystem: Environmental > Aquatic > Non-marine Saline and Alkaline > Saline | place: Antarctica: Deep...
AGCGCGGGAACACGTACGCGATCGCGTTCACGACCGACGTCGGGAGAACGCGCCCCATGAGCGAGTCACCGTCGTCGGCGCTCGCCCTCTCGAGGTCGAGTCGGCGCGCGCTCTCACTGCTCGTGCTCTCGTCGCCCGTCCCCAGTCGTTCGGCCTCGTAGGGAAACCCGATGGAGGCGCTCCAGATCACGTCTCCACCCTCGTCGAGTTCGAGCACGCGGTCGCCGTTCGAGTCCGTGACGAGCGTATGCCCGCTCGGGAGACGATCCGCGTCCCGCGGCCAGTTCGTGCGGTCGTCGCTCCACGACCACGACTCGACCCAGTCACCGTCCTCGCGCTGGTACTCGACGACGCGACCGTTCTCCGAGTCCGCGACCAGTAGCGCCGGCCCACCCCGCTCTGGCGGAATATAGTCCGGGTTGTGTTGCTCGTGGAGCGTTCCGTGGTCGTCGTCGCTCCCGAGCGTCCACTCCGGCCGCAGACCGCGCTCCACGTCGACGAACACGACCTGGTCGTGGTTCCGCATGCTCACCATTACGGTCTCGCGACCGTCGATCGTCACGTACTCGACGTCGTTCAGATGCGTCCAGTCCTCGGGGTAGGGACCGCCGGAGTCGACGTCGAACGCGGCCTGTGCGTCCCACTCCCACTCGATCAACTCCGTCGTCGTGTTCACGACGAACACGCGGTCCTTCTCGATGTCGGCGACGAGCAATCTCTCGTCGTCGATCCGGTCCGCGTCGTGCCAGCGCGTCGAATGCTTCCCCGCGGTCACCCGCGAATACACGCGCTTGCGCTCGCCGGTCGTCAGGTTCACGCGCTCGATGCCGTTCTCCGTGCAGACGGTTTCGCCGCCGCATTCGTCCTTCGAATGGTGGTCGGCGTACACGAACTCCACCGTCGCGTTCGTGCCAGCGACCGGGTCGACGTCCCAGTACCGCGTATGCCGGTTCTCGTAGTAGTAGATGCGTCCATCGGGTGCGAACGCGACGAGTTCCGCTTGCGCTCGCGGCCCGTCGTTCTCGTCGGTGACGAACGCGTTCGAATCCGTCGCCACCACCGTTATCGCGTCGCGGGGTTCGACCACGGGCGTCCGGTCACCGGACCGGAACGCCTGCTCGACCTCTGGACTCCCCGTCACGGCATCGCTTCGTCGTTCCGCATCGACGTACCCGACGACGAGCACGGCCGTGGAGAGCACGACGACGACGGCCAGGAGCGTCCTGGCGTTCACTCGGTCGACGGACATACATCCAGACTCCAAGCAGGTCCGTGATAAAATCCTCGTTCGAAGTCGAGTATAAATCCTCGTTCGAAGTCGAGTAGCCGACCGCTTGCGAACGCTTCGACGACCGCGAGGGGCCCGGAATCGACGGACGGGGCGTACGACCTCGCCGGAGCCACGGGAATATAATTTCCCAACTGATATTTAGACGTACGAAGAAGATGGAGGGAGATGGTCCAGTCTCCGGAGCCCTCCTCCCTCAAGCGACGCGAACTGCTCGGCGTCGCGGGGACGGCAGGGCTCGCCGCCACGAGCGGTTGCATGCGACGGTTGCGTTCGATCACCGGCTGGCAGTCTCGCTCGCAGGTCTCGATGGGGATCCGGGCGGTCCCCGCGGACGCCGACCCGTACGCGTTCCGGATCGCACGCTCGCTGGCCGAGTGGTTCCAGGCCGCGGGAATCGACGCGTCCGTGGAACCGCTGAGCGAGGAGCAGTTGCTTCGATCGGTCCTCCTCGACCACGACTTCGAGGTGTTCGTCGGACAACTCTCCCCGGGCGTCCAGGACCCCGACGGCCTCTACCAGTTACTGCATTCCAGATACGTCGACGAGGCAGGCTGGCAGAATCCCTTCGGGTACGCGAACCTCTCCGTCGACGAGGACCTCGAAGCCCAGCGCACGGAGAAAGACGACGCTCGCCGAGAGGTCGCGTCGTCCCTCCAGGAGACGCTCGCTCGAACCCAGCCGTTCTCGACGGTCGCGTTCCCCGAGGACGCCAGGGCGGCCCGGCGAACGCGATTCGCGAACTGGAGCGCCGGCGCGCTCGATTCGTCGTTCGGGTACCTCCAACTCGAACGGGCGACGGACGGCGAGGAGGACGCGGCCGCGGAATCGACGCTTAGCGGAATCGTGACCGACACCCGAGTTACGGAGAACCTGAACCCGCTGTCGGTCGAGTTCCGGCGGTCTGGCGTCATGATGGACTTCCTGTACGACGCACTCGGGTACGTGACGGAGGACGGGAACGTGGAGCCGTGGCTCGCCGACGCGTGGACGTTCTCGGTCACCGAGGCGAACCCGACGGCGACGGTGTCGCTCCGCGACGGACTGACGTGGCACGACGGAGAGGCGTTGACGGCGCGCGACGTCGCGTTCACGTTCTCGCTCCTGGACGATACCAACGGCTCCGCAGGCGAGAACCCACAGAGCGCCGAGCCCGAGCCTGATCGAGTCCCAGCACCCCGGTTCCGGGGTTTGAGCAGTCTCGTCGACAGGGTCTACGCGAAGGACCCCGAGACGGTCGTCTTCGAGTTCGTGGAGAGCGCACCGAACGTGGCCGCGTCGGCGCTCACCGCACCGGTGCTCCCGGAGCACGTGTGGGCGGAGCGACGCACGGAAGCGTCGGTCAGCGGCGTCGAGTTCGGGCCCGCGACCGAAGCCATCGTCACCGACAACGTCCCACCGATCGGGAGCGGGCCGCTCCAGTTCGTGCGGAACAACCCCGGCGAGACGCTCGTCCTCGAACGGTTCGAGGACCACTTCCTGACCAGGGAGGACGCGACGGACGCCCAGACGCCCGTCCAGGGCGGTCCCGCGTTCGACAGACTCGAAGTACGGGTCGTGGCGTCGAACGCCACCGCCACGCAGTTCGTCGTCGACGACGAAGCGGACGTGACGATGACGTCCGTCGGCGCGAAGAACGTCCCCCAGATCGGGCGCGCCGACGACGCGGAACTCCTCGTCTCCCGGTCGAACATCCCGTACGTCGTCGGGTACAACGTCCGGCGGCCGCCGCTCTCGAACTCGCGATTCCGGAACACGCTCGTTCACCTCATCGACAAGGCGGCGATCGTCGACCAGGTGTTCGATGGGTACGCGGACCCGGCGGCGAGCGCCCTCGCGGGCACGGAGTGGCTCCCCGACAGTCTCGAATGGAACGGCGAGAACCCGGTAACGCCGTTCCTCGGGGCGGATGGCGAGGTGAACGTGGAACGAGCCCGGGCGGCGTTCCGTGACGCCGGGTTCATGTATGAAGACGGAGAACTCCTACACAACGACTGATGAGTGCGATCGTCGACGTCCTCTCGAGCCTGACCGCCGTCGTGCTCGCCCTGCACGTCCTCGCAGTCCTCGGTATCGTCGGCCGTGACAAGTTATCGCTCGCGCGGACGACCGTCCGACGCAACGTCACCCGGTCGTGGGGCGTCTTCGTCGTGCTCGCGGTCGTACTCGCCCTGAACAAGATCGTCAGGGACGTTGGCGTCGAGATATCCTGGCTCATCGGCGCACGCATCACGGGATTCATCTACGCGATCGAGGGGACGTTCGTCGCGTCCGTGCAGTCGCTCGCCACCCCGGAACTGACGTGGTACTTCGGGTGGATGTACGTCTACGGCTACGTGTTCCTGTTGACGTTCCCGGTCGTCGCGTACGCGGTCGAGCCCGACTGGCGACCGTTGCGGGAACTCCTCGTCGCGTACGCCCTGAACTACGGCGTCGGCGTCGTCTGTTACGTGTTCTTCGTCGCGTACGGGCCCCGGAACTTCATGCCGGAACTCGTCGAATCGCTCCTGTACGTGCACTGGCCGGACGTCCAGACGCTCACGAGTCGCGTGAACCGGAACACGAACGTCTTCCCGTCGCTCCACACGTCGCTGTCCGTGACGGTCGCCCTCCTCGCCAGACGGCATCGGTCGGCGTATCCGCGATGGTTCCCCGTTGCCGTCCTGGTTGCGGCGTCGATCGCGATCGCGACCGTCTACCTCGGCATCCACTGGCTGACGGACGTCGTCGCCGGGGTCGGACTCGCGGTCGGAAGCGTGGCGTTCGCACGACGGTACGTCGAACGCGACCTACTCGAGGAGAACGAGCCTGTGGCACCGCCCGGGCGGACGGTCGACGACGACTGACGCCGGGGTTCCGGCCGCTCCGTTCACTGACCGTCCGCGGCCTCGGCCTGCGGGGCGTCCTCGGGCGTCTCCCGGATGGCGGGCATCGCCGGGTCGCGGTAGGGCGACCGTCCGAGGACCGCGTCTTCGAGGTCCTGTTCGGCGAGTTGTTTCCGGAGCGTTCGATCCAGTCGATTCACGTTCGTCACTGTCATGTCCTGGGCGGCCATGAGTTCCTGGAACCGTTCGTCGTCCGTCATCGAGGCGTAGCGTTCGTACAGCGACTGCATCTCGTCGGCGTTCAGCTTCGCGACGTACGCTTCGTCCTGGAGGCCGAGGCGGCGTTCGCGTTCGTCGTCGACGACGTACTGGATGACGACGAGCGCCACCTTCTCGATGGCGCGCTGACTCCCGAACACGGTCAGGTCGAGTTCGACCATGATACCCATCGCGCGGTCGCGCTCCCAGGGCGTCACCGAGAGCGCGCTACAGTACGCGTGCGTGATCCGGGCCTTCTCCAGGCGATGCATCCGGGCGCTATGCCCCGCCATCGCTGGGTGCTGTTCGTCGTGGAGTCGCCGCAGGTTCTCGCCGACGTCCTCGGTATCCGAACTCGCTCGACCGATGATGGTCGCCGCGGGCGTCGCGACGTCCCACCGACGGAAGCGTTCGTCCTTCACTGCGTCGACCCGCGACAGCGAGCCGTCTCCGGGACGCGAACTGACGTCCCTCTCTTCGCGCCACTCCTCGTCCGCGTGCGGACTGGAGACGGACGCGTGCCGGTCGGTCATACTCCGAACCTACAATCCCGTCCGTACTTAAACAATGGGACCGGCGACAGAACGAACGGCGCCGCACGTCCGGCGCCAACCTCCTCACTATGACCCATTGAGGCGAGAATCACTTAAACAACGACTGGGAGCGGCGGACGATGACCAGAAACGAGTCAGTCGAAGTACATCTCCACGTGTTCGACGTGGTTCTCGTGAACTGACTCGGGGACACCGTCGTACCATCCGAGCGTCGGCCGATCGTCGCCCTGGTAGTGTTCGTGCTCGACGTCGGCGGGTGGCGTCGGATTCGCGCGGAACTCGGGAGCTTCGGCGTCGAGCGAGGCCTCGAAGTGCACGCTCGCGGTCCGGAACGACGCATCGCTCGTTGCGTTCTGCCAGGTCGTGTACTCCACGAGTTTCGCCTCGTCCACGGAGACTGACCGACCGGTCAGTTCCTCGACGTTCCGGCAAGCCGCAGCCCGCCAGTCCTCGCCCGGTTCGACGTCGCCACCGCATGGAACGACCGTCTCCTCGCCCAGGAGGAGGACATCGCCGTCGGCCGTCGTGACGCCGACCATCACCACTCCGTCGATGGCGTCGTACCGCTCCCCCAATCCCTCGAACTTCTCGCTCGGTATCTCGCGGGTCCGTTCTTCGACCCGGACATGCGAATCCGCCTCCAAATCCACGGGTGAGGTTCGGTCCGAGTTCGGCGGCGACGTTCGATTCCCGTCCGCCGCCGGTATCTGCGTCCCTGTCTCGTCTGGCTGACCGGTGTGTTCTTCGTTCGCCATCAGATGTCACTCGCGACCCGCTCGACGCCCGTTTCCGACCGAGTACGGCGACGTCGTCGAGCCGGTGCGTACGCTTCGGGCGCTCGCAACGTAGGTAGTCTTTCTGTTCGACCAACACGTGCTGGCCGCCCGCTGAGCGTCGACCACCAGTACGTCTATGACGTCCCCGCGAGTGGTCGCGCTCGATGGACACCTGGAAGGCAATCGGTGTGGGCCTCCTCGCATTCCCGGTAACCGCCGTAGTTGCGCTCGTCGGGTCACCCCCGACCGTCCTCCTCGCCGGATTTCCGAGCGGGTTCGTCGCCGGGTACGCGAGCGACGGATTCCTCGCCGGCGTCGTCTCGAGCATCGTCACCGGCGTCGGCATCGCCGTCCTGTTCTTCAGCGTCGGCTACTACCTCGCCACGGCTCCGGAGCGACCCGCGCCAGGCGTCGGCCTTGGAATCTTCTTGATCGCCATCGCGGCCGTCGGCCTTGCGGTCGAGAGCGCGGTGGCGGGTACCGTCGGAAGCCTCGCGAACCGATAGCCCCGAACCCGAAACGTGTGGGAGAGTACCCCGAGTCACTCGGTCTCTCGGAGTTCCGAGATGCAAACCCATTTAGTTTCGAATCGAAATACTCTCTCGTAGTGGTCCGTTACCAGAACCCCGTCCGACTCCTGTTGCTCGCGATCGGCTCCCTCCTTGCTCGCGCAGGGCTGGTGCGCCGCGAGCACGTCGTGCGGACGACGGACCTCTCCTGGCCGCGGATCGTCACCGGACTCGCGCGGATGTCGAAGGCCGCGGTGGACGTGGGGATGGTCGGTATCGCGGTCGGCGAGGTCGCCATCGCGGGCGTCGGGTTCGCGGGGCCGTTCTGGGGAATCGCGTTCTCCCTGGGCGGCGGGTTCGCGGCCGGTACCATCGCACTCGTGTCCCAGGGCTTCGGCGCGAACGCGCACGACGAGATCGGGCAGGCGATCCGGTCCAGTACGCTCCTCGTACTCGGTCTCACCGTCCCCGTCGCGGTCGTCTTCGCCGCCTTCCCACTCGAGTTGGTCTCCATCATCGCCGCCGAACCCGCGACCGCGCAAGCGGGTGCGGAGTACCTCGGCGTCATCGCGTTCGGCGTGCCGTTCGCGGGCCTGAACCTCGTCGGGAGCCGCATCTTCATCGGCGCGGACGACGCGTGGACGCCGATGATCGTCCGCACGGGCGGCGCGGTGTCGAACATCGGCCTGAACGCGCTGTTCATCTTCGGGCTCAGCATGGGCGTCTCCGGGGCGGCGCTCGGGACGGTACTCGCGAACGTCTTCGTCACCGTCGCGTTCGTGCTCGCGCTCGTCGCCGGCCGCATCCCCGGCATCGGCGACCTCCCAGTCAAGGTCGACCCGTTCGGAACCTACTTCGACCGAAAGACGCTCCGGGACGTCTTCGAGATCGGGCTACCCGTCGTCGGCCGGAACTCGGTGTGGACCGTCGCGAAGTTCCCGACGTTCGCCATCGTCGCGCTGTTCGGGCCGAGCGTCGTCGCCGCATACGTCATCGTCCGCCGCATACTCGGCCTGATGAACACGCCAGGGTGGGGGTTCGCGCTCGCCGCGAGCAGCCTCGTCGGTCAGGAACTCGGCGAAGGCGACGAGGCGGACGCCGAAGCGTACGCGAACGACATCCTCGTGTTCTCGCTCGCGGTGTATGCCCTGTTCGCGGTCGTCGTCGCCATCTTCGCGGAACCGATCGTCCAGTTATTCGTCGGTCCGAACGCGGACCCGAACACCGTCCCGACCGCGGTCGGGTTGACGTACGCGGCCTGCATCGCAGTGCTCGCCCAGAGCGTGAAGGGTACCGCCGCGGGCCCGCTGGACGCGAGCGGCGACACGAACTGGACGTTCTACAGCCAGGTCATCGGCATGGTCGGGTTCGCCATCCCGCTCGCGTACCTCGGCGCGACCGTTCCAGCCATCGGCATCGTCGGCCTCTACCTCTCCTTCGTGGGCGAATCACTCGTCCCCGCCATCATCAACTTCTGGCGGTACCGGTCCGGGAAGTGGAAGCTAATCAGCCAGCAGTACGGGCCGGATACGACGGTGGCGGACGACTGAGCGAAGGCTGTTGGCGTGCCACGGACCGCTTCGGGTGAACGATGCCCCTGAACTATCGGTATCGAGTCACTTTCTCCAGCGATAGTTGAGATGTTTTTATCCCCTTGGCCGTGCAACGAAGCGCCAGCATGGCAGGAAGCGACGAACCCCTCGACGAATCGACAACACCACTACCTGGCTCCGTCAGCAGGCGTGCGTTCCTCGCCAGCGTCGGCGCCGCCGCTGCAGGCGCTAGCGCGCTCGCGTCCGGCACAGGCACCGGTATCGCGGAAGCCGCCGCGGAACCGGCGTCGACCGAGGTCGGGTCGGACTTCGAGTACCTCTACCGCAACACGCCGCTGGGCGAACCCATCCCCACGAGCGTCCAGGTCGCCGACGCCGGCACGCTCGACGGGATCAGCGGCCTCGGTCGAGACTTCCAGCGCGTCACCGACCCGGTCGCGGGCGCGTACGTCCGCCTGACTCGCGAGGAAGCCGTCGAAGTGTACCAGACCGACGGCGTCGAAGCGATGCGGTTCGCGCCCGGCGCAAACCCCTTCTGGCAACTCGATTCGTATCCCGGCCGCGTGTTCCCGGACTCCAGCGACGCACTCGACTACATCGCGTACTAGGAGGCGCTCGCCGGCATCGACGCACTCGAAGCCGCCCATCCCAGCATGGTGAACGTTCGAACCGTCGGCCAGAGCCCCGGTCACACCGACGTCGTCACCGGCGAACCCGAAGCCTACGACGTCACGGTCGTCGAAGTCACGAACGACGTCGACGACGACGCCGCCATGGCCGCCAAAGAGAAAGTGCTCTGTTCGCTCGGCATCCACGGCGACGAACGCGCCGGCGTCGAAGCCGGGCTCCGATTCCTCGAGGACGTCCTCGAGGGCGACGAACCCGACGTGGCGAGCACGCTCGACGACGTCGCCATCCTGTTCGTGATGCCCAACCCCGACGGCTGGGCCTCCCGAAGCGAACTCACGGACGTCTCCGGTGCGTCCTCGACGTTCAAGCGCGAGAACGCGAGCGGCGTCGACCCGAACCGCCAGTACCCGACCGTCGGGTACATCGACCCCGACCACAACCCCGCGGACCCCAACGGGAGTAACCTCGCCGACGACGACCCCGGCATCGACGACGACGTCGACGACCGATACACCGGAACCGTCCCCGATTCCCTGGGTGTCGTGGAAGCACTACGCGAGTACGAGAACTACGCGTTCGCCGCGGACTTCCACGGCATGTTCGGCTCGGAGAACTTCGTCGAGGGACTGCTGATGAACGACCAGTACCAGCCCGAGGAGCACGCGAAACTCGACGCGCTCAACGAAGCGATCGACGCGAGCTTCGAGGAGACGGTCGCGCCACTCATGGACGCGAACGAGGCGGCGCTCCGGGAGGGCGCGGACGCTCGCGCACCGCGAACGCGCGGCATCCCGGAGAACCCCTACGAGTACGGGACCATCCTCGACACCATCGGGTACACGACGACCGGTGGGTTCGGGTCGTGGTTCTCGGACGCCCTGGAGTCGGGCGGTATCGACGCGACGGGCGTCTCCTTCGAGATGTCGCTGGACAACCGGAACGGCGGCCGGATGTCGTTCATCCCCGGCCTGAACGAGGTCCAGGTCGTTGCGTACGCGACGTGTATGCGCGAGATGGTGCGTCAGACCGCCCGCAACCTCGACGGGAGCATCGACGCGCAGGGACGGAGCGTCGCGTACGTCGACACGAACGTCCTTACGCGGTCGTCGACCGACCTGAACGTCGACCCGGCGACGTCCGTCGCGCACGCCGAACGCGTCGTCGCGGTCCCCGCCGACGGCACCGTGGTTTCGCTCGACGACGTCGCCGCCGAAGCGTCCGTCGGCGCGGACGTCGACGTCGACGGCGACCTCCACGTTCGCGTGCAACCAGAGAACGGGCGGGAGGTGCGCGCTCGCCTGTTCGACCCTGCTGGCGAGACGTACCGGGACGTCGAAACCGTCGGTGGTGGGTTCCAGAGCGGGTCGCGCGTCTCGGTATCTGGTGCGGAACCGGGACGCTGGCGGCTGTCGCTTGCCCCGGACGCGCCGACGACGGTGACGGTGCGGACGACGCGCGTCGTCGCCGACGGTGCGCCGTCGCCCGCGGCCGCACTGGGGTACGACCAGCGCCCCTACGAGGTGTCGCCTCTGGACTACCTGGACGCGTACGGCGACGCACTCCAGGGGGAGAGCATGCGGAGCGAGAGCGTGAACGCGGTCGCGAACGGTGCACTGCTCTCCAGTGGGTCGCCGGTCGTCGACGCACTCGTCGTGCCGCACGACGACGGCGCGAACGACCGGTCGTACGTGAATGCACTGGAGGCGTTCGTCGACGCCGGTGGCCAGCTCGTCCTCACGGACAGCGGACTGAACCTCCTCGAGTCGCTCGACGCTGGCGGTGCGAGCCCACTCGGTTCGAGCGACGTCCGGCAGGTGACGCGGAACGCGGCGACGTTCGACAACAAGGAGCAGAGTTCGCTCCTGGACGGCGTCCGCCGGATCGAGCGCGAGATCTGGAAGGCGACGCCGCTGGGGTACGATACTCGTGGCGAGTGCGAGATGTCCCTCGTCGACGCCTCGGCGTTCCAGAACGCCGGCGGGTCGGTGGCCGCGACGACGAGTCGGGACGTGGCACTCGGCGAACTCGACCGGATCACGGTCGTCGGGAGCCTCCTGCCGCCAGCCGGACAGTCGAACCTGCATCCCTTCGGGCTGTACGCGGCGGCGGTATCCTCGATGGGGCACCAGATCCTCGTGAACGCGCTCGGCCACGCCCAGGCCGCGGTCTCCGGAGGTGAGTCGCGATGAGCGACCACGAACGCAGTCGGCGCGCGCTCATGCGATCCGCGGCGGTCGGTGCGAGCGGCCTCGCCCTGGGGAGCGTCGCGTCGACGGCCAGTGCGTCCGGGGTCGCGTGCGACGGCCAGACGGAGACGACGACCCGCTCCGGGTCGCTCTCCGGTGCCGACGACGCGGCGTCGGTCACGTACGACGCCGTGACGAACGACCCCTGCGAACTCGTCTTCGACCTCTCGAGCGCCGACGCGACGGACTTCGACCTCTACGTCACGTTCGACGGCCGGACGCCGTCGACGACCGACTACGACGCGAAGTCCAAGACCGCCCTGAGCTCGGGCGAATCCATCACCGTCGCCGAGGGGAACGTCGACGCCGGCGCGAACTTCGGCGTGCTCGTCGACTCCTACACCGCAGGCGGGAGCTGGACGCTCGAGACGACGGAGACGTCCGCGAGCGACGATGGTGACGACGACCGGCCGGATGCGTCGTTCACGGCGAGCGCGACGACCGTCACCGTCGGCGATTCCGTCGACTTCGACGCGTCCGCCTCCACCGGTGGCGCTGCACCTATCACCGACTACGAGTGGGCGTTCGGCGACGGCACGACCGCGACCGGGAGCACCGTCTCCCACGCGTACGACGCGACCGACGAGTTCACCGTGACCTTGACCGTGACGAACGAGAACGGCGGGACCGGGACCGCCTCGGAAACTATCACGGTCGAATCGAGCGGCGGTGACTGCGGCGTCACGAAGACCCGTACCGAGACGGGGACGCTCATCGGCGACGGCGACTCGACCGAGTACGCCTACAGCGCCCGCACCGCCGACCCCTGCGAGGTCACGCTCGACCTCTCCGCGGACGACGGCACCGATTTCGACCTCTACGTGACGTACGACGGTCGGCCGCCGACGATCAGCGACTACGACGACCGCGCGTACAACTACGGGAGCGACGAATCGCTCACCGTTGACGGCTCGAACTTCGATGCCGCCGACAGCCTGGGCGTGCTCGTCGACTCCTACTCCGGGAACGGCGACTTCACGCTCGTGATGGAGGAAGTCGGTACCGGCGACGGCGGCGGCTCGCCCGACCCGAACGATCCGCCGACCGCAACCTTCGATGCCAGCTCGGGGACCGTGACGGTCGGCGAGACCGTCCAGTTCGACGCGACCGCGTCCAGCGACGCGGACGGGTCAGTCGTCGGCTACGAGTGGACGTTCGGCGACGGCGCCACAGCGTCGAGTTCCACGACGTCCCACGAGTACGCGAGCGCCGGCGCGTTCGAGGTGACGATCGCCGTCACCGACGACGACGGCGCGAGCGCAACCGCGTCCCGGACCATCACCGTGGAAGACGACAGCGGCGATGACTGCGGGACCGTCAGCGAGACCGCGAGCGCCGACGGGAACTTCTGGTGGTTCGGCGGCGGCGACACGTACACGTACGAGACGCGAACCGCCGAACCGTGTCGCGTCACCGTCGACCTCGACGGTCCATCCACCTCGGACTTCGACCTCTACCTGACCACGGACGGTCGAACGCCGACCACGAGCGACTACGACGCCCGCTCTGCGGGCTCCGGCGGCAACGAATCCGTCACGCTCGACGACGCGGACGTCCCCGCCGGTGCGGACGTCGGCATCCTCGTCGAACCCGCCTCAGGTTCGGGTTCGTACACGCTCGAGGTCGAAGAACTCGGTCGCTGAGAGACGGTCGAACGGTTTCGCTGCGGCGCGACCGACCGTGGTCGCACCGTCTGGCGGTCGATTCGCGTTCGTTTCGGGCTACTGTTCGTCGACGAACGGATTCTTGCCGTCGACCAGGTTCGTCTTGTAGACGCCGCGGGTCTTCGCGATCGAGTTGTCGTCGCCGTCGAAGATCTCGGTCTCGACGACGCCGGTGTCGTCGCCGTAGCGGTCGACGACGGCTTCGCCGTGGATGTCGCCCGTCGCTGGCCGCAAGTAGTCGATGCGGACGTCGAGCGTCGGGCCTGGATTCCCTTCGACGGACGCGAGTGCGGCCGCCGACAGCGAGTCCGCGAGCGCGAACGGCACCGCGCCGTGTGCGAGCATCGTGGACTCGGAGAGGGAGTGATGGTCGTCGAGTTCGATACGGCCACGTGCGACGCCGTCAGCCGCGTCGGTCACTTCGAGGCCGAGGTGCTGTCCGAACGGATACCTCTCGTTGAACCTCTCGAGTACGTCCATGGCGGTGTCAACTCGCAGAGCTATATTGAGTCTTCCCCTAACTTGCAAGTAAAGATGGTGTCAGACGCCGAAGCCGGCGAGGAAGTGCGCTATCGTCCTCGCGGCGGCGTCGACGGTACGGTCGTTCTCGTCCAGCGGCGGCGCGGTCTCGACCACCTCGAACCCGGCGACGCGGTCGTCGCTCGCCGCGAGCCGCACCATCCGGAACAACTCGCGTGCGGTGACGCCGCCAGGCGTCGGCGCACTCGACCCCGGGTACGTCGCGTCGAGGACGTCCACGTCGACGCTGAGGTACACCTGGTCGACGTCGCCCAGCGAGTCCAGCGCACGGTCGAGTGCCGCGACCTCGTCGTCACCGACCTCCTCGGCGGTGACGACCTCGTACCCCTCCTCGCGGACGAAGTCGTGGTAGCCCGTGGACGTCTCGAAGTGGCGTGCGCCGACGACCGCGAGTTCGTCCAGGCCGTCGTCGTGGAGCTGGCGGTACGGCGTCCCGCTCGTCGCACCCTCCCGGTACTGTCGGCAGTCCAGGTGCGCGTCGAAGTTCACGATTCCAAGCGAGTCCGTCTCCGCGCCGACGTCGGTGTCCAGGAGCGGTTTCGCGTTCCCGTACGTCGTCGAGTTGTCACCGCCGACGAACACGGGTACCGCGTCAGTATCGTGGACGTCGCCGGCGGCGTCGGCGATCGCGCTCTGGACGACGTCGATCGGTCGTTGCGGGAGTGCGACGTTCCCGAGGTCCGCGAGCGACGTCACCGGTCCAGCATCGAAGTGATGCGTCTTCGTCGACATCAACGACCCGCGGATG
>Ga0136607_1000401_pt1 | contig 13124 bp, 5 predicted proteins | sample AntDeeMetagen681_FD_101381 | JGI IMG/M metagenome (GOLD analysis project Ga0136607, IMG submission 101381) | Saline lake microbial communities from Deep Lake, Antarctica - Metagenome #681 | ecosystem: Environmental > Aquatic > Non-marine Saline and Alkaline > Saline | place: Antarctica: Deep Lake...
ATCCGGCAAGTGACCCACTTCGACCGGAACCAGACTTATCGGCTGCTTGCCGAACTACGCCAGGAGAACCCGCAAATATGCGCGCCCGGCAAAGGCCGCTACGCGCGCTACGAATATCGCGAATAAACACGGCAACGCTCAACGCATTAAAACGAGCATTAAAAGCGCTTCAATGCTATATTTAATGCTCGCGCGCAATACGACAGGCAATGGGGGCCCAACGCGTGCAACCGCTGGACAAGACACTCCGACATCAACTCGACCGTACCGTACGCAAGGCACGGACGGTCGCCGAACAAGCCGCTGGCGCGGCCATTACCCAGCTCTCGATCAGCGAGGCCACCGCCCCGGCTTATCTCGGCGACGATGATAAAGCGCTGCGTCGGCGCCTACGCGCCCACGCCCGCAGCCTCGGCGACACGCTGAACAACGGCGCACAAAACGTCTACCGGCTGATCGCAGAAATTGCCTACGAGCATTGGCATCGCATGCTCTTTGCCCGGTTTCTCGCCGAAAACGAGCTGCTCATGTACGACGGCGTGGCCATCACGCTGGAAGACTGCGAGGAATTGGCCGACGAAGAAGGTTTTGACAACGGCTGGGCACTGGCCGCGCAACTCGCCAGCCAGATGCTGCCGCAGGTCTTTCGTATCGACAGCCCCGCATTCGGTGTACGACTGGCCGCCGAATATCAGCACGAACTGGAAAACCTGCTTGCCGGTCTAAGCGTCGACGTATTCCAGGCCAGCGACAGCCTCGGCTGGGTCTATCAATTCTGGCAGGCCGACGAGAAAGACCGCGTCAATCACTCCGAGGTGAAGATCGGCGCGCGCGAGTTGCCCGCCGTCACCCAGCTATTCACCGAGCCCTACATGGTCAGCTTTTTGCTGGACAACGCCCTGGGCGCTTGGTGGGCCGCACGGCGGCTGACCGAGCACGATCTGCGTACCGCGAAGAGCGAAGACGAACTTCGCCACAAAGCCGCCGTTGCCGGCGTCCCGCTCACCTACTTGCGTTTCGTGCAAGCCGAAGACGGCGTTTGGACACCCGCCGCCGGCACCTTCGACGGCTGGCCGGAACATCTGGGCGACCTGAAAACACTGGACCCCTGCTGCGGCTCCGGGCATTTCCTGGTATCGCTGCTGCACATGCTCGTGCCGCTGCGCATGGACATGGAAGGGTTGGACACACGAGCGGCCGTCGATGCGGTGCTACGCGACAACATCCATGGCCTGGAACTGGATCAGCGCTGCGTCGAGCTGGCCGCGTTTGCGCTGGCCTTGGCGGCCTGGCGTTATCCGAACGCCGGCGGCTACCGACCGCTGCCCGAGCTGCAGGTTGCCTGCTCTGGGCTATCGGTAACGACGGCCAAGGAAGAATGGAAACAACTGGGCCTTGGCAAACATAACCTGTCGATTGCGCTGGAATGGCTCCACGACAGTTTCCGCGATGCGCCCACGCTGGGCAGCCTGCTGAATCCCGCCCGAACCGACGCCGCCAAAGTCGTGCCGTGGTCGGAGCTGTCCACCGCGCTCGATCAGGCGCTCAAACAGGAAGACAGCGACGAACAACAGGAAGCCGCCGTTGTCGCACAAGGCCTGGCCAAGGCCGCCATGTTGCTCGCCGGTCAGTACGGCTGGGTCGTGACGAATGTGCCTTACCTCTCGCGCGGCAAACAATCGGCGCGTCTGCGTGACTTCTGTGAACAACACTATCCGGCCGCCAAGAACGACTTGGCCACCGTGTTTCTGGATCGTTGTCTGGAACTATGCATAAAAGGCGGTAGTAGCAGCTTGGTAATGCCGCAGAACTGGCTGTTTTTGACCACTTACACGAAGTTTCGGGAAAAGCTGCTGAAAAACGAGGCGTGGAACTTCGTTGCGCGGCTCGGTTCGGGCGCATTTGAAACCATCAGCGGCGAAGTGGTGAAAGCCATCCTTCTCACTCTGACCCACGGCAACACTGCTGACCAACATAGCGGACTGTTCGCCGACGAGTCCTCGGCGCATCTCATTCGTGGTGTTGATGTGTCTGAATCCAAAACAGCCGCCGGAAAGGCCGCCGGCTTAATTGGTGAGAAAGTCAAAAGCGTCGAACAGACGCGGCAGCTAAAAAATCCCGATGCGCTGCTCGCTTTCACTGAAGTGCAAGGCGATTTACTACAAAATTATGCTGCCTCTTACCAAGGAATAAAGACTGGCGATGACGCCGCCAAACGCCGTTGTTTCTGGGAACGAAGGCTATCTACTAAATGGACTCCTTTGCTTGGCACTACAGGCGAAACTACATTTTTCTCCGGTCTTCACTTCGTAGTCGATTGGTCTTCCGAAGGTGACGATATAGCTAGACTTCAAGGACTGAGCGCCTGGGGCAAATCCGGTATAGCTGTGAGCCAAATGCGTCAGCTACCGGTCGCTATCTATCATGGTTGGAAATTTGATAGTAACGTATCGGCGCTTCGTATTTATAAAGCATCCGATTTAGCTCCGGTTTGGTGTTACTGCGCTTCTCTCAGCTACAGCGAAGCTGTTCGGCAAATTGATCAGAGTCTCAAGGTTACGAACGCCGCACTTGTCAAAGTCCCGTTCGACCTTGAATACTGGAGTGGTATATCCGCCGAACGATATCCGCACGGTCTGCCCGAACCTTATTCGAACGACCCAACCCAATGGCTTTTCCACGGCCACCCCTGCGGCTCGGTGATCTGGGACGAACACGCCAAATGGACAGCCCACGGCCCGCTGCGTACCGATGACAGCGTGTTACAAACCGCCGTCGCCCGCTTGCTCGGCTACCGCTGGCCGGCCGAACTCGATCCAGGCATGGAACTGGCCGCCGAGCAGCGCGAATGGGTGAACCGCTGCGAGGCATTGCTGCCCTACGCCGACGATGACGGCATTGTCTGTATTCCGCCGCTGCGCGGCGAAGCCAGCGCTGCGGATCGCCTGCGGCATTTGCTGGCCGCCGCCTATGGCGATGCCTGGTCCAGCCAAATTCAGGCGGCCTTGCTCGATAGCGTCGACCACGCCGGTAAGAGCCTGGAAAGCTGGCTACGCGATAAGTTCTTTGCCCAGCACTGCAAGCTGTTTCAGCATCGGCCGTTCATCTGGCAAATCTGGGACGGGCTGAAGGACGGCTTCTCGGCGTTGCTTAACTATCACGCGCTGGACTACAAGACCCTGGAAACGCTGGCCTATACCTACCTCGGCGACTGGATCAACGCCCAGTCGCGCGCTGCGAAGGACGGCGTCGACGGCGCCGAGGAAAAACGGGCCGCCGCCGAGGCCCTGCAAAGACGCCTGGCGCTGATTCTGGAAGGCGAAGAACCCTACGATGTTTTTGTGCGCTGGAAACCGCTCGCAGAACAGCCGATCGGCTGGCAGCCCGATCTCAACGACGGCGTTCGGCTCAACGTTCGCCCATTCATGCGCGTTGAAGACATCAAGAAGAAAAACGCCGGCATCCTGCGCGACAAGCCGAACATCAAATGGACCAAGGACCGCGGCAAGGACGTCGACAGCGCCCCTTGGTACGAACTGGGCCCTGAATACGGCGAAAACAAAGGCGCGCGTATCAACGCACACCATTTATCGCTGGCGCTAAAACATAACGCGCGCCAAGCCCGGAAAACGGACTAACCTCGGAGTCGGCAGCCATGGCGAGCGAATACACCGGCGCGACGTTCTGGAAATGCGCCTTACAAGTCAATCCCTGGAGCTACGCTGAGGAATATCGGCGCACCCCGCACGGGCTTACGGAAGAGCAGTACAACCAGCGCCTGGGGGAAATCTGCCGGGAGCAGAATATAAAGATTCTGGCAGTGACCGATCACGGCAGTGTGTCGGATATTGAATCCATCAAGGATGTGATGGCGCCCCTTGGCGTCGTTGTCTTCCCCGGCTTCGAGATCAATTCCAGCGAACAGGCCCATTTTGTCTGCCTGTTTCCGGAAGACATGGATATTAACCGGCTTTATTCGGAAATGACGGTGGGCCTTGAAATTGACCCCGCAAACCCAGAGGATCCGGTCAACAAGACCGCGGCGGATATCATCGCGCACATCGACGGCCTCGGCGGGCTGGTATACGCGGCGCACGTCACCAATGATAGCGGCATCCTGAAAAAGCGTCTTTCGCATTTGTGGCGATTGCGCGGCCTTGTCGCCGCACAGATTCCGGGATCTGTTGAGGACTTGAAAGCGGCCGAGAGCGGTTTTTATTACCAAGTTGCCAGAAACCGCGATCCGAATTATCGGCGAGAAGTGCCGCTAGCCATCATCAATGCCTGTGACGTGGAAATCCCGGACCGCCTCGCTGAGCCCGGCGCGTCGTGTCTGGTCAAGATGACGAAACCGTGTTTTGCCTCATTCAAACAGGCGTTTCTCGATCCGGAATCGCGTATTCGACTGAATTCGGATATCTCGTCGACCCATGCGTCGGCGATAGAAAACGTGACAGTCATCGGCGGCTATCTGGACGGCTTGGATATCACGATCGCCGACCATCTCAACGCGATCATTGGTGGGCGCGGAACCGGCAAATCTACGCTCATCGAATGTATCCGGTTCGCGCTTGATATACGCCCGCCGGGCAAGAACGCGCAGCGCCAACACGATGAGATGATCAAGGAAAATTTGGGCAAGGAAAAAGCGCAAGTCCTGCTCCGCGTGCGCTCGGCGACGATGCGAGGCCAGACTTTTTGGGTATCCCGCCGCTATGGCGACAACCCGATAGTCAAGGATGACAATGGCACTTTGGCACCGTTCAGCCCCAAAGAGCTGCTGCCGCAAATCGAGATATTCGGCCAGAATGAGATTTACGAGATCACCCAGGACCCAAGCGGCCAGCGCCAGCTTTTATCACGCTTTCTGAGCTCTCAACAGAATGAAGCTGAAGAAAGGATTAGCCAGATTCGCAGGCGTCTTTCGGAAAACCGTGAGGCGATCATCAAGGCTCGCGAACAACGGGCCGAAGTAGAAACAGACGTAGCGCAGCTACCCAAGCTTGAAGCCGAGGCTGCGACCTACAAGGCGCTGGGGCTCGAAGAAAAGCTCAAGATCATTCCATTGCTGGAAACAGAGAAACATCTGGCGACTCGGGTCCGAGGCGATACCGATAAGATCGCGCAGGCGATCCACAATGCCTTCGATGTGCTGCCGGATACCGCTTTTCTGAGCGAGCAGGCGCTGGCGCCGCTGCCCCATGCCAATACGTTGCGAGAGCAACGCAAACTGCTGGAGCAACTGGCTTGCGATGTTAAGGGCTTGTTAACCCAGGCCGGGGAAGCAGTCGAGCGGGCACAGAGCGGTAGCCAACCATTGGCCCAATCCCTAACGCAACAGATAAGCCAGGAAGAAGAGGAACTGAAGAAGCAGTTCAAGTCCATACCCAATAGCCAAGGCAAAAGCGGTGCCGAGATCGGGGCGGATTACCAGCGGATACTGCGTGCCCTGGAACGTATCAAGCCCAGCCGAACGAAACTCGCACAGCGTAAGCAGCAGTTGGACGAGCTTGCTCGCAAAAGACAGGCAATCCTTGCAGAACTCGCCGATGGGCTGAGTGAGCATTCGGCCAAAGTCCAGCGCGCCTTGCGAAAATTACAAAAAAAGCTGGAGGGCAAGCTGCGTTTGACTGTTGAACCGGAGGGTAACCGCCAACCGTTGATGGACTTTTTGACAGCTTGCCAGCTTGAAGGGGTCGGGCCACAGCGGTTGGCCTGGATCAAGAACACGGACTGCTCGCCGGCCTCGTTGGCCGCGACCATTCGACAAGGCAGCGAAGACCTTTTGAGTCAGGGTTGGAGCATTACGCCAAGTACCGCCTCTGCCCTGGCCAAGCTGCCGCCCAGCAAGATCCTGGAACTGGAAGAAGTCTGCCTGCCCGATCACGTCAAGATTGAGCTAAACATCGCGCACGAAGACGCGCCCGTTAATTATCGCGAGTTACACCGACTCTCCACCGGGCAACAATGTACCGCCGTTCTGCATCTGTTATTGCTGGACAACCCCGACCCGCTGATACTCGACCAGCCAGAGGACAATCTCGACAACGCTTTCATTGCCGAGCGTATTGTTGCGGAATTACGCAAGGCGAAGCTGGATCGCCAGTTTCTGTTTGCCACCCATAACGCTAATATTCCGGTGTTTGGCGATGCGGAATGGATCGGCGTCTTCCAAGCCAAGGATGATAGAGCGGGTATTCCTGCCGAGCATCAAGGCGCTATCGACCTGCCGGAAATTCAGCGCTTATCGGCAAATATACTGGAAGGCGGCCGCAAAGCCTTTGATCAACGCCGCCTGAAATACGGTTTTTAAGGAGCGCTTGCAATGCTAAAAAGCGAACTGCTCGAAACTATCGCTAACGGCGAAAATTCGGGTGTCGAGTTCAAGCGTGACGATATCCGTCCCGAACAGCTGGCCAAAGAGGTTGTCGCGATGGCGAACCTCGATGGTGGCATGGTTTTACTCGGCGTCGAGGACGACGGGACGGTAACGGGGATACAGCGCCCACGCCTTGAGGAGTGGGTTATGGACGGCATATTTGGCGCCAAAGTACATCCGATGATCCTGCCGTTCTACGAAGAAATTAAAATTGACGAGCAGAGCCGCGTCGCCGTCGTGTCGTTTACACAGGGCGTCTCCAAGCCCTATGTATTGCGACATCAAGGCCGCGAGGAAATCTATATTCGTGTGGGTTCCACCTCGCGCTTGGCGAGCCGTGAACAACAGGCTCGGCTATTCGCCAGTGGCGGTATTCTGCACCCGGAAGCACTGCCCGTCGCGGGTACAAACCTGAGCTCGCTCGACCTGGAGCGCCTGCGAGACTATCTCGTTGACGTCATCGAAGATCCCGAAGCACCCGACGAACACAACGCTTGGCTGTCCCGACTTCTGGGTCTCGGCTTCATGGTCGAAGGCGTGGGCGGCCAGGCCGTTTGCAGCATCGCCGGCCTGGTCCTCTTTGGTATTTCGCCCCGCCGGTACTTGCGCCAATGCGGCTTGAGAGTACTGGTCTTCGAAGGCGAAACCAAAACATATAAGGCCTTGCTGGATCGGGTAATAGATGCAGCAATGGTCGGGCTTTGGCGCCGCGATGGCGCGGGGAATCGCACACTAGCCGAAAATGACTACGGCTTGATTGAGAGATTCATAAACACGCTTGAACCGTTCATTTCCGAAGAGGAAAGCGAAGTTGATGACGGATTTCGACGCGAGCGGCGCTGGCATTATCCTCGTGACGCTGTGCGGGAACTGTTGATCAACGCGCTAGCGCACAGGGATTGGACTCGCTCCGTGGATATCGAAGTGAACTGCTATGCGGATCGGATGGAAATTATCAGCCCCGGCGCGATGCAAAATTCCATGACGATCGAAAAAATGATTGCCGGCCAGCGCTCACCGCGCAATCCGCTAATCATAGAAGTGCTTAGAGACTACGGTTATGTCGATGCGCGCGGCATGGGCGTGCGCACAAAAATCATTCCATCCATGCGCCAGTTTAATGATACCGAGCCGGGGTTCGAGGCGACCGAGGATTATATGAAAGGCACATTGCACAAGATGAAACCCTGTACATAACCGATATGCAACTCCTCACAGCGTTCCAGCAGGCACTTCGGAAAACAGCAGTATTCAACCCCGAGTCTGTCGTGGCACCCGCCTGCATACTCTGGCCCGACCACGCACGACTCTGGCACCCGGTGATCGACCGGCTACAGGCCGAGATGCCCGAGCTTCTGGTTCTGGGCGATTACGCGCCGGATAAACGGCGCGGCCCGGCCATCTGGCTGCGCTGTGCGATTGCCGGCACGCTCGACGACGTAGCGATCGAGCCCGGCACCACACCGATTCTGTATCTGCCCGGCGTCAGCCGGCAGGATCTACGCGCCGTCAGCGACTGTCCGGATACCTTGAAGCCGCTGGCCGAGCTGCAATATCGCGGCACAGTCTGGACGCAGGAAAACCACAAGGACTGGACGCCGCGTGCATTTCTGGTATCAAAAAACGGTGGGTTAAAGCTAGATATCGACGCCGGCACCGCCACGCAAAAGGCGTTGCAGGCCGCACTGCCCGCCTTATTGGATCAGCCCGTTGAAAGTCTACGCGGGCAACGACTGGACGCGGACAACTTCAATAACCTTCTCACCGGCGGCGACGCGACCCGCGATTTGTTGCAGTGGCTGGACGACCCCGAGGTCGCCCGCGCCAACCGCTCTGAAAGCCAGTGGCATGCGCTCGTGCAGCTCAGCCGTTCTCGCTTTAACTTTGACCCCAGCAAGCAAAGCGTGCTCGACGGCGCCTTGGCCTTGACCCAGCGCAACGGCAGTTGGGCGCATGTGTGGGACCGCTACAGCGAAGCGCCGCGGCGCTATCCGGGGATCGCCAGCCGGTTGCGCCAGTTGACGATGCCGGAGTTCGGCCTGTTTCCTGGCGAAGACGAGGTGGCCGTGTGGCCGCAGTGGAATACGCGCGAAGAAAATACGCTTCATACCGCGCTTTGTGCTTTGTCCAGCCAACCGGCCCATGCAGCACGCGAACAACTGGTCAAGCTGGAGGCCGAACACGGCCGTCGCCGCGACTGGCTCTGGGCGGATCTGGACGAGGCGCCGCTGGCAATGGCGCTGGGGCCACTGCGCATCCTTGCACAAATCACGACCAGCAATCTTGCGGGCGGTACGGCCGATGACATGCATAGGGCCTATATCAACGGCGACTGGCGGGCGGACGATTCGGTCCTGCGCGCATTGGCGCATGTACGCAGCGACAAGGATCGGGATGCGGTGTTCCGGGCCATACGCGCCGTGTATACCGACTGGGCGGAGGCTGCAGCGCGGCATCTGCAGAAAACGTGGCGCCCGTCGGTTGACGGCCTGCGCCGCGGCACGCCCTCTCCTAATGCGGCGGCGAACGAATGCGTGCTGTTCGTGGACGGGCTGCGATTCGATTGCGGCAAGCGTCTCGCCCATCGGCTGGGCGCGGGCGGACTGAGCGTGGACGAGCATGCCACCTGGGCGGCACTGCCCAGCGTTACCGGTACCGGTAAATATGCGGTCGCGCCTTTTCTCAACGACCCCGACGTAAAAGAAGAACACGGCGACTATCAGTTCTCGCCGATTACCCATCATCTGTTCAAGAAGATGCTGCGCGAGCAAGGCTGGCAAGTACTCGACCGTCATCAGGTTCAACAACTGCACAACGAGTCGCTGGATACAACCCGACCTGCCTGGTGCGAGTTCGGCGATATCGACCACGCCGGCCACGAACGTGGCTGGAAGCTGGCCCGGTATATCGACGAAATGCTGGGCGAAATCGAGGAGCGCATCCAGGCGCTGCTGGACCAGGGTTGGGCCCAGGTTCGCGTGGTGACCGATCACGGCTGGCTGCTGTTGCCCGGCGGCCTGCCCAAAACCGAACTGCCGGCCGCGCTGGCTGTGTCCAAATGGGGGCGTTGTGCACAGATCAAGCCGGGCGCACAGACCGACTATGCACGCTTTCCCTGGTACTGGAGCGAGCAGGTGCATTTCGCCTTGGCCGAAAGCATTCGATGCTTCAAGGACGGGCAGGAATACACCCACGGCGGCCTGAGTCTGCAGGAATGCGTTACCCCTGAGTTGGTAGTCACCGCTGGTGCGGCGCGTAACTCGACGACTCAACTCACGGACCTCGTATGGAAAGGCCTGCGCTGTACGGTCGTGGCAGAGGGGGCGACGAGCGGACTGATAATGGATTTGAGACAGCAGGCGGGCGATGCAGCGACGAGCGTGGCCGTCGCTGCCAAGCCTTTCAGGGAAAGCGGCAAGGCGTCGGTCGTTGTGGAGGATGACGACCTGATGGGCGCCCATGCGGTCGTGGTTATTTGCGACGCGCAGGGACGAGTCCTTGCCCAACGGAGCACCGCCATCGGCGGTGACGACTAGGAAAGCAGATGGCAGAAATGGACGCTCTGGATCGCAAAGCGGCCGACGCGCTGGACGGGTTTCTCGTGCGCAAGGATCTGGTGCGCACATTTGCACGCCAGTTTCCGGTGCCGACCTATGTGGTGGAGTTCCTGCTTGGCCGCTACTGTGCCAGCACCGATCCAGAAGAAATCGAAGAGGGCCTGGAGGTTGTGCAACGCCAGCTCAAGTCGCGCACGATCAAGGCTGGCGAGGAAGAGCTGTTCAAGGCGCGGGCGCGCGAGAATGGCGAGATCAAGATCATCGATCTGCTCACCGCGCGCCTGGATGTGAAGACCGACACCTACGTTGCCAGCCTGCCAAGCCTGCGGCTCAACGACGTCCGTATCGACGATGAACTGGTCACTACACACGAACGGATGCTTACGGGCGGCTTCTATGCGGAGATCAGCCTGGAATATGACGCGGGCATTGCCCAGGAAAAAGGCGGTCGTGCATTCGGTGTTCGTGCGTTGCGCGAGATTCAGCTATCCAAGCGAGATGTTCTGGACACGTTGGCCCACGCCCGCCAGTCTTTCACCACCGATGAATGGAAATCGCTGCTGCTGCGATCGACCGGATTCGAAGCGTCGGCGCTATCGCCCCGCCAACAGGACGCTCTGCTATTGCGCATGGTGCCGTTTGTGGAGCGTAACTATAATTTGGTCGAACTCGGCCCCCGCGGCACCGGGAAAAGCCACCTGTTCCAACAGGTTTCACCCTATGCGCATCTGGTTTCGGGCGGCAAGGCCACCGTCGCCAAGATGTTCGTCAACAACGCCAACGGCCAGCGCGGACTCGTCTGCCAGTACGACGTTGTCTGTTTTGACGAGGTGTCCGGCATCTCGTTCGACAGCAAGGACGGCGTGAACATCATGAAAGGCTACATGGAGTCCGGCGAATTCAGCCGCGGCAAGGAGAGCATCCGCGCCGACGGCTCCATCGTTTTGCTTGGTAATTTCGAGGTCGATGTCGAGCACCAACAGCGCATCGGTCATCTGTTCGGTCCGTTGCCCGAAGAAATGCGGCACGACACCGCGTTCATGGATCGTATCCACGCTTTCCTGCCGGGCTGGGATGTGCCCAAGGTAGGCAGGGACATGCTGACCGATCATTTTGGCCTGGTCAGCGACTTTCTATCCGAATGCTGGACGCAGTTGCGCAACCAGAGCCGGGTATCACAGTGGCAAGGCCGCGTGTTCTTGGGCGGCGCGCTATCGGGGCGCGATACGAATGCTGTGAACAAGACCGCGAGCGGCCTGCTCAAACTGATCTATCCCGGCGACGCCGCAGTGCCGAGTGATGAAGATATTGAGTGGGCGATGCATATCGCGATTGAGGCTCGTCGCCGGGTCAAGGAGCAACAAAAGCGCGTGGGCGCAGCCGAATTTCGCAACACGCGTTTCAGCTACGTCATGGGCGAGGACGGAGTCGAAAAATTCGTCTCCACACCAGAGCTGCAAAGCGACGACAGTATCGGCAGCGATCCGCTCGAGCCGGGCCAAGCCTGGGCGCTTAGCCCCGGCGCTCAAGGCGCCAGCAGCCAGGAGGAGCATCCAGGGCTCTTTCGAATCGAAGTTAATGAAGGCCCGGGCAATGGCGTGAAGATTCTCAACAAGCCGGTTCCCGCTGCTTTCCGGGAAAGCATGAGCTACGCGGAACAGAACCTCTACACACGTGCGGCTGCGTTGGTCGGAGACAAGGAACCACGGCAGCACGAGTTTACTGTGCAGCTACGCGCCTTCGACAGTGCCAGAACGGGTAGCAAGCTTGGCGTTGCGGCGGTCATCGCGCTGAGCTCAGCTCTGCTCAAACGCAGTGTACGCGGTGGCTTGATAATAACCGGCGAAATCAATCTGGGCGGATCTATAGAGCCGCTTCACAACCCCGTTTCATTGGTGGAACTCGCCGTCGAGAAAGGCGCTACGGCTATCATGATGCCCGTCAGCTGCCGCAAGCTGTTAATGGATCTTTCAGACGAGATGGCGACCAAGATCAATATCCAGTTCTATTCGGACGGCCGCGATGCGTTACTCAAGTCGCTTGCCGGTTAACGAACGGCGCATATACTTCTAGCGGGGTGGGCGGTTTGCTCCTCCACCCCCCACATCTTGTGGTCACCAGTCGTAGCCATGGATCACTTGCGCTTCGGTCACAGGCCCGGTGACAACGGTTTGTTCGAGCAGCCGACGGAATACGAGGCCACGGCTGGCCGACGTGCGGCGGTTGAAGCGGAAAGTGAACTCCTCCAGGTATGCCTGTAGGTGGTCGGATGTGACCGAGCCTTGGTGAGTGCCGAGGATCCAGCGCTTCAGCAAGCTGGCTACCCTATGGACACCTGGCATGGTGACGTGGGCCGGATCCCCGGACGAAGACAGCACCGTCCGCTGTCGTGTGTAACCGTGCTTCGGCAGGTCGTTGTATCCCCCCAACCGTCAGTGCGAACGGTGGAACCTGGAGCCACGATATCGCACACGAATGGCACGAGATGGTCGCCCGAAGCATCGGGAATACAGCGCATTCTCAGGCGGCCGAACCCGTTGGGCTCGAGCACCTCGACGGCGATCACCACCACCGACTTGGAACTACCGCGACCGCGCTTGCCGCCACGTCCCACGCCGCCGACAAGGGTCTCATCGACTTCGACCGCGCCGCAGAGCCGTTCGCGTTCGGAGCGCACCATCGCCACTCTGAACCGTTGGAGCATGGCCCACGCCACCCGGTATCTGACGCCAAGTGTTCGCTCAAGTGTCTTCGCAGACAGACCATTCTTCGCGGCAGTCACGTGCCAGGCGGCCTCAAACCAAGTGGTCAGCGGCGTCCGCGTCTTGTCCAGGAGGGTTCCAGCGGTCACTGTCCCCTGATGGCGGCAGGACGAGCACACGAGGCGCCCACGCGAATGCCGCCATGGCGACGCAGCAGTTCCGCACTTCGGGCAAACGAAGCCACTGGGCCAGGGCAATTGTCCCAACCACGCAGCGCAGGCCGCATCGTCTGGATACATCTCAACGAACTCGCGGTACGTGCACGTATAGTCACGGCCGGCCACCAATCCGGTCAGCGCGGTGTCATCGAATGAAAAGTCCACCACTACATATTGTAGGAGGAGGAGCAAACCGTCCACCCCACATAAATTATTCGCGCGCCCTGCCAATCGCATGTAGATACATTGACGAACAATGAGATACATA
>Ga0136607_1000436_pt1 | contig 12542 bp, 10 predicted proteins | sample AntDeeMetagen681_FD_101381 | JGI IMG/M metagenome (GOLD analysis project Ga0136607, IMG submission 101381) | Saline lake microbial communities from Deep Lake, Antarctica - Metagenome #681 | ecosystem: Environmental > Aquatic > Non-marine Saline and Alkaline > Saline | place: Antarctica: Deep...
ATCTCCCGCTCGTTTACCCCCTCGAGTACGTCGCGATCGCTATCGCCGTGGGGATACTCGTCGGGGTTCTCGCGGGGCTGTATCCGGCCTGGCGGGCCGCGCGGACGGATCCGATCGACGCGCTGAGGTACGAATGAGGAGCTGAGGCTCTCAAGCGAGAGACATCCTCCCTGCCATATGTCTCACACCGGACTGTACGATCCCCACGTCGTACGATCAGCGTTCTCGCTCGGAGCCGCGGTCGCGATCCCCGTCCGCGTATCGATCGTCCTCGCGTCGGCTCGAGTCGCCGCCCTCGAGCGCGGAATCGGATTCGCGGCTGAACTCGCGGTCTCGGGTCGACGTCGAACCGGACGTTCGGGACCTGTCCACCGAGTTCGTCTCGAATCCGACCGTTTCACGGGTTCGGCGGTGGCTGTCGGGATACTCCCGCGCGAGGTACGCCCCCAGATACCCACCGAGCAGCGACAGGCCGACGGTGTAGAGGAGGATGAAGGCCCCGACGCCGAGGATCACGAGCGCGAACAGGGCAACCCCTTCGACGGGGACGCCACCGGCGAGTCCGAGGCTCAAAAAACCAAAGAGGAGGAACCCGATCCCTGCGATGGGGAGGAACGCGATCGCTCCGGCCAGCGCGCCCGCGACCGCGCCCGCTCGTTCGTCCGGTCCCTCGAGGAATCCCGCGACGGCCCCGCCGAGGACGGGCGAGAAGGGGATAAACGAGAGGACGACGCCGATGATAGCGCCGATACCCGCGTTGACGATCGTTCGGCTCCGAACCATACCGAAACCAAAGGGTAGCAGAGAGAAAAGTGTCGGTGGTCAAACGGTGTCTGCCGTCAGTGCGCTCGAGCGGTCGGTTCGAACGGTACGGGGCTCAGGCGGTCTGCTGTAATGTGTCCCGGTTCACCCGAATTCGGAATTACAAGTTCGCCGAGACTGCCGTCCAGTCGTCCGTATCAGTCGTCAGCGATCCGTGAACTCGAGTCCTCGAAGGTCGTCTCCGTCTCCCCGAGATCGGTCGGCGGCTCCTCGGGGTTGTCTTCGATGAGTTCGGTGAACGTGGCGTCGCTGTTGACCTCGTCGGCGAGCAGATCGACGGCTTCCACGAAGACGGCAACGATCAGCGGACCGACGACGACGCCGATCGCGCCGAGGGTGAAGAGCCCGCCAGTGAAGCCGACGAAGTAGAGGCTGCCGGAAAAGCCGGCCGACCGTCTGGCGAGTCGCGGGCGGACGGCGACGTCGGGGAGCCAGGCGATGAGACCAAGGCCGAGTACGCCGATCAGCGTCGCCGCGACGAGGTCGCCGACGGCGACGTGATACAGCGTGATCGGAACGACGAGCATGCTCGGACCGATGATCGGGACGAACTGCAAGACCGCGGCGGCGATCGCCAGCGTCATCGCCGCCTCGTAGCCCAGCGCCCGGAACAACGGGTATGCGACGGCGAGTGTCGCAAGCGACGTCGCCAGCTGCAGGACGTAGATGGCGTACAGCGTCTCGCGGGCTCGTCGGGCGAGCGCGTAGACGATATCCCGATAGTCGTGTGGAACCGGTGCGATGGCGGCCCGGCCCGCCTCACTGCCCTTGAGTAGCAGTCCGAACAGAAGCACAACGAATAGCGCGAACTTTATCGCGAGCACCGGCAGTTCCAGCGCGAACGAGGTCGCGGCCCCGCTGAGGAAGTCGAGGACGGAGGACTGTACTTGACCGGCTTCGATCGTATACGTCATCCCGAAGACGGACACCGACGGCTCCCGCGGCAGCGACGCGACGAGGTCGACGACCTGCTCGAGTCGAACGTAGAGCGCGATGACCAACGGCGAGAAAACGGCGACCGCGGTTACGAAGCCGATCAGGGTCGCCGCGAGCGCGCCGGTCCACTCGGTGAGCCCGCGTCTGACGAGCCAGCCCTGGACCGGCATGAGGACGTACGCGACGGTGAGGGCGAAGAGGATGGTTCCGAGTACCTCGAGCAGAATGGCAGCGGTTACGACGCCGAGCGCGACGACGACTCCTGCGAGGACGTACGGACGGCGTCTGTCCGCGCTCTCGTTCCCGAACGTGGTCCCTGACACAGACGTGAGTCTCACCCGACGAACAAAGTCTTTCGGCTCGAGCGACGGTGCTCGAACGGATCGACGTCAATCATGGGTCTTAAGACCACCTGGTGCAACCACCGGGTAATGAAACGGCGAACATTCGTCGGCGCAGTCGGTGGGAGTGCGATCACCGGCGTCGCCGGCTGCTTGACTCGCGACGGAGAGAGCGGCGATCCCGCCACCGACGGCGATCCCGAACCGGACAATCCGGACCTCACGGGAGAGCTCCGAATCGCGACCTACGAGTCGATGGTCGACGGCAAGAATCCGGCCGGGACGTGGCTCAAGGAAGCGTTTGAAGAGGAATACCCCGACGCCACACTGGAGTGGACCGTTCCGAACAACGCTATCAATGACTACATCGATCGCGAACGGCAAAACGCCGAGATCGATGCCGACGTCTATCTCGGAGTCAATATCGACGACCTCGTCCGAATTGACGACACCCTCGAGGAGGGCGGGCTCCTCCGGGAACTCAACGTCGACCGGATCGACAACGCCGAGCGGATCCGCGACGGACTTGACATGGGCGACCCCCACAGCCGAGTGCTCGCCTACGACACGGGGTACATCTGCCTCGTTTACGACGAAACCGTCGTCGACGAACCCCAGACGCTCGACGATCTGACCGAACCGGCCTACGAGGACGCGCTGCTCGCCCAGAACGCCCAGCGTTCCGATCCGGGGAAGGCGTTCCTGCTGTGGACGATCGACGCCTACGGCGAGGACGGCTATCTCGACTACTGGCGCGACCTCGAGGACAACGGCGTTCGCATTCTCGATGACTGGAGTGAATCCTATTCCGGGGCGTACATGAACGGAGAACGGCCGATGGTCGTCTCCTACTCGACCGATCAGGTGTTCGCCGCCGACGCGGGCAACGACATGAGCCGGCACCAGATCGCGTTCCCGAACGGTCAGGGGTACGCCAACCCCGAGGGGATGGGGATCTTCGAGGGAGCGAGCGAACTCGATCTTGCCTACGAATTCCTCGACTTTGCCCTCGCGAGCGAGGCCCAGGCAGTCATCGCCCAGCGCAACGTCCAGTTCCCGGCCGTCGAATCGGAGCACGTCGACCTCGACGAGGAGTTCGACCAGTACGCACACGTGCCGCCGGAGGCAGTGACGATCGGCTACGACGACCTCCGGGGCACCCTCGACGGCTGGGTCGAAAACTGGGCGCGCGAATTCGCCAGCCAGTAGGCCCGTGTCCCGATCGGGAGGACCCAGCCGTTTCGGCCGACGTTGGCATCGACCAGCCGCCGCTCGTCGCTGGCTCGAGCGCCGCGCGCTCGCCCTGACGGCGCTCGCGACGGCCGTCATCCTCGTCGTCATGCTCTACCTGCCGGTCGGCGTCGTCTTCGTTAACGCCGTCTTCGACGACGGCGTGGCGACCCTCGCGTTCTTCCGCGCGGTCCTCACCGACCCGTTCTATTTCGGGGTGCTCGCGGACGTTTTCGCAGAGCCGCTGGCAGCGAGAACGCACCTCGAGTCGCTCGTCGGCTGGCTCGCGGCCGTCTCGATCTCGGTCTCGCTCGAGTACCCGCTCCCCGGAATTCCGCTGCCGGTACCGTGGCCCAGTCTCGAGCTCCCGGCGTTTCGCAAGGGGTTGTTCGGCTTTACGGCCTATCAGGCCGCGCTGTCGACGATCGCGAGCCTCGCGCTGGGACTGCCCGCCGCGTCCGTCCTCGCGAACTACGAGTTTCGGGGCCGGCGAACGCTGCGTTCGCTGACGATCCTGCCCTTCGTCCTGCCGGGGATCATGGTCGCCGTCGGCTTCTACGCGATGTTCGGGCAAGCGGGGACGCTCAACCAGCTTCTCGCAGTCGCCGGACTCGGGCCGTACCCGTTCATCGAGTGGAACCCGCTCGCCATCGTGATCGTCGCTCACGCGTTCTACAACGCGCCGCTGGTGGCCCGCGTCACCGTCGCCGCCTGGGAGTCCGTCGACGTCCGGACAGTCGAAACCGCCCGCAGTCTCGGGGCGAGCCCTCGCCGGGCGTTTCGCGACGTGGTCGTCCCACAGCTCCTGCCGGCCGTCCTGACTGGCGCGCTGTTGACCTTCATCTTCACGTTCATGACCTTCCCCATCGTCCTCGCGCTGGGCGGTCTCCAGCTCGCGACCGTCGAGGTCTGGATCTACGATCGAGTCCGGCAACTCGCCTACGCCGAGGCCGCGACGCTCGCGATCCTCGAGACGGTGCTCTCGCTCGCGCTGACCTACGCCTACCTCCGATACGAGTCCGCCCAGTCCGGGCTGGCTCGAGAAGCCACTGCGCCCTCTCGAACCCCACTCTTTCCGGATCTCCGAACGGCGCTCTCGCCGCGCAGACTGGCGATCATCGGGTATGGACTCGTCACCGTCATCGTCTTCGTCGGCCCGATGGCGAGCCTCGTCGTCGGCAGCGTGACTGACGGAAGCGGGTTCACGCTGCGTCACTACGCGTTCTTGCTCGAGCGCCAGCTCGAAGGGGCCGACTACCAGACGCTGCCGTGGCTCGCGATCCGAAACTCGCTGCTGTTCGGGGTCGCGACGCTGGTCGTCGCCGTGCCGATGGGCGTGGTCGTCTCGGTAGTGACGGTCCGTGCGGGGCGGGGCGGAGCGATCGTCGACACCCTGGCGATGCTCCCGCTGGCGGTCAGCGGCGTCGTCTTCGGAATCGGCCTGCTACAGGGCCTCGTCTTCGGCATTCCGCTGCCCGGCGGCTGGCGATTCCAGGTGACGGGCGCGGTCGCGATCGTCGCCGCTCACGCCGTCGCAGCCTACCCCTTCGTCACGCGCAACGTCTCGCCACTCCTGTCGAACCTCGATCCGGCGATGGTCGAATCCGCTCGAGCGCTCGGAGCCTCCCGATATCGTGCGCTTCGGGACGTCGAACTCCCGCTGGTGGCCAGCGGCATCGTCGCCGGAGCCGCCTTCGCCTTCGCTATCTCGATCGGGGAGTTCTCTTCGACGGTGATTTTGGCCAGCGGCAGCGAGGCGTACACCATGCCCGTCGCCGTCGAGCGCTACCTCGGCCGCCGCTCCGGGCCCGCGATCGCCATGGGAACGGTGCTGTTGGGCGTCACGGCCGCGAGCTTCGTCGTCGTCGACCGCGTCGGCGGGAGGTTCGAGCGATGACCGGCCTCCGCCTCGAGAACGTATCGAAGGTCTACGGTGCGGACGAAGCCGGAACCGTTGCGCTCGAGGGCGTCGATCTGACGGTTCGCGACGGGGAGTTCTTCACCCTCGTCGGCCCCTCCGGGTGCGGAAAGACGACCACGCTGCGAACGATCGCCGGGTTCGAGGAGCCGACCGAGGGAGCCGTCCGCTTCAACGAGCGCGAGATGGCGGGCGTCCCGCCCGAACGACGGGATGTCGGCGTCGTCTTCCAGAGTTACGCGCTGTTTCCACACATGAACGTCGCCGAAAACGTCGGCTATGGCCTCCAGTTTCGTGAGCCGCCCGACGGACTGTCGGTCGACGAACGCGTCGCCGAACTACTCAATCTGGTCGATCTCGAGGGGATGGGTGACCGAAGCCCCGACCAACTGTCCGGGGGCCAGCAACAGCGGGTGGCACTGGCTCGAGCGCTCGCGCCGGCTCCGGATCTGCTCGTGCTCGACGAGCCGATGAGCGCGCTCGACGCCCAGCTCCGGGAATCGCTGCGCAGACAGGTCAAACGGATTCAGTCCGAACTCGAAATCACGACCGTCTACGTCACCCACGATCAGGCGGAGGCGCTGGCGATCTCGGATCGGGTCGCGGTCATGAACGGCGGCCGCGTCGAGCAGGTCGGTCGCCCACAGGAGATCTATCGGGAGCCAGCGACGCGGTTCGTCGCGGAGTTCGTCGGCGACAACAACGTCTTCGACGGCGAGGTTCGGAGCCGCGAGGGCGAGTACGCGCGGGTCGACGTCGACGGCGAGCGATTCACGCTGCCCGCGCCCGACGGAACCGATCGGTTCACCTTCTGCGTGCGGCCGGGTGCGCTCTCGCAGTCCGTGGAGCGAAACCGGCTGACGGTGAGCGTCGAGACCAGCGAATTTCTCGGCGAAACCGTCCGCGTCAACGGTCGGTGGAACGGTGGGCGGATCGTCCTCCGACTTCCCGCGGTTCCCGACCGCGACGAACTGACGGTCGGATTCGACCCCGACGACGCACACGTCGTCGATTGGCACTGAGAGCCGTCGTCGGTCGTTTCGGCCGTTCCGGAAAATTGTCTCGGCCGACCCGGAACACGCAAGCGACCCTCTTTGACGACAGTCGTGGAACCACCCCGCATGAGGGTTACTCGACAGCTCCGGATCGGCCTCGAGCGGAGAGAGGTAGCAGTCGGGACTGAAATTACCGTTCGCATACGCGATAATCGACGACACGCCGTCGAGGGGGCCGTCGTTTCGATCGACACGAAATCGGTGCGGACGGACGAGCGGGGGCTGTGTCGACTGGGGTTCGACTCGCCCGGGTTCTGGAAGCTCACTGCGGCGAAATCGCCGAGCGAGCGCGTGGCGTACAAGCCAGCCTCGGCGCTCGTTCGAGTGGTACCGAACGCGGCGGCACTCCGTCCGTATCGCCCCGCAAGCTCTCGATAGCGGTCATCGACTATCGATTCACTCGACGACGGCGACGCGTCGCACAGCGTTATCCGACTCGCCACCGTGTAAGATAGCATGGCAGACTCGAAAGACAGCCGAGACAAGCAGGCGGACGACGAGGAGAATCGCCAGCGCGAACGGGAACTAGACGAAGCACTCGAGCGCGGTGACGAGGACGAACCGACGGACGAGACGACGGACGAGGACGAAGCTGAACTGGACGACGCCGAACTAGACGACGAAGAGTCGACCGAGAAGAGCGGCGAAACGGACGAGTAGGCCCCCTACGAGAGTCCCCAGAAGAACGCGATTCCGAAGACGGTGACGACGGAGAGCAGCAACTGCAGCGGTACGCCGACCCGGACGAAGTCCATGAACTTGTAGCCGCCCGGCCCGTAGACGAAGAGGTTCGTCTGATAGCCGACGGGCGTGAGGAACGCGGTCGAGGCCGCGAACGTCACCGCCAGCACGAACGCAAACGGGTTCGCACCGATCTGGGTCGCGGTCTCGACGGCTACCGGGAGCATCAACACGACGCTCGCGTTGTTGGAGATGACCCCCGTAATGAGGCCCGTCGCGAGATAGAACACCCACAACACGCCGATGGCCGGGAGGTAGGCACCGGTCGAGGCGACGAGGGTTCCCAGGAGATCCGCCCCGCCGGTCTGCTCCAGGGCGATCCCGAGCGGGATGATGCCGGCCAAGAGGAAGATCACGTCCCACTCGACGGCGTCGTAGATCTCTGTCGGCTTGAGGACGCCCGTCGCGACCATCGCGACGACCCCCGCGAGCGCGGTCACGAGGATCGGCAGGGAAAAGGCGGCGAGCCCCTCGAACGCGCCGATGCCGGTCCCGGCGGCGAGCGCAGCGCCGACCGATCCCCACGGAACGGCGACGAAGCCGACGACGCCCGCCATGATCGCCGCCGCGTGGGGAATCTTCTCGGTCCGGTAATCGGGTTCCTCGGGTTCGTGTGCCACGATGAAGTCGTCGTTCTGCGAGAGGCGGTCGATGCTGTCCGGTGCCGCCTGAACTAACAGCGTGTCGCCCACGCGGATCCGGCGTTCGTCCATGTCGCTCCGAACCGTCTCGCCCCGGCTGCGGAAGGCGAGTACGGTCGCGTCGTAGCGCTGGCGAAACGTCGAACTCTCGAGCGACTCGCCGACGAGGAACGAGCCCCGGGGGACGACGATCTCGACGAGGGTCCGGTCGGGGACCGCCTCGGGCTCTAAGTCGTCGGCGGTCTCGGGGCTGCCGGCGAGCGTCAGCGTCCCACGATCGACGAGTTGCTGAACGGTCGGTCGGTTGGCCCGTAGCCGGAGCATATCACCCGATCGGAGCGTCTTCTGGCCGATCGGTTCGATGAACTCCTCGTCGTCGCGGACGACCTGCAGGATGTCGGCGTCGAACTCGACGTGGTCGATGGCGTCGGCGACGGTCGTCCCGATCAGCGGCGAGTCTTCATCGACGACGACTTCGGTCAGGTACTCCTCGATGGCGTAGTCCTGGACGTAGTCCTCCTCGACGGGGACGCGCTCGGGGAGCAGACGGTGACCGACAGTGAGGAGATAGATGCTGCCGACGAGCAGGACGATGATCCCGAGTTTGGTGAACTCGAACATCGAGAACGGCTGCCCGAGCAGCCGCTCGGAAACGTCGCTCGCGAGGATGTTCGTCGAGGTGCCGATGAGCGTGAGCATCCCGCCGAACATCGAGGCGTATGAGAGGGGGATCAGGAGTTTCGAGGGCGATGTTTTTCCCTTGTGGGCGATATCGGAGATGACGGGAACGAGGATGGCGACGACCGGCGTGTTGTTGATGAAGCCGGAGATCGGGCCGCTGACGCCGATCGTCGCCAGCAGCTGTTTGTTGAGGTCGTCGCCCGCGAACGCGGACATCTTCCGCCCGAGTATCTGGACGACCCCCGTCTGGCTGATGCCCGAACTGAGAATGAGCATCGCCAGCACGGTGATCGTCGCCGAATTCGAAAAGCCCGAGGTCCCCTCGGCCGTCGAAATCTCGGTGAAGTTCACGACGCCGTCGGCTCCCAGAACCATCAGTAACACCATAATCAGAATGGCGGTCACGTCGACCGGGAGCAGTTCAGTGACGAACAACACGAGCGCGAGGCCGATGATCCCGAAGACGACCAGCATCTCGGGCGTCACTGTCAGCGAACTCGAGTCGGCAGCCAGTGGGGCAATGCCAGTCTCGAGTGGAAGCAGTCCGGACACAGTTGACGGTCCCACTTCTCTGGCGTTGGCGCTTGAAGGCCCCGATTCGGGGCGAGCTCGCTCGAGGCCCCTACTGACGGCCGATCGACGTGATCACTCGCTACTGCGATGCGAGCCGCGACCGAAATCGCTCGAGGGCGACGTCGAGCATGTCGGGACTGACGGGCTGGAACTCGTCGTCATCGGGCAGATAGGGTCTGACGGAGTCCCAGCTATCGCGGGCGTAGCGCTCGTCGAGCAGGACGCGAACGCCGACGTCATCGGGACTGCGGATGACGCGGCCGATGGCCTGCCTAGCCTTCCGAACGGCGGGAATCGTCAGCGCGTAGGTGAAGCCCACACCGGACGCTGACGCGCCCGGCTTGCCCCCCGACTGTCGGTCGGAGACGCCGCCGAACTCGTCGTCGTAGGCCCGACGGACGGCCTTCGTCCGCGGGCTCGAAGTGTTGACGATCGGAACACCACAGACGACCGCCGCGGCGAGGCGGTCGCCGCTGTAGTCGACGCCCTCGGTCAGCGTCCCCCGCAGGCTCGTGACGAGCACCTTCCCCTCGCCCGCGAAGAACTCGTCTTTGAGCGACTGCGTGGTCTCGTCGTCGCTCGCGGCGTCGAGCAGAACCGGCTTTTCGACTCGATCCTCAAGGACGCCGGCGGCCCACTCGGCCTCGGCGTAACTGGGCATCCCGACGAGGACGTTACCGGAGAGCTGCGCGACTTTCGCGATTGCGTTGGCGTAGGATCGCCGGGTCGGATTGGTTTCTCCCGGACTGCCGCGATTATCGTAGGTGTATTTCGGGGCGGCGACCGCGAAGCTCTCGCGGTTTTCGGCGGGGAAGTGGAGTCCGTACCGCCGCTCGACGACCGGACGATCTTCCTCGCGTGCGAGGTACTGAAGTCCCGTGACTTCGGTGAAGGCGTCCATCGGCTCGAGGGTTGCGCTCATCAGAATCCCGCCGCCGAACATGGCGAGACGGTCGCCAATGGCGTCGCTGGGGACGCAGTTGTGCAGAGCCAGCCGGGCGTTGTAGGCCCGCCGCCACGAGTCAGCGGGTTCGGTGTCGTCCCACGTGCGCTCGAGTTCGATCTCCCGGAAGTAATCGGTGTGGCCCTGTCGATACCACTCGCCGAGGACTCGGCCGACGGCGGGTGCGGCGCGGGTTCGATCCTCGTCCTCGGCCTCATTCAGGATCCGCGCGACGACTGCACCGACGGACTCGGCGCGGACCCAGTCGGCGTCGCCGTACCCCGCGTCCGCCCCCCACTTGCTGAGTTCGTCCTCGGCCGGCACGGCCGGGTCACGGAGGGGAATCTCCTCGTCGGGGAGATCGTTCAGGTCAGACTGCCAGCCCCGGTGGTTCCGGTCGAGGTGGGCGGTAACCCGGCGGTCGAGTTCCTCGCGGAGATCCCGGACGAACTCGAGTGTTCGATTGAGTTCCTCATAAGAGACGTCGCTGTCGTTGAGTTCCGCGCGAACGAGGTCTGCGTCGGCGGTCTTGGAGCCACCTTCGGCCTGCCTCCCTTCGCGCTCGAACTTGATCGGCTGGATGACCTGCGAGAGTTCGGTTTCGGCGTCCCGGAGCGTGCTGTCGGCGACGCCCTCGCTGACCAGATCGCGGACGCGCGGTTCCAGCATGTGGGCCTCGTCGCAGACGACGTACGTCGACTCGTCGAGTAACGCGCCGGTAAAGGAGCCGACGGTTCGGGGGTCGAACGCGTGGTAGTAGTTGCCAATGACGACCTCGACCTCGCCGAGGGCGGCCCCCATCACGGAGTGGGGACAGGTGCCGTGTTTCACCGAGCGGGCGACCAGCTCCTCCGGGGTGACCATCCCGACGTCGGTGAAGTCGTACGGAACCGCCTCCGCGGCCGATCCGTTCTCCTCGTCGTCCGGCAGATCCTCGAGGTACTGCGCGTAGAACGGGCAGTACTCGGTTTCTGCGCCCACGGGCCCGCCATCGCCGTACTCGGGGAGTGCCGGCGGGTACGATGTCGGTTCGCCCGCGGTCTCGAGAAACGTGTTCTTGGACTGGCTACCGCTGTCTGCCAGTCCGATCTGCTGGCTTCGGGCGCGAGCGGCCAGATTCTGTGCGGTCGTATCGCCGCCCTCGCCGGTGAGATCGCGGGTGCGGTCCCGCAGGGTCTCACAGCGGTCGTAGACGTTGCCGTCGTCGAACCCCGCCGCCTTCTCGCGGTTGTACGGACAGACGTCGGCTTTCCCGACCAGCGTGAGTCCGGAAACCGGGTCCCAGTCGGCCGGCAGGTTCTCGTTGATCGTCTCGAGGTCGTCCTCGAACTGGCGCAGTTGCTGTTTGACGCTCGTAAGCACGAACACGCGTTCGTAATCGGTGTCCGGGTCGCGGACGAGGTCGATCCCCGCGGTGAGCGCGATCATCGTCTTCCCGGTCCCACAGGCACCTTCGATGACGGAATAGCCGCCATCCTGTCCGGTCTCGATGGCCGCCTCGATACCGTCGACCTGGGGCTCGTAGGGGTGGGGGTGGCCGAACACCGTCCGCCAATTCGTCATTCTTGCCGTACTCATCGTCGGTCGTCCATAGCGTTGACGGAGTGGATTGGCCGCGCGATGGTATATGAATGTCAGGTGAATAAAAGCGGACGGCCGAGCGGAACGTAACGCCTTCCAGTCCCGCCCGCCTAGATCAGTCATGAGCGACACCGACTCCATCGACGTCGACCACTACCGGGACGAACTCGAGTCGAAACGCGCCGAGAAAGACGAGTTCTTCGCCGACCATCCACAGTCGCCGATCCCGCCGGAGGAGCGAGACGAGTTCGACGGGCTCGACTACTTCGATCCGGACCCGGCCTACCGCGTGAGCGCGACTGCAACTGCTCACGACGATCCGGAGGTCGTGTCGATGGAGACCACCGCGGGCCGCGAGATGCGCTACCTCCGCGTTGTCACGCTCGAGTTCGAACTCGAGCGTGAGGACGAGGACTTAGAAGACGGCACGTTCGAACTCGCGGCCTACCAACAGGAGAGTCCGAACGAGGAGCCCCTGTTCGTGCCGTTCCGGGACAAGACGACCGGCCAGCAGACTTACGACGGCGGTCGATACATGGAACTCGAGTCCGAACGGGACCTGACGACCGGCGACGAGATTATCGTGGACTTCAACCTCGCGTACTCGCCGTTTTGCGCCTACAGCGAGACGTTCGACTGCCCGCTCCCGCCCGAGGAAAACTGGCTCGAAATCACGATTCCGGCGGGCGAACGGGACGAGTAGCTCGCGCGTCGTCGCAGTCTCTCCCACCCCATCTCTCGACTCGGTAGTCACGCACGGGTGGAATTCGGTAGCCCTCGAGTGCTCGCTATAGCAGTCAGTACGGCTCTCAGCCCTACCACGGGTACGTTTCGACTCGAGCCACCGGGCGTGTTGGGGGCTGTCGCGGAGGAATGGGCGTCTCGAGTGGAAATTGGGGGGTTCAGCCGCCGATGCGGGACGTATCCGACAAACCGATGGGGAAGAAGAGAAGGGAGAGGATCCGCGTCGGACAGTTGCCTCGCGCCAGATATTCGCGCGCACCTATCCGGCGTTCAGGGAGCGACGCCGACGGTCAGCAGCGTCCCGAACTCGCGGTAGCGCTCGACCATGTCCTCGCG
>Ga0136607_1000443_pt1 | contig 12399 bp, 10 predicted proteins | sample AntDeeMetagen681_FD_101381 | JGI IMG/M metagenome (GOLD analysis project Ga0136607, IMG submission 101381) | Saline lake microbial communities from Deep Lake, Antarctica - Metagenome #681 | ecosystem: Environmental > Aquatic > Non-marine Saline and Alkaline > Saline | place: Antarctica: Deep...
AATCCGTCAGGGAGTTCCGCATCGTCGACGGGGCCGACGAGGTCCACCGCCGCTCGATCGCCCGCTGGGCCTTCGAGGACGTCGACGAGGCCGAGATCGAGAACACCCTGCAGTTCGACGACGACCTGCGCATCGACGCGCTCGACGAATAATCGCGCAGTGAATCGCCTCGCCCGCCGAAGGGCTGCGACGCCGGCCGAGCGAGCGTCACGAGATTCCCGTGTCACTGTCACCCACATCTATTTAATCCTCGGAGGAAATTGCAGCTATATATGAGTGGAGAGTCCACATCGCGGAAAACGGAGAGTGCAGGTCTAGAGAACATCCGCGAAGCGTCGGATGCAGTCGAGAAATCCACCGCCGGAATCGCCCTCGAGAAACTGTGGGAACGGCGGCGAACCGGCGGTGCCATCATCGTGCTGGCGGTGACGAGCGTCCTGCTGTACCAGGTAGACGGCTACCTGTCGATCGATTCGCAGGTCTTCGGCGGGATTACGCTCTTCCTGTTGGGCTACTTCCTCGTGACGCTGCGGACGGACATCCGCATGGAGTGACTACGGACGGACGACGGCAGGTATTTTGTGTCCGCTGTCGAATGACTCCGCCATGAACGGCGAGGCGGTGGGCCCGTGATCGACTGGAAGCTGGACGGATTCTTGCCGACCCAGCGACAGCCGGCACCGAAAGTCGAGACCGCGGACGACCGAGACGTAGTGATCGACCGCGGCGTCGCGGCGGCAATCGATCTGATCGTCTGTTACGTACTGATCGAGTTCCCGCTGATCTACGTCGCGAGCGTGGTCTTCAGCGGGCCCTACGAGGCGCTGGGCGGGGCCGTCGTCCCCCTCTCACTGCTCGCTCTCCTGCCGCTCTACGCGACGTACTCGTTTACTCTCGAGTGGCGCTACGGCCGGACGCCGGGGAAGGTCAACCGCGGCCTACTGGTAGTCATGGAAGATGGAAGCCAGTGTACGCTCCGTGCCAGCGCCGTGCGAAACCTGCTTCGATACGTCGATCTACTCGGCGTCCCGCCGCTGGTGGTCGGCCTCGCGTCGGCGCTCGTGACCGGCGGTCGTCGTATCGGCGACCACGCGGCTGACACGATCGTCGTCCGCTCGACGGCACCGGAGAATCGAGAGACGGCGGTCGCTGCCGACGCGGATACGAGCGCGGCCGCCCGAGCGAGCGGCGACGAAAAGAACTGAACCGATCAGGCGATCCGAACGCCGGAGTCGGTATCGAACAGTTGGATGTACTCGTCGTCGAAGACGAGACCGTACTCCTTGCCGTCGCCCACGAAGTCCGGATCGGTGACGACGACGATCTCGCCAAACTCCGTGTCGAAGAAGCTGTGGGTCGCATCGCCCAGCGGCTCGTCGAGCAGGTGCGTCGCCGGGATACCGGCCTCGGAATCCTCGCTGACTCGGATGTACTGCGGCCGAAGGCCGACGCGGATGTCCTCACCGGCCCAGCCCTCGAGGCCGTCGCGGGCGAGGTCGTACTCGTAGCCGCCGACGTCGAGTTCTGCGGTTCCGTTGACGGCTCCGACCTTCCCGTCGAAGAACTGCGTCGACGGCTGGCCGATGAACTGACTGACGAACTGCGAATTGGGCTCGTCGTAGACCTCTTTCGGCGGGGCGACCTGGGCCAGTTCGCCGTCGTTGATGACCGCGACGCGATCTGACATGGTCATCGCCTCTTCCTGGTCGTGAGTCACGTACAGCGTCGGACAGCCGATCTCGTCGGTCACCTTCTCGATGACCGGCCGCAGTTCGGCCTTGAGCTTGGCGTCCAGGTCCGACATCGGCTCGTCGAACAGGAATATCTCCGGGTCGCGCACGAGCGATCGGCCGAGCGCGACGCGCTGTTGCTGGCCGCCCGAGAGATCAGCCGGCATCTTCTCGAGTTGGTCGGTGATCTGGAGCAATTCGGCGGCCTCCTCGACGCGGGCGATGCGTTCCTCCCGCGAGAAGCCGGTGATCTTGAGGCCGTAGGCCATGTTCTCCTGGACGCTCATGTGGGGGTAGAGCGCGATGTCCTGGAAGAGCAACGCGATGTTACGCTCCTGAACAGGCTTGTCCGTCACCTCGCGGTCGCCGAACGTGATCGTCCCGCTGGTGGGCTTGTTCAGCCCCGCGACGCAGCGTAGCGTCGTGGTCTTCCCGCAGCCCGAGGGGCCGACGAGCGTCACGAACTCGCCGTCCTTGATGGTAAGATCGACGTCGTCGACAGCGACGATTTCGTTGCCCGATTCTTCGTACACTTTCGTCAGATTCCGTATCTCGATGTCTGGCATATGTTGGGTTATCTCGTTGTATTAGTTGTAAAGGTGGTGCACTCTCAGAGGGCTCTGACCTGGAAGCCTTTCAGCAGATAGCTCTGCATGAAGTAGGCGAACAGGAGCGGTGGCAGCGTCATGGCCAGCGAAATCGCCATCAGGTAGGCGTCCGGCAGGAACTGTGCTTGCCCCATCGCCCGAAGGATGCCGGGTGCGAACGTCGTGGTCTCGGTCTGGGGCAGGAGGATCTGCGCGAACGTGAAGTCGTTCCAGGCGAGCGCGAAGGCGAACAGGGCAGCGGCGATAATCGCCGGTCGGCACTGCGGGACGACGACATCGCGAAAGCCCCGCCACCGTGACGCGCCATCGACCCATGCCGCCTCCTCGTGGGCCTCCGGGATCGTCATGATGTACTTCCACATCAGCCAGACCGCAAAGGGCATCGAGATCGCCGACAGGGCGATGATGAGCCCGAAGCGGGTTCCGAGCAGGCCGATATTCTGCCAGATCTGGTAGAGCGGGATCCCGATGACGATCGGACTGAAGAGGTACCCGATCAGGAGGATCCGCGCGAAGTTCTCCTTCTGGGGGAACTCCAGCCTCGCGAGACCGTAGCCGGCGATCAGCGAGACGAGGACGACCGTCACGATGGTCCCGATGGCTACCACGACCGTGTTGAACATGTAGGTGTACATCTCCGGATCGGTCAACACGTTGAAATTGTCGAACGTGAAGATGTCCGGCGTCGGGAAGACGGTGACTGCGCTCTCTACCGTCTCGTACTGGGTGAAAGCCAGCTGAGTCATCCAGTAGATCGGCCAGGCACCGACGAGCACGATGATCGCGGTGCTGACGAGTTTCAGTGCCTCAGAGACTCTCGTCTCGCCGTCGTATGAGAGGCCGAAAACGCCTCCCGGTGGTTCGCTCTGACTCATGTTGTCGTCTCCACCTCCTCGCTGGGGTTGAATAGTTTGAAGTAGATGATCGCCGACGCCAGCAGGAACAGGAACATGACGACGGAGATCGCGTTGGCGAGCCCGTAGGCCTGGTCCGTGTAGACGGTTTTGTAGGCTAGGACGGGCAGCGTCGTCGTGGCGTTACCGGGTCCGCCCTCCGTGAGCTGCCAGATGATATCGAACTTGTTGAACATGAAGACCGATCGGAGCAAAACGACGACCAGGACGATCCCCATGAGCCGCGGCAGCGTGATGTCGCGGAACATCTGCCACCGGTTCGCGCCACAGATCTTCGCCGCCTCGTAGAACCGATCCGGGATCGCGCGCAACTGCGCGAGCGTGAAGATCGTGACGAAGACGGCGAACTTCCAGGTCCCGATGAGGATCAGCAGCCGCATCGCCCAGTCTCGCGAGCCCAGCGGAGCCTCCCGACCGCCCCACAGACCGAGCCACTCCGCACCGATCATCTGGAAGACGCCACCGGACGGGTCGAACACCCGCATTGCGACCAGCGAAACGATGATCGTCGGGATCAGGTAGGCCGTAAAGACCACTGCAGTGAGCAGTTTCTGGCCGCGGGTGATGCGGTTGAGCACCAGCGCCATCCAGAGCCCGACGGCGAGCTGGAGGAGCGTGCTGCCGACCATGTAGACGATCCCCCGCCACAGCGAGCCCCAGAACGTGGAGATCTCGAGGACCTCCCGGTAGTTCGACAGTCCGGCCCACTGCCACTCGGGGTTGAGCGTGTGAATCTCGTGTAACGATGCCCAGAACGCGAACACGATCGGAAGCACCGCGATGAGTAAGTACAGGACGACGACGGGGAGAACGGTCCCGATACCGGCGATCGTCTCCCGCTGTACCGGCAGGTCGTCCCACGGAATGTACGTCCTGCCGGGCCGTATCGATTCTCCGGTTTCACTGGCCATATCTAGGTCTCCTCTGCATGCATGTATGTTAATCTCACGGTTACTCATAAACGATTCGCTCCGCCCTGACGCGGTCGAAAGAGAACCGGCTACGTCGTATCGACTATCCGAACGTGTCCTGTGCCTCTGCAAACGCCTCTTCGAGTTGCTCGTAGCCCCAGTCGTAGGCCTCCTGCGGGCTCATCGAGCCAGTGACCACTCGGTTGATCATCTCGCCGTAGAACCACTGTCGCTGCATGTACAGCGACACCGGCGAGGAGGTGTTGGCCTCCTCGACGCTGCCGTAGTGGTTGCCCCAGATCTCGTCCTGACAGTACTGGAGCTTCTCGAGCAGATGCGGATGCGCCTGGAAGATGTCCTGGTTCTGGAACGCGTCCGAGCCGATTACGTCGGAGTAGGTCGGCAGGAACCGACCGGGGTCCGTCTCGTAGAAGCTCGCGGTCCGTTCTATGCTGTCCGCGTAGAGCCACTCGAACCACTCCTTGGCGTCGCCCGGCCGCTCGGAGTTCGCGAAGATGTGGTAGCCGTCGGGGGCCGGCGCGGACAGCCAGTTCTCGTCCGGATCGACGCCGTCCAGCATCGGGTACGCGATAATTTCGGTGTTCTCGGCGACCGAACGCAGGGCCTGCTTCGTTGCTTCGTCGTCCTCTGCCTCGGCGGTCTGTGCGGTGACGCCGACCGGCCAGGCGTTGAGATGGTAACACTGACCGTAGCTCCCCTGCACCCAGCTGCTGAGCGAGCTGGCCCAGCCGACACTCGTCGGATCGGGCGAATACTGTGAGAGTTCGTTCACGTACTCAAGGACCTCGACCACCGTGTCCTCCGGCCAGTTGATCTCGAGTTCCTCGCGGGCGTCCGGATCCTTCCAGGCGAGGCCGATACCGGAAATGCCCGCGCTCGCGAGCAGGACGAGCATTTCGTCCTGGCTCTTGCCAGTCGGTGCGCCGGCCAGTCCGTATCCGCGCATGTCGGGAAACTCGTCGGAATTATCGATCGCCTCGGCGTTCTCGAGGATATCGTTGAAGGTCTCGGGTACGTCCAGGTCAAGCGCCTCGTAAACGTCCGCCCGGTACTGGAAGTTCGAGACGTACACGCCGTGTGGGATCTGATAGATGTCGTCACCCTCACCGAGGAACGCGCCGCCGGCGTTCAGTTCCCCGTTTACTTCCTCGATCGACGAGACGACATCGTTGACGGTCTCGAGTTGATCCGTCTCCCAGATGTCGGCCACCTGATCGAACGTGGACGTGTTCGCTTCCGGCGGATTGCCCGCCTGAATCAGCTGCGAGAGCCGCGATTCCTGACTCCCCGACATCCCTGCTTCCTCGATGGACATGGGAATGTCAGTCTCGTCTTCAAACTCGGGCTCGAGGTCGTCCCAGAGCGCTTGCCACGCGTCGTTATAGTAGTCCGTAAGAAACTGGACGTCATCGTCGCCACCACCACCACCAAGACAGCCAGCCATTGCTCCAGCGATTCCGACACCCGCTCCCGTAAGCACCCGACGTCTGTTGATATTGTCCCGTGTCATTCAGTCTCAAGCCATATTGGCTATTGATAGCATACCGCTACAACCATATAAACCTCATGATTTTTCGCACAGTTTCATACATTGGTTTCGGAGTAAAGAGCCCCTGTTTCGTTCGATTAGGTCGTGATCAATGGGAGATAGTCGCAACTGAAACGATTCGCACAGCAGTCGTGTGATCGGGTGTGCAGTGACTTGCAGTGGCTACTCTAGCTGATCAGCGCTCGCGTACGAAAACGAACACCTGACCGGGGGAGACCGAAAATTTCGGTCCGGAACGACGATAGCCCAAAACGAATCCGGTGCTCACTGCGGTCCGACAGTTTCGGAAACCCAGCCGGTGGCACCGTCGGGTCGCGGGCCGTCCTCCTCGGGGATCTGGAGGTTCCCATCTCCGTCGCGGGCCCGAACGATCACTTCGTGCCACCCGCCCGCCCCATACTCGTGACGCCACTGCCGCCAGACGTCGTCGCCGGGGAGGGGCTCGGAGAGTTCGGCCTCAACCCAGGTGTCGCCCTCGTCGGTCGAAACCTCGACGGCCTCGATACCTCGGGTCCCGGCGTAGGCGTGGCCAGCCACCTCGTAGCGGCCGCTTCCCAGGGAACGGGTCTGCCAGAGCTTGGCCACGGTGTTGACCGGGCCGGTGCCGTGCCAGCCTCGGTGCTCCCAGTAGCCCATCGTGTCCTCGTCGCGAACCTCGATCTCGGTCAGCCACTTCACGTTGATCTCGCCCCAGTGACCTGGGACAAGCGCGCGCACCGGCGCGCCGTGTGCCCGCGGCAGCGGCCGGCCGTTCATTCGATAGGCCAACAGCCCCGGCCACAATGCGTCGATCGGGAACTCGTTGTAGTAGGCGTCGGCCCCGTGCAAGATGACCCGGTTGCCCTCCGGTTCCGCCGCCTCGAGGAGCTGTCGGACCGGCACGCCGCTCCAGAGCGCGGTGTCCATCTGCCGGCCGTTGAGCTGGTCGCCGACGCACCGTAGCGTCGCGAAGCGATCCTCGAGGGTCATGCCCTCGAGGTCAGCGAAATCGTATTCGCGTTCCTCCGCGACCGCGCCCGTGATCGAGAGTGACCACTCCTCGGGGTCGACGTCGGGATCGACGTTGCCGATGTCGACCTCGTAGAAATCCGTGCTGACCAGCGGCTCGAGCCCTTCGACGCCGAACGACTGGTCTTTCGCACGCGTGAGCAGCTCCCGGACCTCGGGACGGGCGTCCTCGGGGATCTCGAGGGGCGACGGGAACGGCTCCTCGCCGGTGCCCTGAACGAAGAGTGCGAGCCCGCTCACGCCGATCGCCGACCCGACGGCTCCGAGGACGCGTCGCCGGGCGGGAGAGCCGAGGGAACGGCGTTCGCCGGCGAGCAGCGCGGACGCTCCGGCCGTCGCGAGCAGAACGAATCCCACCCCGGCGGCGGTGCCGAGCGTCGACGGCTGCGAGCGCGTCAGTCCGTACGCGACGATGGCCGGAGGGACTGTCCCGAGGATCACGCCGAAGAGAGCGCTGCCGCCTCGAGACAACGCGCTGGGAGCCGGGCCGCGACCCAGCAGGAACGCCGCACCGGGCAGGGCAGCCAGCCCGAAGACCGTACAGGTCACTGCGATGGCCGTCAGGAAGGCCAGTTGGTGACCGAGCGTCCCGAGTTGGGTGATCGCAACGGCCACGAGCGCGTCGGGACTGAGCAGCAACACGAGTCGATCGAACGGCTCCACGACGAATGCCGGCCGTCGGCCGACGGACAGGTACGAGCCCCCGACGGCACCCAGCCCCGCGGCGAGCGCCACGGCAACTACGGGGAGCCACGGGCGTGCCCGGGCAGCCACCTTCCCCGTGTGGGACTTTGTCATGATAGTACGTAACAATAGCCGCGGCCAAACATGAAAGCTTCGTACACGTAAGGAGGGGCCCCGGCTCCGAACCGCGCCGGACGGCCGTCGATCGACGCAGTGACTGCCGCCCTAGTCCGCTTTTACTCCCGCTCGCGAGACCTCGGGGTTTCGCAACAGCGGGAGCGAAACGATCGTCAGGCAACTCAACACGAGCGCGGCACAGAGCACGTAGGTCGTCTGGTAGCCGAACCAGCTATCGACGGCCGGAATCGCGATCAACGGACCCAGGCTGAGTCCGATATCGCCCATCACCTGATAGGCACCGCCCATCCGGCCGAGTTCGTCGCCGGGCGTGAGATCGCCCATGATCGCGAGCATGGCGGGCGCGGCCGCGCCCATGCCGCCACCGACGAGCACGATCGCGCCGAGCAGCGCCTCGATCGTCGGGACGTAGGCGATGATCAAGAAGCCCGCGCCCATCGACAGGAACGCGGGGACCGTCAGCAGCGTCCGGTCGCTGACCAGATCCGACACCCAGCCGGTGACGACCGTCAGCGATCCCGACGTCACGACGCCCAACCCCATCACCACCCCGCTGATCCCGGCGGCACCGAGGGCGGACAGCTCGAGGCCGTAATCGCTCGCGTAGCGGGCGAGCGTCGAGAGGATGATACCGCCCCAGAGGAAGCGGACGGTAAAGTTGCCGTAGCCGATCAGGAGGACGGTCGGATTACTGACGAGCAACGCCGGGACTTCGCGGAGTTTCGCCGCCCGGCCCTCCGCACCGGCGTGAACGTCCGGCAACACGACCGTCGCGATGATCCCGGCCAGCAGCGCGAGCACGCCAGCGGTGAGAAACGCCGTCTGCATGCTCGCGAGATCGGTCAAGAGTCCACCGAGGACGAGCCCGGTCGGGAACCCCAGCGACTGGCCGCCGCGCATGTAGCCGACCCAGCGACCACGGTTGTTGGCCGTCGTGACGTACGTGATCGTGGCGAACGCGCCGATGAAGACGAACGCGCTGCCGACCCCCCAGAACAGCCGCGAGAGGACGAAGACGACGCCCGGCAGCGACACGTCGCCGAGTATCGGCAGCGTTCCGAGATCGGTCGGGGGCGTATGCAGACCGATGACGTAGCCGAAGGGAGCCAGCGCTTGCGTGAACAGCCCGAAGATCATCGGTTTCCGCGCGCCGACCCGGTCGATAATCGTCCCGGCCGGCGTGTTCATGAACAGCCGGGCGATCCGATTGGCCGAAAGGATCAGGCTCAGCATGATCGCGGAGATGACGAGCTTCTCGTCGAGCAACGGGAGCGTGGGGAAGGCGACGCCGGTCGCGACACCACCGAAGAAGACGCCGGCGATGACCGCAAGCGCGATCGTCCTGATCTCCGCCGTCGAGTAGGTGTGATCCTCAGACATCGTCGTGATATGTACGGACTCGAGCGCCCGGGTACAGATAGCTCACGATTCGAGTCCACGGTCCGCGACGAACTCCTCGCGCAAGGTCGTCTTGCGGATCTTCCCGCTTCCCGTCTTTGGGAGGTCGCGGCGAACCTCGACGATCCGCGGATGTTTGTAGGGTGCGAGTTCGCCGAGAACGTACTCCTCGACGTCATCTGCGGTCAGCGCCGCGTCCGGCGCCGGCGTGATCGCGGCGGCGACGGTCTCGCCGCGTCGCTCGTCCGGGACGCCGAACACCGCTGCCTCGTGGATGTCCGGATGCTCGTAGAGCAGGTTCTCGACCTCGCGCGGGTAGACGTTGTAGCCCGCGGTCAGGATCATCTCCTTCTCGCGGCCCTTGATGTAGTAGTAGTTGTCCTCGTCGCGGGTGCCGATGTCGCCGGTGCGGAAGAAGCCGTCTTCGGTGAAGACCTCCTCGTTGGCCTCGGGGTTCTTGTAGTACCCCTTCATCACCTGCGAGCCGGCGATGAGGATCTCGCCCTCCTCGCCGGGGTCGACCTCCTCGCCGTCCTCGTCGACGACCTTCGAACGCGTGTGGCCAACCGGCTGGCCGACGCTGCCGGGCCGGTTGCCCAGCGACGACCACCGGATCGTGTGGCTCGTCGCCGTCGTCTCGGTCAGGCCGTACCCCTCCGTGAGCGGCACGTCGAACGCCTCCTCGAACTGCTCCTGGGTCGGCTTCGGGAGCTTGTCCCCGCCCTGACCCGCCTTGATCAGCGTCGACAGGTCGTACTCGTCGGGATCGTGGGCCTCGAGCAGGTCGACGAACATCGCGGCGACGCCGACGAAGGACGGGATGTCGTGTTCGTCGAGCTTCGCGAGGACGAGTTCGGGGTCCCACTGGTCGGGCCGGAGCAGGTGCAGCGTCCGGCCGGCACACAGCGAGGCCATCATTCCGAGCAGCCCGGTGATATGGTACATCGGGAGGACGATGATCCCGTCGCCCTTGATCGGGCCAGCGCTGTAACTCGAGACGCTCTGTGCGATCTGGACCCGGAAGTTGCGGTGGGTCAGCAAGACGCCCTTGGGTTGGCCCGTCGTTCCCGACGTGTAGGGCTGAAGGAGGACGTCATCGTCCTCACGGTCGACGACGGCGGCGTCCCCGGCAGCGTCGGCGTCGTCGCCGAGATCAGGCAGCGAGGGATGGCCATCCGCGGCCGTCGCGCTGACGATTTCCGTCTCGAGGTCCGCGACGGCCTCGCGGACGTACTCGTCCGCGTCGCCCTCGATCAGAACGGCGTCAGCGTCGGCGTGCTCGAGCTGGTACTCGATCTCGCGACGGCGATACTCCGGATTGAGCGGACTCGCGACGACGCCGGCGTGACAGCAGGCCCAGACGACCGTACAGAAGGGGATTCCGTTGGGCATGTAGAGGCCAACTCGGTCGCCGGCCTCGAGGCCGAGTTCTCGGAGTCCGTCGGCGAAGCGCGCGACCCGGTCACCGAACTCGCGGTAGGTGACCGTCTCGCCGGCGTGTTCGATCGCGATCGTGTCGGGGTGCTCCGCGACCGCTCGCTCGAGCAAGTTCGCGACGTTCCCATCGTAGGGCGACTCCAAAAGCGTCTCCGCGGAGACGATATCGAGCTCCATGTTGCCCGTGGTTTGTCGTTCGGCCGGAAAAGTATATGGGTACTGGTAACAGTGTTCGTCTTTCGGTTCCCGTCCCGCGTAAACGGGCGTCGGCCCCGATCGGTCGCACTCGAGGGACCCGCCGCGTTACTCGCCGAGGCGTGGAATCCCCTTGATCTCGATCGTCTCGCCGACCATATAGGAGGCGGCGGGGCTGGCGAGGAACTGCGCGAGGTCGGCGACCTCCTCGGGTTTGCCGATCGTCCGATCGGGAGTGGTGCGGGCGATCTCCGCAGCGTCGTCCTCGACGCCCATCTGAGTGCGGACGCCCTCGGTGGCGACCAGCCCGGGCGCGATGCAGTTGACCCAGATCCCGTCTTCGGCCCAGTCGGCCGCCGCGGAGGTGGTGAAGTTGACGACGCCGGCCTTGGCCGCGCCGTAGTGACTCATCGTCTTCGAGCCCCGAGTACCCGCGACGCTAGCGAAGTTGACGATTCGGCCGCCGCCGTTGTCGCGCATGTACTCGACGGCGAGTTGCGAGCAGTGGAAGGTGCCATGCAAGTTGATGTCGACGATGGTCTTCCAGCCGTTCTCGCTGATCTCCGAGAGCGGAGCCTGGAAGCTCGCCCCCGCGTTGTTGATCAGGATGTCGAGGCCGCCGAACTCGTCGACAGTCTCGTCGATCAGCTCCTGAACCGCGTCGCGCTCCGTCACGTCGCACTCGATCGCGATCGCCTCGCCCGGCCGGTCGCTCTCGTTGATCGCGTCCGCGACCGGTTCGACGTTCTCCATCTCCCGCGAGGTGACGACCACGTTCGCCCCGTCGTCGGCGAAGCGCTCGACGATCGTCTTCCCGATGCCGCTCGAGGAGCCGGTGACGATCGCGGTCTGCCCGTCGACGCTGAACTGGTCGACCGTCATCGGTCCGCCTCCGTAACCGGAGTCCGTTCTACTAACCGTTCTCCATAGCCGAGTGTGACAATCTCTGCCATTAGCGTGTCCGAGTTCATCGACCGCCGGTATAAGCTATTCGACCGACCGGCATGCGGTGGCGCGCGCCGCCGGCCGCCTGAGCGATAGCGAAGGCGGTCGACAACGCCGTGCGAGGGATGAGCGAACGGTAGTGAGCGAATCGGCTGGGGAGGGTGTGGCGATTCAGTGTTGCCACGGTAGCAGGAAACCCATCACCGTTGGGGAGTCATAATCCAGACGGCGACTCTGGATCAGCCGAACAGTCCCACGCGACTACCGTCCGAGAAGGGTACTGTTATGGCAGTCGTGCACAAACCGTAGCGGCAATGAAACGCGGCCACCACGGACCCGCGGACGGCGACGCGACGACCGAACAGCCCACGACCGCCGCTCGAGCCACGGAGGGCTACCATGCCGAATAGGCCCCTCGAGGAACTCGAGGCGATGGTCGGCGACACCACGGTCACGGCCACGGAGTTCCGTATCGAGCCGGGCAAGGTCGAGGAGTTCGCGCGGGCGATCACGGCCGAGGATCCCGTCTTCCGCGACGAGGCCGTCGCCGCCGAACGGGGCCACGACCGCGTCCCAGCGCCCCTAACCTACACGCAGGTCGCCCGGTTCCCGCGATACACCCCGGACGATGTCGACGGGAAGGGCTTCGACCTCGCCTTCCAGCCGGAGTACGTCATCCACGGCGAACAGGCCCACGAGTACGAACGCCCCATCTACGTCGGCGACGTCCTCGAGGGGACGACCACCCTCGCGAACGTCTTCCAGCGCGAGGGCGGCCGCGCAGGAACGATGACCTTCGCCGTCCTCGAGACCGAGTACCGGACGCCGGACGGCGAACTCGTCCTGACCGACCGCTCGACG
>Ga0136607_1000447_pt1 | contig 12265 bp, 8 predicted proteins | sample AntDeeMetagen681_FD_101381 | JGI IMG/M metagenome (GOLD analysis project Ga0136607, IMG submission 101381) | Saline lake microbial communities from Deep Lake, Antarctica - Metagenome #681 | ecosystem: Environmental > Aquatic > Non-marine Saline and Alkaline > Saline | place: Antarctica: Deep Lake...
GCCGACCTCGAGGTCCGCTACGACTGGTTCCCTGGCCCGGGCGAGACCGTCACTGTCGAGGAACTCCCCGTCGGGTTCGCCGGCGACATCGACCGTCACCTCCACGGCGGGAAGGGCGCGAATCAGGCCATCGCTGCCCGCTCAGCTGGTGCCGAGGCCACCCTGCTCGGTACGGTCGGGCCCGACCACGAGGCGTTCGGCGTGCTCGAGGCGTTTCGGGAGGCTGGCGTCGGCGCCGACCAGGTCGGGATGGTCGAGGCGCCGACTGGAACCGCTGAGGTGTTCGTCGACCCCGACGGGGAGAACCGTATCGTCGTCCAGAAGGGAGCCAACGACGAGGTCGATGCCGGCTACATCGACACGCAGTACGACCGGATTCTCGCCGCGGACGTACTACTAATCCAGAACGAGGGACCGGTCGAACCGGTCGCCGAACTGCTGGACCGGCTCGAGGTGGAGTCCGACCGACCGACCATCGTTCTCGACCCCGCGCCCCCACGCGGCGTGGAACCGCTTCTGCACCGGCCCGCTGTCGACTACGTCACCCCGAACGACAACGAGTACCGGGCCCTCGGCGACGCGCTCGATTCGTTTGGCGGGACAGTCATCCACAAGCGCGGCAGCGACCCCATCTCCGTCGAGGGAGGTGAGACGATTGCGGAAGCCAGCCCGCCGGCAGTCGATCCAATCGACACAACCGGGGCTGGCGACGTGCTCAACGGGTTTCTTGGAGCCAGGCTTGCCGCCGGCGATGGCTTCCCGGAGGCACTGGAGCTGGCTGTCGTCGCCGCCTCGCTCTCGACGACGACGCCCGGTGCCCGTGGCGGAATCCCGACCCTCGATGCAGTCCGGGCGTTCACACAGGACGGTGGGACAGAGGAGTAAGCAGCCGGCACTCTGCACCCAACGCATGCTTAAGTAGGTCGCCGCCTGCCTTCTGCACCAATGAGCGATGGCACAAAACTCGACGTATGTGAAGCGACCGTCTCCGAGCTGCACAACGCGATGTCGGCCGGTGACTGTACCGCTGGCGACCTCGTTAATCGCTATCTCGCCCGTATTGACCGATACGACAGCGAACTCAACGCCGTGCTGACGCTGAATCCCGATGCGCGCGAACGCGCGGCAGCGCTGGACGAGGCGTTCGAAACCGACGGCCTCACTGGACCGCTTCACGGCATCCCACTCCTACTGAAGGATAACCACGACACACGCGACATGCCCACAACGGCGGGCTCGGCCGCGCTCGCTGGCTGTACGCCCGAGGAAGACGCCTTCGTGGTCACGCAACTCCGTGAGGCGGGAGCGATACTGCTCGGCAAAGCCAACCTCCAGGAGCTCTCCTTCGGCGTCGACTCCATCAGCTCCATCGGCGGCGCCGTCCGCAACGCCTACGATACTGACCGACGGCCATCTGGCTCTAGCGGGGGCACTGCCGCAGCCGTCGCCGCCAACCTCGCCACACTGGGGACAGGCTCTGATACCTGTTCCTCGGTTCGCTCGCCACCCGCATTCAACGATCTGGTCGGGCTCCGACCGAGCCGCGGGCTCGTGAGTTCGACTGGGATCGCCCCACTCTGTGCGACGCAGGACACCGTGGGTCCCATCGCCCGAACCGTCGAGGACGCCGCCCGACTCCTGGACGTACTCGTCGGCTACGACCCCGAGGACCCCGTGACTGCCACCGGCGTCGACGCAGTCCCCCAGGACGGCTACCGCTCGCATCTCGACCCTACTGGCCTCGAAGGCGCTCGCATCGGCGTTGCGCGGGAGCTGTTCGGGCTCTCACCGGGGAGCGAAGCAGACCAAGCAGCCGCGGCAGCGGTGACTGCTGTCGTCGACGACGCCATCGCGGCGTTCGAGGACGCTGGTGCGACTGTGGTCGACCCGGTGGAGATTGTCGACCGGGAGTTTCTTGACTCCGCGCGCGTTCTCGGCTTCGAGTTCAAGCGCGACATCGACGCGTATCTCTCTGGCCGGCCAGAGGTTCCCTATGACAGCCTGGCGGAGCTGGTCGAAACCGACACCATCGCCCCCAGCGTCGAACAGCGTATTCACGACGCCGACATCCTGGGGACGGACGTTTCGAGCCTCCGAGAGAACGCCGACTACCTCGACAAACTCGAACGTCGCCGAGAAATCCGCATCGACACACAGGCCCGAATGGTCGAACAGGAGCTGGATGCGTTGCTCTACCCGCCGTCGACGGTGCCGCCAGTCGAGATCCCTGCCCACCAACCCTTCGAGGAGATGCGGTGTGAGCTCGCCGCCCACACCGGAATGCCCGCGATTACGCTCCCCGCAGGATTCACCGAAGATGGACTTCCGGTCGGCGTCGAGCTTCTCGGTCGAAAGTTTGCGGAGCCGCGACTCCTAGAGTTGGGGTATGCCTTCGAACAGGCGACTGAGAACCGCCACGAGCCATCCGCATTCGGCGCGCTCGACTGATTACTCCATCTCGATTTCCACGTCGTTCTCCGAGATGTGGAGATAGGTGATGTACGACTCCCCACTGGTCTCGTAATCCAGGACGCCGCCCGAACTCACGTAGTTTATTTTTGCCCCACCACCGCCGCCCCCTGTGGTACTTGTCGCCTTCAGCGAGAACGAGTCACCCAGCAGCGCGACGTAATGCCGGGACAGATACCGACTTGTCGTTTCGTTGCCGGACTGGTACGTCACGGACTCATCGTCCTCCATGTGTTGGTCGAAGGTGACGTTGGAGACGGGGGTCGCACTCCAGTCGTAGTAGCTCTCCCCAACGCTCGTGTCACCGTAGGTGAGCGCTTGGTCCGAGGTAAAATCGACGTGCAACGTCGAGCCGTCGCTGCCACACTCCAGCCGGATGGGGCCGCTCCCAGCCGGAATAGACTGGTTCGACCACTCGTGTTGCTCCCCTGTCTTCGTGTTGCGATAGAACACGTAGGCCTCGATTGTGTCGTCGTCTTCGATGCCGTTTTTACAGCTGACCCCGCTTGGCACGTGAACGATGGTCTCCCACCGATGGTTCCCACCCTCACTCCGGAAGCTCAGGTAATGGTTGTTGAACCCGTTTCCTTGGTCTTCGGCCTTCACGTCCACGGTGAACGAATCGAGGCTGTGGCCCTCAGATTGACCACGTGCCTCCACCCCGTCGTCGTCCAGCGCGTCACTGAGCTGGAACTGACCAGTTGCCCCAATCGTGAGCAGTTCGACGGTAGCCGTCTGTGCGTCGTGGTCGACCGAGACGTTGCCAGCGGTTCGCCCGCGGAAGAAGCTGGCCCACCCGTCGTAGAACTCGCTTTGGACCGTGACGGCGACCGAACCCTGTATCACCGGGTTGGCGTAGCTTCGGCCGTCGTCGTAGCTCTTTGATGCGTTGGGATAGACCTGTTGGGAGTCCTCGGCTCGCGTGGCGAGCGCCGTCGTTTCGCCCGCCGCGCTGTCGTTGTTGGTGACACGAATAACCGGGAGTGTCAGCGTGCTGCCGCGGTAGTTGAACTCCGGCTGGGAGAGCATCGTGCTTCCGTTGCCGCTCCGACGCCAGACACCGCCTCCCTGGTAGGCAACGCTCGTATCGCCGTTGCGATAGCGTACCGCCCCCAGCGACGCGTTGTACAACTCCGTATCGGTGCCGTTACCCGTGGCGTTTCGATGGACCACCCGAATCCAGCCGGCGTCACCGTCGGCCGAGTAGGTCCCACCCTTGGAGTCACCGAGGTCGATCTGCTGGACGGGGCTCCCGCCGAGGGCGACGATAGCCACCTTGGAGTCGAACTGCGTGAGCGAGTGTTCGGCCATCGACAGCGTCGTAACGCGTTCGGTGTCACTGAGCGCCTGCGTTCCGTAGCCGACGACCAACCCCGTTCCCAGCAGCGTGATAGCGAGAATCAGGACGACACCGATGGTGGACGACTGGCTCCTGCGGTCGGCCTGGAGGGAGGGACCACCGTCACTCATGGGTAGGTAGTACATACTCCATGGTCATAGCTTCACACCCTCCTGAGGTGCTGGCGGGTCGGTTCATGCGACCCCCGCCGCCGCCGGCTCTGCTGCTCACGACGCCAGCCCCCGAGATTCGTTCACCACGAGTTCGCGCTGGCCATCACCGTCCGCATCGCGGTACGTGACCACCAGCGGCCCGCCAATGATCGTTCGGTTGGCGACGGGAACACCCGTCCGTATCGTGACCGTCGCCACGGCATTGGCGCCCTGGGCCGAGGCGGCGATGGACGCTCGGGCGGGCTGGTCCGCGGGTGAGGACTCGTTCGTGACTTCGAGCGTGTAGGCACCCCCTGCAACTCGGTCGGGGAGCCAGATCCGGACGCCAATGACGCCGCCGTCGGTGCTCTGGGCGAGCCTGTCGCCATCGTTCAGTCCGGAGGCCAACTGTTCGACGGAGACAGAAAGCTCCTCCTGGGCGATTCGGTCGCGCTGATCGTCGACAAGCCCACCACCCGCGATGAGCAGTCCGCCGATGAGGATAGCCGTTATCGCCAACGTGATTGAGTAGCCCAGTGTCGTCGAGACGCCACGGTCTGTACCGCTCCAGCGAGGGGTGTTACGCATCGAGTTCCTCCGGGGCGAGCCTGACGTTGGTTCGATAGTAGATGACTGAACTCTGGTAGGTCACGCTGAGTTCGGCGCTGTACAGCGCCCACGCGGCGTAGGGCCCGCCAGCAGCGTCGTCAGCGCCGGTCTCGAGTTTGTTGATGGGGCGGTCGACGATGAGGGAGTAGTTGCCCTCGGCGTAGGTACCGTTCTCGAAGGTCACTGTGTACTGGGGGGGGAGGCGGCTGGTGAGCTCCTCGAGCGCATCGCAGTCCTCACCAGCGAGCGTGGCTGCCGAGAAGTCGATACTGACACGATCGTCCGCTCCTGCAGAGACGCTACACTCACTGACTTCGGTGCCGTCGTCGTAGAGCACGACTGTCACGTCATTCGTGAGCGTCCCGCTATTGTATATGTAGAGTGTCAGTTCCTCACCCCCGTCTGCGAATTCGACAGCGAACTCCGGATCGTCAGCAAACAGATCGTCGTCACCGAGCGATCCTTGTTCGACGGTCATCTGAAACGCACGAGCAGTCGTGTTGTTCGCCACGGTCCACTGTCGGCTGTTGTTGTCGTCGGTGAAATTCCGGGTGCCGTTCTGGCCGATTTTCGTCCCGCGCTTGGTTTCGACGACCGAGACGTGTGCGTCCGCAAGAGCGGCCGAGCTATGGGTGTTCGCGCGGTCGCTCCAAATCGAGACGGTGTCGTTGAACGTCGTCTCGAGATTGGTGTAGTTGCTGTTGTTCTCGATATTGACGGTCCGCAGCGAGCGGTCGGCCATTCCGGTGGCAGCCTGTTCGTACTCCACAACCACACCCGTTCCCGGACCTACATCACGAGTCGCGATATTGCCGGTGTAAATAGCCGTGTTGAGGAGCACCGCTAACACGACGAAGATCACCGCCAGCGCCAGCGCGCCAACGAGGAACAGTTGGGCGCGGTCGCCCTCCCGGAATCGCGCTACATCCGCCATACGACCACCTCCACCTCGATGACGTTGTAGACGCGGCTGTCTGGCGCCGCGTCCGGTGCGAAGAAACTCGTGTTCGAGAGCGTATCGAGCGCACTCTCGTTGGCGGCGAGCACCCGGTCGTCGTCGTAAAGCGTCACCATCCTGCTGGCCGTCGACGCGTGGTCGGACGGGTTGCCGAGGTCCACGAGCGAGATCCGTTCGCGGGCACCGCTCGACCGGACGTAGTAGATATTCACGTCGTAGGCGGTGTTGCGGTCGCCGAACGTCTCATTGAGCACGTTGCCGAACGCCGTCGGCGGGCCAGCGTTGCGGTATCCATCCCTCGAGGTGCCGTGGAACGTTCCTGCACTCTCGTTCCAGTAGAATCGTCGGGACGATGCTTCCGTTCTCGACCTGGGTCGCCAGTAAACCCTCCGCGAGCGACGCCTGCTGGTTCTCGATGTGTTGGCTCGAGGTGCTGCCTGTCAGCGGTGTCACGGCGGTCACCTGGAGTGCAAACAGCACGCTTGCCAGGAGCAACATGCCTGCCGCGACGGCTTCGAGGGTATGCGCTTGCCCCCGACTCTGTGTTCGGGTCACCAGACATACACCTCCAGTGTGTGGGTCTCACCATCGAGACTGACAACTCGGCGTGCCGTCGAGACGGTTTGCTGCGTCGGGAGCGACCCACCCGCCACGAGCGTGGTCTCGTCGAGCGTCCGGGTGGTCCCGTTGGAACGGGTGATTTCAACACGGACGTTCGTCGTCCCATCGAGCGCGAACATCGTTCGAAGACTGTCCGCAGTCGTATCGAACCGACAGCTCGTCGGTGCAGTAGTGTTCGTATCGAGTTGCCTGAAGAACTCCTCAGTACAGGTTGCATTGAGAATGAACGGCTCACTCCGGCTGCCGAGCATGTCTCCCGAGAGCGAACTCGCGAGGCGGTCTGCTACCTGCGTGTCACCGCTGGAGCCGACGAAGGGTGCGAACATCCCCGGAATCGTGCCAAGGACGAACACCAGTGCGACGAAGAAAATGCCGACGGCGATGCCGTAATCGAGCACTGTCTGCGCCCGGTCGTCCGAAATGAACCCGCGCGCTCGAAATGTTAGTGCCGACCGGTGGCTACCGGATTCGGAACCGACGCCGACGACTGGGGGGCGTTTTCGGGTCAACCGACCACCAACCAGACGGCGAGTGCGAGCGTCTGAAGCACAACAACGAACTTCACCCCGGAGATGATCTTCGCGTCACGGATATACCCCGAGATGAACCCCGAGAGCAGTGCCTGCAGCGTGACGGCGTGGAAGAACAGCAGCGAGAGCAACTGCGTGTCGACCCCGCCACCGAAGCTTGGCCCTTGGCTCCCACCACTGCCGGCTTGGCTGGTCAGCCCGGACATCACGTCGAGGAACTGGGTTTTCAGAATCGCCATCACCGCCAACAGCGTGAGGTAGGTCATCAGGATGATGGCGACCTGCATCCGGGTGCGGGAGATCCGCTCGCGCTCGATGTCGTCCTGGTTCTCGGAGGCCTGTGCGGCCGTCGACAGCACGTCCGTAATCTGGCTGGACGCTTCCTGTGCCTCTGCGATGAGCTTGATAGTGCGGGCGAGTCGGGGGATGTGGTACTTGTTGTTAAACTCGACCAGCGCATCGCGGAGGCTCATCCCGTAGTTCACCTTCGCGTACATGATCTCGAACTCGTCGGCGAGTTTGCCCGTCGACGTGTCGGAGACCGTCTGAATTGATTCGAGCAGGGTCTGTCCCGTGGCGTTGGCCGAAGAGAGCTTCCGGAGGTTCTCGGAGAGCTTTCCGACGATGGAGCCCCTGGTGTGTTGGTTCCACTCGTAAAAGACGGCAAGGGGGAGCAAGATGAGGTACGAGGGGATGTAGTACCAGGCGAACGTCCCCCAGACGGGGTTTTGAATCATCCCGCCCCACGTCGTCGGCGCGCTCCCGTCGACGAGCAACAGCCCAACCACCACCGCCGTGAGCGGAACGGTGAGGGCCATGGTAAACAGCGGACTATTGCGGAAGAATATGTGCGGCTCCGCCAGCAGCTGCTGGGTCTTGTAGTTCCCCTCGCGGGATTTGATGCGGTCGAACAGCTTGAACTCTCCCGTGAACGCCTCGATGAGTCCCAGGTGGATCAGCCCCTCTTTGTGAGCCGTTTCAAGCCGCTCGCTCCCATCGCCGGGTGACAGATACCCGTCGCCCGATTCGTCCTGTTTCACGGTCGAAAGGAGCACGAGGAAGCCGCCGCCGGTCAGGGGCGTCAACGCGTAGACGGTCCCGTAGATGAGCCTCGTTTTCGGGTCACCCATCATGCTCATGATGACCAGAATGATGATGAGCAACAGCGGGAACAGCGAGAGCGTCATATACATCTCGCCGAACAGCTCCATCGTTTCCAACGTCATCTCCTGTTGCTGTTTGGCGGTCCGCATGTGTTTTTCCTTCTTGTCGTAGAGGAACTGCTCCATATCCCCGCCGGAGTTGATGATCGAAAGCATATCCGTCAGGAACTGAGAGAGTTCGTCGCTGGGGGTTTCCTGGGACTGCTTGCGAACCGCATTCCGGTAGTCGGTCCCGAAATACTGCGTCTCGTTGACGATGCTCTGGAACTCCTTTGCGACCTCGTCGTATGTGTCGTCGGCGGCCGCCATCGACTCCAAAATCTCGAGTTGGTTCAGCCCCCCAACCGAGAGCGCATACATGTAGGAGACGGCGTCGGACAGCAGCATGTTGATCTGCCGCTCTCGGGCTGAGGCTTCCGAGTAGGGAATGACCAGCAGAGTCCCGAACCCCAGCGCGAAGCCGATACTCCCGAAGAAGAGCCCCGAGATGAGGATCGCTGCTGGGACCGTCGCGGCTTTGAGGGTCGCTGCGGTCTCGGCGCTACTAACTGGGATACCCAGGCTAATCTGCTCGGCCGAGAGGAGGCCGAACTCAAAGATGGCCCAGCCAGAGAGGCTGCCGGCCAGCCAGAGTAGCCCGCCGATGATGACGCCGACCGCAAGCGATCGCGAGATGTAGAGTTCGACAATCTCGTTCATCCGCGCCTCGACCAGTTTCTTCTCGATATCGGCCACGAAATCCCCTTCCGAGTCGAACAGTCGGGTGAATAGGGGGTAGAACGCGTCTGCCAGCGGATCGGCGTCCTCGCCGCTTCCCTCGCCGAGTTCCAGACTCATTTACTCCTCATCCTCCTCCTCGCCGGCGTCCCAGGAGTCGACCTCGGCCATCTCGTCGTCTTTGGCCTCCTGTTCGAGCTCTGTTGCAAGGTCGTCCCAGTCGCCGTCACCGCCCCAAACGGTTTCTGAGTCTTCGTCTGCAGCGTCCTCGTCTTCTCGACTCTCGGTAGGCGACTCGCCGAGAGCAGGTTCTTGATCGAGAGCGGGCTCCTCATCGAGAGATCCCTCTTCGTCAACGTGTGGTTCGTCGTCAAGACTGGACGCTTCGCCAGGGTCAGACGCTTCGTCCAGAGTGGGTTCCTCATCAGACTCAGACCCCTCATCACGTGTGGAGTCCACGTCGTGTTCGGGTTCTTCGCCCAGCGTTGGTTCCTCGTCGAGGCTTGGCTCATCGTCGACGGTTCCGTCGTCGGTGAACGGATCAGTATCGTCGTCCAGTTCGGCATCGCTGCCGTCGGTAGGCTCCCCGAACTCCTCAGAGGGTTCCGATTCTGTTTCAAACTCCGTCGATTCATCGTTTGACAAGGCGTCCTCGGTGGGTTCGGCCTCCTCCGATGGTTCAGGCTCGCCGAGCACCACCGGCTCGTCGGGGGGCGCAGTATCGTCAGTATCCTCGGAGTCTCCTGCAGAGATGTCGGGCCCACCAGTACCATTCTCTGCTTCCTCAGACAGTGGGTCGAACGGTTCGAAATCAGGTTCGTGCGCTTCGTCGAGTGTCGAATCAGCGCCGGATTCGTCCCCGTCGTCGGTCCCATTGGTTTCGTCCTCACTCTGAAAGCCGATTTGTTCGTCGAACTCGTCGGTATCGAGTGCGTCGGCGGCCTCACTAGGTTGTGGCTCTTCTGCTTCCTCGCCGGCAGAGAGCGCCGGCATCGCCTCCACTGAATCGTCTTCGAGTTCCCCTGGGTCGACATCGTCGAGCGCAGCCCGGTCCTCACCTGGCTCGTCTGATTCGGCGCCGCTGGCGACTGAGGATTCCTCGCCCTCTGGGAGTTCGCCTGCCGTATCCGGCGTTACCTCGATATCGTTTGCGGCCTCGGTGTCGATTAATGCCTCCGCGACGCTTGCCTGAATCTCGCCGCGGAACTGCTCGAACAGTTCCTCATCCGCGCGCTCAAGAATCGCGGTACACTCTGCGGCAATCTCGTCACTCGGGTCCGGTCGTGGCACCATCGCCTCCTTATCGGGGTCGATGTCGATGAGGACGGACTCCATCTCTCGGAGGTCCTCCAGCGACGCCCCCAGCTGCTCGTTGGCCATCAGCGCCAGGATAGTCTCGGGGTCGTTGATGAACGCCTGGAACGTCGCCGCTACCTGCGTGTAGGTGTTGAGCCCGCGGTCAATGAGGTAGGCAAGCACCACCTGACGTTTAAATATCTCCAGATCGAGCTCCTCGCGGTTCCAGCCGCGGTCGAACATAATCTCGTCCAGCGTGTTGGAGTCGCCGATGCGCAGGAATTCGTCGGTTTCTGCTTGCCACTGGTAGACGTCTTTGACGTTAATTTCGTCGTTCTCGGCGTCGTAGTGGTTAATCTCGGTCAGGGACTTGTTCCGGCGTACCTTGTGACCCTGCACCCGGGTGGAGGACTGGATCGAGACGAGGTCCAGCGCCGTGAACATCGTCTTCGAGACGTTGATGGGTTCGGTTGTGAACCGCTTGAGCACCTCGCCCACGTTGTCCGCGTGGAACGTGGAGTAGGATGTGTGACCAGTCGACATGACCTGGAACAGGTCACGCCCCTCTTCCCCACGAACCTCGCCCATCACGATGTAGTCGGGGCGTTGACGCAGTGCAGCCTCCAGCAGGTCGAACTCGTCTACGTCCCCTTTGTCGTCGTCGGTGAAGGAGGGCCGGGTGACGGAGGCGATCCAGTTCCGCTGTGGGAGTTCGACCTCGCGCGTGTCCTCGATGGAGACGATTTTCGTGTTCGACGGAATGAACAGCGAGACAGCGTTTAGGCTGGTCGTCTTCCCGGATGCGGTACCCCCTGCGAAGATGAGGGATTTGTCGTTCTCGATACAGAGCCAGAGGAACGCCATCTGATCGAGTGAGAACGTTTTCCAGTTGATGAGGTCGACCGGCGTGAACGGGACGTCCTTGAACTGGCGGATGGTGTAGTTGGTCCCGTGGTCGGACACTTCTCGGCCCAGTGTGAGTTGGGCACGTGAGCCGTCGGGCAGGGTGGCGTCGACCTGCGGCCGGCGCTTGGAGATACCCTTCCCGGAGCGCTGGGCGAGTTTGACGACGAAGTCGTCGAGTTCGGTCTCCCCGTGGTAGATGTTGGAGATAATCTGCTCGTAGTCGGAGTGGTAGACGAAGACGGGGGAGTTGTAGCCGTTACACGAAATGTCCTCAACGTTGATGTCGTGTTTGATACCGTCGATGCGCTCGTACCCGATGAAATCTCGTTCGAGGTAGTAGAGCAGCTTCTCGACCTGGTACTCGTTGAGGATATCGGCGTTCTCTTCGAGCAGGACAGGTTCGGGGCGTGCCTGAATCCCCTCGAGCTGCCTGATTCCGGTGATGGGTTCTTCGTAGCCGAGCAGGTCCACCAGTCGGCCAGAGAGCCCAGCGCTCGGGTCGAGGTCGAACCGCTTGGCGAGCGTGTTGCCGAGGCTTCGGCCGTTCTCGGGGCCGTCGTAGAGGTCGTACCGGTCGAGGAGTTCGCGGGTCTCAGTCTCGATCACTGAACGGCGATGGGTCTCGTCACCCGCGGTGGTTCCCTCACGTTCGTATTTGATAGCGGCTCGGAGTTTGTCCGAGAGATACTGCTTGAGGTCGGTCTCGATCTCGTTGAGGTGCGGTTCGATGACGTAGTACTTCTTCTCGTTTTCCTTGGTGGAGTGGAAGATGACGATGAACGAGTAGGGTTCGTTCACCCAGTAGCGGTCCTCCTCGCGGAAATGAGATTTCTTGGCCGCTGGCACCTTTTTCTCGAGATCGTAGCGGTTCGCGATTGTCACGCGGCCGTCGTCGTCGGTGAAAAACTCCTCCTCGTCGACGTTCTCGTTCACGTCGACCGTGCGCTCGTCGACGAGCGCAAGCAGTTCTTCCCCTGCGCGCTCGTGGTCGGCCATGACCGTGCCCAGGTCCTCGGGGTCGAAACCGAGCGCCTCGCTGGGGTCGAACGTCTCGGGTTCGCCCTCGCTGTCGGTCGGCGGGTTGCCCTCCTCGTCGAGGAAATACTCCCGTTTGTAGTCCGCCCAGCCGTAGATGTCCTTGATGACGGGCGTCTGTTCGTAGCCGATGAGGGGTGAGGACTCGGTGAGTTGCTCGGCGACGCGGTGGGTAGCGCCGATGCGAGCCTCGAGTTCCCACGGCGGGAAGCCAAGATACGCGGCGGGCTCGATGTTGGTTCGCTCCCAGTCTTCCTGTCCGATCGTGGTTTCAGTCTCGCCCCAGCGTTCGCTGCCGGGCGCTTCGTCAAACCGCTCGTAGAGTGCTGCAGCGGCATCTTCGTGGCCGTGCTCCCGAAGGAAATCGTCCCACGTGTATTCGCCGACTACAGCCCCCGTGGGTTGAACCGCGGGGGCCTCCGCAACCTCCCCCTCAAGTTCGGGCGCGGGGGCGGCGTCGTCGCCCTCGA
>Ga0136607_1000450_pt1 | contig 12230 bp, 13 predicted proteins | sample AntDeeMetagen681_FD_101381 | JGI IMG/M metagenome (GOLD analysis project Ga0136607, IMG submission 101381) | Saline lake microbial communities from Deep Lake, Antarctica - Metagenome #681 | ecosystem: Environmental > Aquatic > Non-marine Saline and Alkaline > Saline | place: Antarctica: Deep...
CGATCCAGCAGGGGCCCGGAAATGCGCCCGCGATAGCGCTCGACGCGTTCGAGCGTACAGTGACAGCGCCCGGACGGATCGCCCAGATAGCCGCAGGGGCAGGGGTTCATCGCCGCGATCAGCTGGAACGCGGCCGGGAACTCGGCCTGGCGCGCGGCGCGCGATATCACGATATGCCCGGATTCCAGCGGCTCGCGCAGCACCTCGAGCACGCGCCGATCGAACTCGGGCAGTTCATCCAGAAACAGCACGCCGTTGTGGGCCAGCGTGATCTCGCCCGGGCGCGGCGTGGAACCGCCGCCGACCAGCGCCGCGCCGGAGGCGGTGTGGTGCGGCGCGCGAAACGGGCGTCGGCCCCAGTCGCTCGGGACAAAACCGCCCGGCGAAATGGAGGCCACGGACGCCACCTGCATGGCCTGTTCCGGCGTCATCTCGGGCAACAGGCCGGGCAGACGCGAGGCCAGCATGGTCTTGCCCGCGCCCGGCGGGCCGATGAGCAACAGCGAATGCCCGCCGGCGGCCGCGATCTCGAGCGCGCGCTTGGCCTGCTGCTGACCGCGCACATCGGCCATATCGTCCGCGCCGGCGACCGCTTCGGCGGTGGCCGGCACGGGCGTTGTCCACAGCGTTTCATCGCCGGCCAGGCTCGTGGTGACGTCCGCCAGATGAGTGGCCGCGCGTACGCCGGTCGGGTCAGCCAGCGCAGCCTCCGGGCCGTTTTCCTCGGGCACCACGAGTTCGCGCCCGGCTGTCGCTGCGGCCATTGCCGCCGGCAGCGCGCCGCGCACCCGCCGCAACGCACCGGACAGGGACAGCTCGCCGAGAAACTCGTGGCGCTCGAGCGCAGCGCCGGGAATCTGGCCGGATGCCGCCAGAATGCCGAGCGCGATCGCCAGATCGAAACGCCCGCCTTCCTTGGGCAGATCCGCAGGCGCCAGATTGACGGTAATACGCCGGGTGGGAAACTGATAGCCGCTGTTGACGATCGCCGCGCGCACGCGATCCTTGCTTTCCTTGACCTCGGTTTCCGGCAGGCCGACGATCGCCAACGCCGGCAGCCCGCCGGCCAGATCCACTTCCACCGCAACAGCCGGCGCGTCGAGCCCGGTCTGGGCGCGGCTGTGTACGGTCGCCAGCGCCACTAACGCTAGGTCTCGCGATCCGTTTCGAGCGCCGCGACCTGGCGCTCCAATGCATCCAGCTTGCGCCGTGTATGCGCGAGCATCTCGCGGGCCGCGTCGAACTCTTCGCGTGGGACCAGATCGAGCCGTGCCAGCTGGCTTTGCAGGATCGCGCGAAAGTTGGCGTGAATCTCTTCGCGCAGGGGCCCGACCTGCGGCGGCAGAGCCTGCGACAGCCGCGCCGCGATGTCTTCTATGGAACGCATGGGTGGTGTCGTCAACCTTAATGACTCAAAGCCACAGCATGACGGTTGCGGGCCCGACAGGCAAAGCCGCCTTTGCACTGTTTTGATGCAGTGGGCCGCGGTCGTTGCCGACAACGCGGTTCAAGCCGGCAGAAACTGCCTGCAACCTGGTGTTTCCAAAAACCTGGCACGACTAATGCTTTAGCCGGTGTGCTGGTCCTGAGTTCACCGCCGATGGCAGTCGCCGCGCCGCCTGATCCTATTTCAGGCCGGTAACAATTCAGCTGATAGAATCAAGACATCCGGAACGAGGAGTTCATCCCAATGAAAATGGTTACTGCAGTCATCAAGCCCTTCCGCCTCGACGACGTGCGCGAAGCACTCGCCGAAGTGGGCGTACACGGCACGACCATGACGGAAGTCAAGGGCTTCGGCCGCCAGAAAGGCCACACCGAACTCTATCGCGGCGCCGAGTATGCGGTGGACTTTCTGCCCAAGATCAAGCTCGAAGTCGCGGTCTCCGACGAGCGCGTCGATGCCGTGGTTGAAACCATCATCGAAGCAGCCCGGACTGGCCAGATCGGCGACGGCAAGATCTTCGTGCACAACCTGGAACAGGTGGTGCGCATCCGTACCGGCGAGACCGACAGCGACGCGCTCTAGCCCGGATATTGCATGACCTGCACACGCCCTCGCTTACCTCTGGATTTCACAGGATATTTTGCTCAGTTGATCGTGATCGCCGACACGATTCGCCTTCGCAAAATATCCTGTGAAACCAATATCCTGCGCGATCATCGCGCGCATCGATGAAATATCCGGGCTAGCCATCGCCGAGCCCGCGCCACGCTTCGAAGTTCGTGAACTTGCGATCGGGTCGATCGGGTCGATCGACTTCGCGCTTGCGGCGGGTGCCTGTCTCGGGTTGGCCGGGCCTTCTGGCGCCGGCAAAACCCGGCTGCTGCGCGCGATGGCCGATCTCGACGCGCACGCCGGCCGCTGCTACCTGGACGGACAATCCGCGGCCGATTTCGCTGCCCCCGACTGGCGCCGCCGGGTCATGCTGCTACCCGCGGAATCGGCCTGGTGGGCCGATACGCCCCGCCCGCACATGCAGGCACGCGCTCTGGACACCTATCTGAGCGCGCTCGATCTCGAGCCCCATCTTCTCGACCAGCCGATCGCGCGGCTTTCTTCGGGCCAGCGGCAACGCCTGGCCCTGATCCGGCTGCTCAGCCACGAACCCCAGGTGCTGCTGCTCGACGAGCCCACCGCCAATCTCGATGCGGCCAATATCGAGCGTGTGGAAACCCTGATCGGCGATTATCGACGCCGTCGCGGTGCCTGCTGCGTATGGGTCGGCCATGATCACGATCAGCTGGCACGCGTAGCCGATCAACAGCTGGCGCTGGACGCGCGCGGCCAGCTGCTGCGCTACTCATGCAGTTGATATCGCTGTCGTTCTTCGATCTCGGCTTGGCCGCGATCGCGGTGCTCGCGCTGGCCGCGACCGCATTCGCGATGCGCCTGGGCATCGCGCGCACGCTGTTGATCGCTGCGCTGCGCACCACCGCCCAACTGGCGCTGGTCGGCCTCGTTTTGGAAGCGGTGTTTGCCACGAGCCGGTTGCTCTGGATTGCGCTCATGGCGCTGGTCATGCTGCTGCTGGCGGGACGCGAGGCCGCGGCGCGGCAGAAGCGCGGCTTCGTTGGCGGCTACGGTTTTGCCGCCGGCACCGCCTCGATGTTCCTGTCGTCGTTTGTGACCGCGATCGCGACGCTCCTGATCGTGATCCGGGTCGAGCCCTGGTATACGCCGCAGTACGCCATTCCCCTACTCGGCATGTTGCTGGGCAACACCATGACCGGCATCGCCCTGGCCATGGATCGGCTCACCCAGGAAGTCTGGCGCGGTGCACCGGTTATCGAGACCCGGCTGGCGCTGGGCGCGACTGCGGCGGAGGCCGTTGCCGATATTCGCCGCGAGGCGATGCGCGCCGGCATGATCCCGATGCTCAACGCGATGGCCGCGGCCGGCATCATCAGCCTGCCGGGCATGATGACCGGCCAGATCCTGGCCGGCAGTCCACCGTGGGAAGCGGTCAAGTATCAGATCCTGATCATGTTCCTGATTGCGACCGGCACCGGCTTCGGCACCCTGCTCGCGGTATCGCTCGGCGCGCGGCGGCTGTTCGATTATCGGCATCGGCTGCGCCTGGATCGTCTGCAGAACGCTTGAGCTTCAAGCCTGCGGGCTGAGCAGGCGCCCGATGTATTCCTTGCAGCGCTGCCAGAGGCCGCGCTGTTGCCATTCGTCGAGCGTGACCTGATGGCAGCGGGCGCGATCGTGGTCAAAGTCGTTGGCGAGCGCTTCGAAGGTGGGCGCGTGAATGATCGATATCGCGATTTCGTCGTCCTTGCCCATCGAGCGATGATTGAAGTTGGCGGAACCGCTGACCGCGACCACGTCGTCGACCAGCAAGATCTTGGCGTGCAGCATCGTGGGCTGGTAGCGATAGAGCCTGATCCCGGCTTCGAGCAGCGGCCGGTAGGCGTCTTCGCCGGCCATGCGCGCCACGCGCGAATCGGTATGCGGGCCCGGCATGAGCACTTCGATATCCACGCCACGCGCGGCGGCAGCGCAAAGCATGTCGATGGTCACGGCATCGGGCACAAAATAGCCGGTGGTGATACGCAGGCGATACTGGGCGAGCGTGATTACCAGTCGGAACAACGTCGCAATATCGCTGTAGTTGACCGCGGCGGAGGTACGCAGCACCTGAATCAACGCGCCGTCGCGATCGGCCTCGGGCAAGGGCTCGGCCATGCTCCAGCGATCCTGAAAGCCGCGGCGCCCCGCTTCGACCCAGTTGGACAGGAACGCACCGCGCAAACCGTCGATGGCCGGGCCGGTCAGGCGAAAATGCGTTTCGCGCCATTCATCGGGGTTGCGGGCGTCGCCGTCCCATTCCGCGGCGATGCCCACGCCGCCGGTGAAGCCGACGCGGTTGTCCACGATCAGGATCTTGCGGTGGTTGCGGTTATCGACCTGCCAGAAACGCCAGCGCTTGATCGGCCGGAACCAGGCGATCTCGGCACCGGCACCGCGTAGCGCTTCGAGCGTGGATGCCGGCATGCTCGCCGCGCCGAAACTGTCGAGCAGAATGCGTACCCGTACACCGGCGCGTGCGCGCTCGGCCAAAACCCGGCCGAAACGCTGGGCGATATCACCCTGCCAGTAGATGAAGGATAGAAACTCGATCGACTGCTCGGCCGCCTCGATCGCCTGGATCATCGCGGGGAATATGCGCACACCGTTGACCAGACGCTCGACGCGGTTGCCGCACGTAAAGCCGATACCAAGCGTGCTCTCCAGCGCACGACGATAATCGGCGATGTCGTGCCGGTCGCCGGCGGGGCTCGATTCAGTCATGGCGCAGGAACTGGCGGGTTTTCGCGCAGCCTACACCACAGTTGCAATGGCCCGAATACCGTGGCCAGCAGCATCACCAGCAACAACGCTTGACCGACCCGGTGCTGAATCAGATGCCTGAGTAGCCGGTCGTGCAGCCGGGTGGCCCCGCGCCGTCCTCGACCGACGAGCGATTCCAGGAGCAGGTCGATAGCGAAGAACAGCTGCCAGCTCTGGGACAGCACCACGCCGGCGATGCGCCAGCACATGCGCAGGCTGGCGCGCAGCCCGCAGTCGCGCCAGAGCGCGCGCAAAACTCGGAAATACGGCATGAGCGCGAGCCGCCCGGTATCGGCCTGACGGGCATACACGCCGGGCGCGCGCTCGAAGAACGCGTCTATCTGCGCGATATGCATGGCCATGATCAGCGCCATGAGCAGATAGCGCGCGCGCACGCCTTCGCGCTCGAAGCGGCGCGCCGATGTCGCCAGACGATGCGGACACAGCTGCCAGTTCCCACCGGCGCGCACGATGGCTGCGGCCATGCGCTGATCCTCGAGAAACGGCAGCCGGGTATCGAAACCGCCGAGTTCGCCAAACAACGACGCGCGCAGAATCAGGCCCTGGTCGCCGTTGATCGTATAGCGTCGGTTGGTCGCACTCTTGGCTTGCATATAGCGATACAAAAAATGCCGGCCCTCGCTGTGCCGGATGAAGCGCAGCGCGAAATGCCCGGCGACGCGCTCATTGCCCGCCGCGTCGAGGCTGGCGATTGCCTCGGCGAGCTGACTTGGATGCGTGAGCCGGCTGTCGGCGTGGACAAAGCACAGCCACACGCCACGCGCTTGGGCCGCGCCCGTATTCATCTGGCTGGCGCGCCCGGGCGCGCTTTCGACGACCTGCGCGCCATAGCCTCGCGCGACCGCGCGGGTGGCGTCGCTGGAACCCCCGTCGGCCACGATGATTTCCGGCACGACGCCCTGTTGCGCGTTCAGATCTGTGAGCAGCGCTGATAGCGCCTCGGCCTCGTCGATGGCCGGAATGACGACGCTCAGCCCGCTGATCAGCCGACTTCCTGGGCCGCGCGCGCCGACTCGTCGGCCGCAAAACCGGGCAATCGATCGCGCAGCCAGGCCGGAATACGGTGCTCGAGCCAGTAGACCGGTTCACCGTAGCGCCCGGCGCTGACGAACCCGACATGGCCGCCGTGGCGCGAGACCTCCAGACGAACTGCGCTCGACAGATCGCGCGGGCCGGGAATGATGTCCGGCGACATGAACGGGTCGTCCTCGGCGTGCACAACCAGCGTCGGCGTGCGGATATGCCGCAGAAACGGCCCGCTGCTGGAGCGCGCGTAGTAATCCTCGGCGTCGCGGAAACCGTTCAGCGGCGCGGTGACGGCGTTGTCGAAGGCTAAGAAACTGCGCACTTCGTGAAAATCGGGCGGCGGCTCGGGCAGATCCAGGGCCTTGATCTTGGTTTCGTAGGACTCGCGCAGGCCATTGATCAGATGGGCCTGATAGATGCGCGACAATCCCTGTTGGATGGATTCGGCGCAACGCTTGAGATCGTAGGGCACGGAAACCGCGCCGGCGCAGGTCAGCGGCGACTCGGGCCCGCGTTCGCCCAGATACTTGAGCAGCACGTTGCCGCCCAGCGAATAGCCCACGGCCGCCAGCGCGGCGCGCGGAAAGCGCGCCCGTACATGCGCGATCACGGTGGCGAAATCCTCGGTCTCACCGGAATGATAGCTGCGTGCCAGGCGGTTGGGCTCGACCGCGCCGCGAAAATGCAGCAACACGCCGCGCGCGCCGTGGGCATCGGCCTGGCGCAACAGCCCCCGCGCATATTTGGATTCCAGCGAACCGTTGAGCCCGTGCAGTACGATGACGATGGGCGCGTCGTCCGCCAGGCCGCGTTCCGGCAACCAGGACAGATCGAGGAAATCCCCGTCCTCGAGTTCCAGGCGTTCGCGCTGCACTTCGAGCGGCGGACAGGGCCGCAGCTTGGATGCGAACACCGTCTGCGCATGGGCATTGCGCAGCCAGAACGCGGGTTGGAAATCACTACGAGTCAGCATCAACAATCGGCTCCAGGTCAGAACACAGGACAACCCGCCTGCATTCTACACCGACCGGCCATCAGTCCATCAGTCCATCGCGCCGAGATAGCCGTCGCCAAGCTGACGCATCTGGCGCAGAATCCAGGCTTTCTGGCCCTGTACATACGGCCCCGGCGAGGCCGCGCTGTAGCGCTTGGGGCTGGGCAGCACGGCAGCAAGCGCGGCGCACTGGGCATCGCTGAGCTGGCTGGCCTGCACGCCGAACAAGCGCTGCGCCGCCGCTGCCACGCCGAACACACGACCGTCGAACTGAGCGACGTTCAGATACACCTCGATAATGCGCCGCTTGGACCAGAGCAACTCGAGCCAGACCGTCAGATACGCCTCGATCGCCTTGCGGACATAGCTCTTGGCCGGCCAGAGAAACAGATTCTTGGCGGTCTGCTGGCTGATGGTGCTGGCACCGCGAACCGGACCGCCATCGGCGTTGTCGACCAGCGCGTCGCCGATCGCCGCCCATACAAAACCATGGTGGGTGGGAAACGTCTGATCCTCGGCCGCGATCGCGGCCAGCGGCATGCACGCCGCGATCGCATCCAGATCCGCCCAGCGATAGAAAATGGTCGGGCCACCGCCGCTGTGTTCGGCCTGCACATGCGTGCGCACCATGTAGGCGCTGACCGGCGGGTTGACCCAGCGCATGAGCCCGATGATCGCGGCCGGCGCCAGTAGCATGACGCCGACCGCGATCAGCACATACCGAAACGGTCGCTTAAGCAGAATGCTCAATAGTTATTGTTGCCACCGCTACCATAATCGCTGCCGCCGCCGCCCTGGGCGTTGCCGGAACGGCGCTGGCTGTTGCTGCCGTTGCCCTGGTTGTAGTTGTTGTCGTTGGCGCTGTTTTGATCATAGCCGCCGCCGGTGCCGTTATTATCAGCCGCATCGTAGTTGCCCTGACGCACCTCGACGCCGTCGCCGCTGTCATACGGCACCGCCTGACCACGGCTGGTGTCGTCGCCCTGCGCGGCGTTGTTGTTGCCGTCGTTGCCCTGCTCCATACGGGAGCCTTCGGTCGCGGCATCGCGGTCGAACTCGCTCGAAGCCGGCATGTAGCGATCCAGCGTATAGACGAACTTCTGACCGGCCTGCGGCATGTCCGAGGCGTCGCCGTCACGCAGGATGCTGTAGGCATCCAGGCCGGCCTTGTCGTAGAACAGCCAGTTATCCTCGCGCGCGATGCTGATCTTGCCGCCCTCCAGCGAGACCCCGGCGAACAGCCCGCGCGCACGCGAATAGGAGTAGACCTCGGCGTCGAAGCCGAGATTGGTGGACGCGCCCGCGCTGCGCCCGACCGGGCCCGCCGCTACCGCGGCATCGGCGCCGAGATTGATCTGGCCGTCGGCGATCTTGTCGATGCTGCGCTGGGTCTTGAACACCAGGATGATGTCCGACGATGAGGCCCCGATCTGCCAGCCGATGGAGCCACCGGTCAGGGAGACGAAGGTCGGGTTCGACCAGCTGCCGTCGGGCAGGCGTACCGAGAGCACGCCCTCGCCGTGGCGCCCACCCAGGATGAAGCCCGCCTTGAACACGCTCGGGATCACGGCGATGCCATAGGCTTGGCCCAGCAACGCCGGCGGAATCGCATTCTCTGGAATATCGACGAACTGGCGTACTACCGTGGTCGCATCGTCTAGTTTTTGTTCCTGCTCGTTGGCGGCGACAGCGCTGGTGCTTGCCAGCAGTGTCACGGCCATGAACAGCGCCGTCATCCATTGTTTCATCTGTGCTTTCCCCTGCTTTTGCAGATATCAGCCGGCGGGCGCCGGCACGAGTCGATGTTACTGTGCTGTGTGACCGTCGCGACTGGCGCAGGTTCACGAAAATGCGCAGGCATTGGCCACCGGCCGGCGCATGTGCTTTTGTCGAAAAGCGCATCGCCACCGCACAACAATGTCTGCGCGCAATATCATGGATGATATAACGCGGCCGTGGTCATGCGAAAGCAAAGGCCCGCAAGCGCTCGCCATCCGAGCCGATTCTGCCTGAACGTTGCGACCCGGATTCTTGCAACCATTACCGAATACAGCCTGAACGGACAGTCGTCATCGACCGCACGGATCACCATAACTTCATGCACGAGCCTTTGTTGGAATTGGACTGCTGGCATATCGACGCCTTTACCGACCAAGTCTTTGCGGGCAATCCGGCTGCGGTGGTGCGGCTCGACGCCTGGCTGGATGACGCGACGCTGGCAGCGATCGCCGCCGAGCACAACCTGGCCGAAACGGCCTTTGTCGTTGCCGGCCACGACGTCCACGAACTGCGCTGGTTCACGCCCACCTGCGAGGTCGAGCTGTGTGGCCATGCCACGCTGGCCAGCGCCCATGTGCTGCTGTATTGCCGAACCGGCTTTGCCCTGCCGCTGCGTTTTGCCACCCGCTACGCCGGTGAACTGGGCGTTGCCGAGCGCGACGGCATGCTCTGGCTGGATTTCCCGGTTCGGCCAGCCAAGCAACTCGCCGCCGCCCCAAGCGCTGTGCAACACGCGCTGGGCGTGCCGGCGAACGAGTGGCTTGCGGGGGTGAACCATCTGGCCGTATTCGAGGATGCGGCCACAATCGCCGCACTTGAACCGGACATGCGCGCGCTCGCCGACTGCGCTCGGGCCGATAATCGCGGCGTGATCGTGACCGCGCCCGCCGACGATGGCGTGCACGATTTCGTATCGCGTTATTTCGCACCGGCCTTTGGTAACGATGAAGACCCCGTCACCGGCTCGGCGCACTGCACGCTTGCACCCTACTGGGGTCAACGGCTGGGTAGAACCGAACTCGCCGGGCGCCAGATCTCGCGCCGCGGTGGCAGCGTGCGCTGCGAGCTCGCCGGTGATCGGGTACATCTGGGCGGTCGCGCGGTGCGCTATGCGCAAAGCCGGATATTTCTTCCAAGCGGAAACAACAGACCATGACCCAATTCGCACTGGCTATCGGCAGCCTTTACGGCCTGATCGGGGTCGCGCTCGGCGCCTTTGCTGCGCATGCGCTGGCCGCGAAGCTGTCGGCCGACATGCAGGCGATCTGGCATACGGCCGCGCAGTATCAGTTCTATCACGCGCTCGCGCTGCTGGCGGTCGGCCTGCTGGCGCGCCAGGGCATGGCCGGCGCCGGCCTGATCACGGCCACGCTGTGCTTCGCACTGGGCACGCTGATCTTTTCCGGCAGTCTTTATGTGCTGGCCCTGTCGGGCGTGCGCTGGCTGGGCGCGATCACGCCGTTCGGCGGCGTGCTGCTGATCGTGGGCTGGGCCGCGCTATTGCTGACGGTGGTACGCCGCTAACCGAACAACACACGCCAGAGTACGACGGTGACGATGAACGCGCCCGCCAGACCCAGACTGATACCCACGAGGCCGCTCCAGCGCGGTTTCGGCTGGCCGCTTTCGGTGACCTGCTCCAGCCATTTGCGCAGCACGCGTTCGTTGCGGCGATTGGCTTTCCAGGCCATATCGAACAGATCGCCGACAATCGGGACCAGGCCGATCACGAAATCCACCCCGGCGTTGGCGCCCATACGCATCCAGACCCGGCGCGGCGCGCCCAGGCGCAGCGCCTCGATGATCAGCAGGCTCGACAGGCCGGCGCCGACCAGATCGCCAGCGACCGGCACCAGGCCGACGACACCGTCGATGCCGACACGCTTTCCGATCACCGGCACGCGAAAGGCATCGTCCAGCCACCAGGCCAGGCGATCGATGCGCTCGAGACCGGCACGGCGCTTTTCAAGCAGTGAACCCGAATTCTTCATGACGTGCACACGCCCTGGCTTGCCTTTTGATTCCACAAGGTATTTCTCTCAGCTGGTCGTAATCGCCGATACGACGCGCCTTCGGAAAATGCCCTGTAAAACCAATATTCTGCGCGATTTTCGCGCGCATTCATGAAATATTCGGGTTGAACCGAGACGTCGTCGCTCATTTATGGATAATGCGCGGTCGATAGCGGTCGATATTTGCACTTATTGTATGCCGATTCGGCTTCCAGCACCGCGTTCGCTACAGGCATAGAGAGCCCGTATGAAGAATCTGTTTATCCTTTTGCTGATCGTGCTCGTCGCCTTTGTCGGCTATGCGCTGTTCTGGCCGAGCGAGTTCATGCCCCAGCCCTGGCACGCGGCACCGGCACAGACCGGCGCCGCGCCGGTCGAAAGTGCGCCGCTGGAGCGCGCCGAACGCCTGGCACAAGGCGTGGCCAATGGGCCGGAAGATGTGGCCGTCGACCGCCAGGCCCGCGTGTATGCCGGCTATGACGACGGCACCATCCGGCGCTTCGATGCCAGCGGCAATGGCAACGGCGAGGTTTTCGCGACCACCAACGGGCGCCCACTCGGACTGGCCTTCACCGACAAGCCGGTCGCGCCCGACAACGAGCCGGTGCGCAATCCGGGCCCGGCCGATGGCCTCGACGATCCAAACGACGCCGACGCATCCGCGCAGACGCTGATCGTGGCCGATGCGGAAAAAGGTCTGCTCGCGGTCAATGCCCGGGGCGATATCAAGATACTGGCCAATGGCGCCAACGGCACGCCGTTTGGCTTCACCGACGACGTCGATGTGGCCGGTGACGGCACCATCTATTTCACCGATGCCTCGAGCAAATACGGCCGCCACGACTATCGCGCCGATATTCTCGAGCACGGCGGACACGGGCGTTTGATGAAATACGACCCGGCCAGCGGCCGCGTAACCATATTGCTGGGCGGGTTGCAGTTCGCCAACGGCGTGGCGGTCAGCGCCGACGAGGCCTATGTACTGGTCACCGAAACCGGCAGCTACCGGGTACTGCGCTACTGGCTGACCGGCGAGCAGGCCGGCCAGAGCGAGGTGTTCACCGACAATCTGCCAGGCTTTCCAGACGGTATCTCCTACAGCGATGACAGCGATACCTTCTGGGTCGCGCTGTTCGCGCCGCGCAACCAGATACTGGACTTCGCCGCCGACAAGCCCTGGCTGCGGCGCCTCATATTCAACCTGCCCGAGGCTCTGCAGCCGGCCCCTGCCCACGTCGGACGGCTGCTGGGCCTGGATGGGCAAGGCCGCATCGTTACCGATCTGCAGGACACAAGACCGGGCGCTTTCGCGCCGATCACCAGCGTCGAGCAGGCCGGCGAATATCTGTATCTGGGCAGTCTCACGGCCGATTCATTCGCGCGCATACCGCGGCCGCAGCGCGGCGGCGACGCGCCATGAGTGCGTCCGATCTCGAACAGGCGCTGTACGCGCTGCGCGATACCCAAGTCGCGCTGCGCCAGCGTATGACACCGGCCCTGGAAGCGCGTCTTGCGGCGCTGCGGCAGTGGCAATCGCAGCACATCGCGGCCTGGCATCGCC
>Ga0136607_1000458_pt1 | contig 12125 bp, 10 predicted proteins | sample AntDeeMetagen681_FD_101381 | JGI IMG/M metagenome (GOLD analysis project Ga0136607, IMG submission 101381) | Saline lake microbial communities from Deep Lake, Antarctica - Metagenome #681 | ecosystem: Environmental > Aquatic > Non-marine Saline and Alkaline > Saline | place: Antarctica: Deep...
ACGCGACGTCGGCGACCGAATCGGCGAGTGACGGCGCTTACGCGACGTCGGCGACCGACTGTCGAAGTGGCGGGCCCTTACACGACGCCGGCGAAGTACGTCGCCGTCGTTCCGTCCGTGAACGACACGCAGATGATGAAGAAGTCCCCGGGCTGGAGGTCGTAGGTCTGGGTCGTATTCGGCTGTTGGCCGTTGCCCTCGACGATACCAGTGAACTGGAAGTCGACGAGGAGGGTGTCGCCACTCTGGACGACGATCGGTCCGTTCGCGACGGCCGTGTAGGTGTCGCCGACGTCGAACGAGCCGTTGTGATCGGTCGTGACCGGTGCGCCGCCGTTAGTCACGCCCACGATCGTCATCGTCTGGAAGTCGTCGATAGGGGAGTTCCCCTGACTGTCGAGCGAGACGAAGTTCACGCGGAGTTCGGAGACGCTCTTCGTGTTCGGCCCGAGCTTCTCGAACTGGAGGCGGCCGTCGCCGTTGGCGAGAGCGGAGGTGGACGCGAGCGTGAGGCTGCCCGTGTTGGCGTCGTTCGGGTTGATCGACCCGCCGACGTCGGCGACCTGATCGATCTGCGTGATGCTGGTCGTCACGAGCAGGAACTCGTGCGCCGCGAAGTTGTGGGCGCCGTCGCCCGCGGCGGTGAGCGTGCCGTCGCCGTTCGCGTCGCGGCCGACGTCGACCGAGACGGTCCCGATCTCGTTCGGGTTGCCGACGACGGTCACGGACGCACGACCGTTCTCGTCGACGTCGACGGTGCGTTCGACGGTCCTGGCCGACCCGGGTTCGAAGTGCGCGTTCCCGGTGGTGACGCGGGCTAGGACTTCGCCGCCACTGACCGGGTTGTGGTGTACGTCGCGCACCTCGACGGTGTACGTGATCGAACTGTTCGCGGGAATCGAACTCGGCGGGGTGCCGACGGACGTGACGTACGCGGGCGTGCGGTCCGCGGCGCTCTCGCCGATGGTGAGTCGTGCGACGCGGAGGGTGTAGTCACGGGTCGGGTCGAGCGTGAGGGTGACGGTGTTCGCGACCGCGTCGTACTGGACGTCGACGACGTCGCTGGTGGTGGCGTTGAACGCGTCCCATTCGCTCTGCGGGAGGCGGGTGTCGAACGCGATCGTTATCGGGCCGGCGCTGGCGTTCGTGACGGCGATGCGCTGGGACGGGGCGCTGGCCGCTTGGAGCGTGAGGCTCGTGCTCCCGGTGCCTTCCTCGTAGAGGTCGCCGTCGAGGAGGATCAGCGTGATGTCGCCGTCGTTCACGAACGGGGTGGCGCTGGTGACGAGCGTGACGTCTCCGTCGTACTCGTTGAACGTGACGCCGTTCTCGTGGACGGTACGGGGGGCGTTCCGGTACTCCTTGTAGTTGGGTTCGTAGATGAGGCGCTGGGTGTCGTACGCGAGCGTGTTAGTCTCGCTCGTGAAGTAGTCGTTCGTCTCCGGGTTGATTGCCTGGACGTTCGCGATGTCGATGGTCGCGTCTTCGGCGTTCAGGACGCCCGAACCCGGGGTGGGGTTGAGGAGGAAGAACCGGTTGGGGTAGCGGACGCCGACTTCGACGTCGATTGTCTCGGGGGCGCCGCTTGATGCGACGCGCGAGCTACTCGCCTGGAAGCGTTCGAAGTCGTCCTGGACGCGCTGGTTGTGTTCGAACTCGACCTGGTTGTTCGCGGCGGGGACGACGCTGACCTGCGTGAGGATGAGGAGCGACATCGCGAGGCCGAACATGAGGATTCCGCCGAGGACGGGGGAGACACCCCTATCAGACGAGTAGAATATCATAGATACTATACTATCTGTGAGGATATATACGTTTCTATGGGCTGAACGTCTGTACCTGGCCTATACGAGGAATCCGCCCGTTACTATTCAAGTAATATATCCTATGAGACTGTTCGGGGAGGGTCGGGTTCGACGACTTACACGACGACGAACGCCGCGAGCGCCAGGACGAGCATGAAGATCGCGTACTTCAGGCCCGACAGCACCGAGTTATCCGCGAGTTTCCCGGCGAGCAGACCGCTCCCCACGCCCTGGATCAGGACCGAGTGGAAGAACAACGCACGGTACGTGTCCAGCGGAACGTTCGTGAACGACACCGGCATGCCGACGCTGGGTACGTCCGCGTCCGGCGTCCCCGTCGTCGCCGCGATTGGCCCGAGGAAGCTCGCCGCGACGAGCACGATGACCAGCAGGTACACGAGGAACCCGATGACGACGATGGCGATGTACGACCCCATGGCGCGCCGACGAGAGCGCTCCAGGCGAGCGCGCGACCGGGTGTCCTCCGCCGCGATGGCGAGGATGCGAGACATGTCACCGCTCGCACGTCCGCCTTCCGCGACGAGCTTCACCGTCCGCGTGAGGTGGGGGACGCGCAAGCGGTTCCCGAGCGCCGACAGCGCCGTCGTGACGTCGTGGTTCCACTGGATGTCGTTGCGGACGCGGCGGAGTTCGTCCGCAAGCACGCCCCTCGACCAGCGCGACACCATCCCGAGCGCGTCGACGAACGGGATACCCATGTAGTTCGCCGAGGACAGCACGTTCAGGACCTCGGGGAACCGACGAGCTATCGTATTCTCCCGATGACGCTTGCCCTCGTGGAAGTACGAGAGCGGTGTGAGGACGACGAGCAACGGGACGACGACGACGAACGTCGTCGTCACCACCGGCGTCGTCGTGAACGCGTCTAGGGAGACCGGCACCGCGGTCGTGACCGCGAGTGCGAGCACGTACGCGAGCGAGACGGGAATCGTGACCGCGAGCGAGTACAGTGGCTCGTCGACGATCGCGGCGAGCGGGTCGCGAGCGAGCGCGAGGTACCGCTCCTTGCGGCGAGTACGCGCGTACGCGGCGTACCGCTCGTCGTCGTCCGCGGGGTCGAGGCGGTCCCGACCATCCGCGATGTGTTCGGCCGCCGGCTGCACGAACGGCGCCGAGAGCACGTCCAGTAGGACGAGGAACCCGATCATGCCGAGCGGGAGGCCGACGTACACGAGGAGCGCCATCTGGTCGACGGTCGACCCGCCGAGGAACGAGATGACCATGAGCGTCACGATGAGGAACAACGGTGCCGCGACGAACGCGACGATGAAGATCTCCGAGAGCACGCTGAGCGTCTCGAGGAAGTCCTCTTGCTCCTCTTTCGCGCCTTCGGCGGCGGTCGTCGCCTGGTCCTCGAAGAACGTCGTGACGTCCCCGCCGGAGTCGAGAACGCTTACGAGGTCGTCGAGGAACCGTTCGAGACTCCCGCTGGGCGTGAGGTTCCGCGCGTTCCGGAGTGCGGTGAACATGTCGTTCCCGAACAACTCCATGTCGCGGACGATCATGTCGAACTCCGCGGCGACTTCGCCGTAGGTGTCCTCGGACCGCGAGAGCGACTTGAACACCTCGAGCAAGCTCGTGCCGCCGTAGCTCATCGCGTACATGTACGTGATGGCGTGGGGGAGCATGACGTTGATAGCGCGTTCGCGCTTCTCGACTGTGTTCCGCGGATGGTAGTAGCGGAGCATCCACGTCCCGAGGCCGGCCGTGGCCGCGAGCACGAGCGTCAGCGCTCCGCCGGTGAACAGGAGCTTGTTCGCTTCGACGTAGCCGGCGACGCTCCCGGGGAGCGCGAGCGGCGACCGGAGCGTCCCGAGGACGCCGACCTCGCTCAAGTACACGGAGGCGACGATGCCGAGGACGGCCGCGAGCACGCCCGCGACGAGTGCGAGGATGACGCTCTGGGCGAGGTAGATGTCGTACGTCGTCCCGATCCGTGCCTGGTTCAGCCACCGCTGGACGTCGCGGTACTTGCCAGGGCGTGCCTTGAAGTACGCACGGAAGACCCCGTACTGGTCGCGGAGTTCCCGTCGTTCCTCGCCGGTCATCTCCCGCGACTGCGGGAAGTACTGGCTGACCTCGTAGTCCGGCATCGGCCCCGATACTCCCTCTTCGAGGGTGGCCTCCTTCATCGCGACGCCTCCGCGGCGTACGCTTCGAGTTCGTCCGAGCGGACGGCGTCGATCACGGCGTCGCGGTCCTTCCCGAAGTCGTGGATGACGGCGGTGACGGCGTCGTAGTCAGTGACGTCGTTCTCGACGAGTGCGGTGAGGACATCGCGGCGAGCGGCCAGTTCCGCCTGCACGTCCGCCGTGCTCCAGCCGCGTTCCTGGGCGATCTCGGCGACGAGCCGCGAGTCGTTCACTTGGTCGTAGACGTCCGCACGTGCGTCCCACTCGAACACGCTCTCGTACTCGACGTCGCTGTAGTCGTCGCTCGGGGCGACCTCGGCGATCTCCTGGTTCCGGCGGACGCGCTGGTCGTCCTTGAAGATCTGTCGCTGGATGGCGATGACGTCGAGGTTCTGCACGAGTTGCGACGGAATCGACAGCGGTGGGTTCGCCAGCCGGCCGAGTGCGCCGTCGACGCTGTCCGCGTGGATGGTCGTGTACGACGTGTGCCCGGTCGCGATGGCGTTGAAGAACGTCAGGCCGACGCGTTGCTCCGTGCGGATCTCGCCGACGAGCAAGTACTCGGGACGTTGACGGAGGCTCGCCTGCAGGAGACTGTACGTCGACACCTCCCCGCGGCCACCCTCCATGACGCTCTCGCGCGTGACGCTCTGGATCCAGTTGTCGTGGGGGAGCGTGAGTTCGCGCGTGTCCTCGATGCTGACGACCTTCGAGTTCTGCGGGATGAAGAACCCGATGGCGTTCATGCTCGTGGTCTTCCCGGAGCCGGTACCGCCGGCGAACACGAGGCTCTTGTTGTTCTCGATCGCGAGCCAGAAGTACGCCATCTGGTCGACGTCGAACGTGTTCCACTTGATGAGGTCGACCGGCGTGTAGGGGACGTCCGCGAACTTCCGGACGGTGAAGTTCGACCCGCGGGTCGCAATCTCGCCGCCGAGCGTGAGCTGGATGCGGGAGCCGTCCGGGAGGCTCGCGTCGACGAGCGGGTCGGATACCGAGATGTGTTTCCCGGCGCGCTGGGCGAGCTGGACGACGAACGAGTTGAGGCTGTCGCCGTCGAACGAGACGTTCGACCGGAGGTCGCGGTACCCGCCGTGGTAGACGAACACGGGAACGTCGGTGCCGTCGCAGGAGATGTCCTCAAGCAAGGGATCCCGCATCATGGGGTCTATCTTCCCGTAGTCGAGGAAGTCCCGGAGCAGGTAGTAGCGGAGTTTGTAGATGGAGCCGTCTCCGACGGTTGCGGCGTGCTCGGCGATCTCTGCCTTCGTGCGTTCCTCGAACACGCGTTCGCGGCCGACGCCGACGTCGATGTCCTGGTACATCAGGCTGTTCCGGAGGATGCGCGTGAGGTCTTCGCGAACGAACTCCTCGAACCCGTCGAGCGTGACCTCCGTGACGTGGTAACGGAACTCCTTCGTCCGCGTGTCGAACAGGATGGAGACGTACGCGTACGGGCAGTTCACCCACTGTCGTTCGACCTGGACGACGTCTTCGAGGTACGAGAAGTCGAACCACTGGGTGTCGATGAACTCGTCGGTCGGACGGTCTGCGAAGTCCGTGTCGACGTCGGCGGACTCGTAGTACGCTTTCACTTCCTCGAGGACGGTTTCGCGGACGTCCTCGACGGTCTCCTGGTCCCGGTTCTCGACCCAGAGGACGAGGTCGTCGACGTCTTCGTCGTCGAACTCGTCGTCGTCGGCGGACGGTTGGTCGTCCTGGACGTGGTCGAGCGCTGGGTCGCGCCGGACGAGTGCCTCGCCGATGGAGTCGGCGTTCTGGCGGCCCTCGCGTCGGACGTCGAGTTCCTCGCTCGACGCCCCATCGGCCACCTGGCTGGCGTCGTCGTCGGTCGAGGCCTCGAACAGTTCCGTGGCGGTCTCGACGACGGGCTCGACGTCCTCGGCCGGTCCGAACACTTCGGTCACCTCCTCGTCGGTCCCGGCCGTGTCGTCAGTTGCTATATTTTTATCTACCATTAAGGATTACTTAGATGATAGGCACTATCGGGACGTAAAGCTTTGCCTATCCGGAAGGTAGAGCGACTCTCACCGTAGAAAACGCCGAAAACGGTATCTGAGAGCGCCGCCGTCGAGTCGAGCTAGGCGTCCGTGCGACGAGCGAGTGCGGCGACGGAGAGCGCGACCGCGGCGATCGCGAGCAGCCCGCCGAAGCCGGGCGTCGGACCACCATCGTCTTGCTCGGTCGTCTTCGCCGGCGTCGTCTCCTCCGGCATCGTCTCCTCCGTCGTCGTCTCCGGCGGCGTCGTCTCCGCCGTCGTCGTCTCTTCCGTCGTCGTCTCCTCCGTCGACGGCTCGACGCCCTGAACGGTCGTCGTCGCCGCCAGCGAACCGCTGACGGCCGTCACGTCGACGTCCCCGGCACTCTCGATCGTCACGAGCGCCTGGCCGTTCTCGTCCGTCTCCGCGACCGTCTCACCGTCGACCTGGATCGACGCACCCGCGACCGTCTCGTCGTACTCGTCGGTCACCGTCACCTGCACCGACTGCCCCGTCACGACCTGCGTGTTCGCGGCCGTCACCGACAGCGCCGGCGTCCGATTCAGCGAGAACGTCCTCGAAGTCCCACTCTCACCGGTCTTGAAATCGAGGGTCTGCTCCGTGTACCCCTCCTTCGACACCACGACGCGGTACTCCGTGTTCACGTCCAGACTCACCGAGCGCGTCCCCGAGGACCCAGTCGAGAGCTGCGCGACGCTCTCGCCGCCCTGGAGCAGTTCCACGGTCGCCGACAGCGCTCGCTCGTCCTGGAAGTGCCCGTCGACCGTCTCGAACTCGACCGTGATCGTCCCCGGTTCGAGCGTCACGGTCTTCCCCGCACGAGTCGAGACGAAGATGGACGTCTTCTGCTCGTAGTAGCCCGGGCTCCGCACCGTGATCTCGTAACTGCCTTCCTCCAGCCCGGACGCGATGAACGTCCCGTTCCGCCGTCGTCCCGGTGGTGAACGCGAAGATCTCGTCGTCCTTCCGCAACCGCACCGTCGCATCCTCGATCGGGTTCCCGTCCGCGTCCTGTACGGACACGACCGCGGTCGCCGACGGGAACATCTGGACCCTGACCTCCGTCTCGCCGTCGACGTCCTCCGCCTTGGCCGGCGAGTTCAGTGCCAGGTCGGGGTGTTCGGCGTCGACCTCGACGTCCGCCCCTTCGGGCACGTCGAAGAACTCCTTGCCGTTCGAGAACGTCTGCCCGGTCTGGGACTCGCCGTCGTAGCTGACGGTGACGTTCGCCCCGCCGACGGGGTTCTCGTTCTCGTCGACGACGACGACTGTGATCGTCACTTGCTCGGTCGATGCGTGCTCTGCAGTCGATACGGTCCCCGCGGCCGCGGTAGCGGGCGCAAGGCAGACCGCAACGACGAGTACTGCCAGGAGTGGTCTCATCTGTTACCAAATTGAACCGGTCTTCACTTAAATATGTACGACAACGAACCGGGTTGCATCCCGACGAATCGACGATAGAGACGGCATACCGTGGGACGACCACGGTATCGACGGATCGAGACCATCGAACCGTGATGGATCGAGAACGGCGGACGGGGTCGTCACTCGCGACGCGCTGTTCTCGAAGAGAGAACGCGAGGCGTGTTACTCGACGAGGACCGCGTTGACCTGACCGCTCTGCCCGGGACGGGACGTCACGCGAGCCGTGCCCTCGCTCGTCTCGATGAGCGCGCCCTTCGTGATGATGTTCCGTCGAACGTAGTTCGGGTTCGCGGGGTTCTCGACGACGTCCTCGATGTCGGCCTCGAGGGTCTCGCCGCCGTCAGCGACGCTCGCGACGTCCGTGGCGAGCGCTCGCGTCTTCGTGGTGTTCCCGCGCGTGCTGATGACGCGGAACCGGCCTTCGCCGAGCTGGGTTTCGGTCGGGAGTCGACCGAGCTGGTGCTTCTTTCGCTTCGTCGACCGACGCCGTCGGCCGCCCGTGCGCTTGCGTGGGGACGGACCCTGATCGTGCATACCCGAGGAAACCCCAGCGAGCTACTTGAAAGGCTCGAAACGACCCGGGCACGGATCGGTCGCTCGTCGACGCGTTCGTCGTCCGTCGAGGCGAACCCCGGGTGGAATCGTAGTCTTTACGCGCGGCGACGGCGACGTGTGGGTCGTGAGTCTACGCGTCGCCGTCGCCGCACCGTTCCGACAGCGCGGCACCGAGACCCTCGCGGAGAGCGAGTTCGTCGTGGCGCTATCCCTGGACCGTGATTGGTTCTCGCCCGATCAGGCCAAGCGCCTCGTTGACGTCGCGGCCGGCGAGGGGTTGCTGGAGCGCGACGACGGGGACGTGACGTGTACGTTCGACCCGAGTGGCGTCGCGGTGCCCGAGGACTTCGTGCCGGACGACGACGTGCTCCGGGAGCGGTCGGCGTTCGAGCGCGTCCTGGACATGCTCGTGGAAGCGGGTGCCGAGAAGCACGAGGCGGTCGCCGGCATCAACGACCTCCAGCAGCGGTTGGACGTCACCGTGGAGGCGGCGGCAGTCGTGTACGGTCGTCGCGAGGGCGTCGACGTCTCCGGCGTCGCGTCGAAGGCGATGACGGAGCTGGAGGACGAGGGATGACGGAGGACCGCGTGACCGACGGCGTCCGCATCGCACAGCTCCTGTCGTCGGAACTGCACGGGCGGACGGATGGCGTGCTCGCGCACGTCGCGGTGACGGACGCGGACGCGGACGTCGAGCCGAGCGTCGACGGCGAGCACGCGTACGACGTCGCGTTCTCGCGGACGACGCTCGTGACGGAACCGGACCGGGACGTGGACGCACTCGACGTCGAAGGCGGTGATTCGCCGGGGAGCAACACGGAGTCGTTAGCGTCGGTGTTCGTGCACCCCGACCGGGTTCGCGTCGAGTTCGTCGCGGGCGTCGACGCCGCCGCGGAGGCGGCCGCGGACACGAGATTGCGCGTTCGCCCGAAGGCGACGACGCCGCCGCGGACGCTCGCGTTCGTCGAATCCGGCGCCGCCGTCAAGGACGCCGCCGACGTCGCACGCACTGTCGTCGAGACGTTACTCGCCGACGACGAGACCGGCGAGAACGGGACGTAGCTGACTGCTAATCAGTCGAGGTCCCGGAGGATTCCGGGGAGGTCGATCGCGAGTCGGTCGCGTTCGACGACCGCGTCGGCGTCGGGGTGCGGGTCGTGGCCGCCAGGCCACACGACCTGGACGGTGCGTGCGCCGGCTGCGTGCGCGCCCGCGACGTCCACCTCGGGTTCGTCGCCGACGTACACGAGGTCGGTAACGTCGACGCCGAGCGCGGCCGCGAGCGCACCGAACGCGCGATGGTCGGGTTTCCCGGCGGGCAACTGCCCCGTGATCTGGACCGCGTCGAACGCACCCCACCAGTCGAGTTCCTCGAGCTTGTCGCTCTGGGCTCTCACCGGCCCGTTCGTGAGGAGGCCGACGTGGTAGTCCCCGCGGAGGTCCGCGAGCATGGCTTCGACGGCGTCGACCGGCCGGATCGTCTCCGCGATACGACGGCGGTACGCCGCGGCGAGCGCGTCCGCGGACACGTCGGCGTCTTCGGGGAGGACGGACGCGAAGATAGGTGCGCGCGTGACCGCGTCGTGGTCGTCGCGATGCGCGTCGAGGTACGCTTCGCGGGTGATCGATGGCGCGTCGACGTCAGCGACGGCGTCCGCGAGGATGCGTCGACGACTCAGGTCCGGGACGGCGAGCGTGTGGTCGAGGTCGAACCCGACGGCGGTCGGTGTCACGACCTATCGAAGGCGCTCCATGCACTTGAGCGTAGCCAGTTCCGGCGCCCTATACGCGACATCGCTGATCGCTCGCGCTCACTCGGGGCGGCCGACGACCCGCACTTACTCGGAGCCGGCAACTACCTCGACGTTCTCGAACGCGATGGCGGTGCCGCCGTCGGCACTCGTCTCGATCGACGCCGTCCAGTCGTGCGCGTCCGCGATTGCGGCGACGATGGCGAGCCCGAACCCGGTGCCGTCGTCCGTCGTCGAGTACCCGCGCTCGAACACCGCCTCGCGCTCGGATTCGGGGATGCCCGGCCCGTCGTCGGCGACGACGAACCCATCCGGCGACAGCGTCACGTGGACCGTCGTCGCACCGCTCGCGTGCTCGACCGCGTTCCGGAAGCAGTTCTCGAGGAGACTGACGAGGCGCGCCCGGTCCGCCACGATCACCGGCTCGTCCTCGGGCACGACGAGGTCGAGGTCGTCGGTCTCGACCATCGACCACGCGTACGTCGCCACCTCCCGGAGCGACACGCGCGAGACGTCTTCGACCGCGTCCCCTTCGCGAGCGAGCGCGAGGACGTCCGCGATCAGTGATTCCATGCGGTCGAGGGCGTCGAGCGCACTCTCGACGCTCGCCTCGTCGACGTCACCCTCCAGGTGGCCTCTGGCGACCGCGAGCGGGTTCCGGAGGTCGTGACTGACGACGCTCGCGAACGCCGCCAGTCGCTCGTTCTGCTCGCGGAGCGCCTCGGCGAGGCGCTTGCGTTCGGTGACGTCGCGCTGGAACCCGAAGTAGTGCGTGAGTTCGTCGTCGTCGAATATCGGCGAGAGGTCGAGGTGGTTCCAGAACTCGGTACCGTCCAGTCGATAGTTCAGGAGGTCGACGGACACCGCTCGCTCCGCCTCGATCGCTTCGCGGAGCGTCGCGACCGTCTCGGGGTCCGTGTCCTCGCCCTGGAGGAATCGACAGTTCCGCCCGATCGTCTCGTCGGCGGGGTAGCCGGTGAGTCGCTCGAACCCCCCGTTCACGTAGATGAGTGGTTCGTCGTCTGCCCGTGCGTCCGCGATGGTGATGCCGACGTCGGCCTGGTCGACCGCACGTTCCAGGAGGCCGTGTGATTCGACGAGCGTCGCGTGCTCCGCCAGGGACTGCACGCGCTTGGCGAGGACGACGTCGCTCCCGGATGGATGCCGGCGGACGAAGTCGGTGCCGTCGACGTCGAGGAACGCACGCAAGGTGTCGGCGTCGACGTCGTCGTCGTAGAGCACGACGGGGACGGTGGTACGGTCGCGGAGTGCGTCGATGAAGCCCATGACGCTCGGGCCGTCCGGGTCCGGGAGGAGGACGACGACTTGCGCGGCCGTGCCGGCGACGAACGACGCATCGGTGTCGTCCGGTTGCCCCTCGTGAACCGCCTCGGGGTCAAGCCCCGAGGCTTCTGTCTTCCCGCAGTTTAATCTGAAACTCCCACCGTCCTCGACGCCACACCCCGAGATGGGTCACGGTCGTCTCGAACGGACGAGTGGGTTGCGGTCGGGGCGTCCACGGCCCCCGATGCCCGCCGTCGCACCTTCCGAACAACGGGAAGGCTGTTGAGAGCAGGCACATTCCAATCCTGATGCTTCTTGATTCCTTTCACGGAGATATTAACGCTTGCACTACGGTCGCTGTGGTCTTGATGCTCACAGGACTTGCACTTGAACCGCTTCTTGTTCCGGTTCGCACGCTCCGTGTGTCCACACATCGGGCACCGCTGGCTTGTGTACTCGGGATTAATCCATCCAGTCGGAATGCCCTCGAACGCGGCCTTGTACGACGTGTAGTATTGCAGAGCGCGGAACGGGAGGTGGTGCAAGCGTCGGTTCATCCGCGTCCCGTAGTCGATACTGTCGCGCATCTCTTTGAGGTCTTCAAAGACGATGCACGGCCTCTCGAACTGCTGGCTCCACTCCACGATGTGCCGAGACACCTTGTGGAGGCGGTCGCGGACGAACCGTTCCTCACGCCCTTCGAGTGTGTCGTGGATGCTATCTTTCGCCGCGTTCTGGACGCGCTTCCGCATCGTGAAGTAGCGGTGGCGCTCGAACTTGATTTCGGGAAAGTCGATGACCAACGTATCCTTAACGCCATCCTCTGAGAGTGCAGTGAGTGCCACGTTATGCTCGTTCACATCTACACCGACGACCGTCCGCGAGTTCTGCTTGTCTCGAACGGTCTGCTCGGTGTTGCGGATGTTGACGTGGAGTTCCGGGTCACCGTCCTGCCACAGCGTTTCCGACGTTGAGACCTCCCACTTGGCGCCTATGAGCGCGGTCTTGAGGAGGTCGAGGTGGGCGTCACTTCCTTCGAGGATGCCCTTGACGTGGTTGTACGGCTTTGCGCTGATACGGAACGCCACGTCGCCGTCGTCAGTGAGCGACAGGTTGTACCCCTCCTCGTAG
>Ga0136607_1000500_pt1 | contig 11532 bp, 8 predicted proteins | sample AntDeeMetagen681_FD_101381 | JGI IMG/M metagenome (GOLD analysis project Ga0136607, IMG submission 101381) | Saline lake microbial communities from Deep Lake, Antarctica - Metagenome #681 | ecosystem: Environmental > Aquatic > Non-marine Saline and Alkaline > Saline | place: Antarctica: Deep Lake...
CTCGGCGAGGCACTGCGCCGGATCGACGAGGGCGCGGCGATGATTCGAACGAAAGGCGAGGCCGGCACCGGCGACGTCAATCAGGCCGTTCACCACCAGCGGACGATCAAGGGCGCGATCCGCAAACTCGAGGGAATGAGCCACGAGGAGCGCGAGGCCTTCGCTCGAGAGATCGAAGCGCCCGCGGAACTGGTCCACGAGACCGCCGAGATGGGGCGACTCCCCGTCGTCAACTTCGCGGCGGGCGGGATCGCGACTCCGGCGGACGCGGCGCTCATGATGCACCACGAGTGCGACGGCATCTTCGTGGGCAGCGGCATCTTCGGCGCGGAGAACCCGCCCGAGATGGCAGACGCGATCGTGCAGGCGACGAACAACTGGGACGAGCCCGAGACGCTCGCCGAGATCTCGAAGCACCTCGGCAAGGGCATGAAAGGCGACGCGAACGTCGACCTCCCCGAGGAAGAGAAGATGCAGGGTCGGGGCGTCTAGGCTGACTGACGACTGATCCGTGTTCGCGCGCTGACTATCCGGAACCGGAACTAATCGGCAAGCACGCTCGTTTTATCCGTCTCCCGCATCCCGACCGTATGAGCCAGACGACATCCCCGACCGGCGTCGAGCACCTCGCCGACCGGATCACGGCGGGAACTGAGCGGTTGCTCCGGGAAGCCACAACCGACGGTTCGAACGACGCGCTGGCGGCGACGGCGGCCGAACTCTGGGACGTCGTCGCGGAAGTCGACGACCTCCTCGAGACGATCGATTTCGAGAATCTGCCGGATGCCGTCAATGTGTCGGCGCTGCCGGATCTCGTCGAGTTGGATCAGCTTCCGAACGCGATCCGCGAGAAGGATTTGGACCAGATACTAGATCTCAGCACGATTCGGGACGCCATCGAACTGCGCGAACTCTGGAATACCGTCGATCTCGTTGATTTCCGGACGGAGTTGCAACAACTGCGGAGCGAACTCGAGGACGTGGTCGGCTCCGACACGCTCGAGTCGTCGGGCGATTCCGAGGCGGCGGCGAAAGTCAGAGAGTTCGTCGACGACGTGAAACCCGACGCGACGAACGCGGCTCTGCAGCAGGAAGCGAAAAAGGCCGCGAAGGCGGCTCGAAACGGCGTCATCGACAGCCATTCGAAATTCGAGGAACTCTACGAGTCGACGCAGCGCGGCCCCGGCTACGCCGGCCGAAAACCGATCTCGAACAACCCGACTGCGGTCTCGTCGGTACCGTACGGCCCGCTCCCGGCGAGCGTTTCCACGAGAGTCTCGACCGTGCCGACGAACGTCCGACAGGCACCCGTCGATGCCTTGCCCCGTATCTACGGTCGCCGCTGGAAGACGGCGGCTCGTCCGCGGTGAGGCAACCGTCACGAGTCCGACCCCCACCACGTCTCCAGCGGCGGGAGAACCCCCATCCAGAGGAGCGCGAGAAAAACGAGATAGGTTACCGTCGCGCCACAGCACAGCGACAGCGCTATTTCCGGTGCAATTCGGGCACCGATGGCGGCCCCGCCGATCGCCACCGCGAGCGACGCGAACTGGACGGGCCGGCGTTCCCAGTAGTCGCGGACGAGCGCGGGGTCTCGAGCGGCGAGCAGTTCGAAACAAATAGTCGCGGTACCGCCGACGAGAAGGAAGCCTATCGAGAGCGATGCATCGACGAGGACGACGAGGCCCGCGAACGCGGCGAGTGCGACCAGCGCGAGCGCTCCGTCGGTTCTCGTCCCCATCCGTGACTACGAGTCGTCCCGGTACAGCGTCGCCCCCTCGCTGATCGCGGTCTGATAGGCCCGACTCTCGACGCCGGCCGCGTCGAAGGCGTCGACCATCGCCGACGCGATCGCGCGCTGATCCCGGCGGTGACAGACCGCCAGAATCCCGGGGCCGGCACCGCTGACCGTCACGCCGGTCGCGCCCGCCTCGAGGGCGGCCTCGCGAACGTCCTCATAGCCCGTGATGAGCTTTGTCCGTTCGGGCGTGACGATATCGTCGTTCATCCCCCGGCCGACGAGTTCGGGGTCGTCTCGCGTCATGCCGACGGTCAGCGTTGCCGCGTTGCCGACCGTGGTGACGACCTCGTCCATGGTGGCTGACTCGGGGACGACGCCGCGCGCGTCCCGCGTCGAGACGGATATTTCGGGGAGACAGGCGACGACGGGGACGGACGCGTCAACCTGCGTGACGCCGTCGTCGGTGACGACGGTGAAGCCGCCGAGCAGGGAGGGCGCGACGTTGTCCGCGTGCGCCTCGCCGGAGACGACCGCTTCGCCTTTGGCGGCGACGCTGACGAGGTCTTCACGGGAGCGGCCGCGCTTGTAGAGGGCGTTGAGCGCGACGGCGGCAGCAGCCGCGCTCGCGGCCGACGATCCCAGCCCCGAGGAGGGGCGGACGCCCTTGTCGATCCGAATGCGGGCCGGGGCATCCAGGGCCTCGGCGACCGCACCGACGGTGTTCTTGGCCGGATCTTCAGGGATGTACTTGCTGCCGGCTCCGGTAACCGAAATCGTCGTCTCCGGGGCGCGTTCGACCCGAACGATGTCGGCGGGCGTTCCGAGAGCGAGGCCGAAGACGTCGAAGCCACTCCCGAGGTTCGCACTCGTCGCCGGTGCCCGCACGGTAAGCATGCCGATTCCTTCCGAGACGGCAGTCAAAAAGGTAGCGAACGAGACCGACGCCGATTACTCGTCGTCTTCGTCACTCGCCGTGCCGAACGTGAACACGTCGTCGCTTTCGGTCGACTCGTCATCGTCATCCGCGGTCTCGGCCGCGTCGTCGGCCGACGAACCGTCGGCGGTCGTCGATTCGTCTGGTTCGGTGTCACCGTTGTCCCCGGCAGTCGATCCCTGCTCGAGGTCGGTAGCCGAGTCGCCCGCCGGTTCGAATCCGGCGCTCGCGTCGACATCGTCATCTCCGGACTCTGTCGTCGTGTCGCGCTCGTCCCCGAGCGGCGCACTCGTGTGACTATCGTCCGCGAGTGGATCCGCCGACTCCGTCTCCTCCGCGAGCGGATCAACCGTCTCCGTGGTATCTGCAAGTGGATCCGCCGTCTCCGTCTCCTCCGCGAGCGGGTCGGTCGAGTCGGGCGAGCCATTGGTCGTGTCCGACGTGCCGATGTCGGTCGCACCGTCGTCACGCTCTTCGATCCCGAGGATCTCTTCCGCACCGATCTCGCCGGCATCGCCGTCGCGTTGCCCGTCCGCGGCTGACTCGTCGTCGGCCGCCTGCTCGGGCTCGCTCCCCGCTGGCTCGACGGGGTCGTCGCCCGGATTACTCTCGAGTGCATCCGCAGCCAACTGGTCTCCATCGGTTGTCTCGATCGGCTCGGCCTCGAGCGTGTCATCCGCTCCGTCGTCGAACGTGAGGCGGTCGTCCGAGTCGGAGTCGTTCGGATCGTCGGCCGCATCGAACGTGATCCCTCGGTTCTCGTCGTCCGGCCCGTCGATCGCCTCGGTGTCGGCCTCGAACGTCGAGTCGGTCGCCGCCAACTCCGCGTCGGTATCGATCATCGACTCGAGGTCCACATCGTCGCGGTCGACCTCGGTGTCAACCGGTCGAGCGCTTCGGAGAGCTGTGCGGCCTGCTGGGAGAGGTTCGAAGCGGACTGCGTGACCTCGGTCAGTGCGGTGGTCTGCTCTTCGGCGGCGGCGGCGACGTTTTCGGCTTCGGAGGTAGTCTCCTCCGAGATCGTCGCGGCGTCGTCGACCATCGCGACGACCTCCTGAGTCGAGGCGGCCTGCTCTTCGGTCGCCGCGGAAATCTCCTGGACCCCCACGTTGGTCTGCTGTGCGAGGTCTGCGATCTCCTCGAGCGCGTGAACGGCCTCCTCGACCTGTTCACTTGCGTCCTCGATGTCGTCGCTCGTGCCTTCGACCTCCACGGCGGACTGCTCGGTTCGTTCTCGAATCGCCTCGAGCCGATCTTCTGCCTCGTCGGCCGCCTCGGCGACGTCCTCGGAGAGCGCCTTGACCTCCTTTGCGACGACGGAGAACCCTTCGTCGTCGCTGCCGCCCGCGGATCGGGAGGCCTCGATGTTGGCGTTCAGCGCCAGCATGTTGGTCTGGCGGGCGATCTCCGAAATCGTGTTGATGAGTTCGTCGATCTGCTGGACTTCCTCCTCGAGTCGGCGGATCTCAGCGACGGCGCTGCCCGCTTCGCCCTCGATCTCGTCCATCGCAGTGATCGCTGCCTGTGCGGCTTCCTGGCCGTCTCGGCCGGTGTCGACGGTCCGTTCGGCGATGTCGGCCACTTCGTTCGAGGAGGCGGCGATCTCTTCGGTCGTCGTCGAGAGCCCGCTCATCTCCTGGTTGACCGACTGTAACGACTCGTTCTGACGATCCGCGCCGTCCGAAATCTCTTGGATCGAGCCGGTGACCTGTTGGGACGCGGAGCGAACTTCCTCGCTCGAGGCGGTCACCTGCTCGGAGGCGGTCGCGACGTCGGTCGCGAACCGGTTGAGCTCGGCGATGGTCCGCTCGATCTCGTCGAGCATCTCGTTGAAGTCCTCGCCGATCTGTTGCATCTGCTCGTTGTCGCTTTCGGCGTCCGCGCGGGCAGTGAGGTCGCCGTCGGCGGCAGCACCCATGACCGCACAGTACTCGGCGGCTTTTTCTTGCAGGTGACCGTTGATCTCCTGGACGCGCTCGCGTTCGCGTTCGGCCTCCTCGCGGGCGGCTTCGGCTTCCTCAATCTGCTCGCGCAACGCGACGCGCATCGAGTCGAAACCATCGTAGAGCCGGCCGATGTTGTCGATCCGCTTGGTCTCGAGGTCCACGTCGAGATTCCCCTCCTCCATCTGACCGGCCTTGTCGGTGAGTCGGTCGATCGAGACGGCGGTGTTCCGACCGAGGACCGCACCGACCATGCCGATCAGGAGGACGCCGACGATGGTCGCGTAGATCCCCCACGTGTTGATCGTGTTCACGAACCCGAGCGCCTGTCCGGCGGGTTCGTGGCTTACGACGACCCAATCAGTCCCGAACACGCGCGCGGAACTGGTGACGTAATCGCTGTTACTGTCGAATCCGTACGCGTTCTCGCCGAAGGTCAGCGACGAACCCGAGACTCGCATCGTCGTCGCGTCCTCGGTCCGCGCCGACTGCAGGAGGTCGGTGCTACCGCCGTAGCGCATGCCGAGCGTCGCGTGGTCGCGATTGCTTCCGTCCCCGTGGCTCTCATCCGAGCCGTCGTGGACTTCCGCGCCGTAGCCGACGTTGTCGAGCATGATCTCGTCGTCACCGTCGACGATCATCGTCGTGACGCCCTCCTTGTCCTGAAGCTGGTTGGCGTACGCCTCGAGGTCGGCGGTGTAGACGATTGCTCGGTCCTCGTTCGCGGCGGAGCGCTGGACGTAGGTGATGACGGTGGTGTTCTGTCCGAACTCGCCCTGGGCGACGTAGGCGTCCGAGACCCACGGGACCGACGCGGTCGACTGCGTGTAGGCTTCGCTCGGAACGTTGTCGAATTCGCTGGTCGGCACGTCGCGGTAGGCCTCGTTGGTGCTCGCCGTCACTGTCTCGTTGGCGATGTCGACGTAGGAGATATCGAACGTGTCGGTGTCTAAGTGCTCCTGCCAGTCGAGGAACCGCTGTTGGATCGCCTGCGGGTCGTCACTGGCGACGACGTCCGATCTGACCATCGTCCCGACCGTGTGTTCGTTCTGCTCGTTCCACATCTGCAGACTCTGTGCCTCTTGACTGGCCGAAGACGCGTGATCGGTCTGGACGCGATCTTCGACCTGGTTAGTAATCCCTGCGGTTGCACCGTATCCGATCAGGCCGACCGACAGCCCGAGAATGAGCAACGCGATCCCGAACTTGACCGCGTACCTGCGTCGGATAGCTGTCGGCACCAGTCGTCTAGCGATATCCATCGATAGAACACGCGTGATGTTGTCACTACATAAATGGTGTTCCGTGGTTATCGGAGCTGATAATCGTGAGACGGGAGCACGCGGTGTCCAAACGGACACACTCTCTCGGCTCTCGTCCACGTTACTATAGCGTTACGCATAATTTAACGGGAGTATCTGATTTGGTGTCGAGGAACCGAAAAATCAGCTATCAGGGTCGATTCACTCACACATTCCTGACTCCCAGATGATATTCTTCGCAAGCGTTAAGAAAGATAGGTCGGAATGACTGTCCAATATATGGACGGCTCTCACGACGGCGACACCGCAGACAGCACTGTCGGCCCCCTCCGACGGCGCGGCTTCGATCGGCGGCGCGTTCTCAAAACGACCGCGGGGACCGCTGCCGGACTCTCGCTGGCAGGCTGTCTCGAGACTGCGGGATCGATCGTCGGCGGCGACGACGTCGAACCGGTGACGGTCGGCGTTCTCGCGCCGAATCCCGACAACAACTCTATGGGTCGCTCGCTCGTCCAGGGCGCTCGCATCGCCGTGGAGGAAGTGGGGAAAATCGACGGCCGCGAGGTGGAGATGGTCGTCGGCGACACGAACTCGAGCCCGCAGGAGGCCCGTCGCCAGTACCAGCGACTCGTCCTCGAGGAAGGCGCAGACGTCACCGTCGGCGTCTCCACGAGCGAGGCGCTCGTCCCCCTGATGGACGACATCGCCGAGCAGGAGACGCTCCACCTGACGGCCGGCTCCGCGACGACGACGGCGAGCCAGATGGTCAACGAGGGCTACGAGAAGTACAAGTATCACTTCCGCGTCGGCCCGATCAACGGCGCGAACCTCGCGCAGGCCCAGATCGACTTCCTGACCCAGAAGGGGGCCGACATCGGCTGGGACTCCATCGCGGTGCTCGCTGAAGGTTACGGCTGGACCGAGGGGCTGTGGGCGTTCTACCAGAGTCGTTTCGGTGACCTCGACATCGACGTGACGATGTGGAACCGGTATCCGCCGGCGACCGACGACTTCTCGTCGATCTACGACGATGTCGAGGCGTCGGGGGCCGACGCGGCGTTCATCTCGACGGCCCACACCGGCACCAAGGCCATCACCGACTGGGGACCCGAGCAGCGACAGTTCGCCTTCGGCGGCATTCACGTTCCGATGCAGCTCCCGTCGTACTACCGGCTGACCAACGGCGCGTGCCGGTACGGCGTGGGCTATGCCAGCGCCACGGCGACCAGCGAACACACCGAGAAGACCAAACCGTTCATCGACACGTATCAGCAGACGTACGGCGGACAGAGCCCGGTCTACACGGGCTTCATCTCCTACGACGCGATCAAACTGTTCGCCGAGGCCGCCAACGACGCCGGGACGGTCGATTCCGAGACGCTGGTCGGCGAAATCGAGAACGGCAGTTTCACCGGGACGACCGGTACGATCGAGTTCCACGGACCGGACCACCAGCACGCCCACGACGTGATCTACGGGAAGGAGAACGTCAACCCCGTCTACTTCCAGTGGCAGGAGACCGACGGTGAGGGCGTTCAGGAGGTCATCTGGCCCGATGAGCAGGCGTCCGCCGATTACGTCGATCCGTCCTGGTTCTAGCGGTGCGGAGCTGATTCCCTCGATCGGTCTCGCCGTCCGATGACACTACTCGCCGAGCGCCGCGTGTAGCTATTGCCGTGAGCAGTCTTCGGTCACGGTGCGGTTGAATTTCTCGATAAGAGATAATTATCAATTCACTACTGAGCATATTGTCACCACCCATCATTTGGTAACCTGCCACAAATGTTAAGCGAACGAAGGGACAACGATTGGTCGATATGCATGAACGTGGTGGGGCCAGCGACGAACCGACCCTCGCAACCGACCGGCGCGGTCTCCGGAGACGTCACGTCCTCGCGACGGCCGGCAGCGCAGCGACGCTTTCGACTGCGGGCTGTCTCGGAACGGTCGGCTCGATCACCGGCGGATCCGGCAGCGAAGATCCGATCACGATCGGTGTCCTCGCGCCGAACCCGGACAGCGACTTCATCGGCCGGTCGATGGTACGCGGTGCACGGGTCGCCGTCAACGAACTGCGGAACGCCGGCGGGATCGACGGTCGGGACGTCGAGATGGTCGTCGGCGATACGAACTCGAGTCCGCTCGAGGCGCGTCGCCAGTACCAGCGGCTCATCCTCGAGGAGGACGCGGACGTCACGGTCGGCATCTTCGCCAGCGAGTCGCTGATGGCCGTCATGGAGGATATCGCCGAACAGCAGACGGTTCACCTCACGTCCGGTGCGGCGACGGCGGAGGCGAGTCGGCTGGTCAGCGAGGAGTACGAGAAGTACAAGTACCACTTCCGCGCGGGACCGACGAACAACTACGACCTCGGACGGACACAGGTCGACTTCATGGACGCGATGGCGGCCGATATCGGCTGGAACTCCGCCGCCGTGCTCGTCGAGGACTACCAGTGGACCTCCGAGCCGTGGACGGTCTACCAGAACCAGCTCGCGGACACGGGCGTCGACATCGTGATGGAAGAGCGGTATCCGCCGGCGACCGACGACTTCTCGCAAATCTACGACGAGGTGGAGGCGGAAGGGGCGGACGTGGCCTTCATCACGACTGCCCACACCGGGACCGCCGCATTGCTCGACTGGTCGTATCCGAACCGACCGGAGCGACCACCGCGGCCGCGCTCGTTCGCGTTCGGCGGGATTCACGTCCCGATGCAACTGCCGGGCTACTACGACATGGTCGGCGGCGCCTGCCGCTTCGGTGTCGGACAGTCGAGTGCGACGGCAACGAGCGAGATCTCCGAGAAGACCCAGCCGTTCGTTCGAGCGTACCGAAACCAGTTCGACGGGAACAACCCCGTCTACACGGGCTATCACACGTACGACGCGATCACCATGTTCGCCGACGTCGTCGAGAAAAGTGGATCGGTCGATTCGGACGACCTGATCCCGAAACTGGAGGCTGCGTCGTTCACCGGGAGCACCGGCACGATCGAGTTCTACGACAGGGATCACGAGTTCGCCCACGACCTCAAGTACATGCCCGGCGAGACCATCTACTTCCAGTGGCAGGTAAACGACGAGGGCGAGGGCGTTCAGGAAATCATCTACCCCGAGAAGCACGCGACGTCGGAGTACATCAGGCCGCCCTGGCTCTAACTCGACCGCGTACCGGAATAGACGCTTTTCTCCCGTCACGTCCCGAACGGAACTCCGAACCGTCAGTCGTCCGCGTTCGCCTCGAGCGCACCCTCGATGTCCACGAACCGCCCGCCGGCCAGCAACATGCCAGCGAGGTCCCCCGACGACCGCGAAGCCGGCGATCACCGTCAAAAACGCCGTCTGCGAGAGTTCACCGAGGACGACCCCACCGACGGCGATGCTCAGCGAGCCGATTCCGAACTTGGCGAGGTACGTGTAGCCGTAGGAGAGCCCGCGGGCGTCCGGGGGCGTGTAAATCGCCAGCGGCGTTCTGGTGAACCGCCTCGGGGTCAAGCCCCGAGGCACTCGGCCTGCTACGCCGGTAGAACGGCTGGATCGCGAAGAGGAAGAATCCGAGGACGCCACAGAGCGCGACGGTCACGCCGAGTCCGGCGTCCATCGTCGTCACCGGAACGAACGCGAGCGCCAGCACCGCGAGGACGGCGAAGATCGCCGCGAGTCCGCGGGCCGGTGGGACGCGGTTCGTCAGTTTCCCGCCGGCATACTGGCCCCCATGCCGACGACCAGCAGCCCGACGTAGATGTAGTCGGCCGGCTGGATCCCCTCGAGGCCGGCCGGAAGCGCCAGCGCTTCGATCGCCGCCAGCCCGTGGAGGATCTCGGGGAGGTACGTGAGCGTGCCCCGGTAGTAGAGCCCCTCGAACGTGACGAGGGCGAAGACGACGGCGAAGGCGCCGGCGAACAGCGTCCGCGAGTTGCCGAGGAGGTCCGCCGGCGAGAGCGCCTCGTCGGGGCCGGCGTCGGCGTCGTCGGCGACGGCCGCGGTCGGATCGAACTCCGCGCCGAGCCCGTAGAGGACCGCGAGGACGCCGGGAACGGCGAGCAGCGCCGCGACGACGGACCACTCGAGGAAGATCAGCAGGGTGGCGGCGACGAACGGGCCGAGTGCGATGCCGGCGTTGCCAGCGATGCCCGGCCTTCTCCCGGTCGCTCGAGATTGCCTCCAACTGCGTGCACCCCGCTAGTGGAAGCGACGCGGCCGCCGCGAGATCCGTTCGTGGCTGCATTGGCGATGAAACGGTACAGTTTCATTCATTGTTACTATATCATTACCGTCATACTCAGCAGAGTAATCGATTCCTATGCCAATGGTAGGCACGTTGTGAGTGGCTCTTCTCTTATTTTCGTTCTCGAACAGAATGACCCGCTACTAGATTTACTCATCCGTCTTGGCGACCTCTGAAACATCGACATCGTTGGGCTCGTCCTGCCCGCCCACGACGAGTTCACCGTCATCCGTCTCGACGTAGACGTCGTCGGCGAAACCGCTCTCGGCGTGGGGGTGCTCGGGATCCTCGAGGCGTTCGGGCGTCGAGGGCGCTTCGGGAAGGCCCTCGGGCGGAGCGAACTGGCCCAGCGGCTCGTCGATCGTCACGTCCCACCGGTCGAAGAACTCGCGGTAGCGGTCGTAGTGGGCCTCGAGTTCGTCCACGGGGAACTCCATCATCTCCGTCCAGCCATGATTGTAAAAGTCGAAGTTGGCCTGAATGTGCGTGATCTCGCGGGCCTCGGCCTCGGAGTAGCCTTCCTGGAGCGCCCGCAGGTAGGCGTCCATCGTCGCGTCGAAGAGCCCCTCGAGGTGAGCCCGCCGCTCCTCGGCGCGGTCGGGATCCGCTTTCCCGGTGAAGATCTTGGTGTGGAGTTTGACCAGCCCCGCGTTCGCGACCGAGCGAATCCCCGGCGTCTCGAGGGATTTCCGATAGGCGAAGTGTTTCGCGTTCTGGCGGAGTTTCATGCCGTCGCGTTCGGACGGGACGGTAAAGAACGGTTCGGACGACGCCGTTCGGGACGACCGTCCGCCGCTCGAGGTCACCCGTGTTTCCCGATTCGGTCGCTCGGTGAGAGGGGGAGTTGTTCGTCGGAGATACCAGCAATCCTTGCTCTTCCAAAATATGGTGTCCAAATGCGGTCCGAGAAGTCATTCTGGTAGTAGAATTCGCCACAGAGTTTACGTCCGTTGGATCCTCCCGACCGGTCTGGCAAAATAGACGAGATAGCAACCCACTTTAACCCGCATTACGAACGTTCGGGATATGACTCAGTACGTCATCATCGGTGACGGGATCTCGGGTAGTTCGGCCGCCGAGACCCTCCGGGAGGAAGACCCGGATGCGAAGATTACCGTCATCACCGATGAGGGGGAGCCGCTGTATAATCGGATTCTTATCAAAGAACACGCGAAAGGCAAACTCCCCGAAGCCCCCATCTCGATCCACGACGAGGAGTGGTACGCGGACCGCGACATCGAACTCTCGCTGAACACGTACGTGACGAGCGTCGACACGGACGCGAACGTCGTTCACACGCACGACAGCGGCGAGATCCCCTACGACAAACTGCTCGTCGCGACCGGCGGGACGCCGACGCAGTTGCCCGTCGAAAACAGCGATGCCGACGGCGTCCATCACTTCTGGACGTTTCAGGACGCC
>Ga0136607_1000509_pt1 | contig 11449 bp, 6 predicted proteins | sample AntDeeMetagen681_FD_101381 | JGI IMG/M metagenome (GOLD analysis project Ga0136607, IMG submission 101381) | Saline lake microbial communities from Deep Lake, Antarctica - Metagenome #681 | ecosystem: Environmental > Aquatic > Non-marine Saline and Alkaline > Saline | place: Antarctica: Deep Lake...
GCCGCCCGGCCCATCGTCTGGACGAGCGTCGTCTCGCTCCGAAGGAACCCCGCCTGGTCCGCATCGAGAATGGCCACCAGCGAGACCTCGGGGATGTCCAGCCCCTCCCGCAGGAGGTTGATCCCGACGAGCACGTCGATCTCACCCAATCGCAGCGAGCGGATGATCTCGTGGCGCTCGAGCGTGTCGGTTTCGTCGTGCATGTAGGCCACGTCGACGCCCGCCTCCTCGAGGTACTCGGTGAGGTCCTCGGCCATCCGTTTGGTCAGCGTCGTCACGAGCGTGCGCTCCTCGCGCTCGATACGCTCGTCGATGCGGTCCATGAGGTTGTCGACCTGCCCTGTTGCATCAGAAACCTCGATCGCCGGGTCGACGAGATGGGTGGGCCGAACGATCTGTTCGACGATCTGCTCGCTCTCCTCGCGCTCGTAGTCGCTGGGCGTGGCGCTCACGTAGAGGGTCTGATCGGTCTTCTCCTCGAATTCCTCGAAGGTGAGCGGCCGGTTGTCGTAGGCCGTCGGCAGCCGGAAGCCGTTCTCGACCAGCGAGTCCTTCCGGGACTTGTCGCCGGCGAACTGCCCGCGGATCTGCGGGAGCGTCACGTGGGACTCGTCGACCACGGTCAGGAAGTCGTCGGGGAAGTAATCAAGCAGCGTGTAGGGAGCTTCGCCGGACTCGCGATCGGACAGATAGACCGAGTAGTTCTCGATCCCCGAACAGTAGCCCGTCTCCTGCATCATCTCGAGGTCGAAGGTCGTCCGCTCCTCGATGCGCTGGGCGGCGATCATGTCGCCTTTGCGTTCGAAGTAGGAAATGCGCGAATCGAGATCGTCACGGATCTCGTCCATCGCGTCCTCGAGCGTGGTCTCGGGAATCGAATAGTGCTCCGCGGGGTGGACGAGCACCGCTTGCTGGTCGCCCTGGGTTTTCCCCTCGAGCGGGTCGACCTTGACCATGCGGTCGATCTCGTCGCCCCAGAGTTCGACGCGCACCGCATAGCGGCCGTACATCGGGTAGATCTCGACGGTGTCTCCCCGCACCCGGAAGGTACCCTGCGTGAAGTCGACGTCGTTGCGCTCGTAGTTCAGGTCCACCAGGCGTTTCAACAGCTCGTCGCGGCCGACCTCCTCGCCGACCTCGAGTCGCAGGGACATATCGATGTAGTTGCGCGGGTCGCCGAGGCCGTAAATCGCGGAGACACTCGCGACGACGATGACGTCCTCGCGGGTCAGCAGCGACCGCGTGGCGGAGTGGCGCAAGCGGTCGATCTCGTCGTTGACCGAGGCGTCCTTGTCGATGTAGGTGTCGCTCTGCTCGACGTAGGCCTCGGGCTGGTAGTAGTCGTAGTAGGAGACGAAGTACTCGACGGCGTTGTCCGGGAAGAGATTGCGAAACTCCTCGTAGAGTTGGGCCGCCAGCGTCTTGTTGTGGGCGATCACCAGCGTCGGTTTCTGGATTTCCTCTGCGACCCACGATACGGTGTTCGTTTTTCCGGAGCCGGTCACCCCGAGCAGGGTCTGTTTGTCCATTCCGGACCGGTACCCGTCGACTAACTGCTCGATCGCTTCGGGCTGATCGCCCGCGGGCTCGAAGGGAGCGTCGACCCGAAACGGGTGATCGACGTTCGGACGGTCCGGTTGGAGGGGACCTTTCGCGTCACTCATTATCGGAGTCAGGGGTTCGAGCCACTTTACGCGCTCGCATGCGGGCCGCGATAGAAGCGGCTCGAAAGAGACTGAGAGGGAGTATCGTAGCTGCCGGAACTGCCATCGGTCGGTCCCGAAACATAGATCAGCCAATAGCTCACAGACATGAGAGTATGACTGGTAACGGAGTTTCGGACACCGCGCGATGATCGGGACGGAGCTGTCGGGCGGTGCCCTGGTGGTGTTCGGCCTCATCGCGGTCGCTCTCGTTCTGTTCGTCTCGGAGGTGATTCCGAACGACGTGACGGCGATCGGGATCGTCGTCTCGCTGGCGGCGCTCGAGCCGCTGACCGGCGTCGGCCACCGGGCGGCGATCTCGGGCTTTGCCAACACCGCGACGGTGACGATCGTCGCGATGTACATGCTCAGTGCGGGTATCCAGCAGACCGGCGTGGTCCAGCGGCTCGGCCTCTCGCTGGCGGCGTTTACCGACGGCGACGAAACGCGTGCGCTGGCAGCGACGATCGCCACGACGGGGCCGATTGCGGGCTTTATCAATAACACGCCCGTCGTCGCGATCTTCATCCCGATGATCTCGGATCTCGCCGAGAAGACCGGCATCTCGCCGTCGAAACTGCTCTTGCCGCTCTCGTATGCAGCGATCCTCGGCGGCACCCTGACGCTCGTCGGCACCTCGACGAACCTGCTCGCCAGCGAATTCGCCGCCGACCTGCTCGGTCGACCCCCCATCGGCATGTTCGAGTTCTCGGCCCTCGGCCTCGTGATTCTGGTCGTCGGCCTCGCCTACCTCATGACCGTCGGTCGGTGGCTGACGCCCGCTCGGATCCCGGTCGACGCGGACCTCGTGGAGGAGTTCGATCTCGAGGATCATCTCACGCAGGTCCGCGTCGGCGCGGACTCGGCACCAATCGGACTCACGGTCGACGAACTCGAGGAACGAGCCGACGCGGACGTTCGGGTCCTCCAGCATCGTCGAGACGGAGATCGTGACAGCCAGCCCGCAGCGAACGAGCGGGTACTCGAATACGATGGTGCTGACGATAGCGATGGCCAGGGAGACCGCGAGACACCAGCCAGTGGATCGGATCGAGACCAGCGATTCTCCGGCGACGAGACCGTCGACACGCGAGGCAATAGGGAGGGGCGCAGCCAGCAGCGTCCCCGCGACGGCAACGACCGTGACAGCAACGACCGCAGCGGCGAAGAGACGACAGTGATCGAACCGGGCCAGCACATCCGAGAAGGTGACGTACTCACGGTCCACGGGAGCCTGCAGGCGGTCAACCGCTTCGTCGAGAATCAGGAGTTGCGCCAGCTCCACCGGCAGTCGGTGACCGAGGAGACCTTCGAGGAATCCGCGGGCAATGAGCGACTCGCCAAAACGATCGTCCCTGGCGAATCGTCGTTCATCGGAGAGACGCTCTCCGAGACGCATCTCCGGGAGGTCTACCAGCTGACCGTGCTGGCGATCCGCCGCGACGGCGAGTTGCTCCGGACCGACCTCGAGGAAGTGACGCTCGAAGCGGGCGACCTCCTCTTGGTCCAGACGGTCACCAGTACGATCGAGTACGTCACCGAGACCGGCGACCTCGTGGTCGTCGATGACGCCTCCGATAGGTTGCTCGAAGGCAGGATCGACGAGGTCGCGCCGCTGTCACCGAAGACGCCGATCGCACTCGCGATCATGGCCGGCGTCGTCGGAACCGCAGCGCTCGGTCTCGTCTCCATCGTCATCGCGGCGTTCGCCGGCGTCTTCCTCATGATCGTGACCGGCTGTCTGTCGACCACCGACGCGTACGACGCCGTTTCGTGGAACATCGTGTTCCTGCTCGCGGGCGTGATACCCCTCGGCGTCGCCCTCGAGGCGACGGGCGGCTCGCAGGTAATCGCCGGCGCGCTCGTTGGGACCGCCGCGTTTCTCCCGCTCGTCGCGGTCTTGCTGTTGTTCACCGTCGTGACGGGGTTGCTCGCGAACGTCATCACGCCCGTGGCGACGGTGGTGTTGATGATCCCCGTCGCGATCGACGCCGCGGGGAGCCTCGGAGCGACGCAGTTCTCGTTTCTCCTCGCGGTGATGTTCGCCTCCGCGACCTCTTTCATGACGCCGGTGGGCTATCAGACGAATCTGATGGTTTACGGCCCCGGCGGCTACAAGTTCACCGACTTCCTGCGAGTCGGCGGGCCGCTACAGCTCCTGCTGGCAGTGGTCACGACGGGCGGCATCGCTCTGCTCTGGGGCATCTAAAACGAGCGGTCGTTTCGGCGTCCGCGTCCGGGCGAGATCACTCGAGCCGGTCGAGTACCGCCTCTTTTTCGTAGGAGAGCGTGAGTGACCGCGAGCGACCGCGGCCGTCGACGTCCGCGTAGTCGGCGTCGATCAGGCCGAGCTGGTCGAGTTTGTTCACGATTTCGGAGTAGCGCGTGTAGCCGAGGTCGGTCCGGTCGTGAAAGACCTCGTAGACCTCGCCGGCCTGGTCGCCGTCGCGGTCGGCGATCACCTCGAGCAGCGCCCGTTCGGTGTCGGTCAGTCCCGACAGGGACCGTGAGAGATTGATGTACTTGGACTTCTCGTAGGCGTTCTCGACGTCCTGTCGCTCGACGGTTCGGCTGGCCCGCATCTCGGCGTTGAGTCCGGCCCGCCGCAGCAGATCGATCCCGACCCGGAGATCGCCGCTCTCGGCGGTGAGTTCCGCGACGTACTCGAGGGTGTCCCGGGCGATGACGCCGTCGTTGAAGCCCCGTTCGACCCGCTCCTCGAGGATGTCGACGATCTCGGGTTGGTCGTAGACGGGGAAGTAGACATCCTCCGGGCGGAAGACGCTCTGGACTCGGGAGTCGAGTTCGTCGATGACGTCCAGCGCGGGATCAGAGGAGACGACGACGACACCGATCTTCGCCCCGGGATACTCCTCGTGGGCCCGAAGCAGTGAGTAGAGCGTGTCAGAGGCCTCGTTTTCGTAAAAGAGGTAGTTGATGTCGTCCAGGGCGACGACGAGCACCTTGTCCTCCTCGACAAGTTTCTCGGCGATCTGGCCGAACAGCTTCTTGAAGGAGATCCCCGAGGAGGGCGGTTCGTAGTCGAACGTGCCCTCGAAGAGCCGCGAAAACACCGAGTACCGAGTCGCGTTGACCTGACAGTTGACTCGGATCGTTCGGACCTCGCTCGTCTGGGCTCCCACCTCGTCGAACAGCTTCTGGATCGCCGTCGTCTTTCCCGTCCCGGGCGGTCCCCGAACGACGACGTTCAGCGGTCGCGACCCCCGCACCGCGGGGCGCAGCGCGTACGTCAGGCTCTGGGTCTGGCCCTCGCGGTGCTTGAACGTCTCGGGGACGTAGTCGATCTCGAAGACGTGCTCGTTGCTGAACACGGATTCGTCCCACGACAACATCCCCTCCTCGGGGTCGTCTGCCATCACTTTCACCACGCTGTCGAAGCTACTTAGATGTTTGCCGAATTCTCGGCTCGAGCGGCGTCAGACCGCCTCGATTCGCTCGAGCCAGCGATCGAGATCCGCCGGGGGAATTCGGTCGCGATGTGCGACGCGGGCGTGGGCTCGCGCGAGTCGTGCGGCCTCGTGATCGGCATCACAGCGCAGTTCGAAACAACACCCATCCCTGGGACACTGGAACTGGTATGGCATAGTATAGCACAGTCGGCCAGCAGTGGTAGGTAGTATACTTGCATACCCCAGTACAAGCGGCGACTGGTGTCGGTTTCGGCCAGTCCGGCCACCGGGAAGCACGGACGGAGACTACTCGAACTTCTCGAGGAGTCGATCGTAGAACACGGGTTCCGGGTCGCCCTCGCTGTCTGCGGGCGCGCCGCCGTTGGTCGCGACCGCGTCGTCCCGGGCCTCGCCGGCGAGTTTCTCGACAATTAGCTCCGGCGTCGACCGTGCCAGATGGTCCTTGACCGGCGAGCGGTTGACCTCGAGTGCCCCGTCCACGAGCCCGACAGCTTCGATGCCGTCGACGGTGACGTCGTAGTCGGCCATCTCGCGGATCTCGCCGGCCAGGTGAGAGACGAAGACGGCCGTCGCGCCGTTTGCCGAGAGCGCCTCCAGAATCCCGGCGATGATCTTCGCCGACGCCCCGGGTTCGGTGATGCTCTCGAGTTCGTCGACCAACACGAGCGAGCCCTCGCCGCCCTGTGCGAGGTCGGCGAACTCCCGGACGGTCGACTCGAAGGCACCCGCGTCGAGCGTCCCCTGGGTCTTGGCGTGGTAGTGTAGATCGTCGAACCGCTGGAGGCGCACGCGCTCGGCGGGAACCGGCAAGCCCATATGGGCCAGCACGACGACGCTCGCGACCAGATCCAGCGTCGAGGTCTTCCCGCCGCTGTTGACCCCCGAAAGGAGCGCCACGCCCGAGACTTCGTAATCGACGGGGTCGATCGACTCGAGCGGCTCGTCGAGCAGGGGCGAGCGGCCGGCCTCGATCGCGAAGCCGACCTCGGCAACACTTTTGCTCGCGGTTTCACCGCTCGCTTCCGAGGCGCGTAGCGCCTCGCTGTCAGCGAATTCGGGCATCACACACTCGTACTCCTCGGCGAAGCGGGCAATCGCGAGTTCGACGTCTAGCTCGAGGGCGTCCCGGACGAGCTGACGGGCACCGTCGCGCTGGTCGGCAAGATCGGCCGCGAGCTCGCGCTTCAGTTTGCCCGCGCGACGGTCCTTGGCCGCCGTCAGCTCCTCGCGTACCCGACTGATGACGTCCTCGTCGCGCTCGACCGGAAACGTGGGCTCGTCGCTGAACGCGCGGCGCGCTATTTCGGCTTCGCCCTGATCGAGATCGAGCGCGTCGACGAGGTGGTCTCGAGCCGCCTCGACCGCCGCGGCGTACTCGTCCGCAAGTTCCCGCGAGAGGAGAGAGTCGACGCCGGCCCCGCGCTCGACCAGCGAGAGCAGGTCCGAGCCCTCGATCGTCACGTCCTGTTCGCGGATCGCCTCCCGAAGGTGGTCGTTTGCGACGCTCTCGGCCGCGCTCGCCGCCGCATCGAGATCGTCGACCGCCGTCGTCAGCCGGTCGAGTTCGTCGTCGCCCGCGACCGTGCCGTCCTCGGCAAGCCGCGAGAGGCCGTCCTCGAGGGCCGAGAGATCGCAGGGCGGCTCGAGGTCGGCGGCCCGATGGACCGCGACGGCCGCCTGCAGGCGGTCCCGATTGCGCGCGAAGAAGGCCAGCGGCCGCTCGGGGACGACTTCAGCCGGGTTCTCGAGGGCGTCGGGCCGGACCTGCACGTCGCCCTCGAGCGTGACGCCGGCGAAGGACTCGTCGAGGGCGATCACCGTCGCGTACCCCCGGGCGAGTTCGGCCAGCCCCTGTGCGTCCTCGACGATTTCGACGGAGAGTTCCGGAATCGCCTCGCGCGCCGCCGAGTAGCGCTCGGCGTCGGTCGTCGCCAGACAGCGCTCGCGAACCCGCACGTCGCCCGGCTCTCGAAGGGGTTCGACCCCCTCGAGCGCGTCGAGCACCGCGAGGTCGGGGTCGCGCTCGAGCGCCTCGCGGGCGAACTCCTGTACCTCCGCGATGCGCGAGCGCCGCGGGCTCGGATAGAATGTCTCGAGTCGACGGGCGGCGTAGTCGGTGACCGTGCGCTCCTCGAGCAGTCCGAGGACCTCCCGGTAGACCTCGCGGGCGCGATCGGTCGCGAGGAACCCGCCGGGATCGTCGTGCTCGAGCCGGATCGCGCCGCGCGCGATGCGGGCGGCCCGCCCCTGGGAGATCCCCGGGGCAGTCGCGATCGCTTCCACGTCGCCCGCTCGCAGCGCGCGCTCGGGATCGTCGAGCGCGGATAGCGCTCGGGCGGTCTTCTCGCCGACGCCCGGAATCGACTCGAGGTCCATGTTCTCGAGCGGTGTAACAAACCGGAGCGAGGAAAAAGTTCCTGCCCGGGTTTTTCCGCGTCGCCGTGGTAGATCGGCGCATGCCAACCGGGGCGATCGACTACCACGAGCGGACGAAACACTCGCCCAGAAGCGTTCACGAGGGCGGTCGCGGTCTGAACTTCGACAACAAACCGCGGCTGTACAAGGTGTACACCGACCTGCCCGCGAAGCCGCTCTCCGACCGGATTCGCCCGCCCCCGCAACCCGCGCTCGCGGCGATCGCGGAGCCGACGCCCGACGGCGATCCGACTCGAGCGCACCAGCCTGATCTCGAGACGGTCACGAGCCTGTGTTACTACGCTGCCGGCGTCACGAAACGGATCGACAGGCGCGGTCGCACCCTCCGCTTTCGCGCCGCAGCGACGACCGGCGCGCTCTACCACGTCGACCTGTACGTCGTCTGCGGCGAGCTCGGGGGTGACGACGGCGACGACGAGACCGGTGAACCGGGACGCGAACTCGAGGCCGGCGTCTACCACTTCGATCCCCGGACGCTGTCGCTCGACGTGCTCCGCGAGGGGGACTACCGCGGCGTGCTCGCGAGCGCCAGCGAGCACGCGGGCGTCGCCGACGCGCCGCTGTCGGTCGTCGCGACCTCGACGTGGTGGCGAAACGCCTGGAAGTACGGGGACCGAACGTTTCGCCACGCGTTCTGGGACTCCGGGACGCACCTCGCGAACCTGCTGGCGGTCGCCCACGCGCTCGACTACCGCGCCGAGGTCGTCACCGGCTTCGCGGATCGTCCCGTCGCGGACCTGCTCGGACTCGAGCCCGAACGCGAAGCGCCACTCGAGATCGTACCGATCGGTTCGGGAAACACCGATTCCGAGTTCGATTTCGCCGCCGGTTCCGACGCCAATTCCGGTTCGGCAGACATCGACCCGATCGATCCCGACACCGAACCGCTCTCGCCGAACGAGCGGGAGTTCCCGCTGATCCACGAGGCGTGGTCGGCTGGCACTCTCGAGAACGGCGGCGCGGCCGACTCCTGGCGATCCGGGCGGCCGGCGGGACCGATCGGCACCCGCGAACCCGGCGACGGCGAACGGGTTGCACTCGAGCCGGTCGATCACGAGACGGCCTCGAGCCGGCCGCTCCACGAGACGATCCGCCGCCGCGGCTCCTGTCGCGAGTACGAGCGCGAGCCGATCAGTTTTCGGAAGCTGTCGACCGTGCTCGACCGGGCTGTTCGCGGGGTGGCGATGGACAGCCGTTTCGCGGACGACCCGCCGCTGTCGTTCGTCGCCCCCTTCCTCGTCGTCAACGGCGTCGACGGCCTCGAGTCGGGGACCTACCAGTACCATCCGGCCCGGGGCGAACTCGAGCGCCTGCGGGCCGGCGAGTGTCGCAGCGAGGCGGGCCACCTCGCGCTGGATCAGCGGCTGGCCGCCGACGCCGCGGTCTGCGTCTACTTCATGACTGACCTCACAGCGGTCGTCGACGCGCTCGGCAATCGCGGCTACCGGGTGGCACAGCTCGAGGCGTCGCTGACAGCAGGCCGACTGTATCTCGGGACCTACGCTCACCGCGACCTCGGCGGGACCGGGCTGACGTTCTACGACGACATCGTCTCGGACTTCTTCGCCCCCCGCGCCGCGGGACAGACGCCGATGTTCCTGTACACGATTGGACGGCCGGCCTGAAACCGCGGTTCGCCGAACCGGACGGCAACGGTGGCCAGGGACGGTTTAGACAAGGATGGGAGATGGGGACGATAACCGAGGACGGGGAGCACGCGCTGACGAGGTTGTCGCACTTTTATACGGACGCACGTCGCCCCATCGACCATGCAGGCGAACCGGCGGCTCGGTCACTCGGGCTCGAAACGGTGGCATCGAACGCTGTCCAGCCGCGACGCCGACCGGCGACGCCAGGAACGAACACATGGAGTATGAACGAACCGACGTCGTCGTCGACCGACTCGAGTTGCTTCGGGCCTACGGCTACGGGCTCTGCATGGGGACGGCCGACGCCCTCCCCGGCGTCTCCGGCGGCACCGTCGCGCTCCTGCTGGGCTTCTACGGCCGGCTGATCGCCGCCGTCACGGCGTTTACGCCTCGCCGAGCCGTCACCATCCTCCGGGGGTACCGTCCCGAGCGGCGCGAGCGGGCGCGCGAGGCGCTGCTCGAACTGGATTTCGGATTCCTGCTTCCGCTGGGCGTCGGCATGGCCACCGCGGTGGTGCTGATCGCCGACCTCGTCTCGACGCTCGCGGAGTCCCACCCGGTCGCGATGTTCGGCTTCTTCACCGGGTTGATCGCCGCCTCGGCGATCACACTCGGCCGGAGCCTCACGTTCACGACGCCCCTTCACGCGGGGACCGCGACTGCGGGTGCCGGGCTCGCATTACTGGTCGCCGCCGACCTCGTCACGCTCCCGGGGGGCGGTCCGGTCGTGATCCTCGTCGCCGGCGCGATCGCCGTCAGCGCGATGATCCTGCCGGGAATCTCCGGTTCGCTCATCCTGATACTGCTCGGCCAGTACATCTTCCTCTCCTCGGAGCTGAGCGCGTTCGTCCGCGCGCTCGGCGACCTGCTCGGCGATGGCTCGCTCGCCGCCGTCATCGATCCGGGAACGACCGTCGTGCTGTTCCTCGCTGGCGGCGTCGTCGGCCTCGTTACCATCGCCCGCGTCGTGCGTATCGCGCTGGCCCGCAACCGCGAGTTGACCCTCGTCTTCCTGGTCAGCCTCATCGCCGGCTCGGTTCCGGCCCCGCTGCACAACATCGCCGAAACGCACGCATGGACCACCGAAACGATCGCGCTGACGGCCGCTTGGGCCGCCCTCGGCGCGATCGCGCTGTTCGCGCTCGAGTATCTCGTCGGTGGGTTCAATCCGGAGTGAGCGCTCGGGTCCCCGTGCCGAGGAGCTGACCGGATTCAGTCACCGAAATCGACCCCCTCAAAGCGCTCGTTCGCGAGATCGTCGATCAGCTCCGTGATCCCCGCCCGTTTGTCGTCGTCGAGGTCCTCCCGGTCGAATCGGACTCACACCAGCGGGAGCGACGGCCCGATGAAATACGGGTGGCGGCTGCAGGGCACGGTCACTTCCACGAATCGATCCAATCGGACCGACACCGACGACGAGTACCGGTTTTCCAGCTAGCAGACCGAGCCGAATTACGTCGTCGCGGACCGCACCGCAACCCGACCGGCCGACCGACGAGAACGAAGGACCCTCGAGCATGCAAACGAGTATCGAAGTCGAGTACTGGGTCGTGGATAGCGACGGTGATCTCACCGAACCGGGGGCGCTCGCGGACGTATCGACGCGGACCGAACGAGCATCCGTCGAGCCGCTGATCGCGGTGAAAACGCCGTCCTGCGAGTCGATCTCGGAACTCCGGACGGCGCTCGCGAGGGAACTCGAGGGAGTCCTCTCGCGGGCGTCGACGCTGGACAAGCGCCTCGTCCCCTTCGCCACGCCGATCAATGGCGACGTAACCGATCGGCGTACAGACGGGCGAGAGCGCATCCGGACGGCAGTGATCGGCGAACGCGTCGACTGCGCGAAATACTGTGCCGGCGCGGGGATCCACATCGAGCAGCGAAACGTCACCGAGCAGCGAAACGTCACCGAGCAGCTCAACACCCTCCTCGCCCTCGATCCGGCGCTCGCGCTGGTCAACTCGTCGCCGTACGTTCGAGGCGACCGGATCGCCAACGGGGCCCGTTCCCGCTGCCACCGAACGGAGAGCGGCGAGGCGTTCCCCAAACGCGGCCGGCGCTGGCGCTACGTCGAGACCGTCGGCGAGTGGTACCGAGGGCTCGAGCGCCACTACGAGGAGTTCAAAGCGGCGGCCGTCGAGGCTGGCGTCGACGCCGCGACGGTCGAGGAATCCGTCTCGCCCGACGACGTGGGCTGGACGCCCGTGCGACTGCACGAGTCGATGCCGAC
>Ga0136607_1000548_pt1 | contig 11006 bp, 10 predicted proteins | sample AntDeeMetagen681_FD_101381 | JGI IMG/M metagenome (GOLD analysis project Ga0136607, IMG submission 101381) | Saline lake microbial communities from Deep Lake, Antarctica - Metagenome #681 | ecosystem: Environmental > Aquatic > Non-marine Saline and Alkaline > Saline | place: Antarctica: Deep...
ACGCTGCGGCCGCGCGCCGTACGCCACCGGATCGGGGCGCTCCTTGCGGGCGCCCTTTTGTTTGCGTGGACCACCGCCGCCGTCGCCACGACATGCCCGCCGGCACGCATCGACACGCGGGCGACGGTTGAAGCCGTGTTCGATGGCGATACGGTGCGACTCGCCGATGGCCGCAGCGTTCGCCTCGTGGGCATCAACACCCCCGAATTCGGCCGCGACGGCGCCCCCGATGAACCGCTTGCCAGCAGCGCCCGCCAGGCACTGATCGATCTGCTGGGCGATAATCGCGCCGTCGGCCTCGAAATCGCCCCCGAAGGCACGGACCGCTACGACCGGCTCCTTGCCCACGTCCATACTGCCGATGGCCGTAATGTCACCGCCGCGCTCCTGGAACGGGGGCTTGGCTGGCATATCGCCGTCCCGCCCAACCTCGGCCACCTCGACTGCTATCGCCGCGCCGAGCGCATGGCCCGTCGCGACGACCGCGGTGTCCACGGCGAGGCGGCGCTCGCCCCCGTCGCTGCCGGGGACCTGGCCGCGAATAGCGGCGGCTTCGCCCTTGTCACCGGTACCATCGAACGGGTCGGTACCAGCCGGCGGGCCTACTGGCTCGATCTCGGCGGCCTTACCCTGCGGCTTACACGCGCCGATCTGCCATACTTCGAGGCAGCCGATCCGCGGCGCTGGCACGGGCGCAGCCTGCGCGCACGCGGCTGGATCTACCGGGTCGATGGCCAGGCCCGAATGAACCTGCGCCACCCGGCCGCGGTCGAATGGATGGATACCCGGCAATGAAAATCAATATCCCGAACCGATCCCCCTTGATCCGATTCGCCTGGCTGGCGCCGCTGACGCTCATCCTGCTGCTCGCGGGATGCGCGACCAACCCGGTAACCGGCGAGCGGGATTTCGTGCTGATGTCCGAGCAGCAGGAGCTCTCGCTCGGTCAGCAATACCACAAGCAGTTGATGGATCAGCAGTACGACGTCTACGACGATCCTGAGCTGCAGGAATACATGTCGCGCCTCGGCCAGCAACTCGCCCGCCAGAGCCATCGCCCGGACATCGACTACACCTTCACGCTGGTCGACAGCCCGCAGGTGAACGCCTTCGCGCTGCCCGGCGGCTACATCTACATCACCCGCGGCATCATGGCGTACTTCAATTCCGAGGCCGAGTTCGCCGGCGTGCTCGGCCACGAACTCGGGCACGTCACCGCGCGCCACTCCGTCCGCCAGCAGAGTGCGGCGACCGCGAGCAGTATCGTCGGCAACATCCTGCTGGCCACCACGGATGCCGGGGCCGGGGCCGGCAATCTGTTCCAGACGGTCCAGCTCGCCGCGATCCGCGGCTACGGCCGCGACCACGAACTGGAGGCCGACCGGCTGGGCGCGGAATACCTGGCGCGGACCGGCTACGACCCGGAAGAGATGCTGGGCGTGGTCCGCATCCTTGCCGACCAGGAAAGCTACGAGCGCAGACGGGCCGAGGCCGAAGGGCGCGAGCCGAACGTCTATCACGGCCTCTTCTCCACCCATCCGGACAACGATGCGCGACTGCAGGAAGTGATCCGCGCCGCCAACAAGTACGCCGCGGACGATCCGCGTCCGGCCGGACGCGAGGCGTATCTGAAGCGCATTGACGGCATGACGTATGGACCCGGCGCGAGCCAGGGTGCGGTCGTGGACCGCGAGTTCCTGCACCTTGAGCTCGACGCCGCGCTCGAGGCACCGCCGGAATGGAAGATCGACAACCAGCCACAGCGCGTCCTGTTCCTGGCCCCCGACGATGAGGCCGCCCTTCAGGTCACGCTGGGCGAGGCGGATTCAGGCACGGAACCCCGCCGCCTGCTGGAAGGGCGGATCGGTCAGGCCGAACTCGAACGCGGCCGCCGCTTCGAGGCGAAGGGCCTGTCCGGCTATACGGGCGTGGTGCGCGGCCGCACACAGCAGGGGCTGCGGATCCTGCGCCATACCGTGCTGATCAAGGACGGGCGGCCCTGGTACTTTGTCGCCACCTCCCGCGACCCCGCCGAGTTCGACCGCTTCGACGAGCGCTTCCTCGATATCGCCGGCAGCCTCTCATCGCTCACGGAAGCGCAGAAGCGCGCCGCGCAGCCCCTGCGGATCAAGGTCGTGCGGGCGGACGCGAACACTACCTATAAGGAACTGGCACGAGGCGTGAACGGTGTAGAAGACGCCACCGCCCGCCTGCGCCTGCTCAACGGCGACTGGCCGGATGCGGAACCGCAACAAGGCCAACTGGTGAAGACGTTGGTGCGGTGAAGGCGGCAGGGCTGAGGGCTGAGGGCTGAGGGTCGCAAAGCGAGCAAAGAATTTTTTGTGGGAGCGAGCTTGCTCGCGATACTGTTCAAACAGCGTGGGCAGGATCACAGCCGCCAATGCGAAGCCGCGGGATTTCGGCCGGGCGTTGCCGAGGGTCGATGCGCTCTGCGGGTACATTCGTGAGCAAGCTCGCTCCTACATGGGGTCGCCACGCCTCCACGCCGTCTTTGCGTCCGTTGGCGCCCTTTACGCCGTTGCGAGAACCGTTTTTTGCAGACGTGAGCATGCGCCCCGCAGGTGACACCCCGGGAGATCGATGGTGAGTGAAGACCGCATCTTCCTGATCGATGCCAGCATCTACGTGTTCCGGTCGTGGCATGTGCTGCCGGATTCGATCGTCGATGCGGAGGGCGAGCCGGCCAACGCGGTCTATGGCTTCGCGGATTTCCTGCTCCAGTTCCTCGCCCGGAGCCGGCCCACGCATCTGGCGCTGGCGTTCGACGAGTCGCTGGCGTCGTCCGTGCGCAATGACCTGTTTCCGGACTACAAGGCGAATCGCGACCCGGCGCCCGACGAGCTGCGCCGTCAGTTCGGACTCTGCCGGGAACTCGCGGCCGCGGCGGGGTTCGCCGGGTTTTCCAGTCCACACTTCGAGGCCGACGACGTCATCGCGACGATCGCCGCCCGGATGCGCGCGCACGGTTTTCGCCACACGGTCGTCACCGGCGACAAGGATCTCGCGCAGCTCATTCACGACGGCGACGAGTGGTGGGATTTCCAGCGCGAGCGCCGGCTGGATCGTCACGGTGTCGAGAAGCACTTCGGCGTACGCCCGGACCAGATCGCGGACATGCTCGCCCTGGCCGGCGACAAGATCGACAACATCCCGGGCGTACCGGGCATCGGTCAGGCGACCGCGGTGCGCCTGCTGCGGCGCTGGGGCGATATCGACGGAATCTATGCCGCGCTCGAACAGGTCCCGACCATGCAGATCCGGGGCGCCAAACGCATCGCGGGCCTGCTGGCGGAACACGAACCCGCCGTGCGCCTCGCGCGCCAGTTGACCGGTACGCTGGACACCGACTGCGTCCCGTCCGCTCCGGATGCGTATGTGCCCGCGACGACGGATCTGGAGACCCTGGACGATTGCTTCGACCGGCTCGGCTTCGGGCCGGAACGCCGCCGGCGCTGGTACGACGCGGTGGCGGCCCCGATCGCGTCATGAGCCGGGTGATCCTCTTCAACAAACCGTTCGGGACCGTCTGCCGGTTCGGCCAGGAAGAGGGCCGGTACACGCTCGGTGACTGGCTCGATATCCCGCGCGTGTATCCCGCGGGGCGCCTCGACCGCGACAGCGAGGGCCTGGTCGTACTGAGCGACGATGGGCGCCTGGCACATCGCATCACGCACCCGAAGCGCAAGCTGAGCAAGACCTACTGGGTCCAGGTCGAGGGGACCCCGGATACGCAGGCGCTGGAGACGCTGGGCCAGGGCGTCGCGCTGCGTGAAACGACGACGCGGCCGGCGCGCGTGCGCTCCATAAGCGCGCCCGAAAGCCTCTGGGAGCGCGATCCGCCGATCCGCTACCGCGCGCAAATCCCCACGGCCTGGCTGGAGCTCGAACTGCGCGAGGGCCGCAACCGCCAGGTCCGGCGCATGACCGCCGCCGTCGGCCACCCGACGTTGCGCCTCGTCCGGGTCGCGGTCGGTGACTGGGTGCTCGGTACACTGCAGCCGGGCGAATGGCGCGAGGCCACGATCCCACCCGCGCTGGCCGAGCGCGGCAAACACCGACGGCGAGCCTGACGCGACCGGATGCCCAGGGTGCCTCGACAAGGCCAACGAATACAGCGACGGAAGAGAACAATGTTGCGAACCGTCACGAGTACCCTGGGGGGCGTCCTTGCCCTTGCCCTTGCCACACCACCTGCCGCAGCGACCGAAATCAGCAGTGTCCGTGGGCGCATTGGCACGCTGTACGACTTCGACGGTATCGATACGCGCTCGCTCGCCGTCACCCTCGAACCCGACACCTGGCCGGCGATTTTCCGGCGTGAGGGCGACATGCACTATGAGGTCGGTGTCCTGCGGCTCCCGCGCGTGGACCGTGGAGATGACCTCTACGGCGTCCACTTCGCGCCGGCCTGGCATTTCGCCCCGGAACTGCTCGCACCGTATGCGTTCGTCGAACTCGGGATCGGCGCGACGTGGCTGAGCGGGCGGCATATCCGTGCGCGCGACCTCGGCAGCCGCGTGCATTTCGTGGCCCACGCACTGCTCGGATTGCGACCCGGGCGCACCAGCCCATGGCATGCCGGCCTGCGGATACGTCACACCTCGAACGCGGGCCTCGCCAGCGCCAATCCGGGATTCGACCTGATCCAGCTCGAAATCGGCTACCGTTTCGGCGCCGATTGACCGGCGCCGCTGCTACCATGCGCGCGTGGCCACCGATTCCCCCTGCGAGCCCCTCGAAGTCGGGCTCATCATCATCGGCGACGAGATCCTCTCGGGACGCCGCGCGGACCGCCACCTGTCCGCAATCATCGAGCGGCTGAACGCGCGGGGTATGGCGCTGTCGTGGGCACGTTACGTCGGCGATGATCGCGCACAACTCGCGGCACTGCTGCGCCAGACGATGGCCACCGAGGCGCTCGTCTTCAGCTGCGGCGGCATCGGCGCCACGCCGGACGATGTCACGCGGCAGGCAGCCGCGCAGGCGGCCGATCGCGCACTGGTGCGCCACGCCGAGGGCGAGACCATCCTGCGCGCGCGCTTTGGCGAGGACGCCACCGATTCGCGCCTGCGCATGGTCGACTTCCCGGCCGACGCTGAACTGATTCCCAACCCGGTCAACCGCGTACCCGGCTTCCGGCTTCAGCGTCACTGTTTCGTGCCAGGCTTCCCGAAAATGGCCTGGCCGATGATCGAGTGGGTGCTGGACACCCACTTCGCGGAACACGCGCGGGACCCGGCAGTGAGCCATGCGGTCCGGGTCGATGCGAAGGAGAGCGATCTGATCCCGCTGCTCGAGGCACTGGGCGACGCCCACCCGGCCGTGCGCTTCTCCAGTCTGCCGGAGATGCGCGACGGCGGTGGCTATGTGGTCGAACTCGGGGTGTCGGGTCCCGCAGCCGAGGTCGAGAGCGCGTTCGCCGCGCTCGAACAGCGCCTCGACGCGGACGGCGTCCACCGCAGTAACGCCTGAACTCACCGACCCGGACCGGATCGCCTTGCGGGGACCCGGGTTCAGCGCTTCACTATCCTCAGTGATGGCTTCCCTGGAGTGCCAGTCGGCCATGTCGAAATCCGGAGTGACCCCGCACGGGGAATCATTGCGCCGTGCCGTGCGCTGGCTCGGTGAGCAGCCGGTCCGCGACGTGCACACGCTGGAGGAGGCCGGTCAGCGCTTCGATCTGACGCCACTCGAGGCCGATTTCCTGCGCCGCGAGTTCGGGCCATGGCCCAAGCGGGCGGGCGAGCCGGATTGATCGAACGTCACGCGCCGTCGGGCGCGTCGAAGCGGTGTCCCAGCATGTCGATGAGTTCGTCCGGGGGGACTGCGCCGCTCACGAGGAAGCCCTGCCCCACGCGGCAACCGAGTTCCACCAGCAAGCGGCGCTGGTGATCGGTCTCGATCCCCTCCGCGAGACAGCGCACGCCCAGGCCGTCGGCGAGGTGTTGCACCGAGCGCGCGATCACGGCCCCGCGCCGGTCCGGACCAAGGTCATCGACGAAGCTCTTGTCGATCTTGAGCGTCGTGATCGGCATCTCCTGCAGGCGACTCAACGAGGAATAACCGGTCCCGAAGTCGTCGACGGCGATGCGGAATCCCCGGTCATGCAGTGCGGCCAGCGTGTCGCTGATCTGCCGGGTCTCGTCCATGAGCCCGCTCTCGGTGATCTCCAGTTCGATACCGGCCGGCCGGGCACCGGCGTCATGGATCAGCCGTGCGACATCCGCGCCGAAACCCTCCTCGTTGAGCAGCCGCGCCGAGAGGTTCATCGAGATTACGAACGCGTGACCGGCAGTCTGCCAGCGAGCGACCTGACCGATCGCACGGGTCAGCACGTAGCGGTCGATTACGCCGATCAGGGCGCTCTGTTCGGCGATCGGCAGGAATTCCCCCGGCTGCAGCAGGCCGCGCTCGGGGTGCTCCCAGCGCAGCAGCGCCTCGGCGCCATAGTAATCACCGTCCGGCAGCATAACCCGCGGCTGGTAGTGCAGTACCAGTTGCTCATGCTCCAGGGCATCGCGCAGTTGTGCCTCGATCTGCAGGCGCCTCGCCACCTGGGCGTTCATCGACTCCGCGAAAAAACGGTACTGGTTCTTGCCGGCCTGTTTGGCCGTGTACATGGCCGTGTCGGCGGCCTGGATCAGGTTGTCCGCGGTCAGGCCATCCTGCGGGAACAGGCTGATACCGATGCTCGGCAGCGCCGCGATCTCACGCTCAAGGATGCGGAACCGGGACTGCAGCTGGTTGAGGATGCGTTCGGCGACCTCGGTCGCGTTGGCGGCGTCCGTGATCGGCACCACCACGACGAACTCATCGCCGCCGAAACGGGCGACGGTGTCGGCCGCGCGCAGGCACTCCTGCAGACGACCGGCGACTTCGGTCAGCAGCTGGTCGCCGGCATTGTGGCCGAGCGTATCGTTGATGAGTTTGAACTCGTCCAGATCGAGCAGGATGACGGCGACGAAGTGTCCCTTGCGCCCCGCTTCGAGCATCGCTTGCCGCAGGCGATCCCCGAGCAGGCTCCGGTTCGGCAGTTGGGTCAGCGGATCGTACTGCGCCTGTTCCACCAGCTTCCGCATCAGGTGATGCTGATCGAAGGCGATCGAAGCGATCTGGGCCATCTCGTGCAGCAGGTTGTGGACGTCGTCATCGATGTCTTCGCGCGTGGCCACGAACACGATCAAAACGCCGAGCACGGCACTTTCCTGGTCCAGGACCGGGAAAGTGCCGTGCTCGGCGTTTTGATCGTGTTCGTGGCCACGCGCAGGCGCTCGCTGGCGCCCGGGGTGGGTGTCTGTTCGCTGTCGATCCGCGCCTGCGGGCCGCGCATCGCGGCGGCGATCGCCCCGCCGATCTCGCTCGGCGCGACGTCGTGGATCGCGGCGATGCAGTCGTTCGACAGGGCCGGGGCCGCCTCCACATCCATTACGCCGTCATGGAGCTGGCAGACGGCGGCGGTCAGGCGCGGCTGGTATTCCTCCAGCGTGCCGACGATCTCGTAGACGAGCTGCGTGAGCGGTTCGCCACGCGCGATCATCTCCAGGATCTCGCCGCGGCGCGCCGCGAAGCGCTCGGCCCGGCGCTTCGCCGTTATGTCCCGTACCGTGCCCTGGTAGTAGAGGATCGTGCCATCGGCGTCGCGGACCGCCCGCCCGTTCTCACTCGTCCAGAAGCGCTCGCCACTGCCCACACGCCACGCCTCGGCCTCGAATTCCTCGACGTGATTTTCGCGCTCCAGTGCGGCGCGGATCATGGCCCGTGCATCCGGGGCGACATACCAGTCGGTGGCAATATCACGCACGCGCTCGATCAGGTCTTCCTTGCTCTCGCACCGATGCATGCGGACAAGCGGCCAGTTGACGTCGAGCAGTTGTCCTTCCGGCGACGAGCGGTAGATGCCTTCGCGTGTATGTTCGAAGACATGTTGATAGTTGGTCTCGGCCTCGCCGAGGCGTTCCTCGGCCGTCCGGCGGGGGGTGACATTGATCAGCAGACCGTTCCAGACCGTATCCCCGTCGGCCTGGCGATGGGGGCGCGAGGAGCCATACAGCCAGACGCGGCCGGCCGGGACGTCGATCGGCCATTCGTGATCCCACGGCGTGAGGTCTCTGCGCGACGCCTCGATACTGTCGAGGAACGGCCCCAGCGCTTCGGCCGGTATCCACTGTTGCCAGACGTCGAAGTCGTGCATGTCGACGTCCTCGTCGAGACCGGTGATCGGCCGCAACCCATCACTCAGGTGATCGATGACGTAATCCGCACCCGCCCTGTACCGGAACTGAAAGATCGCGCCGGGCAACGTGTCCATGAGGTCGCGCAGCCGGGACTCCGTATCGGCCAGGTTGCGCTCGTTCTTGCGTTGCGCAGTCACGTCGAGGACCGTCGCCAGGCGGTGCGGTCCGTCCGGCAGTTCCAGCAGCGTCTCGCGCGTGTCGACGATGCGCCATGCGCCGTCGCTGCGCTGGATCTCGTACTCGATCGGATCGGCGCCCGACCTGTTCGCGAGGACGTCATGGTGATGGGCGAGGGCGCGCGCGCGGTCCTCGGGCTGCAGCACGTCCGCGAATATGTGCCCGAGCAGCGTGCCCCGCGGGCGTCCATAAATCCGCCCGTAGGCCTCGTTGACGTAGCGCAGGCGGCCGTCCCGGTCGCTGAGCGCGATCCCCGCGTCGACGGTATCGCTGACGGCCGCCGCCATCGCAGGGGGTGCCGGTGGCGGGAACAGCGACAGGCAGGCGGACTCGGCGTCGATGCGGCTGAAGCGCCAGACGAGTTCCACGGGAAGGTCGCGCAGGCGCGCGCGCGCCTCGCCGTCGCCGCCGGCGAGTGCGGCGCGCAACGCGGTCTCGACCGCGGCACGGCCGGCCTCGGCGACCAGATCCGCGACGTGCGACCCGGGCTCGATCATGGGCCAGTGCACACTGGCGTCGCTCAGCGTACCGTCCGCATGCACGCGCCCGACCCGGTCAAGCACCGGGTCGGGTATTCGGGTCGGGGTCGAGCCGGTCGCGGCATTTCCGGGCCGTTTCGGTCGTGTCATCCGCGGAGCCTGTGGCCATTAGGGCGGTTGCGGGGTGTCAAAGCTGGCGCGCAGAGGGGCCTTCTCAAGGCAATATAACCATTATGTCCCTCGGTGAGCCCGACGGGAAATCGGCGTTGGGCGCCGGTCATGGAGGTTGTTCATGGCCCACGGGCACCGCGTCAGGTAGGGCCGTCACCACTCTGATCGCGTCGCCGACGGTCGCGGAGGGCGTGGCGACGGCGGCGGATCACGAGCAGCCGCCAGCTCCAGATGAAGATCACGTAGGCCGCGATCGCCAGCGGACCGGCGATCAGCAGACTGCCAAGAACGAGATAGATCAGGCCAACGGCGGCCGCGTCCGCCCGATCGCTGATTTCGATTTCCGGCCCGATGACCCCGCCGAAGACCGCCTCCCCGAGTTCGTTGAATGCGAAATACAGTGGCCCGAGCGTGATCGGATTGCTGACCCAGGAAACCACGAACGCGGCCGGGAAGTTGCCGCGGATGGCGACGCAGCCGATCAGCATCAGCAGTGTCTGCATCCCCACCGTCGGCGTGAGGCCTACGAATACGCCTACGGCGACACCGCGCGCAAGCGTGCGGCGATGGACGTGCAGGCAGCCCGTGCGTTCCAGTGCACCGCTGATCCACGGGTGGCGCTCAAGCCATGCATGCGCCCGCTCGCGCGACGGCAACCAGGACTGGAGGAAGCGAAACATCGGGTACCCGAGTGGTGGTTGCGTGGCCGCCGCGGACGGAAAACGCTTGATTATACCTGCTGGCACTGTCTTGCGGTCAGTGTCCGCGCGGACCGCCCCAGCTTCGCGAAACCATCGATCCGGATGTCGAACGGGTTCCGGCAATAGGCGAAAGACCTTGATACCATCGCGCGTCGCGGCACTCTCGCCGCTGGCGCCGGACCCGGTTTTTGTTCCCCCTGGCGCGATCCAACCGAGGCGAATCGATATGACATGCTCGTGGTCCCCCCGAACGGCGGCCATCGCGGTGTTGCTACCCGCGCTTCTCAGCGGCTGCGCCGCCCTGGTACCGACCAGCACGGTCACCACGTCCGGCGGCGACGCATCCGCGGACACCGGCCGTGACGGACCATTCGCACGGGTATACACCTGCCCCGACGGCTTCCGCTTCAGCGCCCGTGCCGGCAGCGATGCGGCGCATCTTGATCTGGGGAGTCGGCGGGTGAGTCTGGCGCGGGAACCCTCGGACTCGGGTACCCGTTATACCAATGGCGAGACCCTGTTCCAGACACGGGGCAGTGAGGCGACGATCGTGGTCGACGCCGCGATCCGCAGCGGCTGCCGGGGCCGGGATGCGGCCGATCCGTGGCAGGCGGCCGCGCTGCGCGGCGTCGATCTGCGCGCGTTCGGCCAGGAACCGGGCTGGACGGCCGAGGTCGTCGAGGGCGAGTGGCTGCGGCTCATCCAGGCTGGTGAGGATGACGTGTTCGTCGCGCGCGATCCGGCTCGTGAACGCACGGGCAACGGCGTCACGGTCTACACGGGCGAGGCCGACGGCGAGCGGCTGCGCCTGCAGGTAACGGAATCCGCCTGCACCGACTCGATGAGCGGCGAGTCACTCCCCCTGACCGCTGCGCTCACGCTGGATGGGCGTGAAATGCAAGGCTGCGCGCGGCGCCCGGTCGCGCCCAGCGGCGGCTGACCGGTGCCGCGAACGCGCCGTCACGCGTCGGGCCCCGCGCGGACCTCGACCCGACGGTGCGAACCGTCGATACGCTGACACCGATGGCCGGCCGGCCGTCATCTTCTGTCGAATCACCGACACAATGACCCCGACGGCGCCCATCGCGGGCACCGCCGGGGGCGCTTGTGGCGCCAGGGTGTAGCGCCCAGGGCGCATCGCGTCGCCGTTTTCGCAACCTGGCAAGCTCTTTGCTTGAACAGGGGTGTCGGCGGTGTGGGCGCCGACGCGATTGGACGCGCGA
>Ga0136607_1000571_pt1 | contig 10773 bp, 11 predicted proteins | sample AntDeeMetagen681_FD_101381 | JGI IMG/M metagenome (GOLD analysis project Ga0136607, IMG submission 101381) | Saline lake microbial communities from Deep Lake, Antarctica - Metagenome #681 | ecosystem: Environmental > Aquatic > Non-marine Saline and Alkaline > Saline | place: Antarctica: Deep...
CGCGCCTTCCCAAAGGTACCGCGCGGTTGCTCCCTCGAGCCTTCCTCCGATTCGACGTGGTACTTGCACCCCGACCGACGCTTTCGCCTCTTGCCGGTCCCCTTCTCGCGGAGTTGTTCGGGGTTGCACCGGCTCAAGTTCCTCTTCTACAAGCCCACGCCCCTCTCGCCCTTGCCGAGCGCCTGCCATTCAAGGCGGCGTCCGAGGCCGTTGATCGGGCCGTTGCCGCAGGCCTGCCGGTCTCATTGGAGGCGTCGGGCTTCGAGCACTGCGATCTTGTGGTCGAAGCCGCGCACGACCGCGCCGCCCTGGCCGACGTTCTTGGCGCGGCGGGCTGGGATGTCCCGGATCGACTCCCGGCCCGGGTCGCGGCCGACCTACCTGATCTGGACGCCCGATGACTGGCCCATAGTCTCGAAAGGGTCGGCGCTCGAATCCGCTTCGAGGACGGCGCGCCATGATCCATTTGCAGATCGCAGAGGCCGGCAAGCGGCACAGCCTCAAGGGCGATCATCCCGCCGCACTCGAGCGATATCGCCACGCACTTCGTCTCGCGGTGCAGCAGCGCACGAACCCTGTCTTTTTGTACCACTACACCGAATGCATCCTGGATGGTCTGGAGGCCGGAGGCCAGCCCGCGCAGGCCCTGGCCCTGACCGACCGCGCCCTGGAGGAGCGGGTAAAGGATGATCGTGACCTGGGCCGCCGGGTACGAGCCAGCCTCCTGGAACGGCGCGTGGTCCTACTCTTCGTTCTGGGTCGAGAGGCAGAGGCCGACGCCGCGCTGGCCGAAGCCGCGCCGCTGGGCGGGCCGATTCTGACCGCGCTGCAAGACGCGCGACGCCGGCGGCTCGCCATTACCCTGGACTGGCTGGCTGGACTGCGACGGCGACACACTCGGGGCGCCGTCAATGCGGGCGCATTGCGTCAGACGGATGCCAAGGCCGGAGAAGTTCATTTCATGAACATGAAGGAGAGCGCCGGTGACTGACCTTGCAGACATGACCCCGGGCGAGATCCTCGCCGATTCCAGCGTGGCCGACTTCATCAGCGAACTCGGTCTGGGCATCGCCGCCGCGCAGACCGCGCTGGACAATAATTCGGTTCACCAGATCGAGGCGTTCACGAACCGACGCGACGATCTGGGGGGCCGGTCGCTGCTCGATCTGGGCCTGTCGCCCGCCTTTTACCACTACCAGCACGCCGACATCACCTGTTCGATGCAGTTGCGTATGGAGGTCGGACGCAGCAATGAATTCGGCTTCGGGGCACGCGCCGGCTTCAACGACACGCAATCCCAAAGCGATAGCTCCGACACAACTGAAACGAGCAGCGAGAGCGGCAGCCGCACCGAAGTCAAGCGCGCCCGAATGACCATGCGCGCCGACAGCCAGGGCGCGCTGGTTCTGAGCGGCGGGCAGAACTTCTCGCCCACGGGCGACGAGCCGGCCGCCAGGCTGGACGATCTGCGCCGTTTGCTGACCGAAGGCGATAGCGGCATCGACACGCTGATCGAGCGCGCGCCCGACGCGCGCCCGGACATGGCGCTGAATGCTGCGACCGACAAGGTGGTCGTCAAATCGCCGACGATCGCGTTCCTGCGGCCGGATTCCGACAACGCGGCATTTCGCATTCGAGAAAACCAGGACACCGATTTCGTCGTCAACGGCACCCTGACGATAAATACGACCGCGCAGGCGAACCGGCCGGCCTATGTCGCCCATGTCGAGGCGCAATTGCAGGCCGAAGGGTTCATTACGGGACGTATCGACCCGGCCGACCGCCGCGACGCTGGAGACCTGTCCCCCCATTACGACACCGGCATCTCGGAGCTGCGTGCCGCCGACGCCTCTCTCCTGGCGAAGTTCGCGGACATATTGAAGGGCAGCGGCCTGCACATCGAACTGGCGGGATTCACCGACCGGCAGGGCTCGCAGTCCCGCAACGTTGCGCTTGGACGTGCGCGGGCCGAAAAGCTGAGGGACTTCCTGGTCGCCCAAGGGGTTTCGACAACCCAGATCACTCTTGCCGACCCGGCCAGTCGGGGCGAGGCACAGCATCGCGCCGACGACCCAACGGGGCCCGAGGACAACCAGGACTACCGCAAAACGTCCATCACGATCCTGAATCTCGACTACTATCTCATCACGGCGGGTAACGGTTCCGATTTCGATCCGGCGGCAATCGCGCCGAATAATATCGGAAACGGAAGCGGGCCGGGCAACGCGTATGTCGCGCTTTATGACGTCGTGTCCCTGTCGACCGAATTGTCCGACAACGGCGTCACGGTGGAGGGCGCCTCGTTCAACTTCACGGGCACGGCGAACGGATCGGGTGCCGGAACGGCCGAGTCCTACGCCAACAACCTGGCACGCGACATCAACGACGCGCCCGACCTCAGCGCCTGGGCCAGGGGCAACGTGGTTCGGGTCGCGCAAGCGCAGGACACGTTCGACATCCAACTGTTCACGACCGACAACCGCGAACTTCGGATCGCCGAGAGCAGCGATTTCGCCGTTACCGAGCAATTTACCCGCACTCGACGCGCCGTCGAATCCACGGATCAGACTTCCAACCGGACGATGGCGGTCGGCGTTTCCATCGACGGTCGCTTCTCGCGGCAATTCAATCTGGACGTGACGGGCAATTCCGCCATCTCGGCGCGTCTCGTCTCGGTTCCCGCGCCGCCGGAATTCCTGGATCAGATCCGCGCCTACCAGAACGGGCTTGACATATGAGTAGCGTCGCCCAGACCACAAAAGCACTGACCCAGGCCCCCCTGCCCGACATCGTCGAAAAGCTGGGCCTGGCTATCGCGGGGGCGCAATTCGCGCTCGATACCAACTCGGCCAATCTCGCCAAGACGATGGCCGAGACCGAAGTAGAGATCGGCGGCGACACCTACAATCTGCTCTCGCTCGGTTTCACGCCGTCCTTCTACGCCTTCACCGAAGCCACGGTAGAGGCGAAGCTGTCCTATTCGATGAGCGAGGGCACGACCTTCGGCGGCAGCGTGGAAATCTCGGCCTCGGGCGGAACCCCGTTCTTCATGGCCGCCGCGACCGTGTCGGCCAGCTACGAGCGGAAGTTCTCCGTTTCGGCCGAAGGCGCATCGTCCGTCGCCGCCAAACTGGTCTCGCTGCCACCACCCGAACGCTTCATGGAGGTGCTGCGCGCCGCCACCCCCGCCTCGCCCAACCCGGCGAGCCCGTGATCTTGGAAAGGGAGTAGACATATGTCGATCGGACAGGACCTTCTGAACGTCCCAATGGGGGACATGATCCGGGACATGGCCTTCGCCATCGCGGACAGCCAGTTCCAGCTCGACCAGTCGGGCATGCGCACCGCCGAGATGATGGGCGGCCTGCAATCAATCTTCGACGACGAAGGCAACCAGACCTTCGACGACAGTCGCATTTTCTTCGGTTACGAATACATGAGCGTGCGCGCCGCCCTGGCCTACGCAATCTTCGACGACAGCTTGACGGGCGCGCTCGACGACGACTCCATCAAACTCAAGGAAGTGGTGCTGGACCTGGTGGCCGAGCTCGGCAACCTTAACGCGACGGAGCGCGAGGCCTTGTCGGATCCCGAGTCGGAGCGCGAGGGCTTCGAGGTCGAGGGCAAGCCGCTCCTGAACGAGATCATCCGTGTGCCTACCCGGCTGTCGATGATGGAGCTGGGTTTCACTCCCACCTTCTATCAGTTCGTGGACACGATTATCGAAGTAAAAATCGCTATCAAGATGACGCGCAGTTTCGAACATTCGCGCACCCGAACCGACGCGTCCCGCGATCGGAGTTCGGCATCCAATCGTTCGCGACGGGGCGGGGTATCTTCGGCCTGTTCGGCGGGCGGCGCTCGGGCAGCTATGCCGGCAAGTCCTCGGTGCAGACGACGCAGGTCGATGCGACCTATTCTTCGAAATATTCTTACACCGCCGAGGGCGCGAGCCTGCTGCGCACCAAACTGGTGCCGGTGCCGCCGCCGGCCATCCTGGAAGAGCGGATCCGCGGTTTCGTCGAGATCGAGGATGAGAGGCGCCGCGCCCGCCTGCCGGAGATTGCCGGCACCGATGACGACAACACCTGATCGGAGGATAGACCCATGGCCATCGGACAGGATCTTCTGAACGTCCCCTTCCCGGCGATGATCCGGTCGATGGGGCTGGCAATCGCCGAGGCGCAATACGAGTTGGATATCGTGTCCATGAAGATCGCGCGCCTCATGGCGGGCTTTGCGCCGGAAAACGAGGACGAAGAAGCGGGCACCGGCTTTGACGAGGGACGCTCCAACCTGGTGCAGATCGGCCCCAGCCAGGCGGACGACAGCTACTCGCTGCTGGAACTGGGCTTCAGCCCCACCTTCTATCAATTCGTGGACACCCTGATCGAGGTGAAGATCTCAGTATCCATGAGTCAGGAGGATTCAACCAAGACATCCTCCACCCAGACGTCCGCCTCGGTATCGGGCAAGGTGGGGTTCTTCTCGGCCTCGGCCAAGACAAACGTCTCCACGGTCTCGGCCAGCTTTTCCAGCAAATATCAATACAGCGCGGAAGGGTCGTCGCTGTTGCGAACCAAACTGGTTACCGTGCCGGCGCCGGCGATCCTGGAGGAACGTCTGCGCGCTCTGGCCACCCCGCCGGTCACGACCTGACCCATGGCCCGGAACTCGCTTCGCACACTGAGCACGGGCAGCCCGGACAGCCCGGCTGCGGACAAGCCGCGACTGCACGCTGGCCAGTTGCCCGAGGACATTCGCACGCTTCTGCACGAACGCGACACGCGGCAAGCGCGCATGGCAAGGCTGATGGGACGAGGCCACGAAAACGGTGACCCCCGCTTTCCCATCACACCGCTGCCGGTTCGCCGCGCCGCCGATGCCGCCTGGGCGGCGGCCCGGGATCGGCTGCACGGCCCCGGCTCGCCGCGGCACGAGCGGGATGAACCGTATGACGGCCGTGCCGCCCAGGTCGATCAGGTCGATCAGGTCGATCAGGTCGATCAGGCAATCGAGACGGCCATCTCCGAGCCAGCGCAGCGCACGGGGCAACGCACGATCCGGGCCCCGGCGAGCCGAACCGGCCTGCGCGCTCTGCGTGGTTTGGATACCGCAGAGACTGAACCGCTGGATCGGGTGCCGCGCCTGCGCGATCCGACCCCCACGCTGCCGGAACTGCGCGACTTGACGTCGGGCCGGCCCGAACCTCGCTTGTCCACGGCCGACAAGCCCGACGCGCTAGTGCGGGCGGCGCAACGGCTGGACATTCTGCGCGGCGGCTCCGGCGATCTGGACGAGTTGCGCGCGCTGGCGCAATCGCGGCGCGCGGCCCGGCGCGACGACGAGCGCGGGCTCGAACGTCGTCGCGGACAGCGCGACCCCGATGCCGACAGGGATGCGGCCCGCCTGAACGGGCGCGGCGCACGAGCAAGGAGACGTAGCGATGCCTGACACAGCCCGCATATCGGCCGAGGCGATCGCGGCCCTTCTGGGTGGTTTGGCCGATGCCCTAACCGATGCGCAGCAGACGATGGCGGAACTGCCCCCGTCGGACGCCTTCGGCCGGCCCTTGCCGGGCTACCGCATTCCCGAACTCGACTTTAGTTTCGAGATCGAAACGGTGCAGGCCAGCAGCGGCGGCAACCGCCCGTGGTGGCAGTTGCAACCCGCCCGCGCCTCGTCGCCCGGTAGCACGATCAGCTCGACGATTAGCGGCAAGATCGTCGCGGTTCCACCCAATGGCGGCCTTCCCGAAACGCAGATTACCGCGATCCAGCGCGACAACTCACTGGAGGTACACCTGTCCAACAGCGCCGGTGAAATCCTGACCGAAACGCCGGTGGAACTGGAATTCGATGCCGAGGCCAGCAGTGCTCTGCATGGAACCACGCTGACCGAGGCCCGCCGTCTTTCCCTGTTCGACGCACAACAGACGCAGACCGATAGGACAGGAACCGCCACTGTCGGTATCGGGATCGGGAATCTGCAAGCCGACCAAAGCGCGGTCGTGCTGGTGCGTGCTGCGGGGGCCGAGATCCGCATCAGCCTGAAACGGGAGGGCTGATTCATGCTCCGAGTCATCATAGGCACTGGCACCCTTGTCAAGCCGAACGGAAAGCCGGCGACCAATCTGATAGTTGGCCTGCAAATGCTCACGCTGGAGAGCGGCTGGAAGACGATCGCGCAATCACGGACTGACCAGACAGGCGATTTCGGGTTGAAAGCGGTCGGGGATGAACTGCTAGAACTGACCGTGGCTCCCTGTCTGCGCCTTGCCGGCGGACGCGGCGATGTCCTGGCTGAAAATCCGGCTATGGAAGTGGCTCGGGGCAAGCTGGCCGTGGGTTTCGCCCGGATCGTTCGCGGCGCTTCAGATACGCTTACCGACCGTCTGGTGGCGGCGGAGCGCGAATTGCGCGATCTCAAGGTCGAGAACGAGGCCGTGTTGCAACGCGCCGGCGACGCCGAGACGGCGCGTGTCGCCGCCGAGCGCACGCGCCACGATCTGGCGGGTCAGGTCGCCGCACGCGACGCCCGCCTGCGCGAACTCGAAGCGCAATTCGAAAACACGACGCAGCCGCAACCTGGCCCGCTGGACGAGGCCTCGACCCAGGAATTTTCCCGTCTGAAGCTCCAGCTTCTCGGCTCCGAGATCGAGGTACAGGAGCGTACGGCGCGCGCAGACACGCTGACCGCCCGTATCGACGGCGTGACTTCTGAACGCGACGCGCTGAAAGAGGAGTTGAGCGAGCTGCGCAGCGCCGAGGCGGCCGCGCCCCAGATCGGTACGCTAGCAACGACCATCGCTTCCTCTCTGCGCGGGATCGAAGCGGAGGGGGTCGAACTCGCCGACGCCCGCATCACGCTCAAGGGGTATCTGGCCGGCGCAGGCGACCGGTTCAAACCCTTCGATGCCGCTGAACTGTCGCGCGCCGATCCGTCTGCGGCCAGCGAGATCAGCTTCGGCGTCCGCCCGAAGGCTGCCGTGGCGGGGGGCGACAGCCAGACCATGCCCGACGTGGTGGGCCTGACCCCGGCGTCGGCCAGACGCATCCTGCGCCCCCTCGGCCGCAGGGTTGAGTTGGTCGAGATGCTCGGCAAGCCCATCGGCGCGATCACTATCCAGAACCCCGCGGCGGGGGACGACCTGCCGCGCGAGGCTACCATTCGCCTGGTAGTCGCCACCGAACCGAACGAGGAGAACTGACATGTCCGATCTGAGGAAGCTGGCCCAGGACATCGGCGCCGCCCCCTTGGGCGATCTGATCGCTTCGGTGGGCCGAGGCGTGGCCGAGGCGCAGGCCGCACTCGATGCCGAATCGCTGGAAAAGAGCCTCGCGCTTTACGCGGACGGGGATGATCTGACACGGATCATGCGCGAGACCGGCTATCGCCCGACCTTCTACGCCATTCCGGAGACCGAAGGCGAATTGACGCTGTCCATGACGGTGACCGGGAAGAAGGCGCCACGGCCCGCACCGCGCACCCCGACCTTCACCCCGGTGGGCACGACGGCGCTAGCTCGCCGTATTGCGGCCGCGCCGCGCATCTATGCTGCGCCGGTCGATGGCGGCTATCGCAACAGTTATGGCTTCACCGGCACGGTGGGCGCGAAGGTCAAGTTCCGCATCGTCGCCGTCCCGCCACCCAGCGGTGCCGAAGCGGCGCGCGTCGTTCCCGACTTCACCGGCATGACGTCTGCGGAGGCCGCGACCCGGGCAGAGGATTTCGACCTGAGCCTTGCTGGGGCGGACGAAGCCAATGCGGATGCGAAGGTTACCGCACAGAACCCTGCTGCCGGTACCGTAACGCGCGAAGGCAATGCGATCACGCTGACTTTCGCCTGAGCGAAACGCTACACCTTCAGTCGTCGATTATGCGCGGCCGGTGTTTCGGAGGAGGATCGCGCCGACCTGCTCGGCCACACCACGAAACCAATGCCGATCGGGTACGCCCAAACGCCGATTGACCACCTTGTGGCGGCGGCGAACACGGCCCGTGATGGCGTCAGCCGCCCGCTGTTGCGGCTCGTCAATTGAGGGCTGCGGGAGGAAAGTCCCCAATCTCCCATGCTGCTTCGTGGGAGATTGGGAACCGCGGCTCTAAGCCGCTGATTTGTCTGGTGGAGCCGGGCGGAATCGAACCGCCGACCTTCGCATTGCGAACGCGACGCTCTCCCAACTGAGCTACGGCCCCATTTTTTCTCGCCCACTTGGCTGCGAGCGAGCGGCGTATGATAGCAGGCTTATGTCTGTTGCCAACCCCCCGATTAGCAAGTGGGCATCCACTGGCCCGCGCGACGATTGCGTTGTGGTGATTTTCGCGAAGGCTCCGATCCCGGGGCGCTGCAAGACGCGGCTGGCCAAATCTGTGGGTAACCGGCGCGCGGCTCATATCTATCGCGCGATGCTCGAGCACGCAGTTGCGACGATGAGCGCGCAGGCGCCGGGGCGCGTTATTCTGGCCTGTGCGCCCGACACCCGGCACCCGCTGTTCGTCCGGCTGGCGCGCCGCTATCGCGTGCAGCGTTATCGTCAGGTGCGCGGTGATCTGGGCACGCGCATGGCCGCGGGCATCCACCTGTGCCGGCGCCACGCGCGCCATGTGGTACTCATGGGCAGCGATCAGCCGACGCTGGATGGCGATTGGTTCAGGCAGGCACGACGCGCGCTCGGGCAACACGATCGCGGCGCGTGGCTGGCACCGACCATCGACGGCGGTTATTGGGCGATCGGCCTGAGCCACGCGCCGACGCGCATATTCCGTGGCCCATGTTGGAGCACGCCCCGCGTGATTAGCACCACCCGCACGGCGATGAACCGGCTCGGCCTTGTGCGCGCAGAGCTGGTCGCGCGGAACGATATCGACGAGCTGCGCGACTGGCAGTGCCTGGATCGCGAGCTGCGCCGGTGTTTGTCTCGCCACGCGACCATGCCGGGACACGCCGGCTTCGATTGAGCAGAAACGCCCGGGCTAATGCCCGCGCTTATCTGTGCCGCCCATTGAGCGCGCTCAGCCGGCGTCTGCGTTGGCGTCGCCCGCGCTGGCCTGCCGCACGCTGCGGAAGTAACGATCAAGCCACTCGTTGAGATCGGTGAACATCTGCGCAACTTCGGCCTTGCTGGGCGGCTCGTTCGCATTATCCAGCTCCACGGTGATCACCGGAATGCCGTGCAGGTGCGAGGCGAAATTGCCGAGCGAACCCGGGTACACGCCCAGCCGATGCAGGTTGAGGCTGCCCAGCTTGCGCGGCGCGGGGAAGTCGCCGTCGTAGTCGAGCACGCCGTAGGGCGCATGCATCGAAATGATGACGTTGGGCTTGAACTGCTTTATCTGCTCGGCCAGCCACCGATTCTCCGGCTCGCTGCCGGCGCTCTCGCCCGGGAAGCGGCGCTTTTCGAATCCGACCCGCCGCCAATAGTCGCGAGATTCCTTGGCCCAGCCTGCCGTGGGCAGGTTGCGATTCAGGTCGACGCCGTTGGCGTTGACGCGGGTGGGCGGCTGGTGAAACAGCCCGTCCGGATTGAGCACCGGCGCGACGCGCCATTCATAGCCGGTGCCGTCGTTGCCGATGATGTTCATCCAGTCGAACACCGTGCTCACCGAGCTGAGTTCGTCGCCGTGGGTGGCGGCCAGCAGCAGTACGCGCCCGCGCCCCGGACGCGACGAGGGCTCGATCTGACGCATGATCAACGGGCGCCCGTTCACGGATTTATGTCCGGAATCGGCGAATGCGCCGGACATGCAATCACTTACCGCTACCCGATCCACGCGCTCGGCCAGAGCCCGGCACCATTGCGCTACCGCATCGCTGGGCGGAAGGCTGGCCGCAGCCAGCTGCACCATGCCCTCGCGGCCAGCCAGCTGGAGGCCGGGCATGAACTTGGGCTCTTCCGGTTCGGCCGGCGCGCCGTCAGCCGGCTTCGGGCTTGTCTCGATGCGCGTATCCGGCGAGGATTCGACCACCTCGTCCTGGCGATCCGTTTGCGCCACCGGTTCCGACGGGTCGGCTTTCGGTTTCTCGTCTGAAAAGTCGTAAGTCAGCAGCACCGTGAACAGCGCCACGACCACCATGCTGCCGATCCAGCCCGCCACCAACAGCCGTGGACTGGGATTCGCGCCGCCACGGGCGCTGCCTTTTTTCTTGAATGATCCGTTAGCCATATGACAGTCAGCCGTGCCGGCTTTGTGCGGTCACCGTATCCTGCGCGAGCGCATCGGTGAGGAAATCATATGCATCGTCGACCGAGTCTGCAGTATAAAACAGATCGATATCGCGCTCTGTTATCAGCCCCAGTTCCACGAACACGTCGAAGTTGATCAGCCGGTTCCAGAATTTCTTGCCATAGAGTACTACCGGAATACGCGGCTGTTTGCCCGTTTGTATCAGTGTCAGCATCTCGAACAGTTCGTCCATGGTGCCAAATCCGCCGGGGAATATAATCAGCGCCTTGGCAATATTCATGAACCAGAACTTGCGCATGAAGAAATAGTGGAAGTCGAAGTTCAGCGCATCGCTGATATACGCGTTCGACCCCTGCTCATGCGGCAGCTCGATATTGTAGCCCATCGACAGCTCGCGATTGACATCCGCCGCGCCGCGATTGGCTGCCTCCATGATACCCGGCCCGCCGCCGGTGCACACATAATAATGCTCATCGGCGGCGTGTGTCTGCATCGTCCAGCGCGTCATGCGCGCCGCAAGCTCACGCGCCTGGGCATAAAAATCGACCGTGTCGTCCACGGGATCGGCCGCCACGGGACGCAGCC